>Ga0181561_10000451_pt1 | contig 34477 bp, 3 predicted proteins | sample 011ome_19_FD_133760 | JGI IMG/M metagenome (GOLD analysis project Ga0181561, IMG submission 133760) | Coastal salt marsh microbial communities from the Groves Creek Marsh, Skidaway Island, Georgia - 011510BT metaG (megahit assembly) | ecosystem: Environmental > Aquatic > Marine > Intertidal zone... | reverse complement strand
CGCGCTCGCGCTCGCGCTCGCGCTCGCCAGAACGAGGGGGGGGCGCACGGGGCAATACTGCCCCGCCGGCGCGTCTCCCGCTCCGACGGTCGTGAAATCCACGTCGTCGTCCTCGCCCTCGAGCGCGACGCCCTCGCGGATGGCGGTTTCGAAAACCTCCACCGCTCTTCGCGTCATGACCCTCGCGTCGCTGGAGTCCAACCCGGAGCTCGCCGCCGCGCGGCAGAGCGCCAAAATCAGCGCCGAAGCCGCCGCGCGGTCCGGGCGGTAGCCCGCCTTTTCGACGCCGTCGACGTGCACGCGCCACGCCGTCGTCACCGAGCCCTCTTTGCTGCACGCGCGCACGAGCGCGCGGTAGGCGGCGCCCCCGGGCACGAAGCCGCGCACGTCCATCCAGCCCACGATTCTGAGCGCGCGCTCGGCGTAGCCCTTGCGGCACAACGCCAAGACGACGCCCTCCAGGGTGGCGCGCTCGAACCGACCCCCCCCCCGGGCGATTTTCTTCACCTCGTCGAGCGCGTCGTCCACGCGCCCGGCTTCGGCGACAGCGCGCACGAGCGCGTTCTGACACCGGTCGTTCGGGCACACGCCGTACAGGGACATCTGCGACAGCAGGTCGTACGCGCGGGACACCGAGACGTGCGCGTTCGACGTCTCGTCGAGCGATGTCGAAATCGATTTCGCGTTGGACGATTTCGCGTTTGGATCCCCCCCGCGCGGTCCCGGCGCGCAGCACGCGTTGAGGAGACACCCAAAGGTCACCACGGTGGGTGCGACGCCGGCGCGTTTCATGCGTTCGAAGGTTTCGAACGCGGCGTCCGGGTCGAAGCCCTTGACTTGCGCGTCGATGAGTGCGGTGTACGTGAACGCGTTCGCGGGCTCCGTCGTCGGGTCCGCCTCGGCGAGCGCGAAGACGCGCGCCGCCGCCGCCGCGCGCGCGCCGGGTTCGGCGGCGCGCGCCGCCGCCGTCATCAGCCCCACGTACGTGCGCCCCGACCGGGGCACACCGGCGTTGACCATGTCACGGTGGAGCGCTTCCGCGCGTGCGGGCGTGTCGGATGAGGCGCACGCGGATATGAGCGTGTTGTACGTGATCGTGTCCGGCGAAGACGATTGGGAAGCCGCGTTCGTCGCCGGAAGCGCTTCCCGACGAAACGCGGCTCGCTCCCCGGGAACGGACGACGACTCCTCCTCGTTTTTAGTCCGTCGTCGTCCATTTGAATCTGGCGAGTCGCCCGATTCGGCGTCGCCGCGGCGTTCGTTTCCCCCCGGGTGTCTGGCCTCGCCTGACCCGCGCGGGTTACTCCGCATGGACTCGTACAGAGCGAACGCGCGGTCGGTGCGCCCCGCCGCCGCGTACAGCGCGATGGCCGCGTTGCGCACCGCGACTGTCCCCGAGACAGCCGCCGGCGCGGTTTCGAACGCCGCCAGCGCCTCCAACGCCTCGGGGGAGGCGGCGGAAACGCCGCTTGTCGGAAACGCCGAGACAACGTCCGAGACAGCGTCCGACGTTTCGGTGGTATCCGGTAGGACGTCGCCCGCCGAGATCATGGAGAGAGGATCGCATTCGGCGAAGGCGTCGCCGTCGCCGCCGCGCCGTTCGCCGCGCGGCGAAGCGTCGCCGCGCGGCGGCCCCCGACACGCCGTGAGCGCCGACGCGAGCGTGTAGGCATCCAGCGCCACGCCGCACGCGCGCATGAGCGCCAGCGCGTCCAGCGCCTCGCGTGCGCGCCCGGCGCGCGCGCAGACGGACATGTGTGCGCTCCATACGGCGGCGTTGGGCGCGCTGTTTCTCGTAGCGTTGGACGCTCTTCCCGAAGAGCGCGGAGTCGTTTTTTCGGCGCCTCTCGTCGCCTCCGCCGTCTCCTCCCCCTCCCCGCGCTCGTGGCCGGCGGCGCCGGCCACGAGCGCCCCGGTGATCTCCCCCGCGCGGCGCACGGCGTCCTCCGCGGGCCACGCGCCGGCGGCGACGCCGCGCGCGAGCACGGTCAGCACCGAAGACGCGGCGTGGTTGTTGCGTCTGTACGCGCTGAGAAACGCCGGGTCCGAGACGAAGCGGTCGTACGTCGCCAGCGCCCAGCGCACGTTCTCGGCGCTTTGGACCTCCTCCGCCGCCGCCGCCGCCAGCGCGGCGCCGAACGTGCGGTCCGTGGGCTCGACGCGCGGGCGCGCGAGCTCCATCTCGGCCAGCGCCGCCTTCGCCGCGGGCAGGTCGCGCGCGCGCGCCGCCGCGGTGATCACGGAGTTGTACGTGCGCGCGTTGGGCGCGCACCGAGCCGCCGGCCCCCGCGCCTTCATGGCGGCGCACGCCGCGCGCGCCGCGGCGACGTCCCCGCCGCGCGCGCACGCGTCCACGAAGGCGTTGTACACGCCGACGTCGCAGGCGTCGCCCAGGTGCGCGACGGCGTTCGCCAGCAGCGCGCGCGCGGAGTCTAAGTCGCCCGCCTTGCCCGCGGCGGAGATGATCCCGGAGTACGCGAAGACGTCCGCCTTGACGCCGCGCGCCTCGTACAACGCGAAAACGCGCGCCGCGGCGGCAAAGTCGCCGGCGCGCGCGCACGTCGTCAGCGCGGCGGCGTACAGGCGCGCGTTCGGCGCGAGCGCGGCGGCGTACCGAGCCGCCAGGTCCGTGCGCGGCGGGCGCGCCGAAGCGCACGCGCTCAGGAAGCCGCGGTGGTGCGGCGCGAGCGCGCGCGCCACGCGTCGCGCCGAGGCGTCGCGCGGGCGCGCGACGCGCGCCGCCTCCAGCGCCGAGACGCACGACTCCAGCTTCCCTCGCGCCAGCGCGCGCTCGAAGCGGTCGACGATCGCGCCGGCGGAGGCGTGCGTGGTCGCGGTCGACGCCGACACACCCGACACACCTGACACACCTGGTTTCTCCGAAGCGTCTCGGGCGCCTCCCGCCCGACTTTCGGAAGATTTTCGGAAGATGCGCCTTTCGGAAGATGCGTCCCGCGAGGACGCGCGCGACCTGCCTCGCTCGTCCCCCGGTCCCGGGGCGTTCCGGCGGTCGCGCTCGCGGCCGTACATCACCGCGCGCGCGCGGTACTCCGCGTCCGAGCCCGCGCTGCGGCGGCGCTGCGGCGAGGCGGACGTCGCGCGGCGGCCCGGTCGCCGAGGACCGCCGCGCCGCCCGTCGTCTTCCGACGCGTCCTCGTCGCCGCCGTTCGACGGGTCGTCCTCGGCGCCGCGCACGCCCTGGGGGTCGGTCACGGCCCTCGCGACGACGTCGCGCGAGGTCGACGTGGTTTCACGATTCGACAACGAGCGCTGAGAACCCTCCCGAGTCGCCCCCCCGCCCGTCCCGGCGTCGAGCGACGCCGTCGCCACGCCACGCCGACGCACGAGAAAAGACATCGTCACGCGTGTCGAGTCCCCCGACCGCCGCGCGGAGCGACACCGCGGGTGCGCGGGAAATCCGAGCCGCTCCCCTCCAGTCGTCGCGGGCGTGCGCCATCCCGCGAGCGCCCTCGCCGGGACCGCGCGCGCTGCGCAGCTCATCGCCGTGTCCGTATGAGCGGTGTGGGCACGGAGCTCATCTTATCGAAGAACGCCCTTTTTCGCTGGGCGGGGGGATTGGGCGATTGGGCGATCAATCGCGCGACACATTACCGTTGGTGAAAAAAGAGCGTTTCGCACCTCCGACCTCCGACACATCACGCCGCGCCGGAAAGACACACGCGATGGCCGAGCTCGAGGACGCGTTCCTCGAGTGTGCGCCTCTGGCGCCTCGCGGCGGCGCCGACGACAACATCCAGGTCCTCGTGCGCGTGCGCCCGCCGAACGCGCGCGAGCTGGATCAGGTGCGCGTCGCGCGTTGACCGGGACCGTTTCCCCCTTCCGAGACATTTCCCCTCCCTCGACGACGGCGCGGAGGCGCGTCCCCGGCGCGCGCGCGCCTCAGTCCCTGACGTCTTCCCCCCTTCTCACGACCCATCGTCGCTGCAGGGATACGCCAAGGGCGTGCTCGTGGACGGGCGGACCGTCGAGGTCCAACGCAAGCCTCCCGCCTCGTACGGGTACGACCACGTGTGCGACGAGCACCAGACCCAGAGCGAGATCTTCGAGAGCGTGGGCGTACCCGTGACGGACGCGTTCCTGGAGGGCTATCACGGGTGCTTGATCGCGTACGGGCAGACGGGCGCGGGTAAGACCTTCACCATGCAGGGCCCCTCCGATGACCTCGAGGAGGGCGCGACCGAGCGCGTGTCTCTCGCCGAAGACGCGAATGCGCTCTCGGCGGATGACCCCGAGGCGCAGGGTTTGATTCCGCGCGTGCTGCAGCGCGTCTTCCAGCGCGTGGAGGACGAGAAACGCGGCGTGGGCGTTCCCGAGGGCGAGCCCGCGCCCGTGGACGTGGCGTTCACGGTGAAGTGCTCGTACCTCGAGATTTACAACGAGCAGGTGGCGGACCTGCTGGCGCCGCCCGACGCCGATCGCGGATCCGCGGCGCGCGCGGCGCCGCAGATCCGCGAGCACGACAGGCGCGGCGTGTTCGTGGAGGGTCTGACCGAGGCGCTGGTGACGAGCGCGGAGGAGACGTACGATTTGTTCACGCGCGGGTCGTTCAACCGGCGCGTCGGGCAGACGGAGATGAACCGCGAGTCCTCGCGCTCGCACGCCGTGTTCACCGTGACGCTGGAGTCGCGCCGGCGCGCCTTCCCCGGCGCGGCGCTTCAGAAGCGCAACGCGACGCTCCACCTGGTGGACCTGGCGGGCTCGGAGCGGCAGAAGGCCACCGAGGCTGGCGGCGCGCGCCTGAAGGAAGCGTCCGCCATCAACAAGAGCCTCAGCGCGCTGGGCAACGTCATCAAGGCGCTGGTGGACGTCGCCGAAGGCAAGGAGAGGCACGTGCCGTTCCGCGACTCGAAGCTCACCTACCTGCTCAAGGATGCGCTCGGCGGGCGCGCGCGGTGCACGCTCCTGGCGTGCGTCTCGCCCGCGGCGGGGCAGATGGAGGAGACGCTCTCCACGCTCAAGTTCGCGCAGCGGGCCAAGATGGTCAAGATCAAGGCGCGCGCCAACGAGGAGGCGGAGGGGAGCAAGGACGAGCTCGCCGCCGAGATTGCGCGCCTGCGCGCGCGCCTCGCCGACGGCGGCGCCGCCGGCGCGGAGGACGCCGCTTCGCGCGAGCGCGTCGCGCGCCTGGAGCAGCACGTCGCGCGCGCGAACCGCGTCGCGGCGGCGGCGGCGCGGGCGGCGGCGGCGCGGGCCGCGGACCTGGAGGCCCGGCTGGATGCCGTGGAGGAGCTCTCGAAGCGCCTGGACACGAATCTGCAGTCGACGAAGATGGTGCTCCGCCTGCGCGACGAGGCGCTCAAGAAGCGCGGCGGCGGCGGCGGCGGCGGCGGCGGCGACGGCGACGACGGGAAGCTCAGGAACGAGGAGATGGAGGCGCTCCGGAAAACCGCGGAGTGTCCTCCCGAGGTTGTTCGCGTCCGCGTGGAGATGCAGGCGCTCCGCGCGCGCATGGAGGAGCTGGAGGCGGAGAACGACGCGCACCCCGCGAAGGGGCGCGTGGCGACGCTCGCGTCTGAGCTCGAGGACATCAGGCGGCTTCGCGTCGAGGAGGGCGAGCTCGCCGCGAGCGCGATTGAACGCGCCGCCGAGAGTGACGCGCTTCGCGAGGCTGCGGAGACGAGCATCGCGGCGACGGAGGCGCGTCGCGAGGCGTCCGAGCGCCTCGCGGCGGACGCCGAGGAAACCGCGGCGGCGGCGGAGGCGGCGCGGGCCGAGGCGGAGGATGGCCGAGCGTCGGCGGAGGCGGCGAAGGCGCTCGCCGAGGAAAACGCCGCGCGCGTGCAGGCGACGTTCGAGGAGCAGAAGTCCGTGATGGAGGAGATGTTCGGCCAGATCGAATCGCTCGACGCGATTCGCGCCGACCTGGAGAAGAAACTCGCCGCCGCCGAGGCGGAGGCTGCCGCCGCCGCGGCGTCGCTCGCCGAATTCGCGGCGACGGAGGCGAAGCTCCGGGAATCCGAAGCGAAGGCGACGACGACGGCGGCGCGCGCGGAGACGCTCGCCGCGAAGCTCGCGGAGGCGGACACCGCGCTCGCGTCCGCGGTCTCCTCCGCCGAGGAAAAACGCGCGACGCTCGCGGCGGAACACGCCTCAGCGCTGGCGGCGCTCGAAAGGCGAAGCGCTGACGAGCTGGAGCGCGCGGAAAAGCGCCGCGCCGCCGACGTCGTCGAGGCGACGCGCGCGTTTGAGGCGCGCGCCGAGGCGCTCGCCGCCGCGCGCGACGAGGCACTCGCGGAGCAGAGAGGCATCCTGGAATCGGAGGCGTCCGCCTCCGCGCGCGCCGCGGAAGCCGCGCACGCCGAGGCGCTCGAGGCGGCGCGCACGGCGGCCGCCGAGGAGGCTGTGTCCTCGAAGGCGGCGGCGGCGGCGGCGCTGGAGGCGGAGGTGGCGCGCGGCGTCGACGAATTGCAAACGGCGAAGGCGGCGCACGCGGCTGAGCTCGACGCCGCGAAGGCTGCCGCGGACGAGGCGCTGGAGATCGCGAAGGCGGCGGCTGACGAGCTGGAGTCCGCGAAGGCATCGGGCGCGAAGGCACTCGAGTCGGCGCGGGCCGCCGCCGCCGAGGAAGTTCGCGCCGCGAAGGCTGCCGCCGCCCAGGAGCTGGACGCCTTCAAGGCGACCGCCGCGGAACGGCTGGAGGCGGCGAGGACGTCGGCGGACGGAGCGCTCGAGGCGGCCAAGGCGACCGGCGAGAAGCTCGAGGCGGTGAAAGCAGCGGCTGCCGCGGAAGTGGAAGCGGCGAACGCAGCCGCCGCGGAGGCGCTCGAGGCGGCGAAGGCGGCTGCCGCCGAAACGCTAGAGGCGGTTAAGACATCCGCCGCCGCCGAGCTGGAAGCGGCCGAGGCGGCCGCCGCGGAGGCGCTCGAGGCGGCGAAGGCGTCGGCGGCGTCGGCGGCGACGGCCGATCACGCGAAGGCGCTCGACGCGGCTCGCGCGGAGGCGACGCAGGAGGCGATGCAGGTGGCTTCCTCGGCCGCGAAACGGTACCAGGACGCGCTCGAGTCGGCGGCGGCGGAGGCGGCGGCGGCGGCGGAGGCGCTGAAGGCGTCCCGCGACGAATCCGCCGCCGCGCGCGCGGAGGCGAACGCCGCGGCGGCGAATGCCGCCGACACCGCCGCCGCGCTCGAAGCGGCGAGGGCGGAGGCGGCCTCCCGCGAGGACGCCGCCGCCGCGGTCACGCGCGACGCCGAGGCGTCGGCGGACGCGAGGCTCTCCGCCGAGGCGGAGGCGCACGCGGAGACGCGACGCGCGCTGGACGCGGCGCGCGCGGAGAGCGCCGAGGCGCTGGCGCGCCAGCAGGAGACGCTCGAGAGCGCGGCACGCGCCGTCGCGCGCGCGCAGGAGAAGATGCTCGCCTCCGCCGAGGAGAAACTCGCCGAGGCGACGTCGGCGCTGACGTCGACGCGCGAGCGCGCCGAGACGGCCACCGCGGAGACGGCGCGCGTCGAAGCCGCCGCGCGGGCCGCCGAGGCGGCGCACGCGGCGGCGCTTGCCGAGGCGGCGCGCGCGCGCGCCGCCGCGCACGGCGCGGAGATGGAGTCGCTCCGGTCGTCGCTGGAGGCGGAGGCGGCGGCGGGGCACGCCGCTGCCGCCGCCGCGCGCGACGAGGCTCGAGCGCTGGCGAAGGAGGTGGCATCGCTCCGCGCCACCGCTGCCGCCGCGGCGGGCGTCTCCGCCGTCACGGCGCGCGAGTCCGCCGACGGCGCGCGCGGCGTGGACGGCGCCATGACGGCGGCGCTCATCTCGGCGCGCGTCGACGCCGAAGAAGCCGCCGAGCGCGCCGAGGAGGCGCGCGCCGAGCTCGCGTCGGCGCTGGACGCCGCGCGGGAGGACCTCGCCGCCGCGGAGGCGCTCGCGGGGACCGCCGCGGCGAGGGAGCGGCGCGCCGTGTTCGAGCTGGAGGCGCTGAAGGCGGCGGCGGCGCGGGACAAAGCGGCGGCGGCGGCGGCGGCGGAGACGACGGCGGCGCCGACGCCGGCGCGAACGCCGGCGCGAACGCCGGCGCGCGAGACCCCCGCTCGGAGTTCCGCGCGCAAAGGCACTTCCGCGCGAACGAGCGCGGTTTCCAAGCGCACGCCCGCGCGCGCGTCCAAGCGCACGCCCGCGCGCGCGGAGGCGTCCCGCTCGCCTCTCGGCGAGGTGTCCGCCAACGACGCCGACGCCGAGGCGCCGGCTTTGAAAAAAACCAAGACGTCCGGGTCCGGCGCGAAGACGCCGCGGACGCCGAAAGACGCGGCGCCGAAAGACGCGGCGACGAGGGCGACGAGGACGAGTAGGCTCCGCGCGGCGAAGTGACGTTTTTTTTTCGCCGTTTTCGAAGACCATCACACAGTACGAACACGCGGTGTGTCACCCTCGGGTGGTTCAACAAACACTTTCGTTCGCTCGCGCGCGCGCGCGCTTCGAGCGTTCGCCGCCCGAGACGGTTCCGAGACGGACGCGATCGTCTCGGAAATCTACGGGAGGGGAGGCTCACTCCTTGTCCGTGTCGCGCTCGGTTCGCTTCACGCCCGCGAGCGAAGCGCTTCGCTTCGGGTCGAACGCGTCGTACTCTCCCCTCGACGCGAGCTCCATCAACTCGTCCATCTTCGCGCGCATCTGCGCGCTCATCTCGCTTTGCAACGCCGCCTCGATGTTTCGCACCTGTTGACGCACCTCCTCCTGGTCCACGCGCAGTTTCCCGCGATCGGTCTCGAGACGCTCGACCAGCCCGCTCAGCAGCTCCAGCGTCTGCGTCTCGGTCGCCTTGAGCTGCGCGGCGGAGTCGGCCTTGTACGCCTCGAGCTGCTGCTGCATCGCCACGCGCTGCGCTTTGATCGCGTCGAACTCCTGCGGACGAGAGAGGGAGGGGACAGAGATGAGAGGCATTCGCGCGTGTGGTCCCGCGTTCGCGTAAGCGTCATCGCGCGGCTCGTTCGAAGTGACCATTCGAGGCGCGCGCGTACCTTCCCCTGTCTGCGAAACGCGGCGAACGCCTCGCGCACGGCTCGGAACATCGCGACCTCCTGCCTCCTGCCTGTGCCTCCTGCCTCGGGCGAGGCGCTGTGAGACGCGGTGAGACATCGAAGCCTTTTTACGCCGAGTCAGACGTCGGAGGAACGCCACACAACATACGCGCGACTGTTTTTCGCGCGCGACGCTCGACTACAATACGAGGAGTGTGTGCTGTACGTAAAGTATATGTAAATAACAAGTGATACTCTATGAATGCGCGCGCGTAATCTCTTCGCGCGCTATGTACATGCCGCTCGCGTTTCGCGCGTCCACGGTCATTCTCGGCTGCCGCCGTAGTCGATCGGTCCTCTCCCTTCGTGTCCCCGAGCGCGCAAACGCGTTCGCGGCGGGTCGATGCGAAGGGGCGTATAGAGAAACGAGAGCGACGGCGAGCCGAGAAGGTCCGTTCGGCGACGAAACCATCCTCGAGCGGCGTTCGTTCGGTTTGTTTTGTTTTTTTCGCGATCGCGTTCGAACGCGTTTGGAGCGCGGCGATCGCCGCGACGCGTTCGCGTCGGTGACGTCACGCGCGAGGACGATGAGGGTCCGCGCGCGCGCGTCGAGCGTTTTTTTTTTCCATCTCGTCGCCGTGAAAATCATTCGTTGAACGGGCTCATTCGTCGAACGCCGCCAACTTCGCCGCCTTCGCCTCCTTCGCCTTCTTGCCAGCCCTGTGCCTGCGCATGGAAGACGTGGTCGTCGTGCGCGCGTTCGGGTCAGCCGCCGGCTTGTGGTGGCTGGCCTTCTTGCCCTCCGCGGGCGTCGCGCCCGAGCCCGAGGGCACGCCCGAGCCGCCGGACGACTCCGCGGAGGGCTCCGCGGAGTCGCGCCAGCGCGCCTTCAGGGACGCGCGCTTCCCGCGGCTCCCGGCGGGCGATCCGCCCTCGTCGGGCGATCCGCCCTCGTCGGAACCCTCGTCGAGCGACTCGCCCTCGCTGGAGTCCTCCGCGCGGGAGCGCTCGTCCAGCTCGGCGTCGCCCACCGCCTCGGGCGTGTTTTGCAGCGCGGCGCGCAGCGCCTGCTTCGCCTGCATGGTGGCCCACATGCGCTCGCGCGTGGCGGGGTCGGCAATGCCGCCGGCGTCGCCGCCGCGCTTGGCGAGGTCGGTGATCACCTGGTACGTCATCACCAGCTCCTCCTCCATCTTGACGGTCGCGTCCGTGACCGCCTTCTGCCACGCGAGCGTCTGCGTCTGCCACCCGATCTCGCGGCGGATGTACCGCTGCATCTTCCCAACCGCCGCGGCTTTGATGTCGCGCGCCGCCTCGACGATTTCGTCCATCTCCTCCTGCTCCTCCTCCTCGTCCGAGTCCTGCGCGCCAAACTGCTGCACCTTGTTGTCGCACACGCTGTCGATGATGCGCTTGATGACGCGCTTCGAGGGGGGCTTCATACCGAAGTACCCGCCGCGCTTCGCCTCCATGTCGGCGTCCAGGAGCCACTCCTTCACCTCCTCCTCCGTGTACAGCGCCTTCTTGATGCGGAACATGCGCGCCTCGGCTTTCGAGCGCTGGCGCGCCTTGATGCCCACCATGAACTCGCCCCAGGTGTCGTCCATCAGCGTCTGCCACTGCGACTCCGTGTTGGCGTTCACCTTGGGCGCCACCATATGGTCCTTGAGCGCCGCCCACGCGGTGGGCTTCGCCGTGCCGCGGATCACGTGCTGCTTGTGCCGCCGAGCCTTCACCTCCTCGTCCACGGACGAGTCCGAATCCGACTCGACATCCTCGGCGGTTTTCATGACGTCCACCAGTAAACCGACGCCGCCCGTCTCCTTCGCCATGAGCAGCTGCTGCGCCGGGTCCTTGGTCAGGAGCTCGTTCACGTTCACGTTCATCGCCTTTCGAAGCACGCTCGTCTTGACCGCATGCTGGCGCACTATCGCCCAGCGTCTGCGCGCGCGCGCCGACTGCGCGGGCGTGTTTCCTACTCCAGCGTTCGCGTTTCCTACTCCAGCGTCGCCGCCCTCGACGCTCTCCGACACCGCCCCCGCGGCGCGCGCTTTCCCTCCGCCCAGCGCGCCGGCGAGGACGCCCACCGAGGCGGGCGTGTGGCTCTTGCGCACAGCCTTGAGCGTGCGGATGAGCGCGTCGTACGAGGGGTGCGCGCCCATGATCCGGCCGTAGCGGTACGACACCGCCATCGTCAAATCATCGAGCAGCGTCGGCTCGTCCAGCTCGCCGAGGTTCTCCTTCTCCTCGCCGAAGGCGTCGCCGACGATGCCGAGAATCAGATTGAGCAGCACGAAGAGCAGGTACGCGGGAACCGCGAACGAGTACACGCACAGCGTGGCGTACTCCACGTTCCCGCGGACGACGGACTTGTCCGAGAAGAGGCGTCCCACGACGTCCAGCGACGAACCGAGCATCATCTCGAAGTGGAAGTTGAAGCCCTTGTCGAAGGACGACAGCGACTCCTCGGTGGTGCCGAGCATGACGTGCCCGATCATCGTCGACAGGAACAGCGAGATGAAGAAGATGATGAGGAAGTGCAGCAGGTCCAGCGAGGACCGCGACAGCGTCCGCACGGTCAGGTCGAGATGCCTCTGGAAGTCAACCATCTTGAGCGAACGCAGCACCATCAGCAACAGCGAGATGCCGGAGATGGAGAAGTACGAGGTGAGGATATCGCTGAGCTGCAAAATCGTCATCATCGTCTGCCCGAGTTTCTCCATGCCGCTGTCGTCCGTGGGGAGTTCCCAGCGTTGACGCGTCTCGGCGGCGACGGCGGCGCCGGCCAAACCGCCGCTTTGCGCCGCCTCCATGAGAGCCTCAGCCTCCGTTTGATTGGACGCAGCCTTGTAAGGCAGCAGGTAATTCGCCGTGGGCTGCGCGGCGTTGTCGTACACGTCGTACCGCAAAACCGGCGACAGCTCCGAGCGCTGCAGCGCCTGGTACGAGATCCACACCGAGACGCTCATGAGCTGTAAACCGATGTTCGCCGCGTCGATGACGTTCCAGAAATTCGAAAAGTGCAAGTAGAACCCCCGGATGATGTGCCCCTCGTCCCAGATCGCGCCGAAGAGCTCCGAGAGCTCCAGCATCGCCGCGTACGCGAACATCATCGCCAGGACAATCTCACACCCGAGCTGCACCGAGCCATCGTTCACGCCGTCCTCGTTTTGGTCGCGCCAATCCGTGTACCACCCGACGTTCATGTTGGTCACCTTGTGCGTCACGTCAATCACGCCGGCGCCGGTGAAGTTGAACATCACCACCACGTTCGCGAGCTGCTTCAGGTTGGCGTTGTACGTCACCGCCTGCGCGGTGACCGACCGGGTCATGGAGTCGAAGTACAGGCCCTCCTTCAGGTACTGCAGCATGTTCCCCAGGTTGTTGCGCGTCGACGCGATGTCCAAAAACACGGGGAACCCGTCGGGGTACCCCGGCACTTCGCGGTGGAAAAAGCCGTACGGCGTGCCAACCGCGTCGGGGTCGACGTCAGTGTCCACCGGTCGCAGCTTCCCGGAATTTCGCGAGGTGTTGTAGTAATCCGCGACGAAATCCTCCAGCTCGACGTTGTACAGGGACCCTTGCCCCTTGCCGGTTTGCGGTCGGCGGAACACGGGGTCCACTCCGAACGCTTTCTTCGAAAGTGCCTCGGCGCGGCACTGCGCGCTGATGTTCACGAAGCGCGCGCCGCAATCCACCAGCTCGTTCCTCGTCTGGTGAATGAGCAAGCCGCCGATCAGGCGGTTGGCGTTCCCGACGTACCGGCGGCCGATGTACGAGCTGGGCGCGGCGTACTGCGCGGAGGTACCGCCCTGAAGGATGCCGTACCCGTTCCAGTCCGTGACGGACGCCTGCGCGCCGAAGTAGCCCGTACCGCCCGAGCCGCTGGAGGTCTGAAGCAGCGAACGGCGCCAGCCGCCCGCGCGAGCCTCCTCGGGCGAGACGCCGACGCCCTCGCTCTCCGCGAACAGCGCCTTCGCTGCGGCGGTGTACAGAGCGTCCGCGGCGACGTCCGCGGACGTCCGCTCGCGCGGTTCGTCCTCGTCCAGGAGCCTGCGCCTTGTCGACGGAGGCGGAAAAGGAGAAGGCGGCGCGGGGGGAGGCGACGGCGGCGACGGCGGAGGCGCCGGGTTGGGCGGCGGCGACCCCAACGGCGAGTACGCCGTCGAGTTGAAGAAAATCTCCGCCGTGCCGAGTCCCGTGCGGTATTCGCACGCCTCGCCCAGCCCGCTTTCGCCCGCTCCCAGCGCGTCGATCGTCGCCTTGAGGGCGTCCGCCTGACGCTTCAACAGAATCTCGAGTTCCTGCACGGACTCCAAAACCTGCTGCTGCACGGTGATGGTCGCGTCCAAAACCTGGAGCGTCTCCTCCGCTTGGCTCTGTAACTCCTTCAGAGACGCGTCTCCGATGACCAACAGAGTCTTCCAGTAATCGCCCAGGCGTTGCTTGTACGCGGCGGGGTTACCGCCGGCCAAGGCGAGCGTGTCGACCGTTTCCTGCAGATCAGTCATCGCCGTGTCCATCCTCTGCGAAATCACGGAGAGCTCGCCCTCAATCGATGCCAAAGCGGCGGCATCGTAGTCCACGTCGGGGGATTCCGTCCCGGTGCTGGAAGAGGCGTTGGTCGTGACGTTCGTGCCACTCGAGTTGGACAGGGAATCATCCAGCGAGCTGGAAACCTCCTCGCCGAAGTCGCTCGAGAGCAATCGACGTCGCCTGGCCGCGGTCGCGGTCGCCGCGGTGTTTCCAGATGCGTCGAAGCCGTCAGGTAACTCAAAATACGTCAGCTTATACTTGAACGACGTCTTGCCCGTCGCCGCGTCAGAGGTGAAACTCACGATCTCCAAATCATCCGCGCCCGTAATGATTAAGTTCGGGAAATCCGTCTCGAAAACCTCGTTTAAAATCTTCGCCTGGGTTGTCCTGATCGTGTCCTGGAATCCGTCGAGCTCCCACACGGAGGTGTTCACCACGATGTCATCCCACTCGAGGTACTTGCGAAGCGCGACGTTGATGACGAAGGTCTCTTTCGCTTCGTTCTCGTCGAGATCTGTGACGGAGTACTCGTACACGTACTGCCCCGGAGGAACGACCCCGGAGCCGTGTTGCGACAGCGAGAAAAACCCCTCGGTGCCCACGATGACTTGCGTGACTCCAATGTAGCGGGTCACGTCCTCGCCGTCGCCCTCGTCGTACGCGGTCATCGCGCACGGGAGCTGTGTGGCGTTCGCGCCGGAGGCGACAAGCGACGCCGCGCTCGCAGCTTCCTCGGGACGCGACGTGTCACACGTCGCGAACGGCGTGTTCCCGGCGGAGAGGTAATTCACCCCGTACTCCAAAAGCAGAGGCGCGGTGGGCAAGAACCTCGTGAACTCGGGCGCTTCCGTGTCTGCCACTTCGATCTGGGAGGTGGCCGACGCGGCGGCGGCGAGCGCGACGCTGTTCTCGCAAACCTCGATCGGCTGACACGGATTATTGCCGACGCCGGGACAGTGATCGTACCCCGTGGGACACGGTCCGATGACGGTGATCTGTCGCACAACCTTCGTGACCTGCGACGAGTCGTCGCGCACGGTGAACTCAATCGTCGTGGGACCTTCGATGGAGGTGTCGATGCAGCCGCCGAGACCCTTCTTGGTGTACTTGTGATCTTCGCACGACTCCAAGGACTCGCACTCCGCGGGGGGGCACGATAACACGTCGCGCGTCAAATCGATCGTGCTCTCTACGATTTCTCCACTCAGTTTGCGCTCTTGCTTCACGTCAAACGCGACAACCCCGGGATCGCACAAGCCGTCCCCGTAAAACGTGTTCTCCGGTTGTTGCACGTACCCGGTGTTCGGGTTCGTGACGCACGGCGCGTACGTCTGATACTTTCGGATGTTCACCGTCTTTTCGATCACCCCGGGAACGGTCTTCAGAGTCAACGTGGGGAAGACGTCCACCAACTCCACGATGTCATCGGTCAAATCGCCAGCGCAGTAGTTGTTCGTGGAACACACAAAATCCAGCAGCCCTCGCTCGTTGAGCTCTTTGTTCTCGCACAAAAACTCGGGTTTTCCGTTGTTCGGGTTGATGATCTTGCCGCAATCGGGCTTGACGATGATTTGCCTCGAAACCCTCGCGAGTTGACCGGCGTCGTCCACGAAGGAATAGTCGATCGTGAACGTGCCCGCCACTTTCGTGGTGAATCCGCAAACGCCTTCGAGATCGCGATTGCCGTACGTGAAGTGCGACTCCGAGAAAATCGCGCCGCCGGACAACCCGTCAGGGTTGGCGCACACGCGGATGTTCTTGTTTGTGATTTTACTCGTCCTTCGGCTCGCCGGGTCGTACTCCGTCTCCGGCACCGCGATTGGGTCGAACGAGTTGAACTCGTCGATCCCGCGATCGCACACGTCCGTGGACGGCGTGCCAGGCAAGCAGATCAGCCAAGGCGTCCCCGCGGTGATCTCAACAACGCTCAAACCGAACAACGTCAGCTCGGGGGGATCGTTGATGAACGTCACAACCTCTTCTTCTTCGGCTTCGAGTTGGATCCCGAGACATAAGCCGTTCGTGGAACACTGTCCCGAGGGTAAAAAAATCTCTTCCTCATACTTCCGCAAGTGGTCCTCGTCGGGACACAAGAACTCGTCCGTCATCTCGCCTTCCGCGTTTTTGTACTGAGGTATCGCCTTCGTGCCGACGATGTCACCGAACGTCGTCGTCGTCGTGGTGCACGGGTTGAGCACCACGACAGGACGCGTTCGTTTGATTTCGGGCTGGCCGGTGTCCTTGTCCAGAATCACGTATTGGTACGTGAAATAATCACCCGCGCGTAGCATCTGCGTATCTGACGCGCCGACGACTTGCGTGGTGATCTCTTCGGTGATATCGTTGATCGTCTGCGTCGCGACGTTAGTCTTCTGGTCCGTCGAGGTGATTGTTTCCCTGGCATTGGCGCCCGGATCGGAATATTGCCGGCCTTGCTCGACGTATGCCACGATGATGTCAAGGCGCGTTTCTTCGTCTTGCGCCCTGTACGAATACGTGGGATCCGAGCCGTCGATCATCACGATGGCCTTGACGGATGTCACGATCGGCGGACGTAAATCCGCCACTTCCTTGACTTCCTGCTGCACCAAGCAAATCGGTTTCGCGCCTTCAGAGCACGTCTGGCACACGATTTCAGATGCCGTCGAGAGCTCTTTACACAGCTTACGCTGCACCCCGGGTAACCCCGGGCACCCCGGTAAAGGATCGCAGGGCGGCATGACAAAAATTTTACGCGTCATCTGCGTCGCTTTGTTTCCGACCTCGTCCTCGACGTCGTATGTGATTTTCCAAGGATTTTCGCTTCTCTCCAGGGTCAAGTCGATGCGTCCCAAACCGTTTTCGTCCTTCTCACCGTAGCCCCTCACGGTGACCTTCTTGCGAGGATACGCGCCTTCGAGGTTATCGTAGGCCGAGAAGCCCGGATCCGTGTATGTGTTCGACAAGACGGTTTGCAACTGCGTGCAAATGACCTCTGTCGCAGACGTCTGCACGCACGATTCGTCTAGCAACAGCGTGATCACGGGTGGCGTGACCTCCGGCGGGGACGGCGGTGACGGCGGCGGTGGCTTGGGCGCTAATATCTCGAACGGCGGCGGGAACGGCGGCGGCGACGGCGGCGGCGACGGCGGCGGCGACGGCGCGACGATCTTGAACACCGGCGCCGGAGGCGGCGACGGCGGCGGAGATGCGATGATGACTTCCTCGACGTACTCCACGATGAGCGGCGGCGGCGGCGGCGGCGGCGGCGGTAAAAGCACAGTAGCCTTCGGCGAGCCGCTCGACACCATCTCGGCATCGTAAATTTTATCGTCGAACCCGTAAGCCTTTAACTTTTCCGAGACGATCGCCCCCGGATCGGCCAGAATCGTATCCGTCAACACCGTCAGATCCGTGGTGTCGCCCTCTTCGAAAACGAGGGAAAACTCCACGGAAATCCCGCCGCTGTCTGTCTCCGTGACCGCCCCGAGGCGCACGTTATCTTCGTCCAATCCCGTCTGCGCAACCATGGCGTCGCGAAGCGCCATGAGGAACATGTACGCGGGGGACGTGTCCTGGAGCAGTCTGCGTCCTTTCGACTTCGAATCGTCGAGCGTCGTCACCGACGCCTCCGCCTTGGAATCCGGTTTCGAGCCGAACACCGCGTTCAAAAGACGTCTCCCGAGACCGGTCGAAGGCTCCGCGGCGAGAAGACGCCGACGCTTCGAGAGCGTTTGCGAGTTCAATTCGGCGAGCGAGACGGAGAACTCTAGGGTGAATCTGTAATCCGTGGATCCCTCCGCGACGACGGGCCACGGCGGCGGGCTCGGCGGCGGGGGCGAAGGCGGCGAAGGCGCGATGTACGGCGGCGGCGGCGACGGCGGCGACGGCGGCGGCGACGGCGGCGGCGGCGGCGACGGCGGCGGCGGCGACGGCGGCGACGGCGGCGGCGGAAACGGTGCCGACGCCGTAGCATTCACCGTCCGGCCATCCTCGAGCCTCGTCCACCGGGCGCCGTTGAGCGTCATGGTCATCGACGACTCCGCCACGAGGCCGGTGGTGCCGTTTCCGCGCGCGCCGCCCACCTTCGTGGGCTCGGTAGGGTCGTGCGTGAAGTCGTAGTACGCCACCAGCCCGGGGTAGGACCCGTGGTGCACGCCGATTTCGCGCTCTGCCCAATACTCGATATCCGAGCGCGACACCGCGAGGTCCCACACGCGCAGCTCGTCCATGGTCCCTCGGAACGACGCCGTGTTCAAGTTGGCGCCGAGCCTGGCGACGAACAGCTCTGGCCTTTCGTTCGTGTCTCCGTACACGAGCTGCGCGTGGTTCACGGCGCGCGTCACCGGGTTGAATTCGTCGTGCACGAAGTGCCCGACGACCTGCGCGTTGATGAACAGCGTCACCGTCGTCGTGTATTCGACCGCTTGCGAGCACACGGCGCGGCTGGGGACGTAATTCCCGTTGATTTCCTCGCACGTCGTCGGGCCGTCTGACACGTAACCGTCGTCGCACGTGGGCTGGCACGTGGGCTGGCCGATGGTCAGGGACTCGCCGCAATCACCGTCCGAGCCGTTCGCGGTGGGCACGTGTTCTCGCAAGTCGCAGAGCTCGATGTTCGCCATCGTGGTGAAACTCCCGATATTTGAGCCGCCGACCGCCGCGCAGTTTGTTTGCATCTGGCTCACCACCGGGGAAATGTCGCCAGTGCATTCACCATGCTCCGAATCGTACGTGCAATACGTCCCGCTGCTGCACTCGGACTGCGAGAGATGGTCGCAGGAAACAATATCCGCGAAGAGAGAAAAATAGTTCTTCGCGATCTCGCTGGCGCCGTCGGCCTCGAGCGCCGCCGATATCTCATCTCTGAAGGCGGATAGGTCGTCGTACGACGATACCACCTGTTCAACCTTGGCGAACATCTGCAAGTACGCCTTAGCGCCGTCGTTCGCCGGCGAGCATCCAGTATACGTGGAGAACACGCAAGCGACACCAAACACGCTTTCCACGGCTGCGCACGAATCCGCGTCGTCGCTCCCGGTGACTTCGCAGAGCGCGTACTTCTCCCACGCGGGACACACGGTAGCGGCCGACCCGTATTCGCCGGTCACTCCGCTGGTGTCGCCACCGAAGAAAAGCAGCGACCGCGAGGCGCCCGGCGCGGTTTCAGAGTCGGCATTCCCACGGGCTCGCGTCGTCGGACGCGCGGGCGGACGAAACAAAGATGCGAGTTTGCCGCGCGACTCGGTAGACAACAGCTTGCGTTTTCCGGAGCTGGAACTGCTCGACGCGACTTGGCGCGTGGCGTGTTGAATTTCGATCTCGCGGCTCTGCCCTTTGGGATCGACGACGACGGCGACGTGGCTCCACTCGCCGTACGGCACGGTCTCGTTGGAGGACATCACGCGTTCGCACAGCGTGACGTTGGAAGAGCGGGCACCGTCGGCGAAGAAGCCCAAGGCTCCGTCCAAGTGCGCGCCGCAGCACCCAAAGCCGGCGCCTTCGGGGCACATGAGCTGCACGCCCCATCCGAGTTCGCCGAGCGCGGCGATGGACTGCGCCCTGGAGAAGCCTTCGCTTTCCTCCGGGCGAACCCAAGCTTCCACGGTGAGCGCCTGATCCAACACGGCGCGCTTCAAGCGCGCGCTGTGCGCGACCACGCCAAACGCGCCGGCGCCGTCGAAGTACACCGCCGCGTCACCCTCTTGCTCCTGGAAGCGTCCGGGAGGCGGCGAGGGCACCGGCGGCGGCACCGGCGGCGGCGGCGGCGAAGGCGGTGGCAAGGGAGGGGGTGAGGGAGGGGGCGAGGGAGACCCGAGAACCTCAATCGACGGGATCTCCGTGATATCCCACAGGACGCTTGAACTGTCCGAGGATCGAATGATCGCGTTGTACCCGGCGGTGTGGAAGTACTCGTACGCCACGTTCCCGGACGCTTGGTCGAACTTGTAGTACGCGAGGATCGAATCCCCGTTCGGGTGCCAGTTCGCGAAATTCAAATTCTTGTTCGCCGCGATGGTCGACGCTTCCAGCGGCGCGAACCACATCCTGACCTCGTCGAGCCACCCTTGGTAGTACAGACTGCGAGTCTCGATGCCAGTCGCGTCGTCGTGCGCGATGTGCGCGCCGAAGCTCATGTGCGCGCGGTTGCCGTCGGGGAACTCGGCTTCGGTGAAGGTATGCTCGCCCGCCGGAGCGCCGTTGATGAAAAAGCGAATCGATCGCGAGGAACTCGCGAGGTCCACGACCACGGCGATGTGGCTCCATTCGTTCAGCGTCACGCCGGCTTCGGAGACATATTCGGTATCGCAAGGCTTGCCGGTGTAGAAACCGATCGCGCCCTCCGGGATATCGGTTCTGCAACAACCCTTGGCGTCGTCGGTGGGGATGCCCAACTTGGGACACAACGTGCGCACCGCCCAACCGTCGTTACCGAGGCCCGCGACGTGTTGCAGTTGATCCAGTCGCGAAGGTTTTATCCACGCCTCAAACGTCAACGCCGCGTTTGGGACGAACGGGCCGACGAGATGGCTCGAATGGAACGTCGTCGCGTCGTCGTGCGCGATCTGGGCGTACGCGTCCTCACCGTTGAAACGAAGGGACGAAGGCCCCGACTGCAACGGCGGCGGAGACGGCGGCATCGGCGGAGACGGAGGCGCGCCGAGGCCGGTGAGCACGTTGACGTGCGAGGCGTTATCCCACAAGACGCTCTGGTCGTCCGAAGTGTGCACCATGCCATTGACGGCGTCGATTTTGTCGACGACCACGTAATCGTGCGCGGTGTCAAATTTGTACCACGCGATGACCTTATCGTAGTTGGGATGCCAATCAAGCACACCCCACGTCTCCGGGTAGGCGTCGCCTCCGTTCCAGCTGCCTCTGTGTTGCTTGATCACGACACCTCGCACCGCGGCGTTCCAGAGCTTCACCTCGTCGATCAAGCCCTGGTAGTGCATGCAGTTGCACGCCCCGAAACGCCCGAAGTACAAAGACGAGGCGCGCGTGCCGTTGAGAATCTGGATCTTGTTCTCGGCCTCGGCGTGCTTGACAAACTCGCCCGCGGGCGCGCCGTCCACGTAGAACCGAATCACCGAGTCTCCGACCGAAGAGAACCCAAGGGCGTCCACCTCAACGGGATCGACCAAGACCGTCACGGCGATGTGTTGCCAGGTGTCGACGACGACCGAGACGTTGGAGGAGTAGGTGTTTTCGCAGTTCTGCCTGTCCGCGGAGGCGTGCGTCCAAAATCCAATCGAGCCGTCCAGGTGGTTGCCGCAGCAGCTCACGCCCGACCCGCACATCAAAGCGACGCCCCATCCGTAGTTCCCGAGCGACGCGATGAACTGCGTCTTGTCCACGCTCGTCGGGCGAATCCAAGCCTCGAAGGTCAAGGCGTCGGAAGGCGCGAAGCGGCTGGTCAGGTTCTCGTAGCCGTCTCGCGTCCATGTCGGCGCCGGGGGCGGCGACAGCACCATCTCGACAGACTGCGCGGGAGGCGGGATCGGCGGCGGCGGCGACGAGAGCGGCGCCTCCGGCGGAGGCGCCTGCGCGGCGAAGACGTACACCGAACCGGCGTTTTGCGTCCTGCCGAAGTCGTCGCCTGGCGCGCCGACGAACACGTTGTCGCCGTAGACGGCGACGGATCTGCCGAACATGTCTCCGGCGACGGGACTGCCGTGCTGGTCCACCTCGGGCGTGATCGCCGACACGAGAACCCACTTGAACGGAGAAGGCGCCGGCACCGGCGGCAGCGTCACCGTCGGGGGAGGCGGCGGCGGCGTCGTGCTCGAAGTCGTGTCCGAAGTCGTGTCCGAAGTCGTGTCCGAAGTCGTGCTCGAGGTGTCCGAACCGGGTGTTTCCGAAATGACGGCGACGCTGACGTCGGTCAAGGCGCTTAAAGTCCTGGCGACGCGCCGGTACACGAAGGCGGCGCCGACCGAGTCAGCTGCGGCGGACGAGACGACGATGACGTCGCCGCGAACGGCGATGCCGGACTGCCCGAATTCGGTGTGCTCGTTGTCGTTGTCGGGGAAGAGGATCGCGGGTTCGCTCCACGAGCCGGCGTCACGCGAGTACACCGCGGCGAACTTCCTATAGCCGTCTTCGAAGACGCCGCTGACAACGACGACGCCGTTCCCATCTGCGTCAGCGTCAACCGAGACGAGGTCCCCGAATCCGGAAAGTCCGTACAGCGGCGGCAACGACGTGCCCGCGGAGCACGCCGTGGCGTCGCAGTCCATGGCGAGAACATTCGCTTCATTCCCTCCTACGGAGCCGATGACGACCACGCCGTTGCGCGTCGCGACAGAGCGTCCAAATTCAGTCCATGACCGAGTCACGTTCGCTACTGACGTCCACGCCGAGCTCGACACGTCGCGGGCGTACACGCGTGTCACTGTGGCCGGGTGCTCGCCGATGACCAAAATGCCGTCGTTGATCGCGACCACAGCCCCTTTCAGCGTCAAGTTGACGACGACCCACGTCGATCCCTGGCGCTCAAACACGTACGCTCGGTTGTTCTCGTCGTCGCCGACCACCAGATGGTCTCCGTCGATGGCCACGGCAGAACCAAACGCGTCGGTCGAATGCGCCGGAGATTGCGCCGGAGCCTGCAGCGTCGACTCGAGCGTCCAGGTCGAAGTCGCGTCGCCCGGGACGACGCGAACGTACACTTTCACCGCGCCGAGATCATCCCCGTCCGGAATGCCAACCACCATGGTGTCGCCGCTTACGGCGACAGCCGCGCCCGCGCCGTCTCCGACCGCGAGCGAATCAGAGAAGACTTTCTCGACAACGGCGACGCTGGCCTGATTCGCGGGGACCGCTTCGTACGCGTCTGACGCGAAAATATACGCCGCGCCGGTACGGACGCTGCCCGACACGCTCGCGCGGGGCGCGCCGACAATCACTTCTCCGCGTCGTTTTTTGTTCACCGCCACGTACCCGCGGAAATCATTTTCGTCCACCGCTCTCTCCAATCTCGACGTCAAGGTCCATTCGGACGCGGCGTCACCGGGACGCACGCGTTTGTATACCAACACGTTTCCAGAGCTGGTGCTGACGAACACGGCGTCGCCGTCGGTCGCGAGACCCACCGGAGTCTCAGTCGAGAGCTCGGTACCGTCTTCGTAGGGCTTGAGAATCGCGCGCTCGGTCCACGGCGCGTCGCTCTCTTCGCCGTCTCTGCAGAACACAAAAACCTCAGGTGCGTTACCAGATGCCACGACAACGGTATCGCCCGCGAAAGCGATGTAGCGCCCGAATTTTTTGCCATCGCCGTGAACGTACGTCGACGGGCGCAAGATGTGTCGCAGCGCAAATCCCGTGTTCTGCCAAGGGCTCGGTCCACCCGGGGTGAACATCCAGACGATGCCGTCGTTGTCGAAAGCCTCTTCGCCGACGACGACGGTGTCGCCCGAAACAGCCACGTTTTGGTCCGCCTCCTGGTATCCGGGTGTTGTCATGTCCGATGGAGCGTTGGCAGGGGGCGTACCGCGCCAACCATCCTTGAAATCGTGTAACCACGCCACCGGCGACTCGAGCCAACTAGAGCTCGAATCGCGCTCGAACACATACGCGCGTGACGCAAAAGGATCAGTAGAGGCACCGCTGACGACCATTATATCGCCATCGACAGACACGGTTCGGCCGAAATATGTGTCAAGGGGCACTCCGACACCGTCCGGCGTGAGCTCGGTGGAAATCGACCAACCGTCGGTTTCGTCGCGCGCGAAGATGTACACGGCACCGTTAAGGGTTCCGGGCTCGCGCGGCGAGCCGACAACGATGTTGGACTCGTCGTCGGTGATCGCGACCGAAATGCCGAACATAGTGGAACCCGCGATGTTCGGCTCGAGTTTCGCGGTGTAATTCCACACGCCGGTGGCGCTGTCGCGTTCAAACACGTACACGCCTCTCGCGCCCTCGACGTCGCCCACCGCGGCGACGACCGCGGTGTCGCCGTGGATCACCACTCGCCTTCCGTAAAGCCGGTCTCCGCTGATTTGATTGTCCCACACGCTCGCGTCGTAGGGAAGCAACCAGGTCGCCAAGCCCATCCCCTCGAAGCTCGTGTTGTACGCGGGCGCGAGCGCCGGGTCGGCCGACCCCGGGGCGTACGGGGAATCGGGCGACGCGCCGGACGACGGCGGCGCGGACGTGTCGGACGGCGGCGAGTGCGCGACGCCGCTGTCCAGGCTCACCGCCACCTGCGTGTCGAGGCCGTTAAAGCGCATCGCGCTCGGCCCGGTTTGCGGCGGGGGCGAAGGCGGGGGAGGGGAAGCCACCGCTGGCGGGGGCGAAGGCGGCGGCGCCGGCGCCGAGGAAACTACGAGGTTCACACCCGCGTCCCACAAAACGTCAGCCGGATCCGAAGATGAAACCACCGTGATTTGGGGTTCCTTACCCAGCGCCGAGGGGAGGGTGTCCGTGGACTCCAGCCCGCCTTCGTCGAACGCCCAGTAAGCCACTAAGGAGTCGTACGAGCGATGCCACTGCACTGGAGGCATCGCGTGGTGAAGTTTGACGTCCTCCGCGCTCAGAGACGCGTTCCAGAGGCTCACCTCGTCCATGAAGCCCTTGTACTGAAGGCAACGACAGAAGCCGCTTCTGCCGAGAGTAAAGCCACTGGGCGTCTTGGAGAAGACTTGCACCGGTGCCACGACGTCGCCTGGCGATGCACTAACGATGAACTCGTCCCCATCGATTGCCACGTTGATTCCGAACTGTATCCAACCAGACGGTACAGGGTTTAGGTTTACGATCGCGTTCGCGAACGTCCCCGTGAACTGCTCGACGGACCAAGTGGAAAACGCGTCTTCCGGATCGTCTCGGGTAAACACGAACGCGGCGCCGTTTTCGTAACCGCCGGCAACAGGGGCATTATAACTGCCAACCACGATCGTGTCTCCGGAGAGCGCAGCCTTGTAAAACGAGCCGTCAAACGAGCTGGTTACACCCGACAAGTCATCAGGCAACGCGAGCTGGTTCGCAAGTACCCACGTCGAGTCGCGGTCACCGAACTTGGCTCTGGTGTACACGTGCACCATTTTCTTTCCGCGACTCGTCAACGCGATTGTGTCGCCGTCAACCATCACCCACCTTGCAAAATACGAATCGCCTTCATCACTCAATCGCGAAACGAACGACCAGCTGGATTGCACGTCGTCCATGTCATCGCGTTCGTACACGTACGCGGCAGGGTTCGTGTGCGAATCCATCTTGTTGACGACGATCAAACCGCCGTCGATCGCGACGGACGTCCCGAAAAGGAAAGATTCAAGGTTCGTTCCCGCCGGCTCCTCGGGACGAAGAACTCCGACTTGGGTCCAGTTGGACGAAGTTCTCGCGAACACGAAAGCGGCACCGACGTCGCTAACAGAGCCGAGTAGCGTCTTTTTCGCGCCGACGACGATCGTGTCGTCCGCTTTATCGATGGCCACCGAAAAACCGAAATCGTTGGCAGTATGGTTAACAGGCACCAATGTCTGCGCCAGCGTCCATTGCGCGTCGGACGTCGACGCGAGGTTTCTGGTGTACACGTACACCGCTTGGCCGTCAACGGACGCGTGACCGACGACAATGACATCGCCGGCGCTGTTTATGTCCACGGTGGCTCCAAATTTGTAAGTCGATGATGGATATGGATCAAGTTGAAGTGTCGCCGTTTCGCTCCACCCGGAAGCGTCGCGCTCGAAGACGTACACTTTTCCGTTTCCAGCAGATGAGTCAACCGGGACGCCGACCACGGCGACGTCGCCTCTAAGCGCCAACGCTCCGTCGCCGAAATTAGAAGGCGTGTCCAAGGGCTCGAGCTGCGCCACGCGAGAGACGTACGAGCGACCGTCGTTTACCAGCCGATCTCGTCCACCTCGCGCGTTTTCGCGCACGCCGGCGGGTTCGCCGTCGATGAAGAAACGCACAGTGTCTGTCTCTTCATCCGCCACGACGGCGACGTGCTGCCACCTGTCCTTGACCACCCGTCTCGTGGACGTGGGGGCGTCGCGGCAGACGTCGCTCGCATCGGCTTGCGGGACTTGCTCCACGTTCCAGAACATCAACGTCCCGGGCGCGTGCGTGAGGTAATTGCCGCAGCATCCCGCACCGCTGCCTTCGTTGCACGTCAACATCAACGCCCACCCGTTGTTGCCGAGCATCGCCAACACCTGCGACCGATGCAGCTCCTCGGGTTTGATCCACGCCTGGAACGTCAAACCCGTGCCTGGAAGCAGAGAATCAACGTAAGGCGCCATCGCGTGAGTGTCTCTGCCGTTGAAGTACAGACTGGAAGGACCGCCTCGCGGCGGCGGCGTCGGCGGCAACGTCGGCGGCGGCGACGGCGGCGGCGCCGGCACCGCCGCGTCGACGGAGTGCGTTTCGCTGTCCCAGAACGTCGATTCGAGCGAAGCGGGTTGCAACGACAAGTTGGGCATGTAGAACACCTCGCATTCGGTGAGGTCCACGACGCTGCCTCCGCCGCATCCCGTCACGTTGACGCGCGTTTCGAACGGCACGGAGACGCCGGAACCGGCGGCGAAATTGAAATACGCCACGAGCGCGTCGACGTTGACGTGCCACGGGACGATTTCCTTATCGTAATGTGTCCTGACGGTGACGTCAGAGAGCGCTGCGCGCCAAAGTTTCATCTCATCGAGCAAACCCTGGAAGTGCCCGCACTCGCGCGTCACACCGCTGGGCACGGCCACGTCGTCGCTTTGACCGCACAGGCCTGCGCCAAAGCGCACGCCGGAAGTGCCCGGACCGTGCGTCGGAGTGGGGAGCTGAATCGGGGCGTACGCGCCGTCTTGCGAGGACGTCGACACGCCCACCAACTCGCCGTCCACGTAGAACGAAACCTTGCGACGCACCATGCCGACGCCGGTGTTCGCGACGGTTTCCGTCGCGTCCACGGACACGGCGACGTGCTGCCACGTGCCGAGCGCGAGGCTCGTCTTCGTCGACCTCGCGTTGGCGCAGTCCGAGGACACGGCTTTCCTGGCCATGAAACCGAGAGACCCGTTGACGTGGTCGCCGCAGCAGCCTTCGCCGGCGCCGTCTGGGCACATGATGGCGATGGACCACCCCGCGCGGTCGCCCTCGTACCCCTCCGTCGCGGCGAGGAACTGAAACTTCCCGAACCGCTCGGGTTTGATCCACGCTTCCAACGTCATCACGCCGGAGTCCGTGAAGTTGAGGTACTTCCCACCCTCCGATGATTCCTGCAAAAACGCGCTGGTCTCGGCGCCGTCGAATCGAAGCGACGAATAGGTCGAGTCCGTGAACGGCGGCGCGGACGTCGCGGAAGGCGGCGGAGAGTATCCCGGCGCCGACGCCAACGACGCGCGGTCTGACGCGTCCCAAACGACGTCGCCGGCGTCGCGAGACGTGATGACGCCGTCGAAACGGTTCCCGGCGTAATATCCCTCGTCGGGATCCGGGAACACGTTCTTCACCGCGTTACCTTGCGCGCCGTCGAAGGAATACCCCAAAACGCCGAGCGCGAAATGCGGAGACGCGCGAGTCGTGCTCGTCGCGGGCGCCGCCGGCTTGTCGTACCAAGAATTGATCTCGGTCGCGCTCCACAGCGCGGTGTACACCGAGAGCTCGTCGATGTGCCCCTTGTAATCAAAGCACCCGTTCGGACACGGGCCTCGGCCAATCACGAACGGCGCGTGGTCCATGCCGCCGAGCGGGGCGACAATCTCGCCTCGTTTGCTCGATCTTCGCCGTCCCGCGAGAGCGCCGTTGATGTAAAACAGAACCTCGTTCGTGTAGTGCGACGCGTCCACCACAACGGCGATGTGGTTCCACACGCCCCTGGTGACGCCGACGTCGGACGAGAACGTCTCCGCGCACGACGTCTCCGTCACGTCGTTGTCGCTCCAAAACCCAATCGCGTTCGTGACGTGGTCACCGCAGCAGTCTTTGCCGGCGCCTCCGGGGCACATCAAGAGCACGCCCCAGCCCCAATCGCCGAGCATCGCGATCATCTGGCCCGACACGCCTTCGTCGGGCTTGATCCACGCGGTGAACGTCAAAAAGTCGTCCGGCTTCAATCCGGAGTACCCCGTCGCCGCCGACGCGCCGTCGCAGTTCCAAACGTGCGTGGCGTCGTTCGATCCGCACCGCGTCGTGACTTTCGTGTCCGCGCCGTTGAAGTACATGGAAGCCGGCCCGGCTCTGTTGTACGTCGTCTGAGTCGCCGACGACGCAGCAGCCAGCGTTTTGTGCTCCGTGGTGTTCCACAACACGTAACCATCCGACCCGGAGGCGACCTTGCCGTCGCCGACGTCGGGCGCGATCGAGAAGACGGAGCTGCGTCCGAGACTCTTGCACCCCATCACCGCGACGGCGCCGTCCGTGGCGGCGGACCACCCGCATCCAACCTGCGCTTTGCGTTCTCCATTGTTGTCGGGAACGAAGAAGTCGTAGGGCACGTGCGACCACTCGAAGCCGGCGTCGAAACTCGGACTTCTCGTGTACACGTACATGACCCCTTCATAAGGCGCCCCAACCGCCAAAACCCCGTCGCGGAACGAGATTCTCGCTCCAAAAAATTGATGGTCTTGTTCATCCGTCACGTGCTCCGGGTAAAGCACCGTCTCCATCATCCACGGAGACGTCAAAGACGCATTCAATCGTCTGTACACGACCACCTGACCGGTGTCTCCGTACTTGAGCGAGCCCCACCTATCTGCTCCCGTGGCGGCGACGACGAGAACGTCGTCCTGCAGATCGACTTGCCGCCCGAAACGTTGCTGCTCTCGGTTGAACGCCGCAGACGCAGTGCGTGGTTTGTCATAAGGCGCAGTCTCAAAGGCGGGCGTGATCTGTGCGGTCTCCGTCCAATTCGAAAACGCGTCGCCAGGCACTTCTCGCTTGAAAACGTACACCGAGCCGGCCTGTCTGTAATGCCGCCTCTTATCTTCATCGTACTCCGTAAACTTAAAGTCAACCGCAGCCGCGATTTCCGCGTCCGTCGCCACCTCATAACTTTGCGCGCCCACCACGAGTTGGTCGCCGTCAATCGCGAGGCCACTGCCAAACTGCGTATTCGTGGAAAGGGCATTAGCCACGAGGGGCTTGACCAGCTGGACTCGCGTCCAGGCCGCTGTGGCGGTCGAGTCGGGGGGTTCGCGCGCGTACACCAACACGTAACCCGTGTCTGTGCTTGCCGAAGATCGAAGATCGGGCTTGCCGAGAACCACGGTATCGCCGTGCACCGCGCACGACCTGATGAGCGTGGTGTCCGTTCCGCCGAGTTGCTCCGTCTTGGTCACTTTGTGGCTCAACGACCACGTCGAGCTCAAGTTGCCCGGGACGTCACGCGCGAATATGACCGCGAACGCCTTCGTGTCGTCGGCGCCGGCATTTGTTGTGCACGTGCTGACAATCACGTCGCCGTGAATGGCCAAATCGCCGGATCCGACCATGTCGTCATTAAGATTAGTGCTTTGAAACCCGCATTGATGCACGTCTCCGTCGATTTCTTGCACAAGTAACCAATTCGAGGACGCCCGCCCGGGATACCGCCGCCGGTAAATGCGCATCAAGTTTGCGGACGACGAGTGTACCATCGTGTCGCCGTCAATCGCGACCAGCCGAGAATCCGCGGGGATGTCTTGCACCACCGTGGGCGCGACGTCCATCTTCGCGGCGAGACCGATCGCGGGCGCCGCGCGGTTCACCAGCGTCTCGCCGTTCGCCGAGTCGAACGTGAAGTGCGCGATGAGCTCCTGCGCGGAGGGGTGTTCGTGACCCATCTCGACGTCTTTCCACGCGGCGATTTCGTGCCCTCCGAGCATACTGCCGAACACGCGAAGCTCGTCCATGAATCCCGCGTACGGCAAGCACGTCGGACACCAGGCGCCCAGGCCGCCAATCACCAGCTCGGAGCTCCCGCCCCCCCCTTTCACGAGCACGCCATCGCCCCCGGCGGAACCCGCGAACGCGCCGTTGATGAAAAACTCGACGAGCCCGCGTCGCGCGGCGACCGCCACGTGGTTCCACTGCCCGCGGGTCACGGCTTCCGTGGAAGAGGGCGTGTTCGCGCATGCCATGTCGTCGAACCTCGACTGCGCGGTCCAAAACCCGAGCGAGCCGGACGTGTGTGACCCGCAGCACCCTCTGCCAGCGCCGTCCGGGCACATCAGCAGAAGACCCCAGCCGAAGTTGCCGTACATCACGAGCGCCTCCGCGCGCACGTCCTCGTCGGGTTTAATCCACGCCTCGAACGTCAATTCGGTCAACGCCGCCACAGTGGCGGATTCGCTGCCGAAGGTGACGTGCGTGTCGACGCCGTTGAAGTACATGGACGCCGGACCGACTTGAGGGGACATCGGCGGCGGCGACGGCGACGGCGGCGGAGGCGCCGGCGCGGCGGGATCCGTCGCCTTCGCTTCCGCGGAGTAGTACACCATGGTGTCATCGTCCGCGCTCGACGCGAAGCCGTCGAGTTCCAAAGGCCCAAGGTCCACCACTCTTCCGCCGTCGATCCCCGAGCTCGCGTCGAACTTGTAGTTCAAAATGAGCTGGTGGTACATGGGGTGCGACACGCCGCTCAAGTTCCGGTCCTTGTACCCGTCGATGTCGTCCATCTCGAGGACGGCGTGCCACACGCGGATCTCATCCATGTACCCCTTGAACGGATGCGCGCACTGGCTGCTATTGGTGCCGCTCGGGCACCCGCCGATGATCAAGGGTTTGGCGCCGCCGTTCGTCAAGGTGACGTCCCACGAAGCGGTGGTTCCCGCGTCCGCGCCGTTGATGAAGAACGTCGCCGTCCGGCGGCTCGTGTCCACGGCCACGACGATGTGGTTCCACTGGCCTAGCGTCACGGCGGCGGAGGAAGACGGCACCGCCGCGCACTCCTCGCCGGTCAGCGCCTCGAGACTCGACATGAACCCGAGGGCGCCGTCCACGTGGTGGCCGCAGCATCCGCGCCAGTCCGTCTCGTTCCCAAACTCGCCGCCGCCCGCGCACATCAGGTGCACGCCCCATCCCATGTCACCCAGCGCCACGATCGGCTGCATCACGTAGTCCGGACCATCGGGTTTCACCCACGCCTCCACGGTGATGGTGTCGTTCGGGGCGAGAGACGCGTTGTACGGAGTCTCTATGTACTGGTCGTAGCCGTTGAAATAAATCGCCGTCGAGCCGATCGGCGATCCGCCAAAATCCGGATGCGGCGATAGCGCTTGATCTTCAGCGTTGACGTATGCGCCGTGCTCAACCGTCCCGTCGAACATGGGCGACGGGTACTTGCTGAGGTGCGTGTCCGAGATGGTCTCGTTGTTCTCCAGCCCGTGATACACGCCCGGAGCCAGCGAGTAGTTCGCCACGAGCGACGGTAAGAATATGTGGTCCGAATCGATCTCGGAGCGCATGTACGCCTTCAGGATTTCGTGGTCAATCGCGTCTGCCCAAAAGCGGACGTTGTCCATGTATCCTCGGAACGCGAACGAAGGGCACGCGGTCGCGCCGCACAACGTGCGGTTCTTCGGGATGTACCCGCCGAGAACGAATTCGCTCGGTCGTTCCGGCGCCGTCATGTTCACGCCGCTGGGCACACCGTACGTCGCGTTGGACGAGCATCCCGCGGACACGCCGTCTATCACGAAACACACCTCGTAGTGCAGCCCGCGCGGGTTGATCTTCGCCCCGGGCTCCGCCACGGTCACCGCGACGTGCGTCCAAGTTCCTCGAACGAGGCCAGTCGTGGACGACGGAACGTCCACGCACGACGCCGTCGCGTTGGCGTAAAACCCGATGGAGTGTTCCACGTGCTGGCTATCCAGGCAACAGCCGACGCGATCCGGCGAGGACTCCGAGTCGGCGTTGCACATCATGGCCAAGCGCCACCCCGCGTGACCGAGGGACGCGATGAAGCCGCCGAAAGCCGAGGCGTCGGAGTCGGGATTAACCCAGGCTTCGAACGTCAGCGACTTGGGGGCAAACGCGGCGGCGTCCGCGAGCGGGATGACGACAGTCGTGTCCGAGGAGAACTGCAACGCCGCGGGCTCGGGCTCGGCGTACGCCGCCGGGTCAAGCTGCACGCGATCGCTACAGGAAAACGGAAAGTCGTCCAAAGCAGCCGTCAAATCGTGCGCCCCGTCGTGTGTGTCCGCCATTGTGGCGTCGAACGAGTAATTCGCGAGCAACGAACGCACCGCCGGGTCTTTAGGGTGCAGGTGCGTGTTGCGCGTCCTCGCGACTTGCCAATCGAGCAACGTCGCGTTCCACAGGCGAACGTTATCGATGAGCCCCGTGAACGACGCGCACGCGATCGATGGGTCGGATGTCAAGTCCGTCAAGTCTGCGCACGAAGGGTTTGTCCCGAGCGCGAGCGGACCCCCGCCGCCGTCGCCGGCGGCGGTGCCGCTTCCGGTGCCGTTTCCGGCGGCGACGCCGTCGACGTAAAACGCAACCTCCTCCGCCGCGGAATCCACGGTGACGGCGACGTGCGTCCACGTGTTGGGCACCACGGCGAGTGTGGAATGCGGATACACGTCACACGACGTGTCCGTGGCGAACGCCAGGACGTTTGTCGTGTTCGCGTCCGCCTCCCATCCGGAGACGTCCACGTCGCAGCACTCGTCCGCCGGGCCGTAGCACGTCAGCATGACGCCCCAGCCGAAGTCGCCGAGCATCGCAATCGTGGACGTATTCGCGTTTGCCGAGTCAGCCTTGATCCAAGCTTCGAACGTGAACTTTTCAGGACTCAGACCCTCGGCCGCGCCCCCGGAGGTGCGCGCCCAAATCGGGGACGAGGCGCTCAAGACGAGCGACGCGCCTCCACTAAACGGCGCCGCGTCCCCGAACGGCTTAGCGATGTCAGTCGCGAAGAGCGCCGCGTACGACAACTCGGGAACCGTCAGGCTCAGGCTGCCCGCCGACGCCCGCGCTCCGGCGTCAAACGTGAACTCCGCAACGACGTGCTCGGCGAACGGGAAACCGTGATACGCCGGACCGTCGGCGAGCACGGGCATGGCTTCGGCGGGGATCGTCGTGTTCCACACGCGAACGGTGTCCATCGAACCGGAAAACGGGAAGCAGACTGCGCCGGCGCACCCGCCGGCGCCCCCGACGCCGAGCGTCGGGTCGCCTCCGGTGAAGGTATCGCCGGCGAAGTCGAGCGAGAACGCCGTGATCGTCTCGCCGGCGGGAACGCCATCGACGTAGAAAGCGACGAGCGTCTCGTTTTCGTAGACGCCGGCGCCGGGTGTCACGGTCACCGCGATGTGAGTCCACGCGCCTCGCGACACGGCGGTGTTGGAAGACGCGAAATCGTCGCAGGAAGCGTCGCCTTTCGCGAAGAAACCGATCGATCCGTCGAGGTGCCCGGGACAACACCCAAAGCCGTTCACCGCGTCGCACATCAACTGAACGCCCCACCCTTCGAAACCGGAGCCGTACGACACGATCGTAGCGCCACTGTCAGCGGAGGTATTATCGGGGTACACCCACGCGTCGAAAGTCAACGCCGCGAGAGGCGCGAACGCGGTGAGCGCGTCGTCGCCGCCAATGTAGTATCTGCCGCCGGACCCGTCGAAGAACAAGGCACGGTCAGCCTTTTTGAACGTCCCGGGTTTAAGCTCGACGTCGTGCGTGCTCGAGCGCGTCGCGGCGAACTTGTCGGACGTGTACGGAGTCGTGCACGTGCCCTCTACGCAAGGCGACCATGAAGTCAGGTGCACGACGGCGTGCTTCCTGTTGGCGGATTGGTCCAGCACGACGTCGCCCTCGGGCGCGTCGTCAAAACTGAACTCGAAAATCATCGCGTCCAAGGCCGGGTGGAACGGATACGCGGTTTCGTTGTAGCTCGCCTCCAGGTAGCTCTCCGGCACGGCGTCGTTCCACAGGCGCACGACGTCCATGTAACCGTGGTACCCGTAACAGTCAGGCGGACTTCCAGTTCCGCAATGCTCCGCGCGGCCGAGCTTCAGCGAAGGGTTCGCTCCGCCGGCGTCGAGGGTATTGGACGGGGAAACGACGCCACCGTGCAGACCCGTCCCCACGCTGCGCCCGTCGATGAAAAAGTCAACAGTCAAGGCAGTCCCGGAGTACGTCGTGCGCACCGCGACGTGGCTCCACACCCCTCGAGTGACCGGTTCGTTCGACAGCGTGTAGTAATGAATGTCACCGGCGTCCCAGACTTTAGGAGACGAAGACCCCTCGAAGAATGCGAGGGTGTCGTAAGGAACGTTGGGGTAGTTGTCAGAACCGCCACCATGCGAGCCAATCAAGATCAAGGTCCAGCCCCAGTCTCCCATCGTCGCGAGCACCTCGACGGTCGGCTGCGAAGCCAGCGAAGCCACGTCATCGGGGCGGATCCACGCCTCGAACGTCATGGAACCGTCAGTGGGCATGAGAGCGACGGTCGCCGCGTTCTCCTCGACGACGATGGTCGTGTTTCCGTCGAAAACGAACGCGCTCGGCGCCGGGACGCCGTATCCAGCCGGGAGCACCAGATTGGAATTGTCGCTCATGACCAAAACGTTGATGAGCTGCATGTCGTTCGCCCGGCCGTGTCCGATCGCGGCGTTTGGCGCGAGCGAGTCGCGGCCCTCCACGAGTCGGTAACTTCCCACGAGATGGTGGGCGTCCTCCTTCGGGATGGCATTCTCTGAAAAGCCGCGGTACACGGGAGGCACCGCGGAATTCCACACGCGCACGGCGGCCATGAACCCATGGTAGTTCATGCAGTCCTGCTTACACCCGGGGCGCATCCCGATTCCCATGCCGCGGCTCGAGCTGGCATCGGACACGTGCGACGCGAACGACGCCAGTCGCGTCGAAATCGAGTCATCCCCAACGAGCGCTTGCATGACGCCGTCGAAAAATATGTCCAAACGACCGGAATCCACGTCCACAGCCACGGAGACGTGTTCCCATCCGTCCATCTTCAACGGCGCCTCCGTGGACACGATGCTCTCGCAAAACGTCGCGTCGGTCGCGCTGGCGTTACCCGGCCAAAACACAAGGGCGTTTAAAGTATG
>Ga0181561_10000447_pt1 | contig 34756 bp, 16 predicted proteins | sample 011ome_19_FD_133760 | JGI IMG/M metagenome (GOLD analysis project Ga0181561, IMG submission 133760) | Coastal salt marsh microbial communities from the Groves Creek Marsh, Skidaway Island, Georgia - 011510BT metaG (megahit assembly) | ecosystem: Environmental > Aquatic > Marine > Intertidal... | reverse complement strand
GAGCGAGTCATCTGCAATTCATCTTCTGAGCTATATATGGTCTACGTAATCATCTCGCCAACCTACGGCGGGGAGTGTCTATACCCTCCCCTTCATCTACTACTCCCGCGTTGACATCGCACGGGGTCTTTCCTCGTCCACGACCCAATCTCGCTACTCTGCGACGAGTTCTTTCGGGAGACTACGTGTCATACGCCGCCGCAACACCGCGTCGGGAAGCGCGCATCGCCCGCCGTTCGTCCCAAACACGCGGTGCCTGTTTTTCGCCACGAACGCGTACACGCCATCCCGCACGACCCTCGGGACGAGCAGGAACGCGCACATCGCGTTCCAGGGCGCGCCGAGCGCCGCGAACGTCCGAAGCACCGCGGTGGATTTGACGTACCCCCGCACGTCACCGCTCGCGGCCTCTACGACGACTATCGTTGACAGGTCCTCGGGCATGCGCGCGCGGCGAAGCACCGCCCGGCCGACGTCGGACTGCTGCGTCTCGAAGTACACCACCCCGGCTCTGTCAAGAGACGACACGACGCGCGCGTACGCGCTGCAGAGCGCGCAGTCGCCATCGATCAGGGTCACCAGCGTCCGGGACGCCCCCGGCGGCGCGACGGGGGCCATCACCGGCGGAGCCGCGCGCGCGAGAGTGATGGACGAGAGACCAACTTACGCCTCGTGCGATAGTATGCTAAATAAATGTTGATAATACACGCGCTTCTCTACCGCGTCGCGCGTCGTCCCTCGTTACCACGGTTCCGGGACGCCGCGCGTCATCTCAGAACGCATCGAGCGACGCGAGCTTCTCGAGAGACGCGTCGCTCGAGCGTTATCATACGTAAAATACGAACACACACCACCGTCAGTCGTTGAGCGCGCACAGCAGCGCGACGCCCTGCAACACCCAAAAGTCGCTGTCGGTGCCCGGGCGAATGGGCAGGCCGACGCACAGCACGAAGTTGGTGGACTGCCCGGTGGTGCTGAGGATGCCCGCGCGCACGGACGTCTTGTACAGTGGGCACTGGTACTCCTCGGGGTCTGCGTCCGCCAGCAGCGCGGGGGGCACGTAGTGCTGCACCGGGACGAAGTGGATCACCGGCAGCGGCGAGCACATCACGCCGGGTTCGGATTCGTCCAGAAAGGCGCCGGCGCGGTTCCATCGCGCGTTGTCCACAAACAAACCGTCGACGAGCACGCCGTCCTCCACGACGTTCTCTTGTTTGACGTCCTCCGCGGTTTCGATGCCTTCCAACACTCGGAAATTGAAGTTGAGCGAGTCGATGGGCTGCGCGTACTTCCTCGCGTGCGTCTGCAGCACGCCGGTCATGAACCCCTGCGGAAAGAAAAAGCCGGGCAGCCAAAACGAGTCGGGCGCGCCGGTTTTCAGCCAGCCGCTCATCATGGCGACGCGCTTCTGGTAATCGCGCATCCAGCCGCCGAGCGGTTTCAGGGACGGGTACGCGGCGCGCTGCCAGATGGCGGGCACCTGGTTGTTCAGCAGGTTCGTGTGCATGTGCTCGAGGTCGCCGGTCATCACGATCACGCCCTTGATGGCCATCCGCAGCTGTTTCAGAGACAAAAGCAGAACCTCGGTGAGCTTGTTGAAGCGCTCAATCTCCTGCCCGAGCACCACGGAGAGGGACTTGAGCTGGCCGGTTTCGGTGCGGTCGAAGAGCCCGGGCGCGGCGTCGTCCACGTCGATCGGGGGTAAAACTTGACCCTCGATCTCCTCCGCGAGCGCGGCGACCACCTCGTCGGGGCTCTTCCCCCCCTCGGCGCTGGTTGCGCGCGGCTGGATGGACAACACGCTGTCCATCATCTTGCGCGTCTCCTGCATCTGGAACGTGATGTCGGCGTTGGGGTGCATCCCGAACACCTCGGGCGCCTCCGTGAGCGGCAGGTCGTTGATGTACTGGCGGAAGGACGTGAGGTCGCCCTCCTCCGGCGCGTAGTACACGCCGGAGGGCGTGAAGCGGTACGCGTCGTCCAGCACAGCCTCCAGGTAGTACTTCTTCAGTATGCTCATCAAGCACCGGCGGTCCAGGTCATCCGTGACGCGCCCGCCGTAGTTGATCTGGCCGGTGACGTACACGAGCGCGTCCCAAGGGATGGTCTCCTGCTCCTCCAGGAACATTTTTAGCGTGAGCATGGAGCACTCGATGTCGCTGGCGTTGAACTCGTATCGAATGTTCCACCCGAGGGGGCCGAACTTGCGCCGCTCCTGGATCACGGCGTGGAACGTGGACAGCGCGAAGACGAGCTTTTTATACGCCCGCGGCTTGGAGCACGACTCGAACGCGTCCTCCGTTAAATCGTTGAACGTGCGCTTCATGTTGGCGCGCACGCCCTTCGGAGGCTCGTTCGTGAGCTTGATGCCGTTCTGCAGCACCAGGACGGGGAAAATCTCCGCGGGCATGGACGTGAGCCACAGCCGGAAGTCATCGTGCGTCTCCGACGTAGGCGCGCCGATGGTCTCGACCATCTTCTCCAGCGAAAGCATCCACGACTTGGCGAGGTGGCAGTTCTGCAGGCACACCCAGTCGCCGGAGACCTGCCCCGCCTCCACCAGCGCCTCCGCCACCGGGCCCTGGCCCTGCCCGAGGGACACGATGTGCAGGCGCTCGCCCGGCACCCAGCCCTTCTTCGTCGCGAAGCGCTGCAGCATCGCCGTGGGGTCCGCGCCCGTGGACAGGATGAACACCACCGGCGTGCGGCTGTCGGTGTCCGGAAACACGTCGTCCAGGGTCCAGGGCGGCGCCTCGGTGAAGCTCTCGCCCAGCTCGACGCCCACGTACTGCTGCGCCGCCGTCACCGCCTTCTCCTCGGCGAACACCTTGACGAGCGCCAGCTTCACGAACGGGCTCGCGCGCGCCTCCGTCTCGCCGGGCAGGTCCGCCTGGAACGGGAACGCGCTCTCCGCCCACGCGCGGTGCTCCGCCGGCGCCGCCGCCATCGCCGCCGCGAACCCGGAGAGCGCGCCCGGGAGCTCGCGCTCGAGGAAGCAGACGTTGCGCCAGACGCTCGCGGAGAGCCACGCCATGTCCTCGCCCTCGGGCTTGGGCGGCGGCGCGTACGTCAGAGGCGTGCCCCTTAGGAACGCGCTCCACTCCTTGGGCTCGATGTGCTCCGCCGCGCGCAGGATGGACGTGCAGAGCAGAAACGAGTACAGCAGCTTGTGCTCCTCGAACAAACCGCGGCACACGTTTTCGAACATGAACCGCGTGGTGTACCGCATCAAGGATTGGAGCCGGTCATCCAGGGCTTTGGCGCGTTTCTGTTCCTTCACCTCCTCGTCGTCGGACTCTTCGTCGGACTCCGAACCCGCCGAGTCCGACCCCGCCGATTTCGAGCCGGACGCGGATCGAGCGTCGGCGTCGGCGTCGGCGTCGGCGTCCGAGCCGGCTTCGGAGCCGTCGCCGTCGCCGGCGCCGGCGCTCTCCGCCCCCGGACCGGTCTCGCGCGAGTTGACGATGCAGTCGTTGAACATGCGCATGAAGAAGTTGAGCGAGTACTGGTACATCGGCCCGATGAGCGCCAGGTCCGCGATCACGAAGTACAGGATGGACCCGCGAACCGCCGCCGCGCGGTACGTCTCGCGCGTGCTGTTGATTTGGTTCTCGGTGGTCTCCGCCTCCTCCAGCCGCCCGGAGATCATCCCGCTCGTGATCTTGGAGTTGTTCAGCGTGTCGATCAACACCTCGTCGTCCAGGATGTTCCCCTCGGACTCCTTCAGCATGTTCAGGATCTTGTCCTGCAGCTCCTGCAGCTGCTTCTTGTCGTTGCTGATGGACACCACGAGCCTGTCCTTCGCCTCTTCCAGGTCGGGGCGCTCCTTGCGCACGACGTCGCCGAGGAGCTGGTCCTCCAACCCTTTGATCGTCACCGTGAAGTTGATCACAGTCACCTTGATGCACACTTCCGGCAGGTAGTGCGGGTTAGGCATCTTGGTGGTGAGGTAGAACTTGAAGTTGGGGTCGTAATCAACGTCCGTGTCCCCCAGACGAATCAACGTTCGTCCGTTCTGCGTGAACACCGCCTTCTGAAGCACCGGCTCCAGCGCCGGATCCAGGGTCTCGCCGATGTCCTCTACCAGCACCGGGTTCCCGACGCGAATGGAGCTCTCGAGCGTGCGCAGGTAGTTCCCGTCCGTCAGCTTGATCACCTTGAGCGCGTTCTTGGTCTCCATCGCCTTGACCCAGGCGTTGGCCTGGTTCTGCGGGTCGATCATCAAAGGCCAGCGCTTGCCGCGCGTCACCAAAATGCCGTTGTCGATGGACACCGAGTCCGTGGGCAAGCCCCACATGTTCCAGTCGCGCACCTCCACCGGGCTGGCCAGGACGCCGCGCAGCGAGCAGTCGTCCGACACGGGAATGTCCAGCTCCTGGCACCGCCGCACCCACTTCTCCACCAGCTCCTCTCTGTACGCGCCCGTGAACGCGCCGAAGTACGCGATGCACGCGGCGGACAAAAACACGTCGCCCACTAAAAGTGAGGTCTGGTGGCCGATCTCGTCCGCGGTGTCTTTCCAGCGCACCTGCTCATCCGCTAATCCCGACGTGAGCTTCTCGGCGCGCGCGAGGCGCTGCACCGTGAGCTCCGCCTGGTCCTTCAGGCTCTGCTGGTCGTCCATGGCCTGCTGCAGCTGCGCCTCCAGCGCAGCGACGTTGTCCTTAACCGCCTGCAGCTTGTCCTGCGCCGCCTTGAGCTGCGCCATGGTCTCCGCCAGCGCGTCCTCCGCCGCCTTGAGCGCCTTGCGCTTGGGCTCGACAACCTTCGCCACGCGGCTGTACGTGTGCATGGCACGCGTCCACATGCAGAGGCTCATCGCGGCTTTGGACTGCTTGGCGACGTTCTCCGGCGTGTAGTCCGGGTTGTCCACGTACTTGGTGAGCGCCTTGACGATCTTCGCCTTGATGTGGTCCTTATCGTACTCGAACAGCAGGGACATGAAGTCGCCCTTGGACAGAACCCTCTTCGCCGCGTCCCAGTCCGTCTTCTCGCCGAGCAGCAAACACACCGCCTCCATGGTCATGCGCACCAGCGGCGGCGGCTTGGGGAAGCCCTTCACCTCGACGATGTCCGCCTTGTTCAGCGCGTTGAGCGACTTCACCGCCGACTCCAAAGCGGGCATGGCCTCGTCCAGGTCCGCCTGCGCCGAGTCCGCGATGGCCTTGGTCTCGTCCGCCTGCTTCTTCGCGACCGCCTCCTCCTCCGCCACCTTCGCCTCGACCAGCGCGGCTTCCTCCTTGTCCTTGGCAACCTGCACGAGCAAAATCTCCGTGGCGGCGGCTTTCTCTTTCAGCACCGGCTGGAGCTCGCCGAGCTCGATCTTCATGTTCGCGACCAGCTCGTTCGTTTCGTCCAGCTTCTGCAGGCCGTTCAAAAGCCGGTCGCGCGCGCTCCCGAGCTCCAAGCGCTTCTCCTCAAGCAAAGACGTGTACAGGTTGATCAGGTCCAGGTAGCTCTTGGGCGTCACGTAGAAGCGCCGCCGCAGTTCCTGGTAGAAGCGCTCGGAGATTTCGGTGACCGAGACGTGGATGTCCACGCACATCGACGCCACCGACGCGCGCACCTCGTCCGACCCGAGCTCGACGTTGCTGAGGAACCGCTTCGACACCGAGTTGAGCGCCTCCGCGGGCCACTCCATGTACCAGTCGATGGTGCAGCAGTTGATGAGCGACGGGAACTGGCGGCAGCGCGAGCGGAACGCCTCGCCCACCGGGGACATGCACAGGATGATGTGCAGGTTATCGCGCACGCGGTTGATGAACGTCTGGTACAGCGAGTCCTTGCCCGTGGGCGCGTTGATGCTCTCGGCGTACTCGCGTATGTCCGAGCACATGCGATCTTTTTCCTGCCCGTCGAACAACGCGGGCACTTCGCCGGAGTTGAGGATGTTGTTGATGTCCTCCACGAAACCCTCCTCGACGATCTGCGTGTCCGTGAAGAGGAACACAGTCGGTACGCCGTCGATGCCCGTCTGCTGGTACAGGTTCTTGAGGTCGTCCCTGAACTCCTGCGACCCGTACCCGCGGCTCAGCTCGATGGAGAAGCACTTGAACCCGGCGACGAACGACGCGAACCTCGTCAGGCTCTGCTTCCCGGAGCCGCCCACGCCCACCAGCATCGCGTTCCCGCGCGGCTGCCGCAAGATGCGCGCGATGCGCGTCGCGTGCTCGGCGGCGTCCATGAAAAACACCAGGTTCATCGCGTTCGTGGAGTCGGCGTTGTACTCCTCGAGGTACTCCTCCATCAGCAGCACCATCTTCTCCACGTTCGCGACTTCTTGGTACACGCGCTCTTCCTTGGGCTCTGCGCTGCCGCCCAGAAAGTCCCCGAACAGAATCGAGCGGTCCACGAACAGGTCCTCGAACGTCGGCGCGTCGGCAAAGTTTTTCTTCACGACTTGCGCCACCATGTTCTTGTAGTAGTCCTTGTCCTCCACCGAGATGAGCCGGTCGTGGAACACGCGCATGGACTCGTGCACCCACAGGCGCGTCATGACGTCGCGCGTCTTGCACTGGTTCGCGGTGATCAGCAAGATGCCCTGCAGCACCTTGGAGAGGTCGCGCAGGTTGAACGTGTAGTGCGACTTGGCGGGCGTCGGCAGGAGCTCCTCGGACATGCGGCGGTACACCTCCACCGACGCGTCAACCACGGGCTTGACGCACTCAGAGAAGTCGCCCGGGAACCCGCCCGGGACCGCCAGGAACCCGCCGTAGATGCTGCTCAGGATGGTCTTCATGCTCGCGTTGGACGGTGGCGGGACGTTCAGCATGTTGAAGTGCCTGAAGAAGCGCGGCGTCACCTCCTGCCGCCCGCCGCCGGGCGGCGCGCACGCGCAAATCAGCGTGGTGTCCTCGACGTCCTTCCAGAAGAGCTTCTTGCGGTCGTAGAAGCCCCTGAAGTCCTGGAACTGCCTCAGGAGCTCGACGGGAGGCTGCGCGCCGTACGTCTCGCGCGCGGGCATGTTGACGTCGTCCACGAAGAGCACGATCTTTTTGTTCGGGGGCGCGCCGAACTTGGTCTTGCGTTTTTTCTCCAGCTTCGACTCGATCAGGAGCTGCGTGTCGTACGCCGGGGTCTGCGCCGAGAAGTTGATCACCACCGGCACCAGGTCCTTCTCCTCGGCGTGCTTCGCGAGGTAGTCCACGATGATCACGCTCTTGCCCACGCCCGTCCCGCCCGTTAACAACATGCTCTTGTCCACCTCGAGGCACCGCTCGAGCAGAAACGAAAACCGCGTCGTGTCGACGTTGGGGACGAGCAGCTCGAAGTACGGCGTCTTGGGGTCGTAGGCAAACTTCTTCACCAAGTCGTCCCAGGGCGCGAACCGCCCTTTGGGCTCCTCGGGGTTGGTCGTGACCACGTAGTAGTCGTACAGCGTGTTCTTGTTCGGGAGGTTCCCCAGGCCGTCCACGTTCGCGTTCAGAAACTCGCGCGCCCACTCGTCGAAGCGATCGTGGAACTCGGCGTCCACGTTCCCGCCCACGCTCCAGACGTACGCGAAGGCGAAGAGCTTCGCCAGGCACGCCTTGAGCTGTTTCTGGTTCTGGCTTGCCAGGTTCACGCCGCGCTCGGGGCGCGCGAGCGACTGGAATAGGCTGGCCAGGCTCGCCACCAGGTTGATGTCCACCGAGGGGATGCCCTCCTTGAGGTGCTTCCGCAAGAACTTCAACCCGGCGTCGACGGTCTTGTCGAACAAGCCGACGATCCACTCGCGCAAATCCTCCGGCGCGTCCTCGTGCAGCTTGGTCCGCGACCACGTCTCGACGAAGGGGCGCCACCCCAGCTCCTCAGGGGGAACGTACACCATGCCGCACCTGGACACGGTCGCCGGGGACGCCACCGCCAGGTCTTGAACCTCGAACAGCATGCGCATCGTTCCCGGGTTGAGCTTGATGCGCTCGCCGTTGGGCAAGCACAGCGTGCAGTTGTCGTCGAGCACGGTGTTCATGTTTTCGATCCAAATCGCGTCCACGGGGCCGTCGAACACCACCCACTTCTTGTCCGGGGTGACGTCGGCGACGGCATTGCGGATGAGCGTGCTGCCCAGCCCGTCTGTCCACTCGTTGGTCATCAGGTTGTACTCGCCGTACAGCTCGCCCATCTTGATGCACTTGGGGTTGAACACGTACGTGTGGATGATCTGGAAGTTTTCGTTCTCGTGGCCGTTCCGGCGCAGCTTCGTGAGCGCCGACTGCAGCATCCGGTACACCGTGGTCTTACCGCCCCCGGTGGGGCCCACCAGCATCGCGCCGAAGCGCACGTTGAACGTCTCGTACATCTGCACGACTTTGAGCACGAACTTGTCCACGTTCTGCAGCTCGTGCTCCTCCAGGCTCTCGATGATCGCGCGCGCCAGGTCGCCCTGCTCCACCTCGGGGACCTCCACCCCGGGGAACAGGTCGGAGACGATCGCCTCGAAGAGCTCGGCGTCCTCGCTGAGGAACTTGGGCAAGTTGGAGTCGCGCATCGCGCGGATCAGCACCACCTGCTCGTCCAGGTCCGGCGAGCCGCGCTTGAGCGAGCCAGCCATCACGAGCACGGACTTCAGCGCGCGCATGCCGAAGTCGTAGTGGTCCTGCTGCGAGAGCTGCTCGGAGGAGAGCTTGTACAGCTTGACCATCTTGCGCGACAGGTCTTTCGAGGTCTCGAAGCCCTCGGAGAAGAGCATCACCTCGGCGACGAGCGCGTAGTCGGGGATCATCATGGCCATCGGCCGGAACAGCGCCTTGAGGTTGTCGGGCAACTCCGTGCGCCCCGCGTAGCCGGGGTTCATGGTGATGAACACCGCGAACGTATGCACGAGCTTCATCTCGCGGCCCTCGAAGACGAACTTCGAGACCCCACTTTTCATGGCGTTCTGAATCGTCAGGAGCTGCTGCGCCACCACCGAGAGCACCTCGATGTCGATGCGGTTGAACTCGTCGAAGCACGCCCACGCGCCGCACTGCGCCAGACCGGCGAAGAACTTGCCCATGAACTTGTAATCCAGGTTATCGCCGCAGTTGAACACCACGCACTGCACGCCCAGCGCCTTCCCGAGGTCCTTCGTGGACTCCGTCTTGCCGGTGCCCGCCGGGCCCGCGGGCGCGCCGCCGAGCTTCAGGTGCATCGCGCCCGTGAGGGTCATGTAGCACCGGTCCGTCATGGGCGTCACCACCAGCCTGGACTGCGCGCCGAGGTACTCGTACGCGTACTCGAAATACGAGTTGGTCTGGCGCACCGCGCACACGTCGTCGTCGTCGTTCCAGTAGTACCGCAGCTGCATCTGCCACTTGAAGTCGTTGGTGCTCGCGGTGCGCGCGTCGTAAAGCTCCTCCACGATGTCGCGCGCGTGCACGTCGATGGTGATGAGCGCGGCGATGATCTTGCGGTGTAACCCGGAGAGCTTGCCGCGCACGACCACAGTCATGTCCTTCAAGTCCGCTCGGTTTTTCTCCAGGTACGAGTGCATCTCGGTCGTGGGGTCCTTCGCTTCCAGCGCCGCCACCACGCCGCGGCACCAGTAAATCTGGGACACCATGATCACGATCTGCGCCGGTTGGTTCAGCACCCACTCGGTGCGCGGTTCGCGCAGGTACGAGACGTACGACTCCTTGCCCTGCTTTTGCAGCGAGAGGATCATGGCGGTCTCGACGGCGCCCAGCCACTGCTCGACGTTGCCTCTGGCCTTTAAGTTTTTACCCAAACCCACGCGCTCGCCCTCAGGCGAGCACATGGCGAAGATGTCCACGGACTTGGGGTCCGACCCGAAATCCAGACTCTTGATCCCGTCGAAGCACTTGGACATGTGCGGCTGCACCGCCTGCACGTTCTTCGTCTGCGCCAGAATCTCCAGCAGTTCGTCGTTGGACAGGAAGTAGAACCGCGGGAACGCCATGCGCTTCGTCTCCAAGTACTCCTCCAGGTTCTTCTGGATGCGGTCCAGGGACTCGTTGGCGTTCTGGAAGCTCTGCAGGTACCCCGGGGTGGTGCCGGCGCGCAGCGCGTTGTCGTTTTCGCGCGTCTTGCGCATCACGTCGCGGAACTGCTTGTCCACGGCGAAGAACTGCTTCGCCTCCGCCGGGAGCTGCCGTTGTATGTCGGGCGCGGAGAAGATGGTCTCCAGGTACATCCAGTTCTTCTGCACGGCGAGCCACTCGTCCAGCGTCTCGCCGAACAGACCGAGCTGCCCCTCCACTTTTTCCACCGTCTCGCGGATGCCCTTCACGAAGCGGCTGGCCATGATCGTGGACATGGTCACCATCGAGTCCTCGAGCGCCACCATGATCTCCTCGATGCCGCCGAGGATGAACGTGTCCTTGCTCTCCTTGTACGCCACCACGGAGAAGCACACGTCCGACCACTTCGCCGTCACCTTGTGCAGCATCTCCTCGAGCGCCTGCTCCTGCGTCGCCTCCGTGGAGATCAAGCCGATGGCGTCGCCGTGCGCGGGCGCCTTCAGATCCAAAATCTTCTGCAGCGTGAACGCGTCGTCGCGCACGATGGGCACGCCGATGAGCTCCTGCACCTTGTCCCAGTGCCTGGTCTTCATGGACTCGTTCAGCAGCGCGTTGATCACCGGCAGCAGGTTCTTGTAGTCGTCCACCTTCGCCGCGAACTTGGGCGACATCTTGTTGGACGGCAAGCCGCGCTCCAGCTTCGTGGACAGCTTCGTGTACCGGCCCATCTTCGCCTCCATCGTCGGCAGGTCGATCCGGTCGAACACCGTCTCGCGCCACACCGCGACGTCCGCGTCGAAGTCGCGGTCGCCCTCCCACATGCCGCGCTTCAGCGCGACGTCGTCCACCGCCTCCTTCAGCGCGTCGAACTCGGTTTCCGGCAACCCGAACGTCTCCTGGATCGTGTTGATCTTCTTTGCCTCCGCCTGCTGAGCCTCGCAGCGCGCCGTGAGGTCGCCCACGAATCGCAAAACCTTCTCGCGGTCGGCGGCGGCGTCGAGGATCATCTCGTCGCTCGCCGCCTTGACCAGCTCGCGCGCCTCCCGGGTGACCTCCTTCACGCGGTCCTCCAGCTCCACGTTGAACTGTGAGATCTTCTCCTCCTGCGTGCCCTCGGCCTCTTCCAGCACCGTCTTGAGCAGGTTGAAGTCCTTCTCCAGCGTCGCGAACTCGGCGGCGGCGGCTTCGTCCACCGGGAACTCGAACTCGCGCACCAGCCGGTAGATGTTCGCGCACTCCTCCGCGCGGCGGTTGAGCGCGTCCATGTGCCCCAGCCTGAGCTCGCTCACGAAGCGCATGCGGTCGCACAGCTCCTGCGCGACGTCCAGGCGCGCGCTGAGCCGCTGCGTGCTGTCGTGCACCTCCGCGATGAACTCCGCGTACACGTCCGCGGCGAGCTTGGGCAGCGTCTCGGACATCTGCTCCAGCTTGGCGACGGGCGACGGCAACAGCCCGTCGCGGAACGCCTCGCTGTCGATGCGCACGATCCCGACGTCCGCGTCGATCTTCATCTGCTCTATGCGTCGCTTCTGGTCCAGGAACGTGATGGTCTTGCGGCGGAACACGTCCAGGGTGAGCTTCCCGCCGCGGTACTCCGCGACCATGCCCTCGAGGTCCACCGCCGCGTTCGCCGCCGCCATGGCGCGGAACACGTCGTACAGCTCGCGGTACGCCGTCGCCGTCTCGAATCCGAACCGCAGCGAGCGCTTCACGTCCCGGGTCAGCGCCAGGTGCTTCTCGTCCGTCTGCAGCTCGACCGCCGTGTCCACCTCACCCATCTCAGACGCGTCCGCCTCGGCGGCGGCGGCCATCTTCGCCATCAGCGCCGCGTCGCTCGGGAGGCGCCGCGTCGTGGCGAGCGTCTCGGCGAAGCGCGCGACGGCGGATTCAATCTCCGACGCGAACGTCTCCGCCGGCGGCGAGAAGGCCAGCGCGCTTTCGTCCGCCGGGTCGATCTCCAGCCGCACGACGAAGTTGGGCGCCGTGGGAAACGCGGGCGCGAACGCGTTGAGCGCGTCCTCCTGTTTCCGCAACTCGTTCTCGCGAATCGTCTCGCGAACGAGCTCTTGAAAGCAGCGCGCGATTTCGGCGCTCTTGTTCTTGCCGCCCCGCGCGTTCTGCGCGCGCGCGCGGCGCCCCACCGCCTGGACCATGCGCGAGTACGAGAGCCGCGCGCGCGTGTTCGCGAGGCGCCGCCGGAAGGGGGGCGGAGGCGTCTCGAACAGGTCCTCGGGACACTGCCGCGTCGCGCCCAGCACGTCCGCCATCGAGTCGTGCAGCACGAACCGCAGCGTGTCGCGGATCAGGTAATCCAGCTGCTTGACGAAGGACAACAGACGCCTCTGCTCCGTGCGGCGCGTCGCCGTGACCGTGTACGCGTACGCCTCCACGCCCGCGGACGGCCGCGCGGGACGTTCGGCGTTCACGCCCGTTTCGCCACCGAACGGTCCCGTCTCCGTGCGACCGCCGGGTCCGCTCGTGCTCGAACTCGGCTGAGAGGGAGCCTCGCCCCCGAAAAAGTCGCGCAGCGACTTTTCCATCTTGGCCAGCGCGGCGGCGCACGCCGCGTCCGCCGCCGCGATGGTGGCGTCCGAGAACTTCTCCAGCTTCTCGAGCATCTCCTCCCTGGTTTCCCGCGCCTCCGCCGTGAACGCCTCCAGCGTGCGCAGCGTCCCGGGCGCGACGCGGCTGAGGCGCGCCTTGGACAGCTCGTGGCACTCGCCGCGCACTTTTCGCATCGCGCCCACCAGCGTCGGGTCGAGGAAGAACAGGTTCTTCTCCAGGACTCGGCTCGCGCGGCGCATCTTGGTTTGCTTCACCACGCGGCGCCACGTGGAGAAGCCCTTCCACGTGCGGAACTTTTTGAACGTCGCCAGCGCGCGCGTCTTCGTGAACAACGAGTGCTCGCGCATCCACCGCGCGTACGGCACGAACGCCGCGTCTTGGCCTTCGCGGAAGTGCGTGACGCCGAGCGCGGACATCGTGTAGTACTCCTTCGAGTCGAGCGTCTCGTACGGGCACTCAGCAAGCGCGTACGGGTCCAGCGTGGTCGGGTCGCGGTCCAATCGGCGCAAATATACGAAGCGCACGCCGTCGGGGTCGGAGGACCGAAGCGACCGCATCTTCGCCAGGTACTCGTCGCCGTCCAGGTACTCGTCGCCGTCCATCGCGAACTTTCCTCCACGCATCGCATCGTTCTTCTCTTTCTCGTCGCCGCTCGTGCTCGTGGACGCCGAGTCCGAGCCGTCGTCCGCGCGCGTGTCCAGCACGGACTCGCGCTCGGACGGCAGGAGGCGCTTCGTGGACGTCGCCGTCTCGCGCAGGGTTTCGCCTGACCGCGCGCCGCGGTCGGGAGTCATCGTTCGGCCCGCCAACGTCTCGGTCGCCCCGCTCCGCGGCTTCGTGCGCATCGTCGCCGCGCCCGCCGTGCGCGGCGTGGGCTTCAGGTACAGCGCCGCCTGCAGCGCGTCGCGCGTCGGCCTCTTCGTGCGCATGGCCGCATCCTGCGCGCGCGCGGGCGTTCGAGGAGAGGGGGGCGGGTCAGCGACGCGCGCGCGGGCTCGATCGTGATGCCGTTTTGGAGGATGGGAAGAGGGAAATTCGGCATCCCGCGGGTCTTGACGTACCATGTCCTCCGACGCGGGCGCCATGCCGTGGGCGGGTCCGCCGACCGCGCCTCGCGCCTTCCGTACGGGGGAACTCGACGCGCGCGGGAGGTTGGGCACCACCCCGGTCGCGCGAGCGAGAGTTGCCTAGCTGGCGACGCCTCGGATTAGTTGAGACAGATGATGACCGGCCGGAAATGGGTTCTCATCACGCTTCTCGGCCGATCCCAGTTCACGCAGAGTTTCAGACTGAAGGCCACACTCCGGATTTCCACCTCCTGACTGTTTGCCCGTACGTTTCGACACGCGGACCCTAGCCGCCTCTATTTTCACGGGCGGATCTCCGCGCGCGCGCCCTCTTTCCACGCGCACCGACGCACGCGTAGCCGGCGTCTGCGTCAAGCGCGCGCCACCATGCGCCCCATCCTGCTCAAGGGCCACGAGAGGCCCCTGACGTTCATCAAGTACAACCGCGAGGGCGACTTGGTGTTCACGTGCGCCAAGGACCACCACCCCACGCTGTGGTACTCGGACGACGGCGAGCGCGTGGGGACGTACATCGGACACAACGGCGCGGTCTGGACGTGCGACATCACGGGTGAGTGCTCGCGAGACGCGACCGTTTTCGCGCCTCTTTCGGGCTTGGCGCTTGGCGACGATCGCGACGCGATGGGCGTCGCCGCGACGCGCGCGCGAACGACGCCCGTCTCTGCTTCTCCGAATCGACATCCCGACGTCGTCCACGTGAGCTCACCGAAATCGCTTCCCCTCGCGCTCTACGCCCACAGATGATTCCAAGACGCTCGTGACCGGTTCGGCGGACACGACGTGCAAGATGTGGGACACCGAGACTGGCGTGTGCTACTTCACGCACCAGTTCGAGCAGCCCGTGCGCGCGGTGGCGCTGTCGCAGGGGGACCAGCTGATGTGCATCTCCTCGGATCCCTTTATGGGCGTGCCGGCGGCGGTGCACATCGTGCGGGTGGCCGAGAACCGCGAGGAGCAGACCTCGGACATCCTTAAGTCGCTGAGCGGCCCGGAGGGGCGCATCAACCGCGCGCTGTGGGGCCCGCTAAACGAGACCATCTTGACCGGCGGCGAGGACGGCGTGATTCGCCTGTGGGACGTGGAGACGGGCAAGATCGTGCACGAGGCGTCTGATCACAAAAAACAGATCCAGCACCTGTCTCTGAGCGAGGACAAGACGCACTTCATCAGCGCGTCGCTGGACAAAACCGCGAAGCTGTTCGACAGCACGACTTTGGAGTGCCTGAAGACGTACACCGCGGACCGACCGGTGAACGCCGCGATCATCTCGCCCATCATGGACCATATCATCCTGGGCGGCGGGCAGGACGCGATGAGCGTCACGACGACGCACTCCAAAGCGGGAAAGTTCGACTCGAAGATCCACTACAAAATCTTCGAGGAGGAGATCGGCGGGATCAGGGGGCACTTCGGGCCCATCAACGCGCTGGCGTGGCACCCCGATGGGCGGAGCTTCACCAGCGGGGGGGAGGACGGGTACGTGCGCGTCCACCACTTCGACAACGACTACTTCAGGATCAAGTGAGGGGGCGACACGACGGGCGAACTGCGCGCGGCGACGGCTAAGATAGCCGGAAAAACGCGTCGGAGGTGGACAAAAAACTAAACTTTTGCGAGCCGAACGCTTCATTTTCCTATGGGCTTTTAGTCAACGACACGCCGGCTTTAGAAACTCCTTTCATAAAAAACGGGGAAAATACGTCGGACGCTTCACGCCTCGCTCACTACACACAACCTCCCGCGCCCGCGATGTCCTCCGCCTCGGCGCGCACGCTCGCCGCGTGCGCGCGGGGACCTCGCGCGAGGTCTACGCGGACGCGTCGGCTCGGGGTCTCCGCCTCGACCGCCGGGCGCGACGTCTCCCGGGCGCGGGCGGTGGCCCGGGACGACGACGCTTCGGGCTCGGTGATTCCCCGGTTCGGCGAGGGCGGCTGCTTCGTGGACCACTGCGACGCCGCGACGGTGTCGCGCGTACAAGAGGCGCTCCTCGCGTCGACGTCCACCTCGTCTCGGTCAGGGAAGACAGGACCCGGGCGCCTGTCTTCACTGACGTTCGCGGTGAAGGACAACCTGGACGTGCGCGGCGCGCGCACCGGCGCGGGCTCGCCGCTGTGGCTCGCCACGCATCCGTCGGCGGCGAAAAAGAGCGCGTGCGCCGTCGCCGCGCTCGCGCGCGCGGGCGCCGTGTTCGTGGGAAAGACGCAGATGGACGAGCTCGCGTGGGCGCTGCAGGGCGAGAACGCGCACTACGGCACGCCCGTGAACCCCGCCGCGCCCTGCCGCATCCCGGGCGGCTCGTCCAGCGGGAGCGCCGCCGCGGTGGCCGCCGGCTTCTGCGACCTGGCGCTGGGCACGGACACGGCGGGGAGCGTCCGCGTGCCGGCGTCGTACTGCGGCGTGTTCGGGTTCAGACCCACGCACGGCGCCGTATCCATGTTCGGGTGCGTCCCGCTGGCGCCCTCTTTCGACACCTTGGGCTGGTTCGCGCGCGACGCCGAGACGCTGCAGCGCGGCGGGGACGCGCTGTTGCCCGACGACTCTTCCGACGAAAGCGCGGCGCCGCCAGACGTCTTTTCGCGCGCCGCGATTGCCGAGGACGCGTTCGAGGCATGCGACGGCGCGACCGCCGAGGCGCTGCGCCTGTGCGTCGAGCGCCTCGCGGCAAAGAACGCGCGCGTCTTCGGCGCGGCGAACCGGCAGAGCGTGCGGCTCGGCGGCGGCGATGCGTCCGAAGCGTTCTCCCCCGGGTCGCTCCCCCCCGCGCCGCCTCTGGCGGAGTGGTGGGACGCGTTCCAGACCCTCCAGAAGCGGGAGGTGTGGTCCGCGCTCGGCGCCTGGATCGAGGCGCACGACGCGCGCCTCGAAGGCTTCGGGCCGGGCGTGCGCGACCGCTTCCGCGCCGCCAGAGACGCCGCGCGCGACGCGACCCTAAACCCCGAGGCGGAGCTTCGAATCGTCGCGCGCGCGGCGGCGACGCGGGACGCCGCCGCGGCGCGTCTGCGCGCCATCACGCGCGACGGCGCGGTGGTGGTTTTGCCCTCCGCGCCCGGCCCGCCGATACCGCGCGCGTCCGCGGCTCAGGAGGTGGAGGCGTTCCGCGCGTCGCAGCTCAGGCTGACGTGCGCCTCGGGCTTCGCGGGCGCGCCGCAGGTGACGATTCCCGCCGCCGCGCTTTTGCGAATTGGCGACGACGTCGCGAATTCGTCATCAGCGCCGGTGGGTGTCTCGCTGATGAGCGCGCCGGGCACGGACAAGGCGTTGCTGGCGCTCGCCAGGGAACTCACCGAGTAGGGCAGGGTAGTCGCGTGTCGTGCGTGAAAACACGTAGCTCGCTAGTACGTAGCTTGTAGCGTGTCTCTTTTCCTCGCGGCGTCGCGTCGTGATTGACGCCGTCGCGTCGTCCGCGCTGACCTTCGACGCGCGCGCCGACCGCTGAAAAAAACGCCGTCGACCGCGTTCGATCGCGAAACACCGGTCGGCGAGAAACCGCAGACGATTCGCCTGCGCGTTCTCGTGAAAAGCTCCGCCGCAAACGTGCGATTTTCGGTATCGCGCGGTTTTCGCGAGTCACGAACCGTGACGTGCCGTTGGATGCCTTGCTGACTCGGACATGCACGTGGCATTTTGGAACCCCCGGGTTTTCGTCCCGAACTCGGGGGCGAATTCGGCGCGTTTGTTCAGGGCATTTCATGACTACGACGCATACGATCCGTGGGCTTGAAATCCAGGACGAAATTCGGGACGACCTCGCTGCTTCGTGACTGGACCGACCTTTATCGCAAAAGCCCGCGTTCGGACGCATGCCATTCATTCCACGCTCGCACGTCCAGGGTTCGCTTCGTCGACCCGCCTTCAAAACTTCAACAACCCCCCCAACAACAACTCAAGATGCACGACATGAAGGCCCGCGCCACCGGCAACGTACGTCCCCGCGCGTGAACGCGATCGCGCGACGCGGCGCGGTGTCGTAATCCGGCCCGTGACGCGTCGAAAAAAACCCTCCTCTGCGCTTTTTTTCGTGCGAATTGTCGACGTCGCCACCGTTCCGTCGTCCGAGCCTCGCGGCGCGGGCGATGGGCGCGCGACGCGCTCGCTCGCGAGGACCGCCGCGACTCGATGTCTTCTTCCGATTCGCTGACCCTCGAATCCCCCGTCTCCCTCCCCACAGCTCACTATCTCTTCGGAAGGCAACGTCGCCTCGGAGAAGTTCTCCATCGCGGCCACCTCGGACGTGCTCAGCGGCGGGTCCCTCACCCTCACCGTTCGCCCCGGCTTCAACCCTTGTACGTGATCCCTCGACCCACGCGATCGCGCGATCGATCGATGGCGTCGTCATCGATCTTTTTCCTCGCCGCGCGCCTTCGCGACGCTTCGTTCCCCTCCAAGCGTCGCGCGGCGACTCCGGCGATCGGCGTAATTTACGGGATTTTTCGAAGGTCGCTTTTGCCGCGTCAGCAATCCGCTAACCATAACGTCCCCGGTTTTCCCCAACAGCGCTCAACGCGAAGGACGCCGCCGCCTCGAACCTGCTCAACGCCGGCGACTACACCGGTCTCGCCAACGTGTCCGATTTCGACATCAACGTGCGTGCCCACCTTGTCTTTTACCCCCGAGCCCTACGCGTCTGAGAGCGCGATTCGCGAGAATCGCGGGAAATCCATCCGCCAGGGTCTCGAAAACGCGGTTTTTCTTTTCGTTCCAAAGTGCGGGTTCGGTTCCCTCGCTTTCTTTTCTTTCGACGAATTTGTCTTTTCGCCGGCGTCGCCGCTGACCTCTCTCCCCTACCGGACGCTTCGCTCTGCCTCCTCCTCATCACGCGCCGCGCCGACAGATCGCCAAGGGCGGCGTCGACATCGCCGGCCAGTCCTGCGACCTCGCGCTCGACGTGCAGAACGTCGGCGCGGCGGCGGGCGCGAACCGCCTCACCGTCAACACGAACGTCGAACAAGTCGGCGCCGTGAGCGTCACGCTGTCGCAGAAGGGCTACATCGACCGCGCCAAGAACGACGCCGTGGCGAAGGCGAACGAGGCGAAGGTGAACGTGAACCTCAACAAGTTCTCCTCCGAGGCGAACGCGGATCTCACCGCCAACGCGGACTACGAGATTGCCTCCAAGGATGCCGCGCTGAACCTCGGGTACAAGACCGGCGACCTCACCGTCAAGATCAAGGCGGCGCGCTCCGGCGGTGGCGACATGTCGCAGAAGGTGAACCTCGGGTACGCCATCGAGGGCATCGACGCCGGCCTCGAGGTCAAGCGCAACTCCAGCGGCGACCTCAACGGCAAGGTCACCCTCTCCAAGGATGGCTTCACCCTCGAGGTGCCCGTCTCCAAGGATGGCCCCGACGTCTCCGCCGCCAAGCTCGAGAAGTCGTGGTCTATGGACCTCGCCTAAATTCGGCGAGATTCGCGTCGGTCACCCGACGCATCCAAAGCGATCAAAGTATTAAGTTCGACAGCGCTTGTCTCGAGAGAGTGGCACTGCGTGTATGTATACCCGGCTGACGACGTGTACCGTCGGTCTGTAGGGCCCGATGCCTGATCAAGAATATTATAAACTGTCAACAAGCTTTGTTGTACCCGAGGGCGAGACTTTTTAACGTGAAGAACTTATTACTGTACGTACGTTTTATTTCGACGCGCGTCTCTCCGTCCCGTGAACGCGATCGCACACCGACGCTCTCTGTCGTCTATCTGTTGTCCCTCGATCGCACGCGAACGCTCTCACGGCACCACCACCACCTTGCCGACCGTCCGCCGCGAGTGCAGCGCCGCGAACGCGTCTCGCGCGCCCCGCGAAGTCAGCGGAAACGTTTGGGCGACGCGGGGTTTGATTCTTTTCTCCTCCGCCAGCGCGCGCAGCGCTTCGAGGTCCTTCCCGCACCCCGGGAACCGGATCCAGAACAGCTCGCGGCCTTTCGCGAACAAATCGATTCCCGACACGCGCTTCACGCCCGCTTTGAGCCACTCCGCGGTGCCTCCGCCGATGGTCACGTAGTCGCCTTTGTTTTTCTCGCCTTTTTTTTTTCCCTCCCCCGCCTCGGCGAGCACGCCTCGCGCGCCGCGCACGCGTCGTTCGTACGCGCACGACGCGTCCCGCTCGTCGTGCGAGGTGACGGTGTCGATGACCAGGTCGAACGGCCGCTCGCGACGTGCCACCATCGATTCCAACGACGCGACGAGCGCGTCGTCCAAGGGCGCGGCGTCGTTTCCGGGTTGGTCGTACGCGGCGACGGCGTGCGCGCCGACGGATTCGACGAAGGCGGCGTTCTTCGCCGAGCACACGCCCGCGACGAAGCCGGCGCCCCGCGCGCGCGCGATCTGCACGGCCAGGTGCCCGACGCCGCCGCTCGCGCCGAGCACGAGCACGTGCTGCCCCGGCGCGAAGCCGTGCTGGTCGAGGAGCTGCGCGACGGTGACGCCGGGTAAGACCAGCGCCGCAGCTTGCTCGTGCGTCAGGCTCTCGGGTTTCCTCGCCACCTGGTCCAGGGGGACGGAGACCAGCTCCGCGAGCGCGCCTCGGAACGGCGGGACCGCGCCGTACACCTCGTCCCCGACCGCGAAGCCGCACCCGGGGGGCGCTTGCTCGACGACGCCGGACAAGTCGAAGCCCGCCGTCTTGCCGTCCACGAGCCTTCGCGCGAATCCGCGCAGAAAAGGAGGGAGCTTGTCCCCGATGACGCCTTTCGCGTCCACGGGGTTGACCCCGCACGCTTTCACGCGCACCAGCAAGGCGTTCCTCGAGGGGGCGGGCAACGCGCGGTTGGTGACCACGCGGATGCCCTCCGGGCACCCGCGGTCGTACACCGCCGCGCGCATGTCGCGAGTGGGAGGAAACGTCGTCGTCGGCGAAAGTCATCGTTGGAACCGAGAAGCGAGAAGCGCACAATACGACGCCGTCCGGAAGTACAACTTGTACACAAGTCATCTCCGCGCCCGCCGCGTCGACGACGCGCGCGCGTACTCACCATGTCCCTACCGTGGTCGCGAGAACCCCGTCGCGCTCGTGCCGAGAGACCCCACCTCCCTCCGCGCGTTCGCTCATGGCGTCCAGAAGAACGGGTGCAACAGCGCGGTGTTGCACCCGAGCCTGCCCCTCTGCAAAAAGTTCCGCTTGCACACCAGGCGGCACGCCAGGTCCCACCCGAGGCCGCCGCCGACGTCCAGCGCGGCGAAGTCCCAGCCCTGCGGCTCGACGACGCGGCGCCACTTTCGCAGGTCGTAGTTGGCGTTTTCCAGGTTCCGGCGGAACGCGCCGTTCGGGTCCATCACCTTCCGGCCGCGCAGCTGCGGGACGCACATCTGCAGGAACACCAGCCCCGCGCTGAACGAGTCGAACAGGTCGGGCAAGAACGCCGCCCAGATGAGCGGCGAGAAGGACGCGGCGATGGGCCGCAGCGGCGGCGGCGCGGGTATTCTCTCGGGCATGATGAAGTTTTCGGGGGGGGAGTAGAAGGGGTCCAGCAAACCCTGCTCCGGCTCGTAGTTATATCCCGTGCGGAGATCCGCGGCGGCGCCGAAGTCCACCAGCTTGAACGCGGCTTCGTCCTCCGCCAGCACCAGGTTGGCGGGCTTCACGTCCCGGTGCACGACGCCGATGTCGTGCAGCTGCGAGAGCGTGAACAGCAATCGCCGGAGCACGCACTTCGCGGCTCGGCTCGTGCGCCGCGCGAAGTCGTCCGAGTCGGAGACCGCGCCGTACAGCGCCTCCTCCAGGCAGCCGGGGTAGTCCCGCGCGTTGATCAGGTCCTCCAGCGTCGCGTCCCCCTCGCGCGCCCAGACGAGCGTCGGCGACGCCGCGCCCTCGACGACGTCGTAGCTGCCCAGGTACTTCGCGCACCCGATGGCCGCGAGCGGCGCGCGGCGCACGCGCCGGTTCATGTACTCCTCCGCGCACTGCAGCTGCGCCGCACCCTGCACGGACTTGGCCTGCTTGACCACCACGTCCGCGTCCGTCGCGAGCGCCGTCGCCGCGAAAACCTGCCCGAAGGAGCCGTCGCCCAGCCGCCCGCCCAGGCGCACCGACGCGGGGTCGAACGCGCGGTCGCTCAGAACCTTGTCCAGAGGCGCGGCGACGTACGCGTCGAACGCACCCGCGAACACGCCGGGGCGCCCGGTGGCCCACAAAAATAAAAGCACGGCGAGCGCGAGCTCGTACTCGGCGTTGCCGGTGAGCAGCGTGAAGCCGCTCGCCGCCTCGTCCGACCAGAAGCCGAGCACGCCCGCGCGCGCGTCGTCCGGCAGCGCCTCCAGCGCCGCGCCCGTGACGGGCGAGGCGGCGTCGGCGAGCGCGCGCGCGGAGTCGGGCACGCTCACGCCGAACACGAAGGCGGGCAGGTCGGGGAACAGCTCGGCGTACCGATTCGCCGCGCTCGGCGCCGCCGCCGCGGCGGTCTGGGCCGCCGCCGCCGCGGCGGTCTCCGACGTCCCGAGGCCGAGATCCCCCACGCCATAGTCGGCGAGGCCCGCGCGCGGGGCGACGGGAACGCGTCGCCCGCGTCTCAGACGGGACACGCCGCCGCCGCGACGCGCGGCATCGCGAAACGACGCGGAAACGCCCGTCCTCGTCGCGCCTGCGATTCCCGAGCCGACGCCGGAGGCGCACGCCGCGGTCATCGCGCCCGTCGTCGATGCAGAGCCAGTCGCTGCTGAGGTGTCTATCCGGGACGCGAGCGAACGCGTTCCTGGGACGGGCAGACGCGGAGGTTCGAGGCCTCGAGCCGCGCGCGTGCGATACGCGCGAAGGCGACTGATGCCCTGTCGAACGCGCCGGTGTGCGTTCGGCGGTCGCGCGGTCGTCCCGAGTGGGACGCGCCAAACACCGCCACGCCGAGAGGTTTTTCACACGCAGATAAACCAATGAGAGCTGCGATGCAGTGTGCTGACTGGGCAGTGCGCACTGAGTGTTGCGGGCCCGAAGATTTTCCAGTGAACGAGCTGGCCAGCATATGATTGTTACTTTTGTATCGGCTCCGATCGCCTCGCTCCGCGCCCCCACTCACCGGGCCGGCGGACCGCCCTCCCGCGATGGTCCTGAAGAAGGCGAAACACCTGCTAGACAGCACGTCGCGGAAGACCCAGTTCCTGGTGCGCAAGCTGACGCGTAAGTTGGACCGGTCGGACGACGACGCGATGGCGTCCACGGAGGAGAAACTCAAGAGAGCCGCCGAGAACGCCGGCAACGCGCGGGCGCAGAAGCAGCAGTGGATGGATCTGATCTTGTCCAAGGAGTTCGACGCGGTTCTGAAGGACGTGTTCGAGAAGTGCGCGGGCATCAACCACCGCGAGGGCGACGACTCCGAGCCCAGCCTCGATGTCGCCGAGCTCACGCTCGCCATCGACGCGCTGTACCGACGGTTGGAGGCGATGTTGGGCGGCGTCGGAAAGCTCCCGCGCGTCAAGGAGAAGGCGGAGACCATCTTGAGCAAGTACGACGACAACAACGACGGCAAGCTCGACGCGCGCGAGTGGGAGGGGTTCGCGCGCACGTACTTCTCCCGCATGGAGTGGCCCATCTGGAAGACCGCCGCGCGCGGCGCGGCGAAGGGCGTCGGCGTGTTCGTCGTGAACCAGACGGTGGTGGCGCCCATCCTGGGCGCCGTCGCCGGAGCGTGCGTGCCCATCGTCCTGGGCTTCGTCAAGGCGCGGATGAAGAACCTGCCCAAGGCGCAGATGGAGGCCATGCGGGCCAAGGTGTTCGGGAAGCTGAAGGTGGGGAGGGACGAGGACGGCGACGGCGTGCCCGACGAGGTGGCGCTGATCGAGCGGCGGCGAAGGCGCCGCGCGCGCGCGAAGATGGCGAAAACCGTCGGAGCGTATGGCGCCGCCTTCGCCGCCGGCGCCGTCGCGGGGATCGCGTGATGACATCACTAACTTTATGTACATATAGATACGCTTTACGCGCGCGGCGCGGTAAATACAAAGGTAGTAGTCTGGTATGAACTACGTGTCGTGTTGGGTGTAAAAAGTTTCCAAAAAAAAGTTTCCGGGGCCGTGTGACGCCTCTCGCGCGCGGCGAAAATGGAGGACCCGCTCGTATGAGCATCTAGTCTGGGAAACCATAGTCTGTCATCGGGCGGTGCGTTTTCAAACCGGGAGGGGCCCTGCGACGTGCACCGCGTCTCTCGGTCGCCCGCGCCGCGTTCGCCTCCACACGTCGCCGCGCGCTCGGATCCCGCCCAGCGCCGAACCCCTCGCCTCCTCGAAGGTCGCCCGGGTTGTCGGATCGCCGGTCATCCGCGGCGGAGACGCGCAGAGGCTCGATCGTCCGAGATCGATCGGCGCGCTCAGATCTGGGTTTAGACCGCGCGAGTGAGGCACGATGGCGGACTCGCGCTCGAACTACTCGCTGACCACCTTCAACTCCAGCGGCGAGCTCGTGCAGATCAAGCACGCGCTCGCGGCGGTGCAGGCTGGCGCTACGTCGCTCGGCATCCGCGCCGCGAACGGCGTGGTGCTGGCGACGGAGAAGAAGCTGCCGTCCACGTTGGTGGATGAGTCCACGGTGGAGAAGATCGCGCAGCTCACCAGTGAGATCGGCGCGACGTACAGCGGCATGGGTCCGGATTTCCGCGTGTTGACCCGAAAAGCGCGCAAAGAGACGCAGGTGTACTACCGCACGTACCACGAGCTCGTGCCGTGCTCGCAGCTCGTGCGCGAGGTGGCGACTGTGATGCAGGAGTTCACGCAGAGAGGCGGCGTGCGCCCCTTCGGAACCTCCCTGCTCGTGGCGGGCTTCGACTCCAACGGCCCGCAGCTGTACCAGGTGGACCCCTCCGGGTCGTACTTCGCGTGGAAGGCGAGCGCGATCGGGAAAAACATGACCAACGCCAAGACGTTCCTGGAGAAGCGCTACTCGGATGACATGGAGCTGGAGGACGCCATCCACACCGCGATCCTCACCCTCAAAGAAGGGTTCGACGGCCAGATCAGCGCCGAAAACATCGAGATCGGCGTCGTCGCCGAGGACAGGAAGTTCAGAGTGCTCACCGCCGCGGAGGTGGCGGACTACCTCTCCGAGGTGGAGTGAACGAACGCCGCAGAGAGCGAGTGGAGGGCCGCGTCGGGAGGGTCGCGAAGCGGGGGGATCGCGTCGCCCGTTGAAATTCGACAAGCGCGCTACGTACGAGGCGTCTTTCGCTAGTACGTAGCTAGCTACAGCTAGAGCTCCTTCTATCCTACACAACCTATACCCCGTCGCCTTCTATCGCTCCTCCTCGTCCCAGATGGACTTCTCCGGGAAGTTCCAGGTATCTTCGAGCCCCGCGCGAGCGCGCATCACGTACGCCAGGGGCCTGGGCGCCGCGCTCGCGTTGGCGCCGCCTGCGTGCATCACCCGGTAGTCGTACAGCAGCACGCTTCCCCGCGCGAGCGGCGGCGCCACCTCCTCCGCCGCCTCGGCGCGCCGCCTGGCGCGCCGGTCGGGGTACGGGTCGTCGTGGTCCCACGCGTGACTCCCCCTTCGGAACCGCGTCGGGCCCATATTTTCTGGAACGTCCACCAGGGGAACGAACGCGTTGGCGATCCCGCGCGCGCGGCCGTCGGCGTGGAAGTGCTGCGCCGGCGCGCGAGGCAGCGCAACCACGCACCCGGTCGCCGTCGCGACGCCGGCGCTCGCGTCTCGCTTCGCGCCGTTCGCCTGCTCCCGATCGCTTCGTATCGGATCCATGAGCCCCGAGCGCGCCAACACGGGCGAGATCCACGGCTCGGTCGCCTCGCGGATCGCGTGCCACGACGTCGCCGCGCGCAGCGCTGAGGCGCGCGCCTCCTCCGGACCCTTCCGAGGCGGCACGCGCGTCGCGGAGGCGTCGCCGTCCGCCTCCGAGATCTGCGCGGTGACGTCGAAGCGGCGCCCGCTGCGCGCCCTCGCGCAGATCTCGCTAAAGCGGAAGATGTCCGTCTCGGGGTCGATGCCCAGGCACCGCGCGCGGTCGGTGAGCCGCCGCAGGTACAGGTCCGTCGAGGCCTCCGCGGAACGCAGGGTCTCGCCGCGCACCAGCCCGTCCCCGGCGCCGCCGCGCGCGTCAACCGGAGGGTCCAAGACGACGAACCCGTTGCGTCTGAGCGAATCCGCGGCGGCGCGGACCGTCGCCTCAGACGGCGCGCCGGCGACGCGCTCGGGCTCCGATACCCGCACGCGGAACGGCGGGTACGCCGAAACGAACGCGGCTTCGTCGTCGTCGTCGTCGTCGTCGTCTCGCGAGCTTTTTTCGAAAACCGTTTCGGTTTTCGAAACGCCGGACAAACGCTCGTCGGCTCCGACCTCGAGCTCGGCGAGGTCGTCCAGGAAATCACCCATCGCGCTCGCCGCGTCCGACCCAACCTCGCTCAGCGAGGAGGCGTCGGCTTCCGCGTCGACGCGGGTCCGGGCGGACGCGGCTTCGGGAACGCCGCCGGGCTCGGTGGAAAAAGAGACCACCGGGTCCGCCACCCGCCGAGGGGCGGCGTGTTCCGGAACCGCGACGTCTTCATCCGGCTCCGGCTCCGGCGGTGGCGGAGGCGTCCAGTCTTCCGGCGCGTCGCAGGTCACCAGCACGTACCCCCCCGCGCGCGCGATCTGCGCGCCGTCGTGCTCGTGCTCCTTCGCGGTCAAAGCCGTCGTTTCGTCGACGTCGTCGCTCTCGAGCGATAACGCTTCGGCGTCGATTTCGGGTCGCAAGCCTCTCCTCCGCAGCGCCTCCACGAGCGTCTCCATCAAGCCCGCGCGCCGCAGCCCGCACGCGACCACCAGCCTTCCTCCCGGCTTGAGGTGCGCGACGGCGGCTTCCGGCAGCGCCTCGCAGTGTTCCGGCAAGTAAAGCACGTCCGCGGCGACGACGAAATCAAACGTGTTCGGGGGGTGGACGTACGTGCCGACGTCGCCCCAGTCCAGGCGCTCCACGGAAACCTCGCACCGCGAAGCCGCCGTCGCGTCGTAGTGGCCGTTGAGTCGCGCGTTCGTGTGCATCAGCGCCAGTGCGGCTTCGTCCCTATCCGTCAGCGTCACGGACCGCGCGCCCAGGGACGCGCAGACCAGGCCCACTGCGCCCACGCCCGCGCCGAGCTCGAGCACGTCCCTGCCTCTGATGCGGGACGACTCGGCGTCGACGAGGCGGCGCGAGAGCAGACGCGCGCACGACCACACGCGACACCCGGTGCGCAGTGGGACGCCTTCGTTATCCCGCTCTTCCCTGAGCTTTATCGGTCGAGCCAGGTTCGGAGCCTCGAACGTCGTCGTCACCGTGAGCACCATGCTCTCTCCTGACGCGTGTGCTCTCCGTCTGCGCGTGGTGGGGACGTGGAACGGAGCCGGCGGTGAGCGTCGCGACGAGAGACGCGTCGGAAAGAAAGCCAGAAAAAGAAAGCCAAAAACCCAAAAAAAAGTTTGCCGAAGTTTGCTTCAGGTCACCGCCACCTGATGCAGACGGGATCTCCGATTGAACTGCCGGCCTTGGTATGTCGCGGGAAATTATAATATGATAGAAGCAGCGTACTGGTGAGGTATCAAGTCACCTTATCCCACAGCCCCCGTCCCTCCCGCATTTCGGTCGAGCGCGCGAAGCGAAAGAAAAACCGTCGCGCGCGTGTCAGTGCAAGGATGACAAAATCGATTCTCGTCAGCTCCCAGCCGTTCGGCTGGGCCCAGTCCGTGAGAAGATTAGCGTTTGCTCGAGGCTCATCATCCACGCGGCGAGTGTGGGCGACGAGTAGAGCGCGGGTACGGGTCGTCGGCGCGAACGCTTCGAGAGGCGACACCGTCCGCCCGCGAGGGTTTCACGCGCGAAGAGGCGAGAAAAGCGCACCAACCTGGTCAGTAGTAGGTTTTCGGTCGGCGGTGGATCCCTCGGCGCGAGGGACGCCGCGACGCCTTAACCCGGAGCGCCGCTCGCGGAAGAGGGGCGCGTGCGGCGGCGTGCTCACGCCATCGCCACGGAGTAGCGCTCCGGCGGGTTCCGCGCGCGTCAAGAACTGGCGGAGAGAGGCGAAGCGCGTCGTGCCCGCCGCCGACGCTGCGTGCTCGAAACTCCACCCGACGCAGCCGTGCGGCACAACCGGCGATTTTTTTTTGGGGGGACGTTTTATTTTATGAACTCAAGATCTAGACACCGGAGACGTCGTAGCGTCGCACAAGACCGGCGCGTTGGGTGCCCGTTCTTTCGGCACCTTTCCCTCCCTTCACGATGGCTCCCAAGCGCATCCTCATCACGGGCGCGGCCGGCCAGATCGGCTACGCGCTCGCCCCCCAGGTGTGCCGCGGCGCTATGTTCGGCCCCGACCAGGAGATCATCCTGCACCTGTTGGACATCCCCCCCGCGGAGACCGCGCTGGGCGGCGTCGCGATGGAGCTCATCGACGCGGCGTACCCCCTGGTCAAGGGCATCGTCGCCACGGTCGACGTGGACGAAGCGTGCAAGGACGTGGACGTCGCCGTGATGGTCGGCGGCTTCCCGCGCGGCCCCGGGATGGAGCGCAAGGAGGTGATGGGCAAGAACGTCGCCATCTACAAGGGGCAGGCGAGCTCGCTCGAGAAGCACGCCGCGCCCGACTGCAAGGTGGTGGTGGTCGCGAACCCCGCCAACACCAACGCGCTTATCCTCAGCAACTACGCCCCGAAGATCCCCAAGGAGAACGTCACGTGCCTGACCCGCCTCGACCACAACCGCGCGCTCGGACAGGTGGCGCAAAAAGCCGGCGTCCCGGTGTCCGACGTCAAGAACTGCGTCATCTGGGGCAACCACTCGTCCACGCAGTACCCCGACGTGAACCACGGCGTGGTGAACGGAAAGCCCATTCGCGAGGTGATCGGGGACGACGCGTACCTGAACGGAGCGTTCGTGACCACCGTGCAGCAGCGGGGCGCGGCCATCATCGCCGCGCGCAAGCTCTCGTCCGCGCTCAGCGCCGCGTCCAGCGTCTGCGACCACGTGCGCGACTGGATCGCGGGCACGCCGGAGGGCACGTGGACGTCCATGGGCGTCATCTCCCCGGGCGGCGACCAGGCGTACGGCATCGCGGAGGGGCTCATGTACTCCTTCCCGGTGACCTGCGAGGGCGGCAAGTGGCAGATCGTGCAGGGCCTGCCGATCGACGAGCGGTCGCGCGCGCTCATGGACGCCACCGCCGAGGAGCTCGCCGAGGAGAAGGCCATGGCCGAGGAGCTCATCGCCGCCATGTGAGCGTCGAAAATCCGGAGGCGCGCGACGTGACCCGAAACCGGCGCGCGACGCGCGTGCGACGCAGAGACACAGAGACGCCACACGACACGACTCGCGAACGCCGACTCCGAATGCGGTGTTGAAAACAGTGTTTGGCGTAAAAATTAAAACGCCAACGCCGTCGCCAGCCCCACCTGCAGCCCCTCCTTTGCGCGGTCCAGCCCGCCTCGGCGCGCGGTCTTGACGTAGTTCACCTCTATGTTCCCCACCGGCAAGGGGAACACCAGCCCCACCCCCAGGCTGACCCGCACGGAGTCCGCGAGCGCCCTCAGGTCCGCCGGCGCGCCGCCGGCGCTGCCCGCCTCGCCCAGGGGCGACGGCACCAGCGTCCCCGCGTTCACGAAGGCGTGTCCGTAGGCGCCGATTTCGCGCAGCTTCCGCCACCGCGGTTCGAGCTGCGCGGAGACGAACAGCGACCCCACGATGTCCCCGCCCACGGAGTCCCGGCTCAGCACACCCGCCGCTTTCGCCGCCTCCGCGTCCTTGGGGGGCCGGCGCTCGTCCGAGGGGCCGACGCCGTGCGTGTCGAAGCCGCGCAAGGATCCGACGCCGCCCAGGAAGAAGCGGTCCGCCACGCAGGTGCCCTTTTTGCGCGCGACGTCGCCGAGCGGCACGAGCGCGCCCAGCTTGGCGCTCGCCGCGAGCGTGACCCCGTCCGCGGGCGAGCGCGCCACCTGCGCCTCTATCTCCTGCTTGAAGAAGCGGGTCATCTGCGGGTCCGCGCCGATGCCGGCGAGCTCGCTCCGGAAGCGGTACAGCGCGCCCGCCGTCGGGCGCGTCGGCGCGTCGCGCGTGTCCGCGACGTACGAGTACGCCAGCGAGCTCTTGAGCGAGTGCCCGAGCTGGTGGCGGATGGCCTTGCTGGCGAGCCGCGTGGGGTCCGCGATCTCGCGGAACACCAGCTGGTACTCCAGTCGCGCGGGGCCGCCGCCCACCGCGGTCACCGAAACGCCGCGCGCCGTCTCGTCGAAGCTGCTCAGCCGCTTCGAGCAGCTCACCTGCTGGTAGGCGCGCGCGGTGACGTCGGCGTCGGCGCCGAAAACGCGCGGCTGCGCCCACGCGAAGCCGTACGTGCTGCTCCGCTCGTGCCCCTGCAACACCTCCACGTCCAACTTCTCCGCGAACCCGAACGCGTTGTTCAAGCCCGCGCTGAACTCCGCGCTGCCCTCGCCGCTCTGAGACACGTACGCGCCGCCCTTCACGTTGAGCTTGTTCTTCTCGCGCACCTCCACCACCACGGAGGCGCTGTCCGGCGCCGCGCCCTCGGGGCCGGCGTCGCACAGGATGTCCACCTTGTCGAAGATGTCGTACGCGTTCAGAACGGCGTTCGCCTCCAGGCAACGCACGCGGAGCTCATCCAGGGAGGACGCGCGGTAGATGGGCGCCAGGACCTTGTCGAATAAGCCGGGGCGCGTGCGATCGTCGCCCTTCACCGTCACGTCGTGCACCACCAGGGGTTTGTGCCGCACGTTGAAATACAGCCGCTGGTAGTCCCGGGGCGGGGAACCGCCGCCGGGGGGTGGGGAGGTCGCCATCGCGCCGAGGGGCGGGCGTGCCGGTGACAACTGAGGGGGAAGCGACCGAGGGCGCCTTCCTTCGACGCCGCGACCGATCGAAACGCGATAAATGGTGTATTATTGGTGGGTCTGATTTTCTTGCCTAGGAGTTTATAGTCTTCGATTTCGTATAAATGTGGTCGTAAAATGCCCACTCAAAAAGCCGAGGCAGCCGTTCAAAGTTTTTCCGTTCGCCAAAGCCACGACCTCTCGCGACTCGTGCATTCGTCGACGCGCACCCGCACGACCGCGGCGCACGCAGGACGACGCCGGCGTCATGTCGAACGCCAAACCCGCCGAAAGGCGCAAGTGCGTGTTCCCCGCACCCGCGACTCGCGCGTCGTCGCTTTCCCCGTCGTCGGGTCGTTCGCTCCCGCATCGCGTCCCCCCTCGGGACCCATCGCTCACCTCGCCCTCCCCGCCCACGCAGGTCCCTGTTCCGCGCCAAGGCGCCTCCCCAGGCGCCGCTGGAGCCCGTGAATGTCAACTACCGCTCGCAGGTACGCGCGAACGCCGATACCCGTCTCCTGGATGTCCATCCCGGGATCCCTCCCTCGTCCCACCCGCCGGCGAGACGCGCATTTCAAAAACCGGCTCCCGTCTGACGCTCCGCGCGTGTTCCCCCCCTCGTTTCCGCGCCCGCGCCAGGCGGCGCCGCCGGCGCCCGCCCCCCGCGGCGCGGCGACCCCGAAGGCGCACCGCGAGGTGGTGGTGGAGGACGGCTTCAAGTACAAGCGCCGCAAGTCGGGCACGCCGGGCGCGCGCGCCGGGCCCTCGTCGCACCGCGTCTCGGGCGGCGCCATCGTGTTGAAGTCGGAGAAGAGCGAGACGCGCGACGTCTCGCAGCGCCTTTCGTCGTCGCTCCCGCCGGATTACCCCGGGCTGAGCGTGCACGAGCGCGTGCCCGAGGACCTGCCCGAGGAGGAGCGCATGCAGATGCTCATCGAGGAGATCTGCGAGCTGGAGTGCAAGGTGGAGCGCGAGCGGCTCATCAAGGACTTCGGGCCGAGCGACGGCGCCGCCGCGGCGTCGGCGCTCGAGCGCGCGTGCAGCGAGTTCCAGCTCAAAGTCGAGGAGCTCGTCGTGCGCGGCGACGTGCAGTTCGACGTGAGCACCACGGCGCTGCGCGAGATGCGCGACGCCAAGGAGGAGGCGATGCGCGCGGTGGCGTCCCAGCTCGAGGACGAGGCCGCGCAGTGGCGCGCGCTGCAGGCGCAGGCGCAGGGCTCAGGGTCCAGCGAAAACGCGAGCGAAGCGGCGGCGGCGGAGGCGAAGCGCGCGGATGTCGCCGAAGCCGCCGAGGCTGTGCGGCGGACGCTGGCGAGCGAGATGGGCGGCGCGGGTTTGGCGCCGGGCGCGGTGGCGACGAGCGTGGAGGAGGCGAAGCGGCGGCTGGAAATGCAGGCGGAGGGCCTGAACGCGATGGTGGAGGGGACGGAGGCGCTGTGCGTGCGGGCCGAGCGGGCGGCGGCCGTCTTCTCGGCGGCGCTCGCCGAGCACGACTACCGGGGCTTGCCGCACGTGCACTCGCCGGCCAACCTCGTGAAAAACTTGATTTCGTTCGCGAAAAAATAGACGGGCGAACGTGTGGGTGTGTTGTGATGGAACGCGGCGAAATCACGAAACCATCTGATGCGCCGCGCGTGAACGCACTCGCCGGTATCAGACGCGCGCGCGCCGGTCGTCTCCGCGCTCGGCCCGTCCCTTCAGGCGCCGTCGGAGATGACGGGGTTCGGGCAGCTCGTGATCGGCCCGCCCGGCGCGGGGAAGACCACGTACTGCAACGGGATCCAGCATTTCTTCTCCCTCACGGGGCGACCGTGTGCGGTGGTGAATCTCGATCCCGCGAACCACAACCCCCCGTACGAGTGCGCGGTCTCCATCGAGGAGCTCATCTCGCTCGAGGAAGTGCAGAACGAGCTCGATCTCGGCCCGAACGGGGGGATGGTGTACTGCATGGAGTACGTCGCCAAGAACCTCGACTGGCTGCGCGACCGCGTCGCGCCCTTGGTGAAGGAGGGCAAGTACGTGCTCTTCGACTTGCCCGGGCAGGTGGAACTGTTCACGTCGCACGACGCCGTGAAGCAGATCATACGCGAGCTGACCGCCTCGAAGGCCACGGACATGGACCTGCGCCTGTGCACCGTGCACCTGGTGGACGGCCACCTGTGCGCGGACCCCTCAAAGTACATCGCCGCCCTCATGTTGTCGCTGCAATCGATGCTGCACCTCGAGACGCCGCACGTCAACGTGCTGTCCAAAGTGGACCTGATGGACAAGTACGGCGACCTGGACTTCAACCTCGAGTACTACGCGGACGTGCAGGACCTGCACTACCTGGCGGACAGGATTCTGGGGGAGAACGACGAGCCTGAAGGCGGTGCCTCGTCGAGGAGCCACTCCGGCGCGAACGCGAAAGCCCCGTTGGCGGGCACGAGGTTGTTGCGGAAGAAGTACGGAAAGCTCACGCGCGAGCTGTGCGAGCTGGTGGAGGACTTCGGCCTCGTGAACTTCGCGACGCTGAGCATCGAGGACAAGGAGAGCGTCACGCGGCTGGTGCGTCTGACGGACAAGTGCGTGGGGTACGTGAACGCCGGGGGGTTCAGCCGCGCCGCCGCGAACGAGGCCGCCGCCGGGGAGTACGCCGAGCCGGGGACGTTCGACGAGCGCGAGTTGATATCGCACGCGCCGTCGTTAACCAACTACGAGCGGCACATGGAGGTGCAGGAGCGGTTTTTCCGCGACCCCGACGCGTCGCGAGGCGGCGACCGGTAGCGCGCCGGATATATTGATACGTAACGCGACGTGAGAGCTACGATCATCGCGGTCCACGAAAACGAACATCGTATGTGATACCTATATCCTATACACGCGAATCAATCGAGATCCGACGCGGGCGCGATCGAGGGCGTATCGAGCGCCTCGGTCTCCGCCGCGCTCGCGCGCGCGGCGTCCGAATAATCGCGCGCGTCCATCCACGCGGCGACGTCCGCCAAGTCGAACGCCGGCGTGACCCCCCCGAAAACCACGAACAGGCGCGTCGGGCCGCGCGCCAGCGCGACGTCCACGGCGACGCAGGCGGGCGCGAATCGAGCCTGCGGGATCTTCGTTTTCGAAGCGCGGAACGCGTCGCGAGACGCAGACTGACCATCACCGCTCAAGACCGTCTTCGCGAGCGTCGTCGGCTCGAGAAGCGACAGGTCCGACGACGCTCTCAGCGCGGTGCCGTCGAAGCCGCCGAAAAAAGCCGCCGCCGGCGCTCGGCGGCTTTCATTTTCTTCGCCCGGGACGCGCCACGGCGCGGCGGCGTGCGCGCAGACCGGCTCCCCGAAATCCCCCCGGCGCGTCCACTTCATCAAGCGCACGTCCAGCACGTGCGCGTCGCGAAAGACCACGCCGTCGCGCCCGCGCCCGCCCGCGATGAGCAGCTCTTCCTTCTCGGCGAAGAACACGCCGGCGTGCATCTCGCGCGGCTCGGGGGCTTGCCCGGCGACGCGCGGCCGGTCCCACTTTTCGCATCCCTCCTCCAGGTTCAGCACGTGCACGTCCCCCATCGGGCCCAGCTCCGGGGACGAGCCTCCGTACACCATCAGCGCTTTGCGGGACGGCAAAGCGCACGCGATGTGCCCGTTCCGGGGAGGCGGCGACCCGCTCTCGGCTAACACGAGCCGACGCCACTCCCAGCGCGTCGTGTCCAGGACCACCACGTCGTTGAAGCACACGCCGGTGGAGGGGTCCTGTCCCCCGAACACGTACACGTCCGCGCCGACGGCCGTCGCGGACGCGCCCGAGCGCGCGGGGAGCGTCTCGCCGCCTCGCGTGGTGGTGGCCTTGCGTACCCACCGCGCCGTGAGCGGCATCGACCGCTCGAACGTCAGGATCCACACGTCGTCCAGCGCCTTCGGGGTCCGATCGGCGCCTCCGATGAAGACGCACGCGTCGCCCACCACCGCCGCCGCGCACCCGCCCCGACCGGGGGGGCGCGACCCGAGGAGCGTCGGCTCGAGCCACACCATGGTCCGGGCTCGGGGAACGAGCACACTCGCGCGGTCGTGCGCGTGCGCGGAGGACTGTGCGCGGACGATCGCGCGTTGACTCGACGGGGCCGTTTTCGTCCGCTGGAACACGAAACGCGTAAACACGCTTTTAACCTCTACGACACGAGCCCTTCCCACTTCTCCCTCGGCACGATTAACATCTTCGTCAGACCTTCACGAAGCGCCTCTTCGCAGTTCGTGCAGGGCAGCGACGCAACCACCGCGCCCGCGACTTGCCCCGCGTTGATCCCGAAGCCCGACTCGCGGTACGCCAGCGCCGCAATCGCGTCCTCCGCGTCCGAATCTTCGCCGTCCAGACTTCGCTCGTCCGAGCGCTCGCCTTCGCCGTCCATCGTCTCGGCGAACGCCCTCTCG
>Ga0181561_10000446_pt1 | contig 34756 bp, 39 predicted proteins | sample 011ome_19_FD_133760 | JGI IMG/M metagenome (GOLD analysis project Ga0181561, IMG submission 133760) | Coastal salt marsh microbial communities from the Groves Creek Marsh, Skidaway Island, Georgia - 011510BT metaG (megahit assembly) | ecosystem: Environmental > Aquatic > Marine > Intertidal... | reverse complement strand
GCGGGCCTAACGGACTGGACCTATCGCTGGCAGTCGACAGAACGGGAAGGCGTAAGCCGCTTAAGTGTCGAGGATGGCCGCCAATGAAGCAATTGTTGGAGAAGGTTGTCGCTGCTTGGGATTCGCTGGTGCCAAGCGATCGCAGAACCCTGAAAATTGCGTCTCCCTTGATACTGGTATTGTTTTTGTATCTGGTATTGGTCCAACCAATTTTGGGACACTATCTGGATGTCAAAAAGCAGCGACAGGATCTTCAGGAAAGTCTGGTATGGCTTTATGAAAATGCGGGGCTAGTCAGTCGAATGCAAAATGCTTGTTCCAGAGAACGACCGGTAGTTCGTGGCAACGACAGCCTCTCAGAATTTGCCCAAAATATAGGTCGCCGCGCCGGCGCCGACGTCAATATTCGAGTGATTAATACGCGTGAGTTTGATATCAACGTGGCGTCGTTGCCAGGGTCCAACGCTTTGGCGTTGGTGCAATCTTATGTCTGTGCCGGGTTCGAGGTGGGGAATTTGGCTATTACTCGACCTGCCCCGGACGTGGCCCAGGTTGAGCTGAATGCGCGTCTTTCCGCTTCTGCTGTTATCGTCAGCCAATCGGGCGTGCGGCCAGAAACCGGCCCTGGAGCAGGGCAATGAGCAAAGCCGGAATAGCGGGTTTGTCCGTCATTGCCCTTTTGGCAATTTTTATTCTGATCGCCATTAATCTCCCACTAAGGATGATTGCTGGAGACATACTTGCAGAGATGGAATACACAGATCTGGAAGGTGCCAGCCTTGTGTCCGGGGATCTTTGGATAAATACCGAAGGTGTGCAGGGGCCTGTGCATCTGACATACCACTGGTGTCCAGGGCTATTCCCGGGACGCTGGTGTGTTTCGCTGGAACACACCTCGGCAAAATTGGAGACGGTATTTAGCTTGCGTGGTTTAGATGAGATATCGTTTGAGAATATGCAGATTGAATCATTGGATTTGCAAGCACTGGGCGTGACCGGTGGTATGTTAAATGCAAGGATTTCCGGCGAGATTGAGCGACTGGATTGGGTGCAAAACGATTGTCCTCTCCAGGGGATCACACAGCTCAGGGGAAATTTGGTCACGTCGAATTTGAGTGTTCTTGGCTCCGCAGCTGGTGGCCACCAATTATCGATGAAGTCGATTTCTGAGGGCATTGACATTGCTGTTGGTGGCGACACCTTTAGTGGGATGATGGAAATTCGCAATGCTACTTATGCTGCAGAAGGAGAGCTGTTGGCATCCCAGGAAATGCTTGCGATGGCTCAAAGTCTTATGCGACCACTGGGTGGTAATCGATTCGGTTGGGAAATTAGTGGAGAGTTGCCCTGTTAATCAGGGTCGTGATTATGTGGAGTAGACTCAATACAGGTTTTTTTGAAAGCATGCCCGAGCGCCTGTCTATTGTGGCGACAACTCGCTCACGAGTAATTTTAACCGGGCTATTTTCCCTGGCCTCCCTGGTTATTTTGGTATCTATGGTTTGGGTTGTTCTCCAGCCGACAGTCGTAGTGAGCTCGAACAACCTGACCGACCAATCTCGTATAGAGAATTTACGCTGGAACTGGTTCTCTGCCCCACGATCGCAATCGGTTGAACAAATAGCCGAGGTAGTCTCGGCCGACGAAAATCTGGCTAATGCAAGTATTCGAGCTGAATTGTTGGGTGTGGTAATTTCCCCTTGGGGTTCGTATGCCGCCATTTCCACTTCGGCCAGGCCCGATGGTGTTTATGCAGTGGGTGACAGCATAGAGAATAACGTCACTTTGGAAGCCGTTGAGCAAAACCGGGTGATCGTATCCCAGCGAGGCAGTCGGCGTCAGATTCCGTTAAAGTCAATCACAGATAATGGCAATTCCGCTCAAAGGACGAACCAGTCGGACTTGCTAGAGCTGAATGAGTCTCAAGCGGGTCAGGGCTTTAGTCTTTCAGGCCTGCTTTCTGCAGCCCCGGAGATGGTTCCCGGGGTCGGTATGGGATTGCGATTAGGGGATTTGTCGGCAGATCTTGTCGATTTGGCCGATGTGCAGGAAGGTGATGTGCTGATCTCGGTGAATGGGGCGGCAGTGAGCGATATGATAAGCAATCCGCTAATGTGGCAGCAGTTTTCGCAAATGACATCTATGCCGGTGACAATAGTACGAGACGAAGAACAGATTGAGCTTTTTGTAAATGGGGCTAGTCTGTCCGAGAAAATTCTTCCGCAGCTAGGCGCGGGCAGGGTTCAATAGGATTCAATGAGGTTATGGTGGCAAAAATCGTGGGTTTAAAGTCGGTTGTTCGTCCGCTGGGTGTGATGTTTCTAGTCACTGGGCTATTTGTGTCTGCCGTTCTAAAGGCGGAAACAGTAAGCATTAATTTCCGCGAAGCAGATATTCGAAGTGTTATTGAAGCCGTCGCTGAAATAACCGGAAAGTCCTTTGTTCTGGATCCACGAGTTCGGGGAGAGATCACTATTATTTCTCCCGAGCCAATTGAGTCTGAATTGCTTTACGAGGCGGTGCTTTCTGCTTTGCAGGTGCAAGGCTTTCAGGCGGTTGATGATGGTGCTGTTATTCGGGTTGTTCCTTTTGCACAAAGTTTCCAGATCCCTTCTGGGGTCATGGGCAGCGAGTTACAAACCAAAGTGATTCGTGTAAATCATGTTCGAGCGAATGAGCTGTTACCTGTCCTCAAGCCGATGATGAGCCGTGGTTCCCTATTGCAGGCATATGACGCAGGAAACAACCTGGTCGCTACGGATACCGTCTCTCAAATCGCTCAGCTGGAGCGAGTTTTGGCAGAAATTGACGTGCCAGAACAGTCGGCGATTGATGTGATTAATCTAAGACATATTTCAGCGGCCGAGGCATTGCATATCGCCTCGCAGATGCAAAATTTGCAACAGCAAAATTTGAGTATCGTGGAAGATTCATTTAATAACCGCATCATTGTTGGTGGGCCACGTACAGGTCGAGCAGCCTTTAGGGAAATGCTTAAGTCCCTGGATGTTCCGACTGATTCCAATGGCGGCGTCGAGGTTTTGTATCTCAATTATTCCAAAGCGGAAGAAATCAAGCCGATACTGGATGGCATGCTGGAATCCGAGACGTTTCTGGCGATTGCCGGAGAGGGCGGTGGCGGCGCCGAAGGAGGCAGTCGATCAGGCTATCGAATTGAGGCAGAAGTTGATAACAACGCCTTGGTCATTGCCGCTTCGGCCTCGGTGATTGACCAGATCCGGGATGTGGTTCGCAAGTTGGATCGTCCCCGCTCACAGGTATTGATTGAAGCGGTTATTGCTGAAGTTTCACAGGAACAAGCCAATCGGTTAAATGTGCAGTTAGCGGGCGCCAGCCGCTATACAGGTGGCATCCTGACTAATTTTGACAACCTTATTCCCACACTGATTGGTGTAGCAGCAGACGGAGATGTGACAGATAGCGAGCTGTCTAATATCAATTTAAATACAGGCGTCTATTTGTCTGCCGGTGATTTTGACCAAGACAATGGCGAAGCTTTTGGGGTCATAGTTGATGCGCTGCGAACTGACTCCCGAACTACGATCCTGTCTTCGCCATCGGTCGTTACGCTGGATAATTCGGAAGCTGAGCTGACTGTGGGACAAGAAGTACCTTTCATTACTGGTAGTTATACGAACTCTAATAATAGTTCCAGCAATCCGTTTCAAACAATTGAGCGCGAGGAAGTGGGGGTTAAATTGAAAGTAATTCCCCAAATTAATGAAGGAGACGCAGTACGTCTGGAAATAGAACAGGAGTCTTCGAGTATTGCTGGTACGGCAACTTCGCTGGGAACAGCCGATACGGTCACCAATAAACGAACAATTACAACCAATGTGATGGTGGGTGATGGTCAGCTATTAATCCTTGGCGGGCTAATGGATGACAACTTTGGCAGTACTGATCGCAAGGTCCCCGTGCTGGGTGATCTTCCTATCCTGGGCGGATTATTTCGCAATCGAAACAATAACGATGATCAGCGAGTATTGATGATGTTCATTCGGCCGACTATTTTGCGCTCACCGGCACAGTCCACGGCAACGACCAACCGTCGATTTGATTACTTGCGTAATTACGACATGGGTAATGGACAAACATTGGGTGAGACGTCTAATACTGTCTTGGAGCAGTTCGAAGCCGGTAATCAGGAAGAATCGCAAGGAACAGTTGTCCCCGAGGATAACTAGGCCAATGAGCTGGGTGCGCAACTAATGTACCTCGACTATTTTGGGCTTGAGCGGGATCCATTTACGATTTCGCCTGACCCTGCTTTTCTTTACCCCAGCCCTCAGCACCGTCAGGCGCTTGCCCACCTGAAATATGGCCTTGATCGCGAGGGTGGTTTTATTTTGCTTACGGGCGAAGTTGGCACGGGTAAAACGACATTGACGCGGCTACTGTTGGAGCAGCTGCCCGGCAATATTCGTGTGGCCTATATTCTCAATGCCAAGCTCAATAGCCGTGATGTGCTTGCCAGTATTTGCTCTGAACTTAGCCTGCAGTATTCCCATGATGATTCGATTAAAGCGCTGACAGATTTAATTAATCGCGATTTATTGAAGGCCTATGGCGAGGGCAAGAAAACACTGGTTGTCATTGAAGAAGCCCAGAATCTTGATCCGGATGTTCTGGAAATGCTGCGCCTGTTGACTAATCTCGAGACCAATACAGCCAAGCTTATGCATATTCTTCTGGTCGGGCAGCCGGAGCTGCTCGACCTGATAGCCCGAAATGAATTGCGCCAGCTTAACCAGAGGGTTGTGTCGCGGTTTCATTTAGAACCCCTGGATCGCCAGGAGACCGCTCATTATCTTTCCCACCGTTTACGCCGAGCCGGATGTAATAGAACACTTTTTGACGCGGGGTCAATTCGATCAATTCATCAACTTTCTGATGGTGTGCCGCGGGTTGTTAATTTGCTCGCTGAGCGTGTTTTGCTAGGCGCCTATGCAACCAATAAAAAGCAGATTTCAGCCCCGATTGTAAAGGCGGCCAGCCATGAAGTTTTTGGCAAGAGCCCTGTTGCTCCGATGCCCGGGAAAAAGTGCCCAATTATTGCGATGACTGCCCTGGTTGCCTTCGCTGTTATCGCTATGTATTTATTTGTGGGTCAACGTCCGACGACGAAAACGGCACCGGTGATGCAGGAAAGCCCAATCGTCATCGAGTCTGAAAGTGCAGCGAATAATGTTGATGTCCCTGAGGTGGTTGACGAGAGAGGTTCTATTTTAGAGCCTGCAACAGAAGAGCCAGATATGGTCGAAGCTGATGTGCTCTCTACATCAAGTGAGCCGGGGATGCTTTCTGGACTGAATGCCTACGAGCAATTATTGGAAATTTGGGGAGTGGAAGCACTGGCCACGGATCAGGACGAATTGTGTGAAGTTGCCAGGCAAAATGGATTGTCCTGCCAGCGGGATAGCGATTTACAAATGACAGAATTATTTGAAATTAATCGCCCCGGATTATTGCGATTAACACCTACAGAGGACAGTCAGTATCTCTATCTACTTTACGAGCTCCGCAACTCTGAATTGTTAATTAGCAATTCCCGGGATTCACGACGTATTTCACCGGAGACCTTTGAAAGGCAGTGGAACGCGGAGTTTTTATATCTCTGGCCAGCGCTCGAAGGTTATCAGGGGTTGGTTGCTCCGGGGGCCCGTAACCCGGAATTGGTTTCCTGGGTGCAGCAGAAGCTGGTTGATGTTCTGGATGGGTATGAGTATATCTATAACGGTGGTGTGTATTCGGCACTAATTGCCGATCACGTTGCTGAGTTTCAAGCAGGTCAAGGGTTAAAACCGGATGGTTTATTGGGGCCGAGGACGCTTCTTCGCCTGATGGAGCAAACAGAGGATTTGCCCGTATTGGCACTTCGTGAAAATGAAACTGGCCCTCTGGCTCAGGAGTGAATGATGTCTTACATTCTTGGTGCCTTAAAGAAAGCTGATCAAGAGCGTCGTCGTGAGAGCGATGTAAAAATTTCTGACTGGGATCAGGATTTCTGGAACGACCCAACCCCTGCTGATAACACCAGCCGTTGGCTAATTGGGTTAGTTGGATTTGGAATGGTTCTGGTGCTGATTGTGTTTGGATTTGTTGCTTTTCGGGTTCTTGAGGCTGTTCCACCTGCCGCGCCAGTGGCTGCTGTAGAAAGTGAGGCGATAGAAGGAGGGCAAACGGAAGCTCGGGCAGGGGTAGCCGAAATGCCCACGGGAAGTAAACCGTATCCGTCGGAGGCGACTATTGCTTCGGCAACTCTTGGGCAGCAAGAAGTGAATAACCAGCAAGGAGAGATGGAGAAAGCTTTTTCAATTCAAGATGTGTCATCAGATCAAGATGAGTTGGACAATCAGTCAGTTATGCCCAACTTTAGTGGCCATCTTTATTTTCCTGGGAACTCAAGATTGAGTCGTGTTTTTGCCAATTCGTCGACCTATCGAGAAGGGGAGACGATAAGTGGTTATCGAATTGAGCAGATTCTGGAAGATGAATTGGTACTCAGCGACGGAGAGCAAGAAATACGCATCAATATGAGAAATTAATAAGGTTACGCGCCTTCATCAAACTTATCGGCAAAGAGTTTTGAAATAGCTGCCACGGCTTCCTCTTCGTCCTTGCCTTCCACGCGCAAAATAAGGGAAGAACCAATACCTGCTGCCAACAACATTAATCCCATGATACTTTTTGCATCGACAAGGGCCTCATCTTCCTTGCCCAGTCTTATATCGCTGGCATAGCGCCCAGCTAGCTGTGCCAGCTTGGATGAGGCACGGGCATGGAGTCCAAGTTTATTTACCACCTTTATTTTTGTTTCGATCATGTCAACTCCCTATGACGAATCTGAACATTCTCGAACCGTGTCCGAAAATGTTTTCCCAATTGCTCGGATAAATAAACAGAGCGATGTTTTCCGCCGGTACAACCAATGGCTACGGTAAGATAGCTACGACTACCTGCAAAGATTTCGGGCACCCATTTTTCCAAAAAGTTCTGGATACTCTCTTGCATCTCTGCCACCTGCTCCTGCCCCTCCAGATAAGAGGCAACATCTCGATCCAGACCAGTGAGCATCCTTAAATCAGGTATCCAATGAGGGTTGGGAAGACAGCGAACATCAAAGACATAGTCTGCCGAAGTGGGGACGCCATATTTATACCCAAACGAGGTAATGATCAATTGTCTATCACCGGTTGAGTCAACGCCCAGCTGCCTGCGTAAAATATCTTGCAGGTCGTATGGTGACAACTGATCAGTGTTGATTGTGAGGTCTGATACTTCAGCGATTTCGGTGAGTAGTTCTGACTCTCGCAATAATGCTTCGGCCAAAGTGGTGTTGCTGTCAGTTAGCGGGTGTTTTCGCCGGGTTTCATTAAATCGCTTGACCAAAATATCAGTAGAAGCGTCCAAAAACAGAATTTTGCAACTTTGCAGTTTGTCGCCAAAGCTGCGCAGGAAATCAGGCAGTCGCTTGAGATCCGTTGAAGGTGTTCTTACATCGATGGAAACGGCAATACTTTTGCCATTCTCCATGTTGTTTTGTCGCTCTATTAGCTCTGGTAAAAAAGCTGCGGGGAGGTTATCGATACAGCAAAATCCGGCATCTTCCAGCGCGTTCAAGGCGGCACTTTTGCCTGAGCCGGAACGGCCGCTTATCAGAATTAGCTGTATTTCACTCATGGCTTAGGTCTAGCTGGTTAGCATCAAGTCTACTAGGTCCCCGGGCGATTCAGCTGAGCGTAATTTTTGACGACAGTTTTCTTCGGATAATTTGGCCGCGATGGCAGCCAAGGCATCCAAATGTCCTTGTGAAGTTTCTGGGGAGACGAGCAAAAAAGCCAGTATGTCTACCGGCTTTCGGTCGGGGGAATCGAAATCAATGGGCTCGTTTAGTTGCACGAGTGCACCCAACGCCTCTTTTTCAAGTCCTTCCAGTCGGCAGTGGGGCACAGCGACGCCGTCCCCTAGTCCAGTTGAGCCCAGTCGTTCGCGCTCTAATAATGATTCAAAGATCTTATCGGAGTCGAGGGAGGGGTTGTTTTCGGAGATTTTTTTGGCAACGGTTTCAAACAACCGTTTCTTGCTCCTGCCCTCAAGCTTGGTAAAACTGAGAGCAGGAGAAAATAACTCTGAGAGTTGCATTAGTGGTTTCGATGTTTCTCTTTGTGTTTGATAAGTTGACGATCAAGTTTATCGGTCAGTGAATCAATGGCTGCGTACAAATCTTCGGATTCAGAATCCGCATATAAATCAGCACCTGATATATGTAATGTAGCTTCAGCTTTTTGTTGGAGTTTTTCGACCGTGAGGATCACGTGGGTATTCGTGATTCGGTCATGGTGTTTTTCAAGGCGGGAAATTTTATTGGTAACGTACTCTCTTAGCGCTTCGGTGACATCGATATGATGTCCACTGATAGTGAGCTGCATATCTAACTCCTTTCAATGTTGAGGAAATCCCGTTATGGGATCTCAGGTTAGCACAAGATTTGAAATTTCCTAAGCCAATTTAACTGGCTTGGGCCCGATGTAACGAATTGATTGAATTAGTTGATTCTTTTGCGTGCGCTGGAGGACTCAATACCTTGCATTTCACGGTATTTCGCTACGGTTCGGCGAGCGACAACGATACCTTCTTCTTTTAGCATTGAGGCCAGTTTACTGTCACTGTATGGTTTTTGAGGGTTCTCTTCACGAACAAGTTTTTGAATAAGAGCCTTAATCGCTGTGGAAGAGGCCTCTCCGCCAGACGTGGTCGAGACCTGGCTTGAGAAAAAGTATTTCAGCTCATATACACCGGTAGGGCAGCTTAGATACTTTTGATTAGTTGCCCGGGAAATGGTCGATTCGTGAAAACCCAATTCTTCGGCCAGATCCCGCAATACGAGTGGCCGCATATGCTCTGGCCCTTTCTCGAAGAATTCCATTTGATTCGACACAATAGACTTGGCCACTTTAAGAAGGGTGTCGTGTCTGCTTTCCAGGCTGCGCAGAAACCATCTGGCTTCCTGGTATTTGCCTTTTAAATACTGTTGGTCTTTATCTGAAGTCTGGCTCACAAACTCAGTGTATTGCTCGGTAAGCTTTATTTTTGGCAGGGTCTCAGGGTTTAAAGAGACAGCCCACTGACCTTTGATCTTGTGTACCAATACATCGGGAATGATGTAATCCGCAGCAGTATCTGAATACTGCGATCCTGGTCTTGGGTTTAGGCTTTTAAGTAAATCCAGCGCTTGCATGATGTTTTCTTTGCTGCATCTGGATTGCTTTATCAGCATGGTTAGATCGCCTTGCGAGACCAGCGGCAGAAATTTATCAACTATCTTAATGGCGGTTTCCAGCGTGCTGTCATCGGAATACCCGGGGTCAGTGCCAAGCAGCTTTAGCTGGATCAGCAAGCATTCTCGAAGATCCCTTGCGCCGACGCCCGGAGGATCAAAATGCTGGATTCGATTCAGGATGGCTTCAATTTCATCTGCTTCAGCGGGATCTTCTAACGCAGCTGCCGAAATTAATTCTTCTATACTCGCTTGAAGTAAGCCGTCGTTGTCAATTGAATCAATGATGGCTTCGCCAATCGTTAGATCACGTTCCGAGATATGAGAAAGTCGGAGCTGCCAACTGAGATAGTCATGTAAGCCTTGCCCGGATACTTGCTCGATATGGGTAAATTCCTCATTCGAAACGGAGCTCCCGGTTTTGCGCATGGAGAAATATTCAGTATCCAGCGCTTCCCCAATGTCCTCGGGCATTTCGGATGTTTCACTTGCGGTTTGAATGTCTTCGCCAGCATGTGAGTTAGCTTCTTCATCAATTTCCAATAGAGGGTTGGTATATAGGTTTTCCTGGATTTCCTGTTGTAATTCAAGCGTGGAAAGCTGCAGCAACTTGATCGCCTGCTGCAGTTGCGGCGTCATTTTTAGTTGTGTGCTGATTCCAAGGAAGAGCTTTTGCTTCATCAATATAGGAGCTTTGAGGATTGTGAGGGTGTAGCTGGAATTCTAACGGTACGGTTTTTGCATCTCAAACGCTTTATGCACCAGAACTGGTCATTCGCGAAGAGCATCACAGGTTTCGAATTGAAAATATAGTGATTTCACTGACAAAAAGATTAAAGGCGAAAATCTTTGCCGAGATAAACTGAACGTACCAACTCATCGTTAAGAATATCTTCAGCGTTCCCCTCTGAAATGATGTGCCCTTCGCCAACAATATATGCTTTGTCGCAAAGAGATAGGGTCTCCCTCACATTGTGATCGGTGATTAACACGCCAATATTTTTTGATTTCAGGTACTGGACGATTTTTTTAATGTCGCCGACTGATACAGGGTCGACACCAGCAAAAGGTTCGTCGAGCAAAATAAAATGAGGATTAACCGCCAGCGCGCGGGCGATTTCCACTCGTCTTCGTTCGCCTCCTGAAAGTGACATTCCCAGGCTATGTCGGATATGGCTTATGTGGAATTCTTCAATCAGCTCCTCAACCCGCGCTTTGCGTTTCGATTTAGGTACGTTTGCAGATTCCATAACTGACAGGATATTTTCTTCTACACTCAGTTTGCGAAAGACGGAAGCTTCTTGTGGCAAGTAACCTAGTCCCAGGCGAGCACGAACATGTATTGGTGCAAGGGTAATATCTTGATCATTGATCAAAATTTTTCCGGCATTGCCTCGTATTAAGCCGGCAATCATGTAGAAACAGGTTGTTTTCCCAGCGCCGTTGGGGCCCAGCAAGCCAATGATCTCACCACTGTTCACCTTAATAGAGACATCGATAACGACCTGTTTTTTGCCATAGGACTTGGCCAGATTTTTTGCTTCCAGTGTTGCCATAGCCTAGTTCCCTGTTCCGAGCGATGGGATGGTGACCCGAACCCGGCCGCTTTCGCCAGACTCCTGATCATCACTGCGGTTGTTCGCTTTTAGCAGGTGATTGCGAACATCGTAAGTAATAAGTTCGCCGTTTAGTGTGGCACCATCCTGGGTCAGGCTCGCATCTTGGATAAGGTTGATCAGGTCGTCCTGAAGCAGGTACTCAATAGTGTTGGCCTGGGCAACAACCTTGCCTTCGTTTTCAGCTGGGAGCTGTTCGTAATAGGCACGATCGCCGCTAGCCAAAAGTTTGTAAACGTTGCCATCTTCAAAGTAGATACTGATCTCTGCTGCCTCAAGCAGGATGCTTCCCTGGGAAAGGCGGACGTTGCCGCTGTATACCGTGTATCCCTCCTGCTCATGGAATACGGCGCGGTCAGATTCAATATCTATTGGCTGGTCTCGGTCTGACTCTAGTGCAAATACTGTCAACGGCAGTATTGCGGCGATAAATAAAATCGCCCCAGAGAACAGAGGGATATTGAGTGGCTTATAAGGGCTCATGGCTACTTCTTACACGATTGGTGAGAACATAGACGGAATGTGCCAAATCAATACTGATTCCCTCGCTCTGGATATCATGGCCAGTCGCCTGGATTCTTACAGGGTCGTCCGTTTCCGCCAGCCGGGAATCAGGATAGTAATCCAGCTGGCTGGTATACATCACAACCGGCGTGTTCGCATCATGCTTTTGCAGAGTGACATCTCCACTTAACGTTATTCGATTTTCGTTTTGGTAAAACATGCCATTTAGACTGGTTGCTGTCCAATTACCGTCATTGGTATTTAGCTCAATTGTTGGCTGGTTGATTTGAATGAGCTCGTCGAGTTCAAACGATGTAAGTTCTTGGCTGCTAACGCGCTGCACCTGCAATCCGTGTTGGTCGAATTGGGTTATTTGGGTCTGCTCGAGGATGGTCAGGGGCAAATCACTTTGTTGCTCCTGCGGCTCTGGAAGAACGCTGCTGGAAAAATTGACATCCAGATCCCATATATAGACAGCCAAAGCAATCGGGAGAAAGGTTAGTAGTAGTAAAAGGCGGCGTTCTTTCATTACTTCTTGAAACCGGCCGTAACCTGTTCATACGTTCCCTGGGTTTTAAGCAACAGGTCGCAAAATTCCCTGACCGCGCCCAATCCACCCGGCAAGGAGGTAACATGGTCGGCAACCTGTTTTACATCCGGGTGTCCATCGGCCACTGTAACACCACAACCCGAGCAGGCAATTGCCTGGTAATCTGGCAAGTCATCACCCATGTAGGCAATGGATTCCATGGAAATTGTTAGCTGCTCAGCCAATTCTTTAAGAGCAGCAGCCTTGTCTTCGCGTCCTTGTATCAGTTGGTTGATGCCCAGTTCATCTGCTCTTCTTTGAACCATGGGTGAAACCCGCCCGGTGATAATACCAACCTGGATACCGGCTTTTTGTAAAAGCTTGATTCCCAACCCATCTTTGATGTTGAAACGCTTTTGTTCATTTCCTTCGCTATCGTAAGAAATAACCCCGTCTGTGAGTACTCCATCAACATCGAGAACCAGCCATTGGATGGCTGACAGCTTTTTGGTGAGTTCACTCGGATTTTCCTGGCTCAAAGTTCGGTTGCTCTTGCTGAAATATTTCTGTCTTACAGGTGAATCAAATAACACCAGCGCGAAGAATGTCGTGCAGGTGAATAACACCAGCCGGATGATTATGTTCATCTACTACGACCAGCGCAGTGATTTTTCGTTCCTCCATTACCCCCAGAGCATCTGCAGCGAGTTTGTTGTCTTGAATCCTAAAGGGGTCTGCATGCATGACATCTGCTGCAGTGGCCATGTTGAGATCAATGTTAGCATCGAGCACCCGGCGTAAATCGCCATCTGTAAAGACGCCCTTGAGATTGTTGTATTGATCTACAACTGTGGTAATTCCCAGTCCTTTGGCAGACATTTCCAAAAGCACTTTTTTAAGCGGCATCTCCAGCGGGACCCTGGGTAACTGGGCGCCAGAGTACATCAGGTCCGAAACCTTGATCAGGAGTCTTTTCCCGAGGGCGCCAGCAGGATGGGAAAAAGCAAAATCATCCGACGTAAATCCGCGTGTCTCCAGAAGTGCAATGGCGAGTGCATCTCCCATGACCAGGGCAGTTGTCGTACTTGCGGTGGGCGCCAGTCCCATAGGGCAAGCCTCAACTTCAACACCGACATTGAGATGAAAATCGGAAGACTTGGCGATAGGGGAATCCGGGTTACCCGTCATGCTTATCATTGGAATCCCCAGGACTTTTATTAGCGGCAGTAAAGCCAAAATTTCGTCAGTGCTGCCGGAGTTGGAAATAGCCAGCACAGTGTCCTCATGTGTGATCATTCCCATATCGCCATGGCCTGCTTCTGCAGGGTGAACAAAAAAAGATGGGGTTCCGGTGCTGGCCAGGGTTGCGGCAACTTTTCGGGCAATATGGCCAGACTTTCCCATGCCAATAACAATCACTCTTCCGCGTGTCTCCAAGAGGCATTCACAGGCATCAGCAAAGCTTTCATCTAACAGGCTGCCAAGTCTTTGGAGGGCCTGAGTCTCTATTTCGATGGTACGTTTGCCGCTGGCGACAAGTGTTTTATCAGTCATGAAGAGCAGTAATCCTCTTTTTTGGTTTTTTGCTTAAAAAATTAGCAGCCCATAATAGCCGATGTATAACAATAGCATTAGTCCCGCAGCAACTCGCCCCAGTGTGCCGGAATGATTACCGGATGTATGGTGTAAGCAGATAGTGCTAAGTAAAGCGCTGAATAGCAGTACGGGTCCAAAGTCCATCCAAAAATTCGCACCTTCGATCGCCCCGGGCCTCACTAGGCCGGCAACCGGTAGGACGGCAGTCAGGTTGAAAATATTGGAGCCAATAACGTTGCCAATCGCCATTTCTGAATGCCCTTTGATAGCCCCGGCAACTGAGGCGGCCAATTCGGGCAAGCTCGTTCCGACCGCGACGATAGTAATGCCGATGATCAGGTCGCTGACGCCAAAATGACTGGCAACGGATGTTGCACTCCAGACCAATATATTTGATACCACAAGCAAAAAAGCGAGTCCGCTAAGAGTAATAATGATTGCTCGGGACCATGGAGCTTTCTGGATTTGGATCGTTGGGTCAATTGGGTGCTCAGAAGCTGTTTTTATTAGGTAAAACATGTAGAAAAACAGCAGGGAGGCCAGCCCCAAAGATTCCAGTCTCCCTAGATATCCATTCCACAATACCCAACCCGCAATAAGGGTGACGGCTCCCATGATCGGAACTTCCTTGTGTGCAATTCGCGAATCTATATTAATTGGAAAAATAAGTGCGGTAATGGCCAGAACCAGTCCCATGTTTGCCATATTGGATCCCAGCGCATTACCAACTGCTAATGATGGCGTTCCTGCAGCGGCAGCAGAAGCCGAGACAAGTATTTCTGGCGCCGATGTGCCAAATGAGACTACGGTTAAACCAATAATGAGTGGGCTCAGGTCCATATTGCGAGCGATCGCTGCAGCGCCGTCGACAAAAAAATCAGCACTCCAGACTAGACCACCAATAGCGAGGGCTAAAACGATAAAATGAATGTAAATTGGCAGGTAGGACACTTGCTACCTTTGTTCAGATTTCGGAGGCGGAATGGTATAGTCCCCGCTGATTTGTGTCAGCTCATAATTTGGTTCTGACCATCATACCTTTGAACTACTGCGAAATTCCCATGAATTGTCTCAATATCCTGAAAAGTCTGCTTGTTCGATCGGCGGGTATCTGCCTAATGTTGCTTGTGTCTGGCGCAGGTATAGCTCAGCCTGTCTATCCATCTACGGCTGATGAAACCATCCAGAAAGTTTTCGATGAGCTGTTTTCAAATCTGGATGAACTAATGGATACCTATGATCAATCCGAGAGTGAGTATTACAACAAGATTGATTCCGTCATGTCTCCCTGGATTGATTATGAATCAATTGCCAAAGGGGTTATGGGGCGCAAGTATTTCACTATGGCAACCGAACAACAGCGCAAAGAATTCCAGGAAACCTTCAAGGCCTCGCTGTTGGAAACTTATGGGAAAAGCCTTTTGGGGGTAGAAAACCCGGACTTTGAGCTGGAAACACCAGATTCAGGCAACGAAGGCTCCAGTGCCCAAATTCGGCAAACCCTGTTTTCAGGAACCGGGCGAGTTGTTGTCATTTACGCTATGGGCAAAGCCGAGGATGGAAGATGGCAGGTAAGAAATGTCATTTTGGAGGGGATTAATCTGGGCCGAACGTTTAGAAATCAGTTCGCCCGCTCTGCCCAGGAATACAACGAAGATCTGGATCAGGTAATTAGTAATTGGTCACCTGAAGCCTAAGTTCTTGATAAAAAATATTAATTACGAGATTTATCATTGGATTTGCAAGATATTGAAAACCGTATCCGCGGGCATATAGAAGGCTGTGATGTAAAGGCTGAAACGGATGGCTACTACGTAACTGTGCATGTTGTTAGCGATCAATTTGAAGACATGCGAGCAGTGAAACGGCAGCAGACAGTTTATGGAGCCCTGACTGAATTGATCGCCGATGGAAGTTTGCATGCGATTAATATCAATGCAAAAGCTCCCTCCGAAATCAGCTAGGAAGAACCATGGATAAATTAATTATTGAGGGCGGTGTTTCACTGCAGGGTGAAATTCGCATTTCTGGCGCTAAAAATGCGGCTTTACCATTGTTGGCAGCTACCCTGCTAACTGGGGAAAAAATGCGCCTGTCTAACTTGCCTCACTTACACGACATTACCACCATGATTGAATTGTTGGGCTGTATGGGCGTGGAGGCAGTTATCGATGAGAAACTCTGCGTTGAAGTAGACAACGGACCTATTCATAGTTTTACGGCACCCTATGAGCTGGTAAAGACCATGCGTGCGTCTGTGCTTGTGTTGGGGCCTATGTTGGCTCGCTATGGTGAAGCGAGAGTTTCGTTTCCAGGGGGTTGTGCGATAGGTTCCCGACCGGTAGACCAGCATTTGCGAGGACTGGAGCTAATGGGTGCCAAGGTCGATATTGAAGATGGTTACATTGTTGCGACCTGTGATGGACGTCTAAAAGGTGCGCACATTCTTATGGATATCGTTACTGTAGGGGGAACGGAAAACCTGCTGATGGCTGCAACTCTGGCTGATGGGCGCACCATCATTGAAAATGCCGCCCGCGAACCAGAGATTGTTGATCTGGCGAACTGTCTGGTCCAAATGGGCGCTAAAATTGAAGGCATCGGTACAGACAAACTGATAATTGATGGTGTGGAAACACTTCACGGTTGTGAGTATCGCGTTATGCCTGACCGGATTGAGACGGGGACTTATCTAGTTGCGGTTGCAGCGACTCGCGGAAAAGTCAAACTGCGTGATACGGATGCATCACTGCTGGAAGCCGTAATTTTGAAACTGCGAGAAGCAGGGGCGGAGATAGAGGAAGGTGATGGCTGGATTACGCTAGATATGAAAGGCCAGCGCCCCAAAGCGATCCACGTTAAGACCGCGCCTTATCCAGGGTTTCCTACGGATATGCAGGCCCAGTTTACAGCGTTAAATGCTGTAGCGGATGGCACGGGTACGGTCACCGAAACTATATTTGAAAACCGGTTGATTCAGGTTCATGAGCTCAATCGAATGGGGGCAAAAATCACCCTTGAAGGAAACACCGTAATTGTTTCCGGAGTGGAAGACTTGCGCTCAGCTCCGGTGATGGCGTCAGACCTTCGTGCCTCAGCCAGTCTGGTTATTGCCGGGCTATTAGCGAAGGGCTCGACCGTTATTGATCGTATTTACCACATTGACCGTGGTTACGAATGTATTGAAGAAAAGCTGCAGCAGTTGGGTGCTTGTATTCGTCGCGTACCCAGCTGATGCCTTGCCTATAATTTTGAGAAAACTGTCATGTTGACTATTGCTCTGACCAAAGGACGCATACTTGAAGAGACCCTGCCATTGTTGGCGGCTGCAGGTATTAAACCCATGGAAGATGTCCAGTCCAGCCGAAAGTTGATCTTTGAGACCAACCAGACTGACGTGCGGCTGATAATTTTGCGCGGATCTGATGTGCCCACCTATGTTCATCATGGCGCTGCAGATGCCGGTATTGCGGGCAAAGATACCTTGATGGAATACGACAGCGATGCGTTTTACGAGTGGCTTGATCTAGGCATTGCCCGCTGCCGAATGATGACCGCTGCGCCTGTGGGTGTCGAACGCAAAACGGGTCGAATTCGGGTCGCCACCAAATATGTCAATGTGGTGCGGGAGTATTACGCGGAACGTGGACAACAAGCGGATGTTATCAAGCTGAATGGTGCCATGGAGTTAGCGCCAATCATGAATCTGGCAGATGAAATAGTTGATATTGTGGACACGGGTAATACCCTCAAGGCGAATGGTCTGGAAGCACTGGACACCATTGCTGATATCTCTTCCAGATTTATTGTTAACAAGGCGGCAATGAAACTGAAAAGGTCAGCCTTGACTTCATTTTTATCCAAAATTGAAGACGCTCTTTAGCGGCAAGTATTTAGCGACTTAAAGAGTTTTATAGGAAGAAAGAATTAATGAGCTTGACCATACGACGATTAAAAAGCCAGGCACCCGACTTTTCGAAGATGCTGGCAGATTTAATTGCCTGGGAGGATGTTTCCGATGCCTGTGTTCAGTCCACTGTCATCGAGATATTAGAGAATATCCGCGTGCGAGGGGATGAAGCGCTCGTTGAGTACAGCAATCGTTTTGATCGTCGTGATCTTCAGTCCGCTGCTGGGTTAGTGGTATCTGACGAGCAGATTGAAAAAGCTTGTGAGCAGGTTTCAGCAGAGTTTATTACAGCTTTAGAATTAGCTGCTTCTCGGGTAAGGGATTTTCACAGTCGTCAATTACAGTCCTCCTGGACCTACCGCGATGCCCACGGAAATTTGCTTGGACAGCAGGTGTCGCCTGTCGCGCGTGCAGGGGTCTATGTGCCTGGAGGCAAAGCTGCCTACCCTTCTTCTGTGCTAATGAATGTCATACCAGCAGAAGTTGCTGGCGTAGAAGAAATTGTCATGGTTACACCTGCTCCAGATGGGGAGCTGAACCCCGTTGTACTAGCTGCGGCAAGAGTCGCAGGTGTAAGCAAGGTTATTAGTATTGGTGGTGCTCAGGCGATTGCCGCTTTGGCATATGGTACGCAAACGGTTCCCGCAGTCGATAAGATTGTTGGCCCGGGTAATATTTATGTGGCTACGGCTAAAAAGATGCTTTACGGAACGGTTGGCATGGATATGATTGCCGGTCCATCGGAGATATTGGTTATATGTGATGGGCAAACAGATCCAGACTGGATCGCGATGGATTTGTTTTCCCAGGCAGAACATGATGAGCAAGCCCAGTCGATTCTGATTTGTCCCGATGCGGGGTTTTTGGACAAGGTAGAAGAGTCCATGGCTCGTTTGCTACCAGAAATGGAACGCAAGAAAATTATCGTAGAAAGCCTCAAATCCAGGGGGGCGTTTATTGAAGCCAGTGATCTGGATGAGGCGGTATCCATCGCCAATCGGATTGCTCCAGAACATTTGGAATTATCCATTGAGGATGCAGAAAGTTGGCTTCCCAAAATAAAAAATGCGGGTGCCGTCTTTCTTGGACGCTTTACCCCAGAGGCGCTCGGCGATTACTGCGCAGGGCCTAACCACGTATTGCCGACTTCATCCACAGCACGATTTTCTTCGCCCCTAGGTGTCTATGATTTCCAGAAGCGATCATCAATTATAGGTTGTTCGGCGGAAGGTTCGATTGAATTGGTGGACACAGCATCTATTTTGGCGAGAGGAGAAGGTTTAACTGCGCATGCCCGATCCGCGGAAATGCGCAAAGAAAAAAAATAGGCCGGTGCTTTATCTACAGAGGCTGTTCGGGTCGTTCGTCTACCTCAGCAGTCACATTCAAGGACTGACCTCTGCGAAGTATTTCAAACTCCAGCTGTGAGCCAGGTGTTGCATTGGCAATGGTGTTTATTGCCCGTCGACCGTCAATAATATCCCGACCATTTAATTTCACCAGGACGTCGCCCACTTCCAACCCTGATCGATGTCCCGGACCGCCCGGATAAAGACCTGTAATTACCATGGCGCGAGTGCGTTTAAGACCAAGGGACGAGGCGGCTTCTTCCGATATCTGCCTTGCTTCAATTCCCAGCCAGCCGCGAACAACCCGACCTTGTTCGACTATATCCTTGACGACCTTGAGTGCCACATCGGCAGGTATGGCAAAACCGAGGCCGACTGACCCAGTGCTTTCCAGTTTCCGGGAATTAATTCCGAGCAGGTTGCCATAGGCATCGACAAGCGCTCCGCCGGAGTTGCCATCATTAATGGCGGCGTCGGTCTGTAAGAAATTGACCAGGCTGCTCAGATCAACAAGGTTACGAGCAGTTGCGCTGATGATTCCCTGGGTAACCGTTTGGCCAAAACCGAATGGGTTGCCAATGGCAAGGGTGATGTCGCCCACTTGAGCACTATTTGGGTCGCCAATATTAATAGCCCTGATATTAGTCATCTCTACCCTAAGAACTGCCAGATCAGTCTCGGAATCAACGCCGACAACCTCAGCGACCGCTTGGCGCCCGTCATATAGCATCACCAAAATCTGGTCGGCATCATTGATGACATGAGCATTGGTAAGAATATAGCCGTCTGCGCTGATGATTACGCCCGAGCCAAGTGATCGCTGTTCTTGGGTTCGATTAAGTAGTGAACGGTTAAAAAAGCGGGAGAAAAAAGGGTCGTCCAGAAGCGGGTTGGAGTTCGCGGAAACGGTTTTGGTTGTGTATATGTTGACAACACTGGGCGCTGCACGTCTAGCTGCTTCGGCATAGGATACCGGGCCGGCCCAACTGCCATCATTTACTTGTCCATATTCACCTGTATCCATGGAGTTGTCACTGCCATTAAGCCACTCTGGCGCCAATGCGGCGATGGCCACGGCAAGTAGCAGGCCAGATAAAATAGGCCAGAAATACTGTGCTGTTTGGGATAAGGTACGACGCCAGTTCATTCGAAAGCTAAAACCTTTTTGTCTATTGTCTGCCATCTATTGATAGTACGAATCTACAATCACGAAGATATAATAGTGGGCAGAATACATGTTGTGGGTAAAAAACCGTTCGAAGCTTGCCTCAATGCATGCTTAACTGCAACAAAGTAAGTGCATTCATCGATAGGAAACAGATGACCTCTGACAACCCCTTATTTTCTCCTAAAGACCAATTGCTATCAATTACAGGCCCTTGCGGACGCCTTGAGCTAATGACGCGTTCGGGCGATGCCGAAGACAACAACCTCAAAGACTGGTTGGTTGTTATCTGCCATCCCCATCCACAGCATGGTGGCACCATGCATAACAAAGTGGTGACCACAGTTGCCAGGGCGGCGCGTGAGCAAGGTCTGGACTCGCTCAGGTTCAACTATCGTGGCGTGGGTGGAAGTGAAGGTGAGTATGGGGATTTTGAAGGTGAGCGGGAGGACTTTAGGTCATTGATCGAATGGGTGATAAAAGAAACGGGCAAAAGCCGGTTTATTCTGGCCGGTTTTTCATTTGGCTCGGCGATCGTAGCCCTGGAATCCAAAGACGTCAGTCAGACTGAGCATATTGTTTTGATCGCGCCACCTGTTGAGAGGTATGTCTATCCGGAACAATTTACTACCCCTGTGTCAGTTATTCAGGGAGCGGATGATGAAATTGTCGAAGCAGATGCCGTGACAGAATGGGTTCATAAAGTTAAGACACCGTTCGATTATTACTACTCAAGTGATACGTCTCATTTTTTTCATGGGAAACTGGTAGAACTTCGCTCTAAATTGCGAGCAATTTTTGCCCAGGCTACATCCTGAAGCACCGCAGCCATGACGTCTCCCCTAGAGCATTATCAACAGGACTTAAAGCGAGAGGATTTCTCTGCCGACCCGGCACAGAAACATGCAGTTGAGAAGCTGGAAGCGCTTTACCAAGACTTATTAAATCCGCCTCGCATGGGTATATTCGCCAGGCTTTTCGGCAAGTCCAGCAACAACCCCCAGCGAGGTCTCTACTTATGGGGCGGGGTAGGGCGTGGCAAAACCTATCTGATGGACATATTTTTTGATGCGCTGCCGTTCCAGCAAAAAATGCGACTGCATTTCCACCGTTTTATGCGACGCGTACATGCAGACCTTCGCAAGCATAAAGGAGAGGTCGATCCTCTGGAAAAAGTCGCCGATGGCATCGCCAGCGAGGCGCGTGTTCTTTGTTTTGATGAGTTTTTTGTGACCGATATTACGGACGCCATGATTCTGGCCAATATGATGAAGGCCCTGTTTGATCGCGGAGTAACACTTGTAGCGACCTCAAACATTGTCCCGGATGATCTTTATAAAGATGGTCTACAGAGATCCCGGTTTATGCCGGCTATTGATATGCTCAAACAGTATACAGAGGTCGTTAATGTGGATAGCGGCGTGGATTATCGTCTTCGTGCGCTGGAACGGGTTGAGCTCTACCACTTTCCCTGGGATGAAGAGGCTCGAGAAATTATGCAGGCCAACTTTGATAATTTGGTGGCAGACGCGAATGAAATAGATCGAGGTACCCATATTGAAATTAATGACCGAAAAATATCGGTTGAAGCGATATGTGAGGATGTGGTCTGGTTTGATTTTTATGCCATTTGCGATGGCCCGAGAAGCCAAAATGATTACATTGAGCTTTCCTGTGAGTTCCATTCTGTTTTAATCAGTAATGTGCCTGCATTTAAATCAAAAGATGATCAGGCTCGACGTTTCATTAACCTCGTTGATGAATTTTATGACCGCAATGTCAATTTGATACTCGGTGCAGAGACATCGCTGGAATCATTGTATGTTGAAGGTCGATTACAATTTGAGTTTCAGCGAACCCGGAGTCGGTTACTGGAAATGCAGTCTAAAGAGTATCTCGGGCGACCACACAGGGCCTGATTTTAAGAGGAGAATAATTTTGGATGACCTGCCGAAGGTAAGTTTTGCTCCTCTTTTTGGAGTTCCCGTTTATGAGTTGAAAATAGAAGGTTTTGAGTCTCGCCAAAAAGCGTTGATCGGAGAAATACTTTCAATGAAGACGAGGGATGCTGGGGTTGCGGTTAGTAATAAGGGCGGTTGGCACTCTAAGCAAAATTTACATCAGTCCGAAAACGCAGACATTCGCTGGCTGTTTGGAGAAATACTTAAAGTCTCAAATTCTTGCATTCGCCACTCAAAAACCGCCCCGGAGGGTGCTCGCATCGCGCTTACAACCTCATGGGCAAACATTAATGAGTCTGGAGACTGGAATGCGCCACATGCGCATTTCCCAGCAGACTGGTCAGGAGTTTTTTATGTTCGTTCTAATCAAAAGCAAGCTGAGACGATTAAGAGTGAAAATGATGGGGATATCCTGTTTTTTGATCCCTTGCCTTTAGGGCCTCAGTACCGCCGACCGCCGACGATGTTCAAGAAGCCCAGTAATGGCAAAATGTTTCTATTCCCTTCATACCTGGTTCATATGGTTGCACCTCATTTTGAGCAAGAGCCGCGTATCTCGGTTTCGTTTAATTTTAGAGTCACGCTCCCGAGACAAAATTCAGGCGAGTCGCAAGACATTTAGCTTGATTTCGCCCTCGTGAGTCACTAAAATCGCGCCTCCTTTTTGGGGGTATGCCCCATAATGTTTCGGAATATGCCCGAACAGCCCAACGATTGTTAGGGTGTTACGTCCAGTTTTTGGGCGTTTTTGCAAACAAATTGAATTTTTAATGGTAAGCCACAGGCGGATAACATGAAGACTATTAGTGCCAATCCGGCTACTGTTAAGCGCGACTGGTATGTCGTTGACGCCACAGATAAAACTCTGGGACGTCTATCGGCTGAAATCGCTAGTCGCCTTCGCGGTAAGCACAAACCGGAATACACCCCACACGTTGATACCGGCGATTACATCGTTGTTGTCAACGCAGAGAAAGTTCGAGTTACTGGCAATAAAGCCAAAGACAAGATCTATTACAGACATACTGGCTATGTAGGTAATCTGAAAGCAATCAGTTTTGAAAAACTTGTTGTTGAGCATCCTGAGCGACCTATTCGCCTGGCTGTAAAAGGCATGTTACCTCGCGGTCCACTGGGTCGTGAGATGATGAAGAAACTGAAGGTCTACGAAGGCTCGGAGCATCCCCATACTGCTCAGCAGCCTCAAGTACTTGAGCTATAAGGGGCGCTTGCTATGAGTGAAAAATATTACGGAACAGGTCGCCGCAAGACCTCCACTGCTCGTGTATTCCTGAGTTCAGGCAAAGGGCAAATTACTATTAATGGTCGCAGCATCGAAGAATACTTTGGCCGTGAAGTTGCTCGAATGATCGTGCGTCAGCCACTTGAAGTAGCGGAAGCTGTAGAAAAGTTTGATGTAAATGCCACAGTAAAAGGTGGTGGCAGCTTTGGTCAGGCGGGTGCATTGCGTCATGGTATTACTCGTGCATTAATGCAATACGATGAGGAACTGCGAAGACCTCTGCGTGAAGCAGGCTATGTAACACGCGATGCTCGTGAAGTTGAACGAAAGAAAATCGGTCTTCACAAAGCACGCAAACGTCCACAATTCTCCAAACGTTAAGATTTGCTGGATGTCGAAAGCCCGCCATGTGCGGGCTTTTTTGTGTGTGATTGGAGTTGACCCCAGATATAATAAGGGTTATTTCTAATTAGTTGATTTGTAAATATTTTTTATTGGCGTTTGCGGCTCTAATCAGCAGTCTTTCCTTGCTTAAAAAGCCCTAATTTTATAGAATTGCGCGCGTTTTTTTGTCGCCGAAGAGCCCGCCACCAAATAGAAACTATTTTTGGTTGGCTGTCCCACCAGTACAGGCAGTACAGGCTTTTCGACCAAACTTTCCGTGGAGAAATACATGAGTCAAGACGGTGTGAATCAAAGCCGCCGCAACTTCCTAACAGGTGCTACCTGTGTGGTTGGTGCTGTTGGCGTTGGGGGAGCAGCGGTTCCGTTTGTGAAATCCTGGGTGCCTAGCGCCAAGGCCCGTGCAGCGGGTGCTCCGGTTAGAGCGAATATTTCCAAGATTGAGCCTGGTCAAATGATCACAGTTGAGTGGCGTGGCAAGCCGGTATATGTCGTGCGCCGTACGCCTGAGATTTTGGAAGCACTAGCCAATCAAGCGAGAGATCTGGTAGCCGACCCTGATTCGGAAGAAGAACAGCAGCCAGCCTATGTGTCCGGAAATGCGCGTGCTATCGAAGGTCACGAGGAATATCTGGTCATGGTAGGCCTCTGCACTCATTTGGGTTGTGCGCCAATGTACCGCCCGGATGTGGGTGCACAAGACCTGGGTGGTGATGAGTGGATTGGCGGATTCTTCTGCCCCTGTCACGGTTCAAAATTTGACCTTTCAGGTCGCGTTTACAAGGGCGTTCCTGCACCTTCTAACCTGGAAGTCCCCCCTTACCGCTTCGAAACAGATAGCGTTATCGTCATTGGCGAAGATCAGGAGGCCGCGTAATGAACTGGCTTAAAGCTTTAGGCGGTTGGGTTGATAGCCGCATGCCCATGCTCCAGCGTGAGTGGAAATACCACATGGCGGAGTACTATGCACCCAAAAACTTCAACTTTTGGTATTTCTTCGGTGTGTTGTCCCTGCTGGTATTGGTTATCCAGTTGGGCACAGGAATCTGGCTTTTGATGAGCTATAACGCCACATCTGAAGGCGCCTTTGCGTCCGTTGAATACATCATGCGCGATGTAGAGATGGGCTGGATTATTCGTTACATGCACTCCACTGGGGCTTCTGCCTTTTTTGTTGTGGTGTACATGCACATGTTCCGTGGCTTGCTCTATGGTTCTTACCGTGCTCCTCGCGAGCTGGTATGGATCTTCGGTATGACCATTTATGTGGCCCTGATGGCAGAAGCCTTCCTTGGTTATGTATTGCCGTGGGGGCAAATGTCCTACTGGGGTGCCCAGGTAATTATCTCCCTGTTTGGTGCGATCCCCGTTTGGGGTGATGCCATCGTCGAGTGGATCCGTGGCGACTACCTGATTTCCGGCATTACCCTTAATCGTTTCATGTCACTACATGTTGTGGCCTTGCCAATCATTCTTCTGGCGCTGGTAGTAATGCACATTTTGGCACTGCATGAAGTGGGCTCTAACAACCCTGATGGCATCGAAATCAAGAAAAACAAAGACGAGAATGGCGTGCCTCTGGATGGTATTCCCTTCTACCCATACTACCTGCCTGTCCATGACATGCTGGCGATCATCGTCTTCCTGTTTGTCTTTTGCACCATCATGTTCTTCTTCCCTGAAATGGGCGGATACTTTCTTGAGCACGCCAATTTCGAAGAGGCCAATCCTCTGAAGACACCTGAGCACATTGCCCCGGTTTGGTATTTCACACCTTTCTACTCAATGCTGCGGGCCGTTCCCGACAAGCTGGGTGGTTTTATGGTGATGGCGGCGGCGATTGCCATCATGTTTGTGCTGCCATGGCTTGATAAGAGTCCTGTTAAGTCTATTCGCTACAAGGGAAATACTTGGAAAGCCATGATTCTGCTTTTTGCAGCCAGCTTTATTATTTTGGGTGTCCTTGGCGTTAAGGCTCCTACACCGGCACGCACCTTACTTGCCCAGATTTGTACGGGCTTTTACTTTGTATTCTTTATCGGTATGCCCTGGTGGTCAAAGAAAGATAAATTTAAAGAGCCGCCTGAGCGCGTCACCATGCAGGGACTTGGATTGGGTACTTTCGCCCTGGGCTTGCTGGTTGTCCTCATTCTCAGCTGGATTCCGTTGAAAGCCGTGGGTGCAGAATCTGCCCACGAGTGTGGAACCATTGCCTGTGAAGAATTTGATGCGAATCTATCGGACAAGACGAGTCTGCAAAGTGGTGCCAAGTGGTATATGAATTACTGTTATGGTTGCCACTCGACTAAATATGCTCGCTATGAGCGCGTTGCCGATGACTTGGGTATTCCACATGATATCGCGTTGGAAAATCTGGTTTTTACCGACCAGAAAATTGGCGAATTGATGAGCATCAGTATGCCTATTGAAAATGCCAAGGCAGCATTCGGTACAGCGCCACCTGACTTAACTCTTGTAGCGCGAGCTCGTGGATCTGAGTGGTTGTATACCTACCTGAAAAACTTCTATGCAGATGATTCGCGCCCCCTGGGTGTGAACAACCGTGTTTTCGCAGATGTTGGTATGCCTCACGCTTTGCTTGAGCTTCAAGGCCTGCAAACCTGTACTCATGGGGATCATGGCGACGAACATGCGACAGAATGTGCCGACCTCGAGATCGTCGAGGGCAATGAAGGGCAGATGACCCCTGAAGAGTTTGACCAGGTCGTCTACGATCTAACTAATTTTCTTGTGTACATGGCAGAGCCCATGGCTGAAGAGCGCAAGCGGATCGGTGCCGGCATACTGGTTTTCCTAAGTATTTTCTTCGTTCTCGCGTGGCTGTTGAACCGCGAGTACTGGCGTAACCTACACTAATAACAAGATACCAACTCTATTATGAGTATTCTTAATCGTTCAACCATGGCACTGCTATCGGATCCTGGTTGTCACTACTCTCAGCGAGTGCGAATAGTGCTTGCTGAAAAAGGGGTGACCTGTGATATAGAGGACTACACTCCTGAAACGGTACCGGCAGAACTGGCTGATTTAAATCCCTATAACTCTTTACCTACACTCGTTGATCGTGATCTCGTGCTTTACGATTCGCGCGTTATTATGGAATATCTGGACGAGCGATTTCCACATCCTCCACTACTGCCGGTTTACCCGGTAGCCCGGGCTCAGGCTCGTTTGTGGATGCAGCGAATAGAGCATGACTGGTGTCCGGCAGTGGATCGCCTGATGCTTGGGAAAGGTTCTTCAGAAGATGCCAAAATGCTGGGGCAAAGCCTGACAGGAATTGCGCCCATATTTGGAGAAATGCCTTTCTTTATGAGCGAAGATTTTACACTGACCGATTGTTGCCTTGCGCCTATTCTCTGGCGTTTAAATCAAATGGGTGTCAGTATCGCGAAAAGCCGTCAAACCAAACCGCTTTATGATTATATGGGCAGGTTGTTTACGCGTGACTCCTTTAAGGAAAGCCTTTCAATTCAGGAAAAAGAAATGGCGTCACCTGTTTAACACAGGTAGAAGTGTATGACTCCGAGCCGTCCTTATTTATTGCGAGCATTGTATGAGTGGATTCTCGATAACAACGCTACACCCCATGTACTTGTGAATGCTATGCACTCGGATGTGCAAGTTCCGCAAGATTATGTAAAGGATGGTCAGATTGTCCTGAATATTGCACCTAGTGCTGTGAAAGCGCTGTCTCTAGGCAATGAGCTGATCACCTTTAATGCCCGGTTTCGTGGGATTCCCATGGACATATCGGTGCCTTTGTCTGCTGTAATTGGTATTTATGCAAAGGAAAATGGTCGCGGGATGATGTTCGATGAGAATGGCCCAGATACTCCCGATCCGGATGGGCCGAGTAATACAGACCCGGCGCCTTCAGGTGGTGGGAGACCTTCACTGAGAGTGGTCAAGTAAAGACAGCAGTAGGTATAAAGACAGACAGTCAGCAAGAATAAAAAAGGCCAGATTTAATCTGGCCTTTTTTATTCTTGCTGACCTCTTCGGCTAATCAATATATTCGAATATTTTAACTACGCGTCGGACACCGGATGTCAGGCTGGCGACATGAGCGGCGGTTTCTGACTGTTCCTGCGTGACCAGTCCCATAAGAAAAGCAACGCTATCCTGAACAATCACATCTATATCGGTACCATCCAGATCAGGCTCCCTGGAAAGGTTAAATTTTATTTTGGTATGGATATAACTGTCGTTTGTCCTCGACATAAATGAGCTGTTGCCGCGGACAGTCAGTTCATTGTGAACAATACGTACGTTGGCAACTTCCTGAGCGGTTTGCGCTGCCAGGCTGCGCACTTCTTCGTTAGGTACCTCTCCCGTGAGGAGTACCACAGCATTAAAGCTATCAACTTCTATGTGCGCATCTTTTAAGCTTTCGTGGGCTTTTTCAATGTTGTGCTCGACAACCGTTTCAATGGTCGAGTCATCGAGCCTGGCCCCATAGCTTCGTTTGTTCAGGTTGGTTTCAATCTGGTCTTTCTTGACGACATCTAGAACGGTATTGCAGCCCCCAAGCATGCCAAGAACAAAAGCCAGGAAAAGGGAAGTTCGTAGGGTTTTTAAATCAAACATAAATCATCGATGGTTTGTTAGATAGGGTGTCCAAATAGTTGGTGGTCGACCAAGGCTGCCAAGGTCATGCCTATTACTGTACCACTGCAAAGGTAGTTCATACGGGACTCATTATCCAGTGTCAGTGAGATAAAACCCGTGTCTTCAAGATGGTATGTATAGCTGTGTCCGACCAGAATAGTCCGGGCCTTCAGGGTATTGATGGTTTCATAAAGCAGGGTGAGCTTTTCATCTTTTCCTCCTAGTCGATTTTGTCGACTATTTTGAAACAGTATCAGCAAGTCTCCGGGCTCGACCAGCACACTGACTTCCCGAGTGAGTTTTTCCGGGCTGGTGTTCCCACTAACCAAAACGCAGGGTAGGGGTGGTCTGTCTAGCTGGGAGCTATTAATAAGTTCGTCCACAAAATATTCGGCGATTGTATGTCCGTCTCCCAGGCCAATGGCGATCACTTTTTTTTCTGCCAGCAATGTTTCACTAAGCTGTTTGCCGGCGTCAATTAATTGGGATTCCAGCGCGTCGGGTAGGCTACCGATCGCCATGCCTGCGAGTTCCAGTCGGGAACGCAATTCATCTTGCATTAGAACGTAGCCTCAAACGCATTTTCAATCCAGTTTATTCCCTGTATACCGGAATTGTCTTGTATAGCAATGACATCGAACCTGTAAGAAAAATGCATTTGTGGGTCCTGTACCTGAATCCAGCTTAAGGCCGCTTTTATTAAGCGACGTTGTTTTGTGGCATCAACAAACTCACTGGCATCACCAAACTTCTGGGTGCTGCGAAGTTTGACCTCAACAAAGATTCGCTGAGAGCCTTTTTCGGCAATGATATCTAACTCGCCGAATTTATAGGATTTTTTTTATCAACAATTTTGTAACCTTTGCGGCGCAATAGCCTGGCGGCTCGTTTTTCAGCGTCGCTTCCCTTGATAAGGTTTGCCAGTCTTCCTTTCATGGCTGTGCCTAGGGGGTTAATTGTTCACAGGTCTGGCGTTACCCCCAATAAATTTTGCCCAGACTTGCATTCTTTCAAGGTTGTTACCCTGGCTCTCTTTGCTTAGCTTGCCGAGAACACCGCGGTAAAGTGTATCCGGTGCTTCATGCAGTTGAATAAGTCTTTGTGACAAATAAAAGCTGTCAATTCCTAAAGCTTGCATACGCAAGGCCGTCGCTGAAGCTCCCGTTTGATTCGATATATTGTTGCGGAGCTCATTTTGATTGTCGAGAATCCAGGGCATGGTTGAAAATTCAATCCCGTCTAGGTCCCGGTCTGTTTTTGGGTCAGGAAATCCTGAGTAGATGCTCGATGTCGAATAAACAGGGATATCCTCTGCAAAGAAAAATGCCAGCATGGGTTTCAATTGCCTGGCTTGGGAAGGGGATGCCGCGAGAAAAAGAGCGTCGACATCCTGTCGTCTTCTCGGGGTAAATTCCAGCGCTCGGCCCAGATTTGACTGCAGTGCATTTTTTCGGGAAACGCTCTCATCCACATGGAGGTTTTGCTCGAGCAGGTCTGCATGAGTAGTACTGTCACCATAGCGTGCGAACGTCGCCAGATTACCGCCCTCAGCTATCCATAAATCCGTAAAGGCCTCGCCTGCCCGATAACCCCATTCACTGTCAGGAACCAGTGCAATGGCGCTTTGATGTCCCTCTTGTAGTGCGCGAATCGCTGCTTGTTCCGCTTCTTGCTCTACATTTAGGGATAATCCGAGTACGGGCTTTTCGCTTAGGTCCAGCTCTTCTGGCAGGCTGTTCAACGCCAGTGTGGGTATGTCCGGCATTATCTCGACATAAGTAGCAACAAGGGTTCGATCAAGTGGCCCAATTACCAGGTCGAATTCTTTGCTGTTTAGTTGGCGGACGATGCTGGTGATGTTGTTTGCATTGGTATCGAATATCTCTATTTCAAAAGGTGCCAATGGATCAGCCGGTTCGGTATTCCCCGGCTGGTAACTGCTTGCGCGTGCAGCCATATAGCCATCGAGAATAGCGTTTCCAGCTGCAGCCAGATCACCAGAAAGTGGCAGGAGAATAGCCACGCGCGGCCGATCCCCCGTGGCTATTTGCTCTAGCAGAGTGAAGCTGGGCGGAGGATTTAGCATGGCCGGATGATTGTAAAAACGGTCTTGCCACAGCAAGTATGAAAGGTACTGGTCAGTGACTATGCCAGTGCTCTGGTTGTTAATTTGTGCCAAGGCAACCCATCCTGCCGTCTCGCTGCTGGCAAAGGGTGCTCTGGGAAGAGTGTCTGTCAGGGTTAGACTTTTCCAAAGTCTATTCCTGAGTTCTTCCCTGTCAGCAGCATGGGCAAAAGACAGCGCAAAATCATATACCCTAAAAGCTCGTCCATAGTCCCCCAGCAAAAGGCTCAGCTCTGCTGTCGCTCCTGCCCAGCGGCTTTTTAAGTCGTTATCTGAAGTTCTTAATTCGGTTTGTACCCAGTCCCTGTCCAGCAAGTCGAGTGCAACAGCGAGTTCACCGCGTTCTCGATGATAATCAGCCAGGGTCAGCTGGCGAGTTAATCGTTGTTGTTGATCAAGTAATTCTGGATTGAGGTTGCGCAAAAGAAAGAATGCGCGGTCGCGAAAGCCTTCTTCATACCAGCTAAGTGCCGCCAAATATTGATAGACTACACGTTCGGTTTCTTCGCTGGCGATATTGGCCAGATGTTCGTACCTGAGTGCTTCTTCGGAGGGCTCGCTTAACGTTGGGGTTTTGCTTTCGGTAGATTGCGTAGAGCCGCAACCCTGAAGCGAGACAAACATCAGGGCAGAGAAGACAATAGTAATTAGCCGGAAGGCGAAGGTATTTTTCATGGCGGACGGAAAGCTCTTTGTGGTTGCGACACCAATTGGCAACCTGGGAGATATGGTACCTCGGGCGGTCGAGTGTCTTCAATCAGTGGATTTAATTGCTGCGGAGGATACCCGGCGTACAGGACAGCTTTGTCAGCATTTTGACATACGAACGCCTACGAGGGCATACCATGAGCACAACGAACAGCAGCAATCCACGGAGCTGGTAGAGCTTCTCGCAAAGGGAAAGAATATTGCGCTAGTCTCTGATGCGGGTATGCCGCTGGTCTCTGATCCAGGTTATCGGTTGGTCAATTGTGCCAGAGTTGCCGGTATTGAAGTTAGTGTCATTCCTGGTGCCTGTGCATTTGTTGCAGCACTGGCGGGGTCTGGATTGCCCAGTGATCGTTTTACTTTTCTGGGATTTCCTCCCGCAAAAAAACAAGCGCGGGAAAAATGGCTTGAGTCTATAGCGTTCTCTACAGAAACCCTGATCTTTTATGAGTCCAGTCACCGCATCCGTGACTTCTTGAACGATTTGCAGTCAGTTTTAGGTGATCGTCAGGTTTGTGTGGCAAGAGAGATAACCAAAACCTTTGAAACCTGGTTGTGTGGTTCCTTATCTGAAGTCCAGTTCAGAATGGATTCGGATAGTAATCAGTTAAAGGGGGAGTTTGTGGTGGTTGTGCAGGGCGCGCCAGAAAGTAATGGTTCGGCAGTGGAAATCGAAAGATACATGAAGGCAATGATGCAGGAGCTTCCTATAAAAAAAGCCGCAGCGATCACTTCAGATTTGCTAGGGGCTCGAAAAAATGACTGCTATCAGGTCGGTTTGAAAATACAGGATAGGGATTAGCATTCATTTGCCAAATTGACTCCTCGGGTGCACAAGCCTATGCTTCGCGCCGAGTCAGCCAGGCAACCGCTGATACGGTTTCGTATTGGAGGAAAGTCCGGGCTCCATAGGGTAGAACGCCTGCTAACGGCAGGGGCGCGTGAGCGTACGGAAAGTGCAGCAGAGAGTAGACCGCCTCTAACTTTTGAAGTTAGAGGTAAGGGTGAAAGGGTGTGGTAAGAGCGCACCGCGCAGCTGGTAACAGTTTGCGGCAAGGTAAACCCCGTTCGGAGCAAGGCCAAATAGGGATCCTGAGGTGCGACCCGCACTGGATTCGGGTAGGCTGCTAGAGGTGTTCGGTGACGAATATCCCAGATGAATGGTTGCTACGACCTTTTTTAGGGTCGGACAGAACCCGGCTTATGGCTGACTCAATTTTTCCTCTTCTTTTTATATACAAAATCATCCATAAAAAAATATCTTTTATTCCAAAAAAGTATAAAAGCTTTTAAGAATATTAGATTTTTTCTACATCCGGCTGTTTTTGATCGGGTAGTAAATTCCCCGCATTCTCCCACTTGGCATCAAACCACTAAGTTACTGCTGCTGTTAGATTTTTTTGGTTTTCAGCCCTATTGACTTGGATGTTTTCGGGTCTATAGTGCAAATCAGTGGTAAAAAATCCCAAATTGTGGGTAATTGTGGTTTATCTGCGGATGTCTATCTAGATGTCAGCAGGGGAGAAAGGGGCCAATACTGTGTTTCGCGGAATACATTCAATCAATATGGACGCCAAGGGTCGCATGTCAGTGCCGGCCCGTTTTCGCGACCAATTATTGTCTGTTTGTGAAGGGCAGGTAGTTGTCACTATTGATCCGAACACGAAAAACCTGGCGATGTACCCGTTGAGCCGCTGGGAAGAGATTCAAGCAAAGATTGAGGCGTTGCCTTCGATTAATCCCCAAGCCCGCCGTTTACAGCAACTATTTATTGGCCATGCGTCTGATCTCGATATGGATGGTAACGGGCGCATTCTGGTTCCACCTATGTTGCGTCGATATGCCGAGCTGGAAAAAGGGCTGATTCTTCTTGGGCAAGGCCAGAAGATTGAAATTTGGTCTGAAGCGCTGTGGGAGACTCGCTTCCAAGATATTCAAAATATGTCGGACGGCCTGGAAGAGCTGCCCGAAGAAATGCGTTCGTTGTCCTACTAGGTAAGTGGATGATGGCGACTTTTAAGCACACCACTGTTTTACTAAACGAAGCTGTCGACGCACTTCTGGTGGATTCAAACGGTTTTTATATCGATGGCACCTTTGGTCGTGGAGGGCATAGCAGCTTGATCCTTGATCGGCTGGGTAGCTCAGGGAAATTGATGGCGGTCGACCGAGACCCCGATGCAATAGAGGCCGGTAGAGCGCGATTCAGAAATGAGTCGCGCCTTTGTTTTAGGCACAGTGAATTTTCCAGAATTGGAGAGCTGGCTGAAGAGATGGGTTGGAAGGCGCGAGTCTCAGGCGTGTTGCTTGATCTGGGTGTTTCGTCGCCCCAGCTGGATGCGGCCGAGCGTGGATTTAGCTTTATGCATGACGGCCCTCTGGATATGCGCATGAATCCCTCAGCGGGTCAGAGTGCTTCAGAGTGGTTGCAAACAGTCGATTTTGAGAAACTGGTTCGCGTGCTCAAGGAGTACGGGGAAGAGCGCTTTGCCCGTCGTATTGCAACTGCCATTGTGGAGCGTCGTGTCGATGCTCCAATCGAAACAACAAGTGAATTGGCGCAGATCATTGATGCGGCGATTCCCGTTCGCGATCCCCATAAGCACCCTGCCACTCGCAGCTTTCAGGCGATACGAATCCAGGTAAATTCCGAACTTGACGAAGTGCGCAAAGCGCTTGGCGATGCCCTTGATTTGCTGGCAGTGGGCGGACGACTGGTGGTGATCAGCTTTCATTCTCTTGAAGATCGGCTGGTCAAACGTTTCATGCGAGACAGTGCGCGCCCGAAACCAATGCCCAAGGGTATTCCGCTGATGGAATCGCAGCAGGATAAGCCGCCGCTCAAGCTGGTAGGCAAAGCTGTAAAACCTTCCAGTGAAGAAATAGCAGCCAATCCCAGATCTCGCAGCGCGGTGATGCGTGTGGCAGAGAGGGTTGCCTGATGTTGGTCGCCATCTTTGGAAAATGGTCCCTGGGAATGCTTTGGGTGGCGGTAATGGTTTCCGCACTTGCTGTTGTCTGGGCAACCAATGACACACGCCTGCGAACCGGGCAGCTACTTAGTTTACGTGCAGAGGCCAACAATCTTTTGGTGGCCCACGGACAGTTGCAATTGCAAGAGCGGGCGCTTACTTCCGCCGCAGGAGTGGAACGAGTTGCGACAGATCGGCTCGGTCTCAAATTTCCTTCTGATGGGGAAATCGGAGTGCTGTTGCCATGAGTAGAGGAGCGACTCCCCGAGTAAAGCGTCGGACTGCCAGTAAAGGCAGGTTGCAAACCCTGGCTACGAATTGGCGGTTTATGCTGGTTCAGTTTTCAGTCGCAATGCTTGGTCTGGGGCTGGCATTACGAATAGCCAGCCTGCAGGTTATGCCAGATGTTGAGCAGGGGTATCAGTTTTTACAGCATCAAGGGCAGGTTCGAACCATTCGAGAGCAAGAAATTCCAGCCTATCGTGGTGCGATTACAGACCGTAATGGCGAACCTCTGGCAATCAGCACGCCTCTGGCGGCTTTGTGGCTGAACCCCAGTGTGTTTGATCTGGACGATACATCCAGGTTGGCAAGTGCTCTCGAAATCCCGTATGCAGAATTAGAAAAACGACTTGCCCGTTATCAAGATAGTCAATTCATGTATTTGCGGCGCGGGATGTCTCCCGCAGAAGCTCGAAAAATCCTGGATCTGAAATTGCCTGGGCTAAATGTCCAAACTGAGT
>Ga0181561_10000437_pt1 | contig 34973 bp, 23 predicted proteins | sample 011ome_19_FD_133760 | JGI IMG/M metagenome (GOLD analysis project Ga0181561, IMG submission 133760) | Coastal salt marsh microbial communities from the Groves Creek Marsh, Skidaway Island, Georgia - 011510BT metaG (megahit assembly) | ecosystem: Environmental > Aquatic > Marine > Intertidal... | reverse complement strand
GAGACGTACTCGTCCTCCTGCGCGGAAGCGCACGACAGGCACCCGCCCATCGCGCCCAGGCGCCGCGCCCGGGGCGAATGCGGCGGAGGTGACGTTTCCGAGAATTTACTTTTCAGCACACTACATACGTTTTCGATTTTCACTTTTCGTTTTCGAGCGCAGCGGTAGCGCCTCCAACTACGCGAACACGCGACGCCGCGATGGTCCACAGCCCGCACCGCGCTCGCCACGCGCTCACTGCGCGACCTCGTCCATGGACCGCCGCGTCGGGTTCCCGTTGCCGTCTAGCGTGCGCTTCAGGCGCCGCTCTGAAGGCGGCCTGGACCCCGTGAGCTGCGACAGCGCCTCGAACCCCTCGCTGGAGGGTTGCTTAAACGCACCCTTCTTGACCTGCGTCTTGAGCTTGGACCACGTCGCGCGCGCCTGCGACACCCCCCCGTCCGCGCCGCCCGCCGCGTCTGCCGCGGGCTCGCGCACTGCGTCGATGGCTTCGAGCACGACGCGCGCGAAGTCGTCGCCGGGAGTCACCTGCTGCGCCTTCTTGCTCTGCACGAACCGACGGTTCCCGAAGGACGCCATCGTCTCGTCCGCGCTGAGCTGCACGAGCGCAGTCTGCCCGGGGATGCCCTTGAGCGTGAACGTGCCGAGCGGGTCGATGAGGAGCCTCGGCGTGCCGCCGCGGTGCTCGTCCAGGAAGTACTCCAGCTCGGACGCCACGCACACCACCTGCCCGCCCACTGACGTGGACATGACGCGCGCCGCGCGGTTGGCGCTCTCGCCGTAGTAGTCCGCCAGGCCCTCGCTCGGGATGCGGATGCGCTTCAGCTGGCCGGAGTGCATGCCCATGCGCACGCGCAGGCCGCTGATGCGCTTCGGATCGCTCGGGTCGTCCACGCGCGCGTAGTGCCGCAGCAGCTCGGGGGGCCACGCCGCCTCGTGGAGCGCCTTCTGCGCGTGCACGGCGAACAGCGCGCAGTCCACGTACTTAGCGAACACGTACATGTTCTCGCCGTTACGCTCGTGGCCGCGGCAGTCGTAGCCGCCGCGCGCCATCATGCACGCGCGCAGCTGCTCCGCCATCACGCGCAGCGACTGCTCCACCACATCCGAGGGAAGTGCCTTCTTGAGCCCGGCCAGGTCCTCGGCGTGGCAGTAGATCATCGTCACCAGCCCCTCGGGCGCGGCGTGGAACGACGGCGAGAGCCGCTCCTCCGTGTCCAGCTTCTTCGCGCTCCCGTTCGCGCTCGCGCGCGACGCGAGGCTCTCCGGGTACACCTCCTTGAGCCTCTGCGGCGCGGGAAAGTCCTTCACGCGGTGCAAACCCTGGTCGTACATCACGTACGGCACGTCGACGTCCGCCGAGAGCGGCAGCGTGTCCTGGCTCAGGATTATCTGTCCGCCGTTTCCGGAGTCAGCCACGCCCGTGACCTGCCGCATCACCTCGCCCTCGTACACCATCTTGCCCTGGTGCTTCACCGCGCTCTCCACGTGCCCACAGTGCACGCCCATGCGCACGCGCAGGCCCTCGTACGTGCCCCAGACGCGCAGCGTGCCGGCGGTGGCGTCGTGCATCTCCGCGGGCCACGCCGACTGCATCAGGTCGAGCTGCACTCGCAGACACCACGCCAGCGCGTCGTCCACTGCGTGGAAGGCGACGACGAAGGCGTCGCCGCGGACGAACAGCTCGTACCCGTAGTGCTTCTTCATGGACCGGCGCAGCACCTCGTCGTGCACGCCCATCACCTGGTCCTTCATGATGTCCCCGTATCCCGCCGCGCCCATGGTCTCCCACAGCTCCGAGCTCCCCTCGATGTCCGTCTCCACCAGCACCACGTAATCGACCGGGGGGCCGGCGCGTTTGCGCCGGTTGCTCAGGTAGTCCACGAGCTCGCGCCGGAACATCACGAACGCGCCCACCATCGCCGCCAGCGTGATCGCGAGCGAAAGCGCGATCGAGGTCTTCTCCTCCGGCGGCCGCGGCGCGCACCGGCCGTACGGCTCGCCGGCGACGCACACCTCCGAGACTCCGTCGCAGTCGGCGTCGGCGTCGCACGTCCCGGCGCACAGCTCGCGAAGCGCGGCGTCCACCGCGCCGGCGGCGACCACGGCGACGCCCTTCTGCAGGAACTCGGCTTTGACCCTTCCCGAGCTGGTCTGCGGGTCCGAGCCGAAGAAGTCCCCGGGCGCGTCGAACACCCCGCGCGACCCCGCGGCGACGAACACCGCCTCGTGCCTCGGCGACCGCCGCGTGACGGAGTCCACGAGCTCGAGCATGGTTTCCTTGACGACGTAATCCGTCGCCAGGCCGAGCACGAAGACGCGGCGCGCGCGCGTCTCCAGCAGGACATCCAGCAGGGGCTTGTCCGTCGCGAGCTCGCGCGCGCCGAACGCGCTGTAGGAATCCTCCTTCTCGCGCGTGCCCGCGTGCACCTTCACGGCGCGGCTCGGCACGCGCAGGTACGGGTCGAAGCGCGAGCCGAAGGTGTCCTTCACGCAGTGCGTGGGCCACTGGAAGTACCGGCTCTGCTGGAAATCCATCTCGGAGACGGCGTCCACGCAGCGGCTGGAGCTGTCGAACACCGCGGTGGGCACGCCCGCGCCCGTCACGCAGATGCCCTGCGTGCCGTTGCAGCCCCAGATGCAGTCCAGCCTCTGCTCCTTGTTCTTCCCGAACCGGCAGAAGCTGCAGTGGTCGGCGGGGTGCGAATCCAGCGTGGCGATGACGGTGCCGCCGACGGCGTCGACGCGGGCCATCCACTCGTTCGCCACCGGCACCACCTCCTCCGAGCGCGCGACCGCGAGCGCACCTCGGCGGATATTCGATTCGTGCGTGTGCTCCTCGGGGATATCGTACGACGTCTTCGCGCCCAGCGCGTAGCTCCCATCCGCCGGCCGCTCGTCGAGGAAGTCGTTTTGCAGGCACACGGCGATGACGGCATCGCGCTTGTCAAGGGTAACGCAAGCGCTAGCCTTCGCGCTCGCCTCGGGGAACCCCGCGACGGCCAGAACCGCGAGAAACACCACCGAGGCGAACGACGACGGCCCCATGGTTTCGACCGCGGATCGGCGCGCGCTCGTCGGGTTGTGTGCCGCGAAGCGACGCGGCCGACGTGTACTCGACTGCAGGCGTTCGGCGGTGTAAAACGCCGCTTGAAGACCGACGTTTTGACCGAAGAAATCAGCTTTTGACCGAAGGCAAAAAAGGAAATGCGCGGTCGAAGATGCAACATCACGTCGAAGTTCGAAGATGCGGCTTTTGGCAACGCGTGGCCCAGATCGATCCTGGCGCGCGCACACTTTTACGGCGAAAACTGCGCGTCCGATCACTCACTACACGGTCGGCGGCCCGGAAGCAGCACCCGCGCATCGACCGCGAACTCGACCGCTCGCCCTCAGGGTGCTTTCCGACGGAATCGCCTATACGAGCCGCCCAACGCGAGCACCCGAGGTTCTCCGCGCGCCCCGAAAGGCTTCAATTTCTCGCCTGCAGTCTGTAGACACGTCATCGTCGAAACGAGTTCCGCGTCGATGGCGTGCAGCGCGGCGAGCATGATTGCGGCGGGACGCCTCGCGCCTCAGTCCCGGTGCGCGCCGCGCGCCGCCGGCTCGGCGGTCGCGTCCACCCGCGCGCCCGCGCGCCCGACGCGTTCGCTCACCCGCTCGCGCGCGGTGTCCGATCCCGCGGCGTTCGCCGACCTCGCCTCGCACCTGTTGCCTCCCACTGAGCACTACAACACGGACTTCGTCGGGGGCGAGCGCCAGTACGACAAGAAGCTCGAGGCGACGACGAAGACCATCAAGTCCTGGGCCGAGGGCATCGAGAGCGGCGCCGTGCTCGACGTGACGGACGAAGCCACGGATGCGGCGGAGTGGATCCGCCAGGTTTTGACGATGAAGATCGAGCTCGGGGAGAAGAACCTGAGCGCGATGCAGAGCAAGATCATCGCCCAGCCCGAGATGTTGCAGAACCTGCTGCTCATGGGCGAGCTCGAGTCCGTGCACGCGCTGTACGCGCTGCAGGCCATCTCTTACCGCAACGGCGCGGTGTGCATGAAGATCGCCGGGTTCGGGGTGATTGACGTCGTGCGCAAGCACATCTCGTCGTCCGAGCACGAGCAGGTGAAGTGCGTCTCCGCGTTTCTCTTGGGCACGGTGGTGGCGTTCAACGAGGACACGCACCGGCTCATCGCGAAGGGGCGCGTCGTGCCCGTGCTCGTGGAGTGCCTGAAGGCGACGTGCGACGAGACCGCGTGCGAGCTCAACTTCAAGGACTTCAGGGACAAGGACGTGTGCGACCACTCCGCCGCGCTGCTGCGCAACCTGTCGCACAACGCCGCTCAGCACAACCTGCTGAAAGCCTCGGGGTGCGTGGAGGTGCTCTTGAACGTCATGGGCAAGCGCGTCGGCGCCGTGCGCATCAACAGCGCGTGCACGGTGGCGAACCTGGTCGGCCGCGACGAGACGGACTCGCGTTTGGAGGAGGACCCCACCATCATCGAGGAGGTGCTGCATGTTTTGGAGGCGGCGCTCGACGGCAAGAAGGTCGGCGGGCTCAACTACACGGTGTGGAAGATGGTGCAGGGCATCGCCAACCTCGCCACGCTGGACGCGAACAAGAAGCGCATCTACGAAGCGGGGGCGTTACCGATGCTCGTCCGGTGCCTGAACGAGCGCCAGCACCAGTGGGACAAAGCCGTGTTCTGGTCCGCCGGCGCGCTGTGGAACCTGGCGTTTGACGACGACATCAAGACGGCGATTCAGAACGAGCCGGGCGCGCTCGACGCGCTGGAGGAGGCGCGCCGGCTCGGGTCGGAGAACACCAAGATGAAGGCGCGCGGCGCGCTGTGGATGATCGAGGACAAGAAGGAGGAGACGGAGCACGCGCTGTCGGAGGAGGACATGATGAAGCTCAGCGGCGGCGCCGTGGACGGTGCCAAGGCGCAGGTGATGCTCTCGTACGAGTGGCGCACGCAGCAGCAGGTGATGCTCCTGAAGGAGGAGCTGATGGAGCAGGGGTTCACGGTGTGGATGGACGTGGACCGCATGATGGGCAGCACGCTCGAGGCGATGGCCGCAGCCATCGAGCAGAGCGACGCCATCATCATGTGCGTCACGCACCGGTACAAGGAGTCGCAGGCGTGCCGCACGGAGGCGGAGTACGCGTACACCCGCAAGAAGCCGCTCATCCCTGTGATGTTCGAGAAGAGCTACAAGCCGGACGGCTGGCTGGGGATCATCATGGGCAGCAAGCTGTACTACAACATGCACAACAGCGACGAGATGCGGGACGCCATTCCCGGGCTCGTCAGCGAGGTGTCTGCGGCGCACGGGGAGAAGGCCAAGCCTGCCTTCTTAGCCGCAGGAGATGCCGCCGCGGCGGGCGCGCCGGCGGGCGCGCCCGCGGCGCCCGCCGCGAAGCCGCCCCCCGCGCGCGAGAAGGTGACCGTGCCCCAGGACATGGACACGCTCTCGATGTGGCTGGAGGGCCGAGGGCTGCAGCGCTACAGGTCGGCGTTCGAGGAGCAGCACCTGTACGGCAAGGCGCTGCTGAAGCTGCACGAGGAGATCGGGTACGGCGACCCCGCGGAGGCGGGGTACCACGAGCTGTTCCGCGACGTGCTGGGGATCACCTCGTACGGCCACAGGCTCCTTCTGCTCGCGGAACTCGAGGAGCTCATCGGGCCGGTGAAGTGGCGCAGGCGGTGACGCGTCGGTTCAGAACGAACATACGGTACATTAACTAGTCTAGCTACAGTATTAGTACGTAGTATTAATACTTGTAAGCGCGATACGTTCACGCACTGTAGACACCTCGCCTCGTCGCACCCGACACTTCACGCGACGAACCAGAACTCGCCGCTCGCCTCGTCGAACCCGCGGAACGTCCGGGCGACTTTCGAGCGCGCCTTGGCCATCCCGAACGCGAACAGACGCGTCGGGGCGCGGCGCGTTTGCGTCGTCAGAAAAGTCGCCGACTCGGCGCGCGTCGGCGAGCGCGGCGACGTCTCCGAGCCCGCCGCGGAGAGGTTCCGAAACGTCTCGAGCGCGCCGCGGGACGCGTCGTCCTCGACGCGAAGCGCCGCCGCGCTCACCGGCGCGCCCGGTTTGTACTCGACCGGGCGCACCAACGCCGCCGCCAGAGACTCCGCTTGGTCTTCGCCGACGAGAAGCGTTCCTCGCGGCGTTCCCGTCGGGAACGCCTTCGTCTCTTTGCGCCACTCCGCCCGGAGCGCCTCGCGCAGGTCCCGCGTCCACGCCGCGAGCGTCTCTCCCGTGCCCCAGATCTGCACCGCCGCGCCGCGCGCGGGCCCGCCCTTCGCCACCAGGAAGTGCGCCTTGCACTTGCGCAGGCGCTCCAGCGAGCACCGCTCGTGCGTGCGCGTGGACTGCGCAGGGTACTGCCTCCAGAAGTACAGCGCCGCGGGCACCTTCCCAGCGACCAGCCCCTTGGCGAACCACCTCTGCCAGAAGTCGGCGTCCACGGGCCACCAACCCGCGGGCCGGCTCGAAGGTCGGCCGCCGCGCGCGAAGTCGGGGTCGGCTTCGTGCGCGCAATCGCGCACGCGACCGCCCACCAGCCACAAGTCGCGGTACGGCCGCGACGGCTCGGTTTCGCCTTCTTTCGCTCCTTCAGCCGCGCCGTCGTCGCCGTCGCCGTCGCCGTCGTCCTCCGCCGCGACGCGCTCCATCGCGGCCCGCCGGAACAGCCCGCTGCCGCGCAGCGCCGGGATCTCGAGGAATCGACCGTTCGCCATCTCCGCCGGGGACGTCTGCGCGTTTTGCCACTCGATCCAGCGCCGCATCCCGGGCCGGTCCCACCCGATCAAACGCACGCGGGACGTCGCGCCGTCCCACGCTTCGTTCGCCTCCAGCGCGCGCTTCAGCTCGAAAAAGCAACGCGGCGGGCGCAGGTCGTCGCTCTCCATCTCGCCGATGAGCGGCGCGCGCGCGTGCCGGTACGCCAGGTTCAGCGCGAGGCCCTGGCCGCTCGGGCCGAACGCCTCGACGGCGAAAACGCGCAGCGCGTTTCCCGGCGCGCGTCGCCGCGCAACCTCCGCCACGCGCAGAGGCGCGAACTTCTCCTTCTCCCAAGTCTCGAGACGAGTCTTCTCGAGAAACGTCTTAACGTCTTCTTCTTCTTCCACGCGTGGAACGATTGGTGGACTCGACGCGTGTCGCCGTCTCGAAACGCCGCGTTCGTTCGAGCGCGCTTCGTCGTTCGGCGGCGGCGTCTCGGAGCCACTCGACGCCCTTTCCGCATCCGCCTCCTCGAGCGCGGCGGCGAGGCCGCGGAGCCACTCGCGCGACCCGTCCGTGGACGAGTCGTCCACGACGATGAGCTCGAGGCCCCCGTCCGACTCGAGGCCCTCCTGCGCCAGGACGCTCGCGACGCAATCGGGGAGCCAGGGCATGGCGTTGCGGCAAGGCATGAGGACGGAGATGCACGGCGGCGTCGAGGCGGTGGCGCCATCTGCCGCGTCGACTCGGGTGCGTTTCGCCCCGGGCGCATCGGACTCCGCCTCCGATGCGGGTCGCATCGCGCCCGCGCCGACCGCCGTGCGCGCGCGAAACGCGAACGCGCGGTGCGTGGCGCCCAAGTGCCGGAGACCACAGCTTGTGGCGTCGCGGGTGGGCGATGGCTCACACAATGGGTCTTTCGGCACTGTCGATAAAGTAAAATATTAGCCGTTTTGACTTCGCGCGAATCTCATTTCCACGCGCGTGCCCCCCCAGTCATCCGAGGATAGCCGGTCGACTGGGGCGGAACCATGGTTCTCACCGCGCACCCCGGCGAGGCCATGGCCTCGCCGGAGACGCTCGAGGCGCTTGAGGAGTGCCGCGCCCGCATCGAGCTCTTGTCGCACGTCAACGAGACGAGTCTTCGCAAGCTGTCGAAGAAACAACTCGTCGGGGTGGTGGGTGACCTGCTCGCGATGGCCGCGAGGCAGGAGTTCGAGCGCGCGCGTCGCTTCGAGACCGCGACGTCGTCCGCGAGCGTGCGGCGCGCGAAGGAGAAGGCCGAGCGCGAGGCGGCGCTGCGCAGAGAGCGCGAACGCGCGGAACAAGCCGAGCGCGCGGCGATCCGGGAACGACGCGTCGCCGCGGCGGTCACCATCCAGAAGCGCGTACGCGGAAACGCGGTGCGCGCCAAGTCCGCGCACAGACGCGAAGCGTTAGCGTCGTACGAAAAGGACCTGCGCGAAGCGGAAGCGCGCGCGGCGGAGGCGGTGCGACGCGAGGCTGCGTCCACGACGATCCAGTCCGCGTTTCGCGCTCGCGTCGCGCGTCGAGAAGCCAAGTCGCGTTGGCTCCAGGCGTGGGCGTCGCGAAGGCGCGCCGCGTCGCGACACGGCGGCTTTGACGAAGCGGCGAAAACGCGCCTCGAAAGCGAAAGCGCCGTGAAAGCGAAAGCGAAAGCGAAGCACGCCCCCTCCTTTCGGGGGGGAATCGCGAGGCGCGAGACGGGCGCGGCGCGCGCGTCTCCGTACGTGTTCTTCGCGGAAGAAGCGGGGCCGTCTTCGGACCCGCCGAACGCGACGCCGCCGCGGCGCGCGCCGGCACCGTTCCGCCTGGACGACTCCGAGAGCGACGAGGCGTGAGACGCACGCGACGCGGAGGTTTTTTTTTTAGTGAAAAACCGAACCGAAGCGCGCGCGGAGTAGGTGGAACTGGAGTAGGAACCGGTACGACGTAGATAGTAGAGGTAGCGCAGTAGACAAAGTATTACCTTCGTAATACCGTAGAGCGTAGCTGCTAGAGAGAAATCACTCACGTCGCGACGAGCGCGATGTCGCCGGCGCCGGCGTCTCCCCGCGTCTCCGCCGCGCGAGAAAACGTCTCCGCCGCGTCGAGGTGGACGCCCGCGGTTTCCACCGGCAGCGCGAAGGCGACGCCGGCGGTGACCGCCGCGAGCGCGGCGAAGCACGCCGCGACGCCCGGGAGGTTCCCGTTCCCGACCATCTCCACCGCGAACAAAGGGGTGAGCATGCCGCCGATTCGCGCGAACGCGTTGCCGACGCCGAGCGCCGTCGCGCGCGTGGCGGTGCTCTGCGTCTCGGGCGCGTACACGTACAGCGCGGTGAACGCCGCCATCGCGAAGCAGCGCGCGGCGGCCAGCGCGGAGGCCTCCGCCGCCGGCGCGAGCGCGCGGTGCCCGGTGAGCACCAGCACACACGCCGCGGCGACCGCCAGGCTCGAGCCGAGCGTCCTCCTGCGCCCGAGCGCGTCCAGCGCCAGCGCGCAGAACGCCAACCCGGGAAGCTCGGCGACGGCGCTGACGAAGATGTCTCGAAACGAGCGGCTCGGCAAATCGGGCGAGCCGTGGCCGGTGCACCGCGTCGCGTCGTCGCCGCCGCGGACGCCTCCCCCCTCCATTCGCCCACGTGGATCTCCGTCCACGTGGATCTCCGTCGTGAGCAGCACGACGCCGTAGTACAGAAACGCGACGGCGAAGAAGACGAACCAGAGCATCAAAGTGAGCGTTCGGTTCTTGGCGGAGAGCGTCGCGCGGACCGTCGCGAAGGGCTTCGCGAGACCCGCCATCGTTTTTTTAAGCTCGCGAGCTCGTCGCGAGCGTAAACCTCGGGCGCTTTTGTCCTCGGCGTTTCCTGAGACGGCGTCTTCCGCGACCGACATGCCACTCGACATGCCGCCCGGGGTCTCCGCCGCGGGCATCTTCAGCACGCCGCGCGGGAGGCGGCCATCCCTCCCGTTCGCGCGGCTGACGCGCCGTAGGGTCTCGGCGGCGCCGGCGGCGTCGCCCCTGGCGGCGAGGTAGTGCGGGCTCTCCGGGACGATCCACATGACGCACAGCAGGAGCGCGAGCGGGGCGGTGGAGGCGAGCAGCAGGACGCGCCAGCTGTGCCTCGGTAAGATTGCCCACGCGAGACCCGCCTCGACGACGGACCCGAGCGTCCAGAAGACCTCGATGGCGACGAGCCACTTCCCGCGGTTGCCGGCGGGGAGGAACTCCATGAAGAGCGCAAACGCGGTGGGGACGCCGCCCAGCCCGAAGCCCACCAGCGTCCGCGCGAAGAGCAGGAACCCGAAGCTCGGCGAGAACGCGCTCGCAAGACCGGCGACGAAGGTGATGATCGTGGTGGCGAAAAACGCGACGCGTCGCCCGCGTGCGTCGGCGACGATGCCCCAGGTGGGCGCGCCGAACAGCATCCCGACGAAAACGACGCTGGTCAGTCTGCCCTCCTGCATGGGCGATACTCCCCACTCGCACCGCACGGACGGGCCCAGGAACGACAGGAGCATCATCTCCATGGCGTCGCCCATCCACGCCAGGCCCGTGAACAGCAGCATCATGAGCTGGAAACGCCCGAAACCCGACGCGTCGATGGCCTCGGTCACGGTCCACCGCGAACCGTCATCGCCGTCGTAGTACGCGTGCCCCTCGCGTTCGCCGGGCCTGGCCGCCACGCCGTCGACCGCCGCGGCGACCGCGGGAGAGGGGGGTGGGTCACCGGTCGGCGCGACATCCGAGTCGGGCGCGCCAACCTTGACGGACGCCACCACCTCGTCCATCTACTAATGACCTCTCCTTGTCGCCTCGTCGCGTGCCGACCTATAGGACGTAACGAGCACACGAATCTCTGGACTCGGCACCCGACAAGCCCGCATGGAGACGTGCAGTGTGCCCACGTTTTCGTTCAAAAACGCGACCGTCTAGCGGCAGAGCGCTTCGCGCGGCTCGCGCGTCGCCCCGGGGGTCGAGCGAGACTTCGGTGAGCACCCGTGTCGCGATACCGGCCGCGCGATGACCGCCTCCCCCGCGTTCACCAGACCGGGCTACGGTTCGGGAACCACGGCATCGATACCCACCGAAAACGCCGTCGAGCGCATCTCGCGAACGTTCGAGGCGCACGCCACCGAGAAATCCCTGGACCGCCACGGGTTCACGTGCGCGTTCGCGCGGCTGGTGGGCTCGGTCCCGTCCAGACTCGAGGTGGCGCACGTCTTCGGCTCTCGCGAAGGCGGCGAAGAACCGAAGCGCGTCCCGCGCGAGACCTTCGAGCGGTACATGGCGCAGCGGCTCGAAGCGGAGACGGACATGGGCGATTCGTATTACGCGCGCCGCCGCCGCGCCGACGCGGCGTTCCGCGCGTTCGACCGCGCCAACGCCGGGTACGTCACGCTGGACGACGCGCTGGCGGCGTTCCGAGCCGCGGCGGGGGAGACCATCGCGCGCGAGGTGGTGGAGGAGGTGTTCGCGGAGGCTGACGTGAACGGCGACGGGAAGGTGACCGCCGACGAGTTCGCGAACGTGTTCCTCGCCGGCGAAAGACACTGATACTTTCGTAGACTCTATAAAAAAGAACCGCGCACCCAGAACCCGCTGTTTCGTGCCGTCACCCGTCACCTCACGCGTGAACTCACGTCGCTCGCGCGTCGTCTGGGTCCCAGACGAGCCCCCGGAGCAGACACCCGTCGACGCGCACGGTGAGGAAGTAGCCGCCGGCGAAGGCGCCGTCCACGACGCCCGCCACGCCTCTCCCGAGAAGCGGCGCGCCGCCGGGGGGGACGGCGGACGCCACGACCCCGTCCGGCGCGACCAGGCTGACCGCCGCCGCGCCCGGCAGGACCGCGCCGGGGTCCGCCGCCGGGTCCCCCCCGCCGGGCGGGAAAGAGGGGGGACCGTCCGCGATGAACACCGAGGTGTTTGGTTTTTTCGGTTTAGGGTCGGCGTTCGGTTTGCGTTTTTTCGGTTTCGGCGCGGACGCCGGCGCCGGCGCCGCGGCGACGGCGTCCCGCGCCGGCGCGCCGGCGTCGAGCGGCTTCACCTTGGGCGGGCGGCCGCGCTTGCGCTTGACCGGCGGGCCCGGGTCCGCCGGGCTCGGCGCGGGCGTCGGCTCGGGAACCAACGCGGGAGGCTGTGCGGACGCCGCCTCCGGCGCGGCGCGCGCCTCGTCGCGACGCTCTCGCGGCGCGCGCTCGGCTGGCGCGTGCGTCGTGTCGCGTTTTTCGGATTCCGGATCCGCCGAAGGCTTGGACGTCCCCGGGTCAGCCTTGGCGAGCCGCTTGCGCTGCTCCGCCTCCTGAAAGCTCGCGCGCGCGGACGCCACCAGCCTGCTCTTCTCTGCATCCGAGAGGGCCCGCCAGCGCGCGCCCAGGGTTTTCTCGAGCCGCGCCGAAGCCTGCTCGGCGGACAGCGAAGGGACGTGCCGCGCATCCGCGCGCGGCTCCTTCCCCGACGATAATTTGCTCATCGCGAGCTCTCCGCGGCTCCCGAGCTCTGGAACCTCGCCCGCCCGGACCGCCGCAATCGGTGTGTCTCCCGCCCCAGAAGTCTCCCCCGATCGGTCGTGCATCGAAGGTTCGCCTCGCGCGACGTTTCCGCGCGAGGCTAGAGTGAGCCGAAGCGCCTCTTGCCGATCGATTCTTCCAATAATAGTGGGATTTAGTTGAGCCAAACTTTTGCTTTGTTTTGACGACATTCGGGAATTGAACGTCACTCATTCCCCGCCGCAAGGAGAGTCAACATGCAGAATGTAGAGGCCCCCACCATGGGCTTCCCGCCCGAAGTCATGAAGATGTCAGAGCAGGTCCCCGCGATGGCGGCTCGAGGGCAAACCGTCCCCTGGCACCTCGCGAGGGCGCATTCGGACGCGAACCCCAAACCCAGATCGCACGACATCAAGGGATGCTACAAGTTGGAAAGCGAGTGCAACCCGTTCTGCATGCTGTGCCCGTTATACGTGTGCAACGACACGTGCGCGTGCTGCGGGACGCCCGCGGAGGACGGCTTTATCTCCACCGGGTGTATCTTGGGCATCCCCCTGGCTATTTGCTGCGTGTTTTGGGGGTCGTGCGAGCGAGACGGAAACGGCTGGGTGACCAGGGACAAACACGGCGTGAAGACCGGGGAAATTTTAGTGTTGGACGAGCAGGGGACGCACGCATATTACTCGCTGAAGTGCTGTTCGAACCACTTCAACGAGACGCCATGCTGCGTGGCGAAGAAAGCGAGCTGCTGCGGGGGAATATCCGTCCCCATCAAGGGGTAACGCTGTCCGCCGAGAGTTGTAAAAGATGTACCTTCGTTAAAACATTTCGCCATAAGTTACACTCTCTCACTCTGAGCGTTGTTTTTGGAGACGGGTCTTGCGAGTGAAAACCCTGGCGACGACGTCACTTCGCTCGACGCGTCGCCACTCCTCCGGTCGAGATGGCGTCGCGGATCCTCGCGAATCTCATCGTGAGCGGCGGGCAGGTGCTCCTGCGCGCGGCGGCGGCGGCGTACCAGAAGGCCTTAGTCAGTGCGTGCCCTCTTCGCGCCTCGACACGCCACGACCGCGCGTGCCGAATCCTCGGCCGATCCCCGCGCGCCTCGCGAACCGACACCGCACCCAGCCCGGCGCTGACCTTCCCTTCCTCTCCCCTCCCGCAGACGCGCAACGTTCGGGCGTCGCGAACGAGGCCGCGAAGGGTGGCGCGGCGTCCATGTTCAGCCGGAAGACCATGTCCATCGAAGAGGCGCGCTCGATCTTGGGGGTGGATGCGCAGTGCACGCTGGAGGATGTCACGGGGCGGTACGCGAAGATGTTCGAGGCGAACGAGAAGAACGGGAGCTTTTACCTGCAGTCCAAGATCCACAGGGCGAAGGAGCGCATGGAGGCGGAGTTCCTGGGCGAGGGCGGGGACGGGGACCGGGACGCGGGGGCTGGGGACGGCGCGGACGCCGCCGGCGACGCGGAGAAAAATCCAAACGCGGGGCGAGGATTCGCCGCCGGCGGCGTGGAAGACGCGCCCAAAAAGTAAGCGTCGCGTTCCGTCCGTTCCCCGCGCGTCGCGAACCCCGACTGTCGTCTCTCCACGTAGCTCTAGACGAGAGATGGCGCGTTCACGAACACGAAGCGTGAAGTAATATCGCACGTGTGAATACTACCGTACCGTACCGTACGCGTCGCTCGTCGTCGTCGAACGCCGAAACGTCGAACGATCATCGGGACAGCGTCTCGTCTGTTTCCTCGGCGAACGCGGCGAAACGCTCGGCGTGCGTCTTAACGGCGTTGAGCGTGACTCTGTGCGCGGCGATGACGCGCCGCGCGACGTCCGCGTACGCCTCGCGCCGCAGCGCGCGGCCCTCGCGGGCATCGTCCGAAGAGGTGAGGGTCCCCATCCACTTGTCCACGCGATCGGCGAGCGCGTCAGCCTCCTTCCCCTCGTCCGCCGCCGCCGCGCCAGCCGCCGCCGCCGCCGCGCGCGCCGCCGCCGCGACAGTTCCGCTCGCGCGCCGCGCCGCGCCCGCCAGCGACTCGCGCGCGCCCTTCTCCAGGTGGGCGAGGCCGGGGCATCCCCTCGCGGCCAGCGCGCAGGCGTACGCGCGGAGGGTCGCGGTCGCGGTCGCGCCCGCCTCGGCGACGGCGTGGAACAGCAGGGGGACCGCGCCGCGCGCCGCCGCGCGCTCCGCCAGCGGTCCCGGCGGCTCCCGCGCGCTCGCGTCACCGAGCAAGCCCGCCGTCGCGCCGCCGCAGAGCGACGAGAAGGCGTCCGCGTACGCGTCGATCGCCTCCGCGGCGTCCCGCGCCGCCGCGCCGGCGCCGGCGCCGCTCGCCGTCCGGAGCGCGATCAGGCGCGCGAGAGCGCGAAGCGCGGCGTCGCTCACGCGCGCGGCGGCGGCGGTGACTGGCGCGCGCGCGCGCGCCCACGCGTCACCGGGCGCCGCGTCTGCCCTCCCCCCCTCCGCGAGCGCCTCGGCGGCGGCGACGACGGCGGCGACGTTTTCCGTTTCCTCTTCGAAGACGCCGGCGTCGGCGTCGGCGACGCGCGCGGCGAGCCGGAGCGCGTGCAGCTCGACGACGCGGCGGCGCAGCGCGCGCGCCCACCCCGCCCTGTGCGCGACGGAGACCCCGAAGCCCACCCCCCGGTCGTGCGCGCCACCGACGGGCACGTCCTCGGTGGTTTCCGCGTTCGGCGAGCGGGCGTGCCCCGCCCACCAGTCGCACGCGCTCAGCCCGGCGTCGCCGTGAAACGGCGGCGCGAACGTCGGGTTCAGCGTCGCGTCCTCGTTGAACTTTCGCGCGAATTCGTCGTTCGACGAATTCGACGCGAGGGGCCCCAGCGCTTCCGCCGCCTCGTCCAAAACGCTCAGTAGGGACTCGGGGAACCTCCCCGTCTCGCGCCCGCGGAGCTCCTGAGCGCCCCCGAGCGCGAGAATCGCCTCCCGGAGCGCGACACGCGCGCGCGCGGCGGCGAATTTGCGCGCCGCGTGCGAGCCGGCGAGGCGCGCGCGGAAGTCGACAAACTCCAGCGCCTTGGTGTACGCGCCGTTCTCGTACGCCTTGACCCCCGCCTCGGCGATGTCTCTGCGCGCGTCCGCGTTCAGGCGCTCGGCGAGGCCGCAGTACTCGAGCAGCACGCTCGACGCGCAGCCGCTCTCCGCGCAGGGCAGCACGTGGTGCGCCATGGTGTCCATCTGGATGTTCTTCACGTCCAGCGGCGCCAGCGCGTCGCTCGCCGCCGTCGACGCGCCCAGCAGCGCGTACGCGGCGACCAAACAAAGCCTGAGCTCGGCGTGGTTAGGCGACGCGCGCAGCGCCTCCTCCGAGAGCGCGCAGCACGCGAGGAGCGCCATGACCACCTCCGCGTCCCCGGGCGCATCCCCGGCCACTCCGGCGTCGTCCCCGGACGCGTCCCCCCCGCGCGCCGCCCAGCTTGCGGCCTCGGCGGCGAGCGCCTGCGCGCCGAGCGCGGCGAAGGCGTCCCCGGGGACGGGTTCCCGCGGGTCGGCGTTTTCGGGGACGAGTCTCCGCGCGCGGCGGTACTTGGCGATGAACGTCCGCGCGAGCGCGCGTCCGTCCGCGGGGCTCGCGAGGCGGGGCATGCTCAGGCCTTTGACGCCGCCCGAGCGCCGCGCGTCGCGCCATGAGCCGCCGCACAGCCCGAGCGCGGCGCGGACCGACTCGGCGGCCACCACGCGCCGCGTCGCGCGGTTTAGCTCCGCCGCTTCGTCCCCGCCGGCGCCGCCGCCCCGCGGGTCCCGCGCGAGGTCCCGCTCGATCTCCGCGGCGGCGCGTCCGAGCGCGTCGGACAGAGACACGCGCGACGACTCCGGCGCGACCAGCTCCGCGTACGGCCGCAGGTCCCGCGCGCAGCTGGTCCAGGCGCCGAAGGCGCGCCAGTACTCGAAAATCGCGTCGGCGAGGCTCGGGACCCGAGCCTCCCTCGGGCCCGGACCGTCGCCGGCGTCCGGCGACGGATCCGAACGCCGCAGCTGCGTCTCGCGCCACGCCAGCTCCACGCGCAGCAGGTACGCGCCTCTCCCCGCGGCTTTCGCGCCGCCCTTCGCGTCCGCCGCGGCCCCGAGCGCGGCGACCAGCGCGCGGCCGGCCGCGAGCGACGCGTCCGCGGCGCGCGGGTCCAGGCCCGCCGCCGCGACGCGCGACGCGAGCGCCTCGGGGCCCGGACCGCCGGCGGCGTCGCCGGCGGCGTCGCCGGCGGCGGCGTGCGCGTCGCGGCGCGCGAAGGCGCCTCCCGCCAGCGGCGACGGTGCACGCACCACCGCCGGGCGTGTGCCTGGCATCGCTATGTCCAGCGCGGCGCTCATGGCCTCCCAGTCGTCGGGCGCGCTCTCCAGAACCGCGCGCCAGTGCTCCATGGCGCGCGGCGCGAACGGCGCGCCCAGAACCGAGGCTTGCGCGGCGCACAGCCGGTTTCGCTCGGCGGGCATGGGCACGCACCGCTCGCCCAGGGGGCTTTCCAGGAGCTCGAGCGCCTTTTCGCCCTTCCCACTCTCACGTAGGACGCGCGCGTACACCAGGCACGTCTCGCGGTCGCGCACCGCGCCACCCGCCTCCAGCTTCGCGCACATCGTCGACGCGAGCTTCATGAGCGCGTCGTCGCGTTTGGGTCGGTCGGAGTCGCCGGCGGAGGTTTCGGGACCGTCGCCGTTTCGCGTCTGGAGCAGAGCGCCGCAGACGGCCCACATGACGTGCTTCGGGTCGTTGCTCAGTCGGTACAGCTTCATCGCGCACGTCTGCTGCTTGACGAACGCCCCGGCGCGCGCGTACGACTGGAACAGAGACCGCAGGTACTCCGGTTCGCCCGGACGCGCCTCGGCGGCGGCTTCGAACATGGCCACCGTCTGCTCCGTCCGTCCCGTGTTTTTGTAGAAAAGAGACAGCGTGTGCAGCACGGTATCGTCCCGAGGGCCTTCCAATCGCACGGACTCGCACAGGTCCATGCCTTCGTCGTCCCTGCCCATGCGCTGCAGAACGATCCCTCTCAGCACGCGTCCGATCTGCATCGCGGGGAACTTGCTCAGCAACTCGCGATCGATGGACTTCAACGCCGCTTTGTTGTTTCCGCCGTCGATCATCTCGTAGATGGGCTCGAGCTTGCGGTGGAGGGCCACGGGGTCCATCTCCTTGGTGCCTCCCGAGGGCTTCGACTTGCCCATCTCGCGGATCGAGGAGGGTGCCGACGCCGGCCGAGGTAACGCGCGCACGCAGCCGCGCGCCAGGGACTGTCGCGTGGCCCCGTCACGATTCGCCGACGCCGACTTTCGGGAGACGACGCCCGAAAACAGAAAAGGAAGAAGACCTCTCGACGCTTTTCCGCGTCGACGACGTTTTCGCGCGCGCGCGACGGCGGTCCGACGCGACGCGTAGGTGGTATCGAAAAAGGTTCAGGACACGGCTATGCAGTGACGCACGCGCGCCCGCTGGGCTCTCTCGTCGCGGGTTTCGCTCGCGTCGCTCGCGTCTCCCCCCAGCCCCCAACGCTCGCGCTCTCCCGACTGATGACGGCGGTCCCGTACGAGCGACGTCTCATCACATGCCGTTGTTCAGCAGGTAGTCCGCCAAGTTCCCCACGCAAGTGTTGCAGTTCCCGCCTTGGATGTTCTCGTCGTGCGTCCCGACGACGACGCACGTCGCAGCTTTGCACACGAACAAGCCGACGTTGCCCTGTCGTGAGGGGTGGTTCGCGTCGAGAGGTCAGTCAAGAGGCGCGAGGCGTCCGTTCGCGCGTCGCGGGTTTTTTTTTTCGATGGTTGTCTTTCATGTCCCGACGCCAAAAAACGACATGACGTCTCTCTGTTTCGCGACGATGGCGACGAAAACGCACCTTCTTGCCCGCGACCAGGCGGTCGTCGGACTGGATGAACATGTACTTGGTGCCTCCCAAGTGCACGCCGCCCGCCTGCAGCTCGGAGGGGTCGTCCATGCCGGCCACGATTTTCTGGACCTCCTCGGGGGAAACCTGCGCGGGCGGGAGGATGCGGCGTCAGATCTCGTCTCGGGTTCAACGAATACAAAACATCCAACGTTCGTCGACGCGTCGGAGGGGACGCACGTCGAACCCGGCGGAGGCGGCCCAGAGCGAGCCGTCCACGCCGCAGATCGCGCCCTGCGTGACGTGCCCGGTCCCGATCAAGTGGTCGTCGACGTAAGATTGCCAGCTCATGCTGAAGGTGCGCGCGAACTTCTGACGCGCGACGCACGCGGCTTCGGTGCGAGTTTCGGTGCGACCCGGTGCCCGGGTGCCCATAAGTTGAAAGTTGTACGGACGACTTTTTTCAGTCCCGCCGTTTTCGCAACCGTCTCATCAGGACGCCTCTCGCCTCTCGCGTCGGATATCCCATCAAAACGGCTACGGTACTAGTCGGCCGACGCACGGTCGAACGCGTTCGACCGTGACGCGCGACCCGGAACCTCCGCGGCGATCGATCACTCGCGGTTCCGAAGCCGCTGCAGACCGTCGTTCACGACGCGGAACGGGTTGAAGGGTTCGGCGCGATCGTTCGGCGCGTCATCCTCCGCCGAGTCGTCGTCGTCGCCCGCGCCGTTTGATTGTTTCGCGCGCCGCTCGGGCGAGTCCGGCGCCACCGTCCGTGGTAGTCTATCCACGCCGTACTTCGCGAGCGTCTCCGAGGCGACGTACCCGAGGTACTTGGACGCGTCCTCGGACTTTTCAACCTCGCCCTCCTCCACGAACGCGCTCAGCTGCGCCTCCGTGAACCCGCCCTCGCGGTTGGTCCCCGAGCGCGCGACGCGAAAGTTGAGCCACGCCCAGAGGTTGTCCCCGCCCGCATCCTCCTCGTCCGGGACCTGTCCGAACGCGCGATCCAGCACGGCGACCACGGGGTTGCGCCCCTGCACGAACCGCGAGAACCGCGCGGCGGTGGCGCTGCTGCGCTTCTCGCGTTTCTTGTTCATCAGCGATTTGACCAGCTCCCACCCCGCGCGGTCGTCCGCGTCCAGCACCTCGAAGCCCTCGGCGTCGGCGCCCTTCCCGGCGCGGCTGGGCAGCTTGTTCCGCCAGTCCGTCAGGCTCTCGCCGTTCTCCTCCAAGATGCGCCTGAAGTTGATCAGGTTGTTGTCCGGCCTCAAGCTGGGCAGGCACATCTGCAGCAGCGTCACGCCCGCGCTGTACGAGTCAAAGCGGTCGGGCGCGTTGAGCTGCCACAGGATCGGCGACAGCGCCAGCGCCACCGGCGTGGGCGGCGCCTCCGGGGTCTGCGTGCTCATGATGTACTCCTCCGGCCCGGAGAAGCGCGGGTCTAAGATGAACTCCTTGGGCTGGTAGTTGAACCCGAACCGTAAATCCGCGGCGGCGCCGAGGTCGATGAGCTTGAACCGCCCCGCGTTGGGGTCGAAGATCATGTTCTCGGGCTTCACGTCGCGCAGGATGACGCCCGTCGCGTGCGCCGCCGACAGGTTCTCGCAAATCTGGCGAAAGATGGTGGAGATGATCTTCGCTTTCCTACGCGTGCCGCGCGGCTCGTTCTCGATGGCGATCCCGCCGGCGTCCTTGAACAGAAAAGGCTCGACGTTGTACGGGAAGTCCTTGTTCTCCATGAGCGCGGCGAGCGTCTCGGTGCCCTCGAATTTCCACACGATCCACAGCGGGTCATCCTCCTCCTCCTCGTTCGACCCGCCCAGCGCGGCTCTTTGCGCGCGTTTCCAGATCGAACCGCTCGCGGGCTGGCTCTTGCCTTGCTTCGGGCCGTAGAACGCGCCGCAGTACGACGCGATGTTTTTCGGGCACGCGCGCATCAGGCGCGAGTTGGTCCAGATCTCCGCCTCGCCGTAATCTTTGCACCGCTTCAGCACGTACGCCTCGCCGTCCTCCGCGCCCGTCGCCTTGTACACCACCCCGAACCCGCCCTCGCCCAGCTTGCCGCCGATCACGAAGTCGTCGATGCTGTAGCGCTTCTGCCCGAGCAGAGGGCGCAGGATGTAGTAGTCCACGAACCCGCCGGCGACGCCGGGCGTGATGGTCAGGTAAAACCCGAGCGTCGAGAGCAGCGAGAGCCCGACCGGGGTGAACAACGGCGCCACCTCGCCCCGGAGCTCGGCGTCCAGGGTGGAGCGGTAGATCTGGTCACCGCAGTTTTGGATCTGTGTCGTGGAAAGCGGGGGGGGGCGTGCGGACGCGGAAGCGGAGGTCAGCAGAAAGAGGGGCGCGTCGGCGATCGGCGCGTCGACGAAAACGCCGGTGGACGCGACGCGATCCGCGATCGCGTCGTCTCGACTGCGCGCGTCGGGCGGTCGACGGAGGACGCACCGTGCACGGCAGGCCGACGCCCGCGGCGAGGTCGGAGATGGCCTGCACGGCCTCGAAGTGCGCGGCGCTCACGGAGACGGCGCCGCGGCGGCTCCCGCCGCGTCTGAACGCGCGCCTCGAAGACACGCGCGCGGGCACCGCGGCGTCCAACTGACGGTGGCACGCGGGGACCGCGCGCGATATGTCGGATGGCGCGCTCGCGCGTCGGGCGACCGCGGTCGGGCCAGCCGCGGCGCGATGCGTGACGGCCTGCATCGCGTCACGAGTCGCAGCTCGGTGGAAGGCACGCGCGACGTCGACCGGACGAACGCGTCGTACGGGGGCTGTGCGCTTCGACCTACCGCGTCCGGGTTGTCACCCGTCCTCGTCACCAAAATCCGATCCTTCTCGATCGATTTGGCGCAACGCTGCGGCGTCGCGCTCGATCTCGATTTTGTGAAACACGGTTCGGAAAGCGCTCGAACACGAAGAGAACGACGGCGCGACGATAGGCGGTACGGCGTCGTTTGTCTTCGTGGTACGTGTCATGACAGTCTGCGCTTCTTCTCGCGGCTCGTCTCATTCGTCCTCGTCCTCGTCCTCGTCGTCCTCGTCGTCCTCCGCGCCGTAGCGCGCGATGATGTCCGCGTCCGCGGCGACGGCGACGGCGGGCTCGGCGACGAGCTCCGCGCCCGGCTCGCGGCCCGTGGGGATGCGCAGGAGGTAGTAGACCAGGTTCACCAGGATGGCGGTCACGGGCTTGAACAGCGCGAACACGGCGATGAACAGCCCGAACAGACCGAACGCGCCCATCGTGCGGAGTCTGCCTCTCCAGTTATCGTTATCGCCGCCGCCGCCGCCGCCGAACCACTTCTTGATCCCGCCCCCGAACCCGCCGCCGCCGGAGTCGTCGAACTGCGCCAGCGAGTCCTCTTTGCTGCCCATCGCGTCCAGCAGCGCTCTGCGCGCGGCGTCCTCCTTCTTCCCGTGCGCGACCACGAGGGCGCCGCGCGCGTGCTCACGCCTCATACGCATCCCGCCGCCGGGAACCGCGCCCGAGAGGGACGCGGTCGCGCGAACGGCGCGGCCGCGGCGCGCGGCCGCCGCCGTCGGCGTCGCGGTGACGAGGCTTCCGACAGCCAGCATCTTGATTACTCGTCCGATCGGGTCCGCGAACGCGGAGGTGGATGTCGACGCGGGAGCACCGTCCGTCGGACGCACGCGTCTAGCTGGCGGTCTCCGAGTGAGTCGCGGTCGCGGCGGTCGCTTGAGCGCGCCTGTCCTTTGTGCGCCGGCGCCGAGGGCACGCGGCGGTCGAAAAAGCGAGCGCCGACACCACCGGATAAGAGCCGAGTGCTGGAGTCCCCGTCCCTCGGTCGAATCCCTCGGTCGGGCTGATCGGTCTTATCCAGTCAAAGAAAGAACTGGTTGAAAGGAGCACCCGATTAACTCACGTGCCAAAATACGTGGCGCGGCGTGCCCGATCTCGCCTCCTCGGACACGTCACACGCACCAGCGCACCGCCGCGTCCCACTCCGGCGCCGTCTTCGCCCGCGGGTCGATCGCGGTCTCGGGATCCCGCCTCACGAGATGTCCTCGTGCACGGCGCGCGGGTCGCTCGCCGGCCCCGCGAGGGCGGCGCGACCCCGCGACGCGCGCCGGAGACGTGTCGGTTCGGGTTCGCGTCGTGCCTCCGCGCCCCCCCGCGCCGGCGTCGGGGCCGTGCTCTCCCCCACGCTGGAGACTGACCCCGCGCTCACCGCGTCCACGAAAGCCAGGCTCGTGGCGGTCGTGCCCGGGGGCGGCGCGGCGTCGTTCCTGCCCTACCCCCCCGGCCTGCCCGAGGACGCGCGCCCCGGGGGCGCGTCCGGCCCCGACTGGATGGAGGTGATGTCGCACATGGCGCTGCGGCTGACGTGGGTCGACCCCGGGTTCGCCATGGACGTCTTCGCGCACGACGCGCCCCTGGAGGACATCCAGAAGAGCGCGGCGAACGCGGACGTCTTCGTCGTCGTCGGCGTCGGCGACGGCGCGCTCGCCGCCGCGCTCCGCGACGCGCTCGCCGGCGTCCCCACCGGGGCGGCGCTCGGATGCGGCGGCGCGCTGGCGAAGGAGTCGCGCGTGGCGTTCCAGCCCGTGAGCGAGATGCGCGCGATGGAGGCCAAGCTCGTGCCTTGGGGTCAGGCCAACAAGGATTTGCGGCTGATGGAGCAGGTGACCGGCCTGTTCGAGCGCGAGAACCACCTGGATTTGCTTTTCCTGCACATGCTGCTGCTGGACGCCGCCGGCGCGCGCGTGCCCGCGGTGGACATCAACCAGGACCTGAACGTGGGCAACGTGTGGTGCATCGCGAAGAACTGCAACAAACAGCTGTTTCAGTGCTATCAGAACGACCGCTGCGTCAAGTCGCTGGACTGCATCGACGCGTGCGGGTTGAACGACCAGGTGTGCACGTACACGTGCATTCGGTCGTACCAGAACGATCAGTTCCAGCTCTTGGCGCGGTGCATGTTACACAAGAACAACTGCCTGGGGAACGACGCCGTGCGCCCGGCGCTGCCCGAGGTGCTGCCCATGACCACGTTCCGGGGCGAGCCGCTGACGCACGAAGCCGCGGAGCGCATCATGCAGGGCTGGTACGGCGACGGCCCCGACTCGGAGCCGTACTCGTGGCTGGCGGTGGCGGGCCAGAACCCGGCGTACGACCACTTCCCGTGCCAGTACCAGATCTGGTACCGGGGCAAGGCGCGCAACAGCTTCTGGTACAACCCCGTGTTCAAGGTGCAGACGCTGGAGGGCACGGAGGTGTGGCGCCGATCGGACTACCGGTGCAAGCGCGGGGACGTCCCGGGGACGTTTTACTTCTCCTTCATGGACAACGGCGTGACCTCGCTGGAGTACTGGCGGGTGGTGGACGCCGCGGACGACCTCTCCTGGTCGCTGTACTACTACGCGGGCGCGGCGAAGGTGGCCGGCCAGGCGTACATCGGCGCGGTGCTTGCGACGAGGGACGGGATGTGGCCGGGCAGGGAGCACCTGCCGAGGATCGAGAAGAGCCTCTGGGAGGGGTGCGGCGTGAAACTCTGGGAGATGTGCGAAGTGGACAACTCGGCGTGCGGCGGCGCGCCGCTCGACCCGTACCACGAGCCAAAGCTGATGCCTCCTCTGGCGTGAACGCGAATCCGCGAGTCGCGCGCGTCTCTTCGTGCGAGTTCAAAAAAAACGCGTAGATACGTACGCGATTTCGTAACGAGATGGGTACCTTACTGTGAGATGAAAACCCCTACGGTAGCTATGTGTGGCGCTCGATATGTACACGCGAGCGTCTCGTCGCGTCGCGCCGCCGTCGCGCCATCAGCGCCATCAGCGCTCGGGGGCCACCATGTAGTGGTCCTGAACGTGTCCCTCCGAGTCCGCGTACACGGTCTCGCCGTGCTCGTTCACGAAACCGGTGTCCACCTTGATATCCTTCAGGATATCCTCGCCCGTGGGGTTTGCTAAGATCCCGTTCGTCACGCCGTTCGCGATGTCTTCCATGATGTTCCCCGTGGCGGGAGGAGCGGGCGGGGTGAGCCCGTTGTGGTGGTACCGCGAGGGCGTCGAGGAGGACGGGGTGTGCACGATGGTCTCGTCCACCGCCGCCACGGCGCTGTCGTCGTCGGTCATCCAGTGGCGGTACATCAGCGTCGCGCCGACGACGATCACGATGAAGCCGATGACGTACGCCGCACTCCTCGCCCACGTCTGCTTGGGCTTCGCGGGGGTGTTACCCACCTTCTCCACGGTCGCGGGCGTCGCGCCGTATTGAATGGTGATCTTCTGACCGGGCTTGCTGAAGGCCGCCGCCTCGACGTCCGACATGGTGGCGGAGGGGGAGTTGTTCCGACCACGAGTGCAGTTGACGAGGGTCGGCGCGCCCGTCAAGTGCGCGCGCGTCGAGGGGGTTCCCCGTCTCTCTCGCTCGATTTTTACCAAGTAGAACCAGATTGTACTTGTACACGAAAGTGCGGCCACAGACTAGAAGCCATACGAACGACGAATTCTTAACCTTTTGTCGAAATCGCGGAAAATGGGCCAAAATCGATTTTGCGTTTTTTTCCAATTCCAAGGTTGTGTCCTCACTTGCCCCGGTGCACCGGCGGTGTCCCGATGCTCGGGGTGAGGCTCCTCGTCGCGGGACCCGCGACCGGCACACCGCACGCATCGGTCCGGTCCCCTCCCGCTCGCGTTCACGCGCGTACGTTCGATACGTATGGCCGCGTCGCGGGTCGTTCCGCGTGCTTTTCGCGCGCTGGCGTGGCACCTCGAAGCTTTCCACGTCGGACGGCCAGTCTCGGCGGTCGCCGGAACCCCCGGGGGGTCGCGTTCGGCGCCGTTCCCGACGAGCGCGGGCTCGCGCCCCCGGACACGGCCACGACACGCCCCGGCGACCGCACGGATGGCGACGGGTCGAGCGACTGGATCACGCTCACCGCGCTCGCCGCGGCTGCCATCTTCGTGTGCTACGCCGATCGCTCCAACATCTCGACGGCCATCATCCCGATGGCCGAGGCGTTCTCGTGGGACAAAATCGCCGAGGGCGGCGTCCTGAGCGCGTTCTTCTACGGCTACGCCCTGACGCAGATCGTCGGCGGGCGCGCCGCGGACCGCTTCGGGGGGAAAAACGTGCTGCTGTTCGGCGTCGTGGCGTGGTCGCTGGCGACGTTCTTCACGCCCGCCGCGGCGGCGGCGGGCACCGCGCCGCTGCTGCTGGCGCGCGTCTCGCTGGGCGCGGGCGAGGGCGTGGCGTTCCCCGCGGTGCACGCGCTCATCGCGAGGCACGTCCCGCTCGAGCGGCGCACCACCGCGGTGGCCACGGTCACGGCGGCGTCCTACGCGGGCGCGGCGTTCGCGTTCGGCGCGACCCCCCGCCTCGTCCTCGCCGGCGGCTGGGAGGCGGCGTTCTACGCCTTCGGCGCCGCCGCGCTCCTCTGGGTCCCGCTCTGGGTCCCGGCGAGGTTCCAGGTGGTCCCCTCGCGAAACTCGAGGCACAAAAGCGCGCCTCGGAGACGCGCGCGCGACGACGCGTCAGACTCGCTTCGCGCGTCGGAAAAACCATTCGACGACGAACGCGTCGGCGCGCTCCGCGAGTGGTGGGCTCTGGCGAAGACGCGAGAGGTTCGCGCCATCTGCGCGGCGCAGTTCGCGCAGAGCTGGGGCAGTTACGGTCTGCTGAGCTGGCTCCCGACGTACTTCGACGAGGCCCTGGGCGTTTCTCTCGTCGATCTGCCCGCGTTCACGGTGCTGCCGTACTTCATCCAGGGCGTCGTCGGCGTCCTGAGCGGAGCGTGCGCCGACCGAATCATCGCAGAAAAAAAAGCCACCACGCTCTTCGTGCGGCGCGCGTTCCAAGCGGCGGGGATGGTGGGCCCGGCGGTCTGCCTCCTCGCCGCCGCGTGGCTGGGCCGCGGCGGCCTGGACGGACGCGTCGCGGACGCCAACGTCTTCGCCGCCGCGGCGTGCGTGGACGTCGGCCTGGCGCTCTCGGCGCTGACGCTCGCCGGAGTCAGCGTCTCGCACCTCGACGTCGCGCCCAAGCACGCCGGCTTGGTCTTCGCCACCGGGAACACCTGCGCCACAATCGCCGGCCTCATCGCCGTGCCCGTCAGCGGGCTGATCCTCGAGCGCACGAACCAGAACTGGAGCTTGGTATTCGGCGTGATCGCCGCGGTGTTCGTGCTGGGCGCGGCGGTGTGGTGCGCGTGGGTGGGGGACGAACCCGTCGCCGCGGACGACGTCGTCAAGGAGACGCGATGACTCGCGCCGTCTCTTGTGTATGTTTTTAACTCGCGTACGTACTGACGTAGCATCCCTGGTACGTACCGTAGTCTCATAAAATGTAAAACAAACTGGTATTTACCATGTCCGTGTGTGTAAACAGTCTTGAAAAACGTTTCACGCGATGTGCCGCGAAAAAGAAAGCAATGAAACGTTTTTTTGAGCGAGCCTCGGAACGTTCGCGCACTCGCCAGCGCGCGTGCACGTCGTGCACGATGGCCATGGCACCTCCCAAGCCCAAGATGGGGGTCGACCCCGCGCGCAGTCGCGATATCATGGACGACATGGTCAACGTGGTGCGTGTTCGCGCGCTTCCCCACCCCCGCGCCCCCGCGCGCGGTTTTGAAATGAGCGAAATGTAAACGTTCCCCCGTCCTTCTGACGAATCTCCCCTCCCCGCGGCGCGCGCAGGTGGAGACGTACGTGGCCGACGGCTTCGACTCGTTCGAGGAGTGCCTGACCCAGGAGCTCCCGCAGGACGACGAGACGGAGACCGCGCTGAAACGAGGGCTGGACGTGATGTACCGCGCGGCGCAGGAGCGGATAGACGAGCACTTCGGTCGATTCGCCGAGCACTGCGCGGGCACGTGCTTCGCCGTGCCCAAGGAGCTCCTGCAGGCGCGGGACCTGGCGGAGAACCTGCCCTCGTGCTCCGCGGAGGAGGAGCGCGCGCTGGACGAGCAGCTGCGCGCGCTGCGCAAGCGCCTCGCGCACGCCAGCGCCATGCGCGCGCACTGCGACGCGCAGCGCGACGCGCTGCAGGCGGAGATGGCGGACCACGCGCGCGTGGTGGAGCAGCTCCGGCTGGGCAAGGAAAACGCCGCGCTGGGCGGCGTGACGGGCGGGAAGCGTGGCGTGGAGGCGGCAGCGGCGGCGGTGGTGGCGGCGGCCAGGCAGCTCCAGCCCCTGCTGGAGCAGGCGGAGGAGATGCAGAGGCGGGGCGTGGCGTTTTCCGAAAGCGCCGGCATCGCGCCGAGCGCCGCCGATCCCGCCGTCGCCGCGAAGCGCGCGCTGCGCGAGCACTTCAAAAACGGCGCGACGCTGGAGACGCTCAAGTCCATCAACTCGAGGCTGAACGCGAGGAAACGCGCCGAGGCGGCGGAAGGCACGCGCGCGGAGGTGACCGAGTAGACCAAGGTGACTCGAGTGGCGAGTCGTCGTGCGTACGGCGCGCGATGTGAATACCACCACGGATACTAATAAACGTCGTCGACGCGCGCGTAGAGTGCGTAGCTACGGTACTCTCGTCTCGCGCGGACGCGAGCGACGGGCGGTATTACGCCCGCGCGACGTATTACGTCGACTCCGTACGGATCCCGCGCGCGCGTCCTCTGTTTCTTCCACCGCCGCGCGATCGGTGCCTCGCGAGTGCGCGCTCGCCTCCTTTGTCCGTCGCCTCACAGGTTCCTCTCCTTGTACGAGGCGGCGGGTATGCCGTTGGGGAACACGTTCTTCTTGGCGAACCGCTCCCACTGCGCCTTGCAAAAGTCCAGGCTCTGCAAAACCACGTTGGCGCGTTTCCGCCTCGTTCGCCCGTCGTCGTAGCGCCCGCCGCCCATCCCGAACCCGCCGCCGGAGGGCATCTGCCCGCTGTCCAGGCTCGAGGACGAGCCGTTCGCCCCCGCCAGCCCGCCGCCGGGCAGCACGCTCTCGTTCGCGGCGAGCGAGATGAAGAACCCGAACGGGACGATCCACACGACCATGAGGAAGAATCCCAGCAGATGTTCCACGCTGTAGTACTCGTCGGAGTCGTTCCTGAAGTGCCGCATCCACATGAAGTGGTTCGCCACCAGCGCCGCAACCGACCCGACGAACTCGGGGCTCGTCAGCGCCATGAACGGGAACTTCTTTAAGAGCGTGTGGTACGTGCACAGCGCGCCCACGCTGAGCGCGATGTTCACGAACGGCAGCCTGTCCACCACGAGCAGCGCGACGTTCAGGCCGATCGAGATCTTGATGGACCACGACAAAACTTTTTTCGTCACGCGCGTGTACTCCTCGACCATCTCCGCGAGGTAATACAGGCCCGTCGCGAGGCACACGGCGATGAACACCAGGAACAGGTACCCGCCCGTGTACACGACGATGTTGGAGAGGAACGGCATCGCGATCCGTCCGTGTGTCGGCTCTTCGGCGCGTCGCCGAATGATTCGACGGGATTCGATTCTGAGTTATCCATCGACGAATCAAAGCCGTGACTGCCGCTCTCGCGCTGCTTCCTAACTTTCCTTTCGTCGCTGATTGGCTCGCTCGCCTCGCCCGCTGCCACTCTGTGGCGCGGCACGCAGGGGCGCCGGTCCTCCAGACGCCTGCGAGGTAAGCATGTCGGAAGAGCCCCTCGATCGTATCGTACTGCGCTACCTTCAGAAGCGAGGGTACACGGACGCGGAGCGCGCGCTCAAGACCGAGGCGAAAATCTCGAGCGTCAGTCAGATGGCGCTCGTGCCCCACCTGGGCGCCGACGCGAGCATCGCCGACCACATCCTCTACTACAACGAAGCGGACAGCGACCCCGAGGTTCTCGTGGAAGGGTACCGCCTGCTTCGCGAGTGGACGCACCACTCGCTCGATCTGTACAAGGTGCGTGCGAGATGCACCCAAAGCCTTCGAGTCGCCATCCACGCGCGCGCGAAAAAACAACAACCCTAATGCGCGCGCGATCCGAACGAGGCACCCGCTTCCTCCCACCCGCCACGCCATCTGCGCTCGTCGCCGCCGCGACCGCGCGCGTTCCCTAACCGCCCTCTCTCCTCTCGTCCTCTCGCGAACCCGAAAAAAACCCCGCACCGCAGCCCGAGCTCCTGCGCGTGCTGTATCCGATGTTCGTGTACTGCCACCTCGAGCTCGTCGCGGCGGACGTCCCCGAGCTGGCGCGCGAGTTCCACCGCCGGTTCGCGTCGGACCACTCCCTGGCGCACGGCGAGGAGGTGGTCGCGCTCGCGGGCCTCGCGTCTCCCGCGCACTTGCGCTCGGACCCCACGGCTGCGAAGCTGCGGCAGAACCGCATGCCCGTGCGGTGCTGCCAGTACACGTTCGACCTGCTGGTGAAGTACCTGCACGTCGCGAACCAGATGGCGCTGCTCTCCATCCTGAACGCGCGCGTCGCCGTGACGGTGACGGACGGCGACCCCGCGCCCGAGGCGGACGAGGCGGCGTGCGCGGCGCGGTCGACCATCACTGGCATCGGCCCGCCCTCGTTCGTGGACGCGTTCAACGCCAAGAAGAGCGCATGCCGCTGGGGCGTGCTGGAGCAGTCCGTGGAGGTGCGGGCGATGGATGAGTTTGAGGAGGAACGCGCGCGCGCCGAGAAGGAGGAGGGCGACGGCGACGACGAGAAGGACGCCAAGCCGATGTCCAAGCGCTCGAAGGCGGCGGCGGAGAAGGCGCGACGCGAGGCTGAGGAGAAGGAGCGGCTGGAGCAGGAAGCGGGGGGGGGGGCGCCCCGGCCGTACGTCCCCACCATCGTCAAGAGCGAGATCCCGGTGCCCGAGCTCGCCTACCAAACGCGACTGGACGCCGTGGAGGACGCGCGGTACCGCGCCGAGCTCGGCACGGAGGCTGGCCAAAAAATGCCGTCCGTCGCCTTCTACACCTTCACGCACGCGCATGGGTTCCTGAACTGCGCGACGGTGTCGCGCGACGCCGCGATCGTCGCGGGGGGGTTCGCGGACAGCGCCGTGCGCGTCTGGGACATGAACAAGGCGGTACCGGGCGGCGCGGACGTGTACGAGACGGACCCCGAGAGCCGCGCGCGGCGGGCGGCGAAGGACGCCGAGATGGACGCGCCGGCGGCGGAGCGCGGCGAGGGTGGCGGCGACGCGACGATGGCGGACGCGGAGAAGCAGCCCGTAGTTGAGGAGATCGGCGTTCAGAATCCGAACGCCGATACCCGCCCTGGCCCCGCGAACGTCGCGGGGGACGCGCCGACGCGAGGCGCGCGACTGGCGCGCCCGACGCCGTCGACGGAGTACGTCGGCCACGCCTCGGCGGTGCACGGCGTGTCCCTGTCGCCCGGGAACGAGTTCCTGCTGTCGTGCTCGCGCGACACCACCGTGCGGGTCTGGTCGCTCGAGCTGGAGACGTGCCTGGCGGCGTACCGCGGGCACGAGGCCCCGGTGTGGGACGTGCGCTGGTGCGACCGCGGGCACTACTTCGCGACGGCGTCCAACGACAAGACGGCGCGCGTCTGGGCGATGGACTCGCCGACGCCGCGGCGCGTGATGACTGGGCACTTGGCGGACGTGGACTGCGTGGCGTGGCACCCCAACGTGAACTACATCGCCACGGGCTCGGCGGACAAAACCGTGCGCATGTGGGACGTGGCGACCGGCGAGTGCGTGCGCGTCTTCGTCGGCCACGTGAGCGGCGTGCGCGCGCTCGCCCTCAGCCCGGATGGGAAATCCCTGGCGAGCGCGAGCGAGGACGGCCAAGTGCTGGCGTGGGATTTGGGAACGGCGCGCCAGACGCACGCGTTCGTGGGGCACCGCGGGCCGGTGTATTCGCTGGACTACGCGGGGGGAGGGCGCGGGAATCTGCTCGCGAGCGGGGGGGCGGACGAGACGGTCAGGCTCTGGGACACCGCCGTCGGCGTCGACCTCGCCGACGCGGCGAAGAAGGGACAAAAAAGGGACAAAACGGCGCCGCTCGCGCCGCGAGCGCGGGGACCGACGAAAACGACGCGCACGAAATCGACGCCCGTGTGCGCGGTGTCGTTCACGGGGAGGAACCTGCTCATGGCCATGGGCGCGCGCGCGCCTTCCTCGAAGGCGGCGTGAACTTCTTCTGACTGTCTTCTTCTGACTCCTTTCGTGGAACGTCTTCGCGTGTCACGCGTACTCGTAGGACGTCATTAACGCGCGTTTTCATAGACAACGAGAGAAAGCGCTTCTCGCTACGCACGAGCTATAGTCACTTAAGTCACTTTTCACTCGTGTCGTACTCGTGGTCCGGGAGTCGTCCGACGCACTCCAGCTTCGATCGCCTGTGCTCGATGTCGTTGGTCCAGTCCGGGGTGGGCTCGATCTGCTCGCCCGGCGACAGCCAGGGGAGCGCGCAGTCGTACCGCTCGTCCGTCCTCCGACGGTTCAGCTCGAGCCGGTCCCACTCGCGACACCCGGTCTCTTCGAAGTCGTCCAGCAGCTTGAAGCAGCGCAGGCGCGCGAACTCGTTCCCGGCGTCGTCCTTGTGGAACATCAGCGTCGAGGCGCGCGTGGTGTTCGTGCCCAGGCGGCACGTGTACACCTCGCACGGGAACCCGGAGCACACCGGCACGGGCTCGAACGGCGGCGCCGCCGCCAGCGCCGCGCGCGCCGAGTGCACGGCGTCGAAGTCGCACGAGTCGCCGTCGAGGAGGTGCGTCTCGAGCGCGCCGGGGGGGCCGAAGGGCGTCCGGTTGGGGATGACGCGCCAGTTGCCGCCGCCCACGCCGGCGCCGAACCACGGCGGGCCGATGATCACGCCCTGCGGGCCCCAGTACGGGAACGGGAAGGGGCTCCACGCGCGCCCCGCGGGGTCGAGCGCGGCGTCCTCGTCCTCCGAAGACGGCCGAGAAGACGGCCGAGGCTGCGCTCGAACGTCGGCGTGCGGCGTGGAGACTCTGGTCGACGAGAGCGCGGCGGTCCGCGAAGAGGCGCGCGCGTCCGAGGACGCCGACGCCGCGAGCGCGGCGGTCAGAATGAGGAACGAGCGAAACATGTGGTGGTGCGGTAGCGGCGCGTGCGGTTGTGTGGAGAGCCAGCGCTGCGGTCGCGAGAGAAACGAACGACGAGCGTTTCTCGCTCGAGCCTCGTGTTTCCCTTCGTAAGTTCACGGAGCTCGTTCATTTGATCCGATCAACGTTTTGTAGAACCAAAGGTTCTTTCGTTTTTGCCCCATTTTAAATTGACGAGCGAGCGGGCGCGCATAGCGACTAGCGCTCAACGCGAGGTTGAGGCGCGCGGCCGGCGAGCTCGCTCGGCGCTCTGTCAAGCATCAGCGGCTCGGCCGGGCGCGAGGCGCGAGCCGGCCGGTGCGCCGCGCTCTCGGTGGTGGTCGGACACCCGCGCGATGGTGTCTCTGCGGACGCCTGAGCCTGAGTGGCGCGGTGATATCACGTTGGGCGACGAGTACGCGGAGTCTCCGAGCGCGTCGCGCACGTACGACCCGCGCGAAGTCGATCCTGTGGTACGTTCACCCTTCGCGACGGCGCGCCTTCGCGCGCGAACGCGGCCCGCGACCGGCGTTCGCGCCCCGATCGTCGATTTTGTTATTTTTTCTCGCAAGCGCAATTTGCCGTCCAACCGCGGAGAATTGTCGAGTCACCTCGAGCCCTCTCGAGCCCCGCTGACCCTCCACCCCCCAGGTCGTCGAGGATATTCTGAACCACTCGGAGGAAATCGCCGTCGCCGAGGATGGCCACGGTGGCGAGGTCACTCTGCTTCGCCTGCTAAAGGTCCGCGCCCCCCACCGCAGACGACGCGATTGATAAACTTCACGAACAAATCGATCGCGCCTTCGGACGCGGTCGGATTCGGTTCGCCGAAAGTGCCGGTGGACGAGCATCCAACGGTTTTTCGGTTTTTTTTCCTTGAGAGAGATGAAGGTGTCGCTCGCCGGAAACTCACATCCCTCCCCGCTCTTCACGCTTCCGCCCCTCCTCGAAACCGTGACCGATTCTCCGCAGGCGTACGAGTCCGTGCTGACCGAGCACGGCATCTCCCCCGAGGAGGACACGCAGTACTACCGCTTCCTGCTGAAGCTGTCTCTCGATCCCGACCCGGACTGGTGGGTGAAGTACGAGCGCGAGAAGGCGCGCGTCGCCGCCGCCGGCGGGCTCGGCGGGCGCTCGCCGCTGCGCTCGGCGGTCAGCCTCGTGGGCCAGAGCGCGTCTGTGACACGAAGCGCGATGCGGCGCGGGCCCTCGCCGTACGGCCAGCCGCCGCCCCGGGAGGATGCGCGCGAGTTTGCGCGCGACCTGCGTCACGTGCGCCGGCGCGTGATGGATGAGTACTCGCGCGAGCGCGAGTACTCATCGAGAGACCGCGGTGGTTCTCACCGCAAACGCGCTGGTTCGCATCGCAAAAGCGGGTCGGTCCCGTTCGACGACGAGACGTACGACGACGCCGACGGCGACGAGGACCCCGCGGAGCGCGGGTACGCCGACTTCAAGCTCACGGCGGCGGCGTTTCGAGTCTGGATCCGACACGCGTCGTCGCTGCGCGCGCTGCGCACGGCGCGCGAAGCCGCGGTGGAGAACTGGATGATCTCCGTCTCGTTCTGGGAGTGCAACGCGCTGAAGCGCGCGCTCGCGCGCTGGCGCGCGAGACACAACGTCATGCAGCTGCACGCGCTGCGGTTCTGGTACGGCGAGAACCTGCGCAACCGCTTCCGCTACTGGAAGGAGCACACCTACCGGCTGCGCGCCGAGCGCGCCGAGGAGGCGACCAACACGCGCCGCGCGCTCGCGGCGTGGTGCGGGAAGAACCTGTCGTACTGCTTCGCCAAGTGGCGGACCGCCATCGCAGACACCAACGACGCGCGCGCGGACGTGCTGCTGGTGGCTGGCGCCCAGCGCCGCGCGCGCGCGCTCCGCGCGTGGTCGGCGGAGGCGGCGCGGAGCGCCGCCCTCGACCGGCTCGGCGGCGACGTCGAGGCGCAAGCCGCGCACCGCCTGAAGGTGCTGTTCTACGTGAAGTGGCGCTCGGCGTTCCACGAGCGCGCGCGCCGCCGCGAGATCATGCAGCGCATGGGCGCGCGCATCCGCAACCGCGCGCTGTCCGGCGCGCTCGTGGGGTGGCGCGCCAAGACGAGCGCGGCGCTTGAGCAGAAGGCGCTGCTCGCGGGCGTCGCCGCGCGTTTCCGCAACCGCCGGCTGGTCGCCGCGTTCAACACGTGGGCGGAGACGGTGTCGAGCGCGTCGCTCGAGCGGGACAAGCTCCGCGGCATCGCCGCGAGGCTGATGCACGGCTCCGCGACGCGGTGCCTGCGCGCGTGGCACGACCTCGCCTCCGAGCAGGCGCGGCTGGAGGGCTTGTGCGTCAGGGTGGCGTCGCGCATCGCCATGATGGCCGCCGCCGGCGCCTTCACGCGGTGGCGCGACTTCGCGGAGGAGACCCTGAGGCACCGGGACGTGTGCTCGCGAGTCGCGTCGCGCATCCTGAACCGAGTGAAGCTCGGCGCGTTCACGGGCTGGCTCGGCTTCGTGGAGACGATGCGGCGCGAGAAGGAGTGCTTCGAGCGGGTCAAGGCGCTCCCCGAGCGGCGCCTGGCGCGCTTCGGGTGGACGTCGTGGCGCGAGGCGTACGCGCTCCGGCTCAAGATGCGTCGCACCATGCAGATGCTGATGAACTCCTCGACGGTGCGCGTGATGCGGGCGTGGCACGCGCACGTCAACGGCATAAAGGAGGACAAGAACGCCGCGTCCAAGGCGCTGGGGTTCCTGCTCAATCGCACCGTCGCCGGCGCCTTCGCGCGATGGCGCGAAGCCGCCGCCGAGCTTGTCGAGCTGCGCGAGAAGATGCACAGGGTCATGGCGCGCGTCGCGCAGCGGTCGGTGGTCGGCGCCTTCGAGCGATGGCGTGAAGCCGCCGCCGAGATTGTCGAGCTGCGCGAGAAGATGCACAGGGTCATGGCGCGCGTCGCGCAGCGGTCGGTGGTCGGCGCCTTCGAGCGATGGCGCGAAG
>Ga0181561_10000421_pt1 | contig 35616 bp, 29 predicted proteins | sample 011ome_19_FD_133760 | JGI IMG/M metagenome (GOLD analysis project Ga0181561, IMG submission 133760) | Coastal salt marsh microbial communities from the Groves Creek Marsh, Skidaway Island, Georgia - 011510BT metaG (megahit assembly) | ecosystem: Environmental > Aquatic > Marine > Intertidal... | reverse complement strand
CCAATGTCCTGGCAGTCGGCGATGTAGCGTCCCCTGAGAGAGATCCTTCACTGGATTGGTTTGCAGGCGGGTGGCTCGGTGGTCGTGTGGACGCAATGGACGATATTCTTGAAATCGCCAATGACGACACTCTGATCGTGCCTGCTTATGGCCAGGTGATGACAATGGATGAATTCAAGGCAGAACATGAAATGATGCGGCAGCTGTGGGAGCGTTGCTCAACACTGGTGAATAGTGGCCGTAGTGCGCAGGATATTCTGGAAGCCGGTGTCATGGATGAGATTGATCGTACTTTCGATGACCCGTACAAATTCTTATATGACGTCGCCAAGGGATTATGGGCGCACTACACCAACTTCGGTGGAAACGTTGTTTAATTTTTTTCGGAAACTGTCTTTTTGTCCGCAGGTATTGTTGGAGGCGTACTCGAATGCTCAGGTACTTGCGTGCACATTCCGCTTCTCCGTGCGCCTCCGCCTCACCTGCAAACAAAAATACTAGTTTCATAGGTATTTAGATAATGACAAAACTTTCAAAAACCAAATTTCTTAACTGTGCCTGCGTAATTGTTGTATTACTTTGGTCACTACCTTCATCTGGCCAAGATTCACTCATTGACCTGATCAAGGATGGACGCGACAAAGATGCCCTGGCTTTGATTGCCACTGGGGATGTTGATGTCAATGCAACGCTACCCGATCAATCTACTGCCCTAATGCATGCCATCTACAGTGTGAATCACGACCTCGTTGATGCCCTGCTTGCTGCAGGAGCACAAGCGAATGTCACCAACATGTATGGCGCCTCGCCGCTTGGTGAAGCTGTGAAGCTGGACGACGCCAACCTTGTTCGCAAGTTATTGGAAGCAGGCGCGGATCCTGACTCTCCCAACCTGGATAACCAGACTGCCCTGATGCTGGCATCATACATAGGCAATCTGGTGATAGCTGAAATGTTAATAGAAGCCGGTGCCAATGTTAACGCCATCGAAACTTTCAGGGGGCAGACTGCATTGATGTGGGCCTCTGCCGAGAATCATCCTGATATTGCTGAATTGCTCATTGACAATGGTGCCGATGTGTCGGTTAAGGCAGTTTATGACGACTGGCCCAGGCAGATGACCTCAGAGCCTCGTGCCCAGTTTCGTCCCACCGGCGGTCTGACAGCATTACTTTATGCCACACGGGCTAATTGCTATCGCTGTGCTGTTGCAATCGTTGAAGCAGGTGCCGATATCAACCAGCCAAACCCGGATGGCGTCACACCACTGCTGAATGCCATTGATAACAAGAGCTATGATATCGCCATGTACCTGATTGACCGGGGTGCAAAAGTGGATGTTTGGGACATGACTGGCCGGACCCCTCTTTATCTTGCAGTGGATATGAATTCTTTTGTCCCTCGATCCTTTGGCAGCTTTGGTGATGTATTCAATCCCCTGGCAAGTACAGAGCGCAATACGACTGCCATGGATATTGTGAAACGCCTCATCGACATGGGCGTGGACGTTAACCACCAGCTCACCCGCATGCGTCCCAACGGACCTGGTCGTGGTCGTTTTGCTGATTACGACATGCGCGGTGGCGCCCATGCCCTGATGGTTGCCGTATTCACACATGACTACGAGATGATCGAAGTACTTCTGGAAAACGGTGCTGAAGTGGATTTGCGAAATGTCTTCAGAATTACCCCGCTGATGTACGCTGCAGGCATGAGCGGGAACGGCCGGGGCCCCACTGGATCCAACGGTGAGGATATCCAGGATCGCGCCATCAAAACCATCAATATGCTGCTCGACGCAGGGGCTGATGTGAATGCCCAGGTCAATGACAGCCACACTTTCACTGCCAAGCTTGATACGTATATCGCCTGGAAGGACAACGAAGGGCGCAGCGCACTGCACTCAGCCGCCGAATTGGGCTGGGATAAAGTGGCCAAAGTGTTGCTAGATCGTGGCGCAGACCCTACATTACTGGATAACGAAGGCAAGACACCACTGGATCTTGCCCTGGCAGAAGTCGTGGAAAGCACGCGCCCAGGCCGTCGCCCGAATGTTGAGGGTCGCCAGGCAGTTGCTGCATTGCTCAGTGATGTCTTTAATAACGACACCGACAACGCGGAAGCCTCCACAAACTAATCCCTGGAGAAAACTCATGAACAACCTGTCGTCAATCAAACCTTCATTGCTGGCGACGTTGTTTGTGTGCCTTTCTGGTCTGACTGCCTGCGAGCAAACCACGGAATCATCGACTGATACAGCAACAGAAGTTGCTGGTGTGGTTGATGAGCAGATCAAGGCCATTGAATGGTACGGTGGGTCTATTGAAGAGGCCTTTGCCCTGGCTGAAGCTGACAACAAGCCACTCTTTTTCTACTGGGGTGCAATCTGGTGCCCTCCCTGCGAACAGATCAAGGCAACTGTTTTCAAACATCCTGCCTTCCTCGCAAAAACCAGCCTTTTTATTCCGGTCTATCTGGATGGTGATACCGAAAGAGCGCAGTCCTGGGGTCAGCATTTTGATGTGGCTGGTTATCCCACGATGATTGTTTTCTCACCCACGGGAGATGAGATCACCAGGATTCCAGGCTGGATAGACAGTGAACAATATCTCAATGTGCTTCAGCTCGCCCTGGATGATCTGACCAGCACAACCGACCTGTTACGTCAGGCAGTTTCTGATCCGGAATCCATCGCCCCGGAAGCCTATACTAGGCTGGCATTTTATTCCTGGGAACAGGCTACACTGCCGGAAGACCTGGAAATAAACAGAGACCGCTACAGCACACTTGCCGCACAGGCACAGGAAGCCGGCAATTACGTGGCATGGTCCAGATTATTTTTCCATGCGCTGTACGCAGCAGGCGTGCAAATGGAGGAAGACGGCAGCGAGTTGGCACACACAGAAAAAACTGAAGCCCTGAACGCCATGGCTACTATTTTTTCCACCCCTGAACTGGTGCTGGCCAACAGCGACTATGCCCTGCTGTATTTTGAAGACCTTGTGCCTATGCTGACCGAAGAAGGCAGTGAGAGAGATAGCCTGGTTCAACAATGGATTAGTGCCATGGGTTCATTACGCAATGCAACCCAGTTATCCGGTGCCGAGCATATCGCCAGCTGGTATCCCGAAGTTGCCAACTACTGGATGACCCATCCTGACGCCGAACAGTTATCTGAAGAACTGGAGATGGCAATCATCTCCTTCATCAACGAAGTGGACAACGATACCCGTGGTGAAGCCCGTCAGAATGTTATTAACACCAGCTACCAGTTGCTTGAAGAAGCCGGACGTTCCGATCTCGCCCGCGATCTCCTCTTAAAAGAGCTGGAGAAATCCCATGCCCCCTACTACTTCATGAGCAGCCTGGGTGACCTGGAAGAAGATGCCGGCAACACGCAGCTGGCAGTAGAGTGGAACAGGAAGGCATGGGAAGGAGCCTCTGGCGAAGCCACACGTTTTCAATGGGGCTACCAGTACGTGGATACCCTTGTTCGCCTGGTTCCGGAAGAAAGCGAGAATATCCTGAACACATCACAACAATTGTTAAGCGAATTTAGTGAACCTGAGAATGTACTTACCGGGCGCAATTTTGCCCGACTGCAAATGTTATTGAACAGTCTTGGTCAATGGCAGGAAGAAGTTAAGTCGGATAATCAAACAACCGCTGGAATGAATGCTCTTTATTCCAGTATCACGACCGTTTGTGAAGACGCTAATCTTTCTGAAGAAAGCCAGGTGCATTGCCAGGAATTGGAAACGTCCTTTAGCAGCCTGCTTTTTTAATTACCCCGAACTTTGTCTTACGGCGAATAGAACACCGGCGACGTCCAGGCTCTTTCCTGGATTGTTGCCGGCACATTGTTCGGAATAGCCATGTTATTTCTCACTGCCAGGTAGGTTGACCAACGCGGCGTCGGGATCTCCAGCACTCTCACGTAATAGATCGCTGATTGGCCCGGATCAAAATCAGGGTCGGTCCAGACAGTCGCAAGCTGCATTGCGCCAATATCATTGGAATATGTTGCGTTAGCCAAATTCACAGTATTGCCAACTGCCGGCAGGTTGCCCTGCTCATCAGGTATCCGATCCCCTGACCAGGCGACGTCATAAATGCTCTCCCTGGCCTCTCCACCTTCACGCCAGATTTTCACAACCTGCACGCGATCAAGGTTGGCCCCGTCAGGATCCCTGACGGCATGAATTACCAGCTTCATGGGTTCATCTGTCCCGCTCCAGGGAACATCTGAGCCCATCGCATAACCCTGCGCATAGGCCAGGCTTACCCATTCGCGCTCCTCTATAAAGGATTCATCGAAAACCCAACCGGCAAACATTCTGACGCGAATCCGTGTACCTGACGTAGCAAAGGCTTCCCGTCGTTCCATTGCAGCAAACAGGGATTCACGCGTGTTTTCTTCGGCCCACAAACCGGTCAGTGCGCCGGCACTGAAAACTGTGGCCGATTCTCCGGTGATTGGATTGAGTTCATTAAGAACCATATCCGGCTTGAACATGTCATCGGAATAACCAAGCGCACCGACAAAATTATCCTCTTCCGTGGCGGACACACCTGAATGAAAATCGGAGCTGCCTATGAGACCAAAACGAAACGGATTGATACCTATGGTGCTTTCCATCTCCAGGCCTCTCGCCAATGCAGGACGAATATATCCTCCAGCAGGATCAGCACCCTCTTCGTTTGCGAGATTTATTAACTCGAAACCGGCAAACTCATCTGTCTGACCAAATTCAGGTCGCGACTCACTTGTTCCTTTGATCTGGGCAATCTCCACCAGGCGTTCGTTGGCCAGTCTCCTGGCTGCATAGTTTTCCGTGATCGGATCACCATAGGAGTCCGTTGTTGAAAACATCAGACCCTGGCTCATATTGGAATTGTGAGGAATCAGTACCGACTCTATGCCTTCTTCACGCAGGGATTCTACGTATGACCAGAGATCTTCAGGAATTGGTGAATCCAGGGCACTAAAAGGCCGGGATGGATACTGTGGCCCCCGAAAAATCACATTGCGGTGCAGGTGAGCACCACCGGGCATAGGAGACCATTCAAATGCAATCAGACTGGTGAATTTCCCAGGCTGGTTATAACGCTCAGCGGCAGCCATCTGCTGCTGCCAGTAACTGCTGATGATTGGCTCAGTGACAAACTCCGGAATTGCAGGATCAGTCCCCCGGAAGGCGCTGGGCGAGAAAAGCCGCATGTAGGAAAGAATGGAGTCAGTAGCAGCTATCTTCTCCGGCCATTCAGTATCGGAAAACAACCCTGCCGGATCGCCTGCCTCAGGGGCAACACCAAGATATTCGGCATGATCAGTGACCGCAAGAAAATCCAGCGGCCGGTTGCGCCTGACATCCCTGCCCATGTACTGCACTGTTTCACCAAGTGCAAAACGATAGGCATCATCGGGAGTGGTCTGTATACCCGACGAAGCCGAATCAAATGACAAACCGGTATGAAGGTGTAAATCCCCGAAAAAAGCAGCCCGCTCCTGCTGAGCCGAGACCACTGTTGAGCTGGCAACCACAAAAAGCAGTGAGGAGAAGATTGTTCGTTTAAAATATTTTATTGTAATCATGGCGGCTCATTTTTGAACCGGATGATAAGGGTATTACTGATTAGGTTACAAGCCGCCTGGCAACCATGGCGGCTCCGAGCAGGCCAGGATGTGCATGATTGATCAGTACAGTGGGTACTGCTTCAAGCAGGTGGCGATGACGTCCCTTGTTTTCAAAACTTGCCCTGAAAGAACTGTTTGAAAGCAGTTCCGGATAGCGCTGAACAATCCCGCCTGCTATATACAAACCATCAAAGGCACCGGTTGCAAGTACGAAATTACCCGCCACCTGGCCAAGAATTTCAAAAAACAGATTAATTGACTCTGCCGCCAGCGTATTGGTTTTAAATTCCTTGAAAATTTCAGAAGCAGTCAGTTTTTGACTCGGCAAATTATGGATTTCTGATAAAGAGATATAGATATTTTCCAGGCCGCTACCTGATACCAGCCTTTCATCTGAAACACGTCCAAAACGGTGACGCAAAATTTCCCAGACAGCTCGTTGCAATGCATTTTCGGGAGCAAACCCGACATGGCCCGCCTCTGTTATTACAGGGATTAAGGCATCATTACGTTTAATCAAGCCGGCAGCACCAAGGCCTGTCCCCGGACCTATGACGGCTACATTGAAGGCATCCCTGTTCAGGTTTTCCGGTTCATGCAGGCCAAAAGTGATCATTTCCTCAGGGAGTAATTCAGGCAGGCTGTAGGCAATGGCTTCAAAATCATTGAGCAGGCACGTGGAGGAAATACCAAATTCCTGGTTGAGACTTGCTTCCCGTATATGCCAGTTATTGTTGGTCAGGTCGACATTTCCTTCACGAACCGGGCCTGCAGCTGCCAGGCAGATAGCGGAAGGCATTGGAGACTCAATACTCTCAAGGTAGGTACGGATTGCCAGTTCAGGGGTGTTGTATCCAGCACACTGGAGTACATGCTCGTTGTGGTAACCATGCCCCTCTGGCTCTGCAAGAGCAAACCTGGCATTGGTTCCGCCGATATCACCAACCAGCAATACACTGTCAGTTGTTACAGGCACTTAAGGCATCCTGGGCATTTTTCGTGATCTCTGCAAAGCGTTTTTCTGCAATCAGCTCACCAGAAGCAAACCAGCTACCACCAATACTGATAACATTTGGCAGCTGGCTGTAACTACTTACCGATGAGGCATTGATACCACCCGTAGGGAAAAAGCGAATTTCCGGCATGGGTGCCGAAACAGCTTTTAGCAATGGCGCACCTCCGGAAAGTTCAGCAGGAAAAAATTTCTGCAGGACGTATCCCTTCTCAAATAAAGCAAGCATCTCACTTGGTGTCACAGCACCGGGCACAAAAGGCATTTCAAGTTCAGCCGCTGCCTCAAGCAACAGCCCTGTGGAGCCTGGACTTACCGCAAACCTTGCCCCGGCATTATTAACAGTTGTTAACTGAGTTGGCTGCCGAATACTGCCGGCACCCAGCACAATATCCTCCACAGCAGTTGCAATAGATTCAATAGCAGGCAAGGCCGCAGGTGTCCTCAGTGTGATTTCGAGGGCACCGATTCCGGCATCCTGCAGGGATTTTGCGAGATCAACTGCGGTATCAGCATCCTCGATGACAAGGACCGGCACCAGTTTCACGTCTTTTAGCAAACCTAAAGCATCCATATCATTCTTCCCCGAAAAAAACAGAGGCTCCTTCTTCAGCAGACGAAACCTGGTTTCTGAAAACGGAGAATAATTCCCTGCCCATACCTTCTCCCGGTTGTCTGAACGCTTCTGTCATTTCATTTCGGGTCGTCAAGTCAGCCTCCACGTTAAAAACGCCCTGCATGGCGTCAATGGTAACCAAATCATCGTCCTTGATCAGGCCAATATTTCCTCCTGCATATGCCTCGGGAGAAACATGAATGGCTGACAAAACCTTTCCTGAAGCCCCGGACATTCTGCCATCTGTCAGCAGTGCCACCTTGAAACCCCTGTTCTGTAAAACACCCAGGCATGGCGTCAACTTATGCAGCTCAGGCATACCATTGGCCATGGGGCCCTGGTGAACAAGAACCAGCACCATATCCTGTTCAAGTTTGCCAGCGTTGAATGCATCAAGCACCGCTTCCTGGGAACTGAACACTTTAGCCGGAGCAGAGATCTTCCTGTACTGCTCATCTACAGCCGAAGTCTTGATAATGGCCTTACCGAGATTTCCAGTAACCAACTGCAACCCACCCGTAGGCTGGAATGCCTCTTTTACAGGTCTGAGCACACTGTTATCTCCGGAGGTTTTTGCCACGGATTTCCACGCGACAGAATTGCCCTCAAGACAGGGCACCTGGGTGTACTTGTCCATACCTTTACCAGCAACAGTACTGACATCCTGGTGCAGCAGACCTTCATTCAGCAATTCACGAATGATAAAGGCCAGTCCGCCTGCCGTATTGAAGTGATTCACATCCGCAACACCATTGGGGTAAACCCTTGTCATTAAAGGTATAACTTTTGACAGTTCGGCAAAATCTTCCCAACGAATACTGAAGCCTGCCGCTTTAGCGATAGCAACCAGGTGCAGTGTATGGTTACTAGAACCACCGGTCGCCAACAAACCAATGATTCCATTGGTCAGGGCCTTCTCATCAACAATATGCCCAAGCCGCATGTTACCTTTCGCTGCGTTATTTATTACCTGGCGGGTTGCTTCCCGGGTCAGCGCTTCACGCAAGTCGGTACCCGGATTAATGAATGAGCTTCCTGGCAGCTGCAGTCCCAGGAACTCCATTAACATCTGGTTGGTATTCGCAGTGCCGTAAAATGTGCATGTTCCCGGGCTATGGTAGGCAGCCGACTCTGCCACCAGTAAATCACCGCGGCTTGCTTCACCTGCTGCGAATGATTCTCTGACTTTGGCTTTTTCCTTATTCCCCAAACCGGAAGGCATTGGCCCGGCAGGAATAAATATTGTGGGCAAATGACCAAAAGCCAGTGCCCCTATCATCAACCCGGGAACAATCTTGTCACAAATACCCAGGCAGGCAACACCATTGAACATATTGTGTGAAAGCGCCACTGCCGTTGATAGCGCTATAACCTCCCTGCTGAACAACGAAAGATCCATACCATCCTGGCCCTGAGTAATGCCATCACACATAGCTGGCACACCACCAGCAAACTGGGCCACCGCATCGTTTTCATTGGCTGCTTCCCGAATCTGATCGGGATATTTTTCATAAGGCTGGTGAGCACTCAGCATGTCGTTATAAGCAGAGACGATGCCTATATTAATAACGCCCGGATCCTGCAGGCGGGATTTAATGTCGGACGAACAGGCAGCAATACCATGAGCAAGATTGCTGCAGGGCAATTGCGCGCGGTCAGGGCCCTCTTCTGCAGCCCTGTGTATTTTGTCCAGGTATTTCTGCCTGGATTCGGAACTGCGCTGTTTGATTCTTTCTGTGACCTGTTCAATAACAGTGTGCATTGGTATGACCCTCACGGAGCGCAGAATATATTGATATCGGCAGCATTGAGCAAATGTTCAATCGGCAGCCCTTCAGGATTTTCAAGCTGCTGTCTTTTCTTTTCGCCAAACACCAGCAGCAGGATTTCATTTGTGTTCAGGATAGCCGGCAATGTCATGCTTATTCTTTGAAATTCGCTAGACGGGGTCATCACCTGGATAGTCTGGCTTTTACTTTTCAACCCCTGTTGCAACTGTGGAGAGTCCGGGAACAGCGAGGCAAAATGACCGTCTTCTCCCATACCCAGCAAACTGCAGGCTGCAGGCAAAAGTGAACCAAGCCTGGCATCATCAGGCGGTATGAAACTGCCTCCAGCGGCTTTATCTCTTAGCAGATGATCACGGACCAGTTTTTCATTGCTCTGGGGATGGTCTACTGGCACGCAGCGCTCATCAGACAGGGTGATGTAAACGCGATCCCACTCAAGGTTACGACCAGATAGAATGTCGAAGCAGCGTATAGGACTATTTCCACCGCTGGCAACAAGCAAGGCCTTTCCAACAGCTTCAAGTTGGCGATGAAGCGAAGATTGAATATGGTCGGCCAATGCCTGTGAAGCCGCTTCCCTGTCACTAAATATTTGCATCTGCCAATTCAAGCCTATCCGATTGCCCAATGCCTTTTATCCCTGTCCAGCATAAGGAATGCCCCGGTCGGCCCCCAGGACCCCGCACTGTAGGACTCAATTGGCTGGCCTGCTGATTGCCAGCCTTCAATGATGCCATCTGTCCATCGCCATGCCGTTTCTATTTCATCGCGACGCATGAAGAGAGCCTGGTTACCCCTGAAAATCTCCATCAGTAAACGCTCATAGGAATCGGGATATTTGACACCAAAAGTTTGCTCGAAACTCAGATCCAATGAAACAGGTTTGAGCTTGAACCCTCCGGGTCCAGGCTCCTTGGCCATGATATTGAGCTTCATACCTTCATCGGGCTGGAGCATAATCGACAGCCGGTTTGGCAAGGTTGAAAAATGTTCCGTATCAAATATTGAATGCGGCACCTGCTTGAACTGGATAAGGATTTCAGAATGCTTTCTTTCCAGCCGCTTTCCTGTTCGCAGGTAAAAGGGAATGCCAGACCAGCGCCAGTTATCGACTTCTAGCTTGATGGCGACAAAGGTTTCTGTCCCTGAATTGGAATTTCCCCCTTCAAGCTGTTCAGCATACCCGTTCACGGCTTCGCCATTCACAGCACCTGCTGTGTACTGCCCTCTTACCGTGTGAGTTCTCACCTGGTTTTCACGGATTGGCTTCAGAGCCCTCAGTACTTTAATCTTTTCATCCCGCACCGAATCATCGCCAAGACTGCTCGGAGGTTCCATGGCCACGAGGCAAACAAGCTGCATCAGATGATTCTGAACCATATCGCGCAGGGCACCTGTCTTGTTATAAAACTCAAGGCGACTCTCCACTCCAAGATCTTCAGCCACTGTAATCTGTACATGATCAATGACTTCCCTTCGCCACAAGGGTTCGAACAAAGAGTTGCCAAACCTGAGAGCAAGAAGATTCTGGACTGTTTCCTTACCCAGGTAATGATCTATCCTGAATACCTGGTTCTCCCTGAAACATTGACCAACATCATCGTTGATATTGCGCGCCGATTCATAATCATGACCTACCGGTTTTTCCAATACGATGCGCATATCATCCTGCACAAGGTCATTGTGGCTCAGTCCCTTGGCAATTGATCCAAACAGTGAAGGGTGTGTTGCCAGGTAAACCGTTCTTGTCTTGTGTTCATGACCCTTGAGTTTTGCTGCAAGTTGATCCCAGCTGTCATGATCAAGTGCGTCAAGCTGGACATAATCAATGAGCGCTGCAAAGGCGCTGAAATTTTCCCCGACTGCTTCGGGACTGATCTCCTTGAGGGCCAGTTTGATCTTTTCAATATAGCCTGCCTGATCAAGCTCCTCCCTGCCCACGCCAATAATACGACTGTCATTGGTTATCTGGCCGTCGCAAAAACGATGAAAAAGTGCGGGAAGCAGTTTTCTTGACGCCAGGTCACCATTGCCTCCGAAAATAATGAGGTCAAATGCATCGACAGGAATCAGTTCAGCCATGGCTTCTTCCTTTTCAGGTGTTGAAAAGAATTAATGCCCTCGAAAGGGCATTAATTATAACTAGCAGGAACTGCTATGAAAGCATGTCATGGCAGGACAAAAGGGGGGAGGCCCTGCCATCACATCATCAATCCTTACCAGTAGTAAGCGAAACGTAATCCGTACTGGGCTGGTGCTGAATAGGAACCACGTGGTTGACCAGCTTCAACCTGGCGCCACCAGGCGATTTCCTCGTTAGTGATGTTGTAGCCATATGCCTGCAGATACCATGGAGCATCCTCTGCCGGCTTGTAAGTCAGCAGAAGATCAGCCATGTACCAGCTGTCCCTGTGATCGCCAAAGGTTTCAACATCATCCATAAAGTAGCCTGGCAAATCCACGTAATCACCATTGGGGCTGAATCCTGTACCGTAACCACCTGGATCATTCACATGTTTGTCGGCATTCCAGATAGTCAGATAGTCCTCAGACTGCCAGTGGTAGTTTAGTGAAGAAGTCAGGATACCAAAGTCACCCAGTACGAAGTCATGCTCCCAGCGAACAGTGAAAGCGACATCCGGAGAAAACGGTGCTTCGTTACCTTTCAGGTTAACTGCATTCTCAGGAACATTGGCAATGGACTGGTCATAACCCGCCCGGCCGAATTGTGCATCCATACCGTAGTACCACTGGGTAACAAAGTCATCAGTAATTTCCGTGTCCATGAAGGTTGCCCAGCCATTGATGCGGCCATTCTCGTAGGGGATCCAGTCAAATTCGAGTTCTATACCCTGCATGACCTGCTCTCCGAAATTCTGGGTTCCCCAGATGGTGACGACCTGCTGAACCTGCTCCACTTCCATGGTTTCGCGGTTGAACTCAGTGGCAAAAACAGTATCAACTGGCACGTTGCCCGTGAACTGCTTGCCGTCATACTTGGTGTGATAGTAGTTAGCAGATAGGTTCATACGGCCATCCAGTAGCCTGGTCTTGATTCCGAATTCAGCCGTTATAGCCTCTTCAGTATCGTAGGACGTGTCAACACGGGAACCTGGACCTTCAGGATGCGTCGTATTGTCACCGCGCACATACTGGTCAGCAATACTGCCTGACTTGAAGCCCGACGCTATGTAGCCATAGGCAAACGTGGTGTCATTGACATCCCAATCCAGACCAATTCGCCAATCAGTGCTATCGAATTTGGCGCTGGCATCATTTTCTGATGTCTGCACGTAACAACCGGTGCCGCCAAAAAATGGACCACCACCATAAGGACCGCCCTGGGCCTCACAGTTAACTCCTGCAATCTGGCCTCCGGCAAGATGGAAGTCAGGTGTCAGTGCATTCAGGTTTTCAGGAAATGCAAAACGCTGACCCCAAATCTCAGTTGAAGGGTAACAGCTGTTCCATACTGTACAGTCATAGTTTGCACCACCAACATCAGACTTTTCATCTTCTGTGTAACGTGCACCCACTGTCAGGAACAGATCGTCTCTGAGCGGGTAAGTGACCTGACCAAATATAGCAGTGGATTCCACCACACGATCAGGCTGTACAAACAGGCTGTCACCATTGAGTGTTGCATGGAAAAAGGCTTCCATATCATTGTCCTCTTTCATCCAGAAAGCACCTGCAACCCATGCCAGGTCACCAGTAGTACTCTTGAATTCAAGATCAACAACGTTGGAATTAGCCTTGTAATCATTAATGATCAGGGCCATGTCATAAGCGGCATTAGCGCCACCATCGGTATCCCACTGGGAATACTGCCGTAACTGCTGGTTACCGTACTTGGCAGTGAATGCAATGTCACCGAAATCCTGGGAATAGATAGCCCGAGCAGAACGGATTTCCATATCCACTACTCCGGGTACGTTTACAAACGAGGTATAACGATCGTTGGTACCCTGGATATCTTCACAGGTGTTACCAGGATATACAGCAGGATCACCCAGCAGTTTATTATCACGCAGTGCCATCTGTTCGCAGGAATACATGTTCTGCCAGCCTGCGCCGTCATCCTGAAACACTTCGTACTGCAGCGTCAGGTCACTCGTTTCACTAAACAAGTAACGACCACTGATGCGATAGGCATGCTGGTCAGTATTGTTATAAAAAGTGGAGGCATCGGCCTTTACCTTGGTCTGAGGCAATCCTATCTGCCAGCCCGGATCAGCCCAACAGCCATCCTGCCAGCTCTGGCAACCCAGGTACCATGAATAATCCGTGGCAGTTGTTTTCTGGCTCTGGTCAGTGATTGGCTGGAACTGGTCTCTTACCGACTGGGGAAGGAAGCGCCAATCTGGCTGTGATCCATCATAAAAGCCATTCAAAAAAGAATCACGTTCTTCAGTCATGAAAGCAAAACGCAGGGCAAAACGGTCATTGATCGGCAGGTTAAAATGACCACGAATGCCTTCCTCGTTGAAACGACCCGCATTCAGAGTAACTGCGGCTGTCTGCTCATTGGGGTCAGGCTTGGCGGTAACAATATTCAATGTACCCACGATAGAGTTCCTGCCAAAAAGAGTACCCTGTGGTCCCCTGGCAAGCTCTGCCCTTTCCAGGTCAAACATCAGTGCATTGGCACCTTGCGGCCTTGGCACGTATATCCCGTCAACGTGAATACCTACAGCAGGATCGCCCACCTCTGTGACATTCGTTGAACGTACACCACGCAGGGTAATAATCGGCGCGCTTGTATCAGAATTCTGAATAGAAAGTGCTGGCAATGCGTAACTCAGGTCTTTCACATTATCAATGCCAAGATTCTGCATCTGCTCGCCTTCCATGGCAGAGATCGCCAGTGGCGTTGTCATGATATCCGTTTCACGACGCGTAGCAGTGACTGTTATGGTTTCAATTTCAAAACTTTCGTTGATTTGATCCTGTGCAAAAACAGACGACACCGGCATTGCTGCCAGTGCTGAAATGCTCCAACACAATATATTGACTTTGGGCATCATGTATTCCCCCCGGTTAATCAGTTATGTAAATTGCTTTCGAAGCTCCCTGGACACTTTTTATCAATAAAAGGTTCAGATGTCAGAGCGATTCGGTAGCAGATTTATTCCCCATTCAGATTTAAAGTTTTGCTTTAATTCAGCTATGACAGCGTTGTCATTAACCATCGTTATATGATAACTTGACAGCGTTGTCAACATTTAAGAAAAAAATAATTCCCTGCTTAAATACCTTTACTATGTAGGGTTAAAATAGCCAGGCCAGGTCAGTTAATGCTGGCAACACAGAATAAAAAAGGGGCAGCCCGGCTGCAGTATTCGAGAAGTTACCAATGAATTTCATGCAAAGAGCCACGCTAGAAGATGTCGCAATCCGTGCCGGCGTATCCATCAAAACGGTATCACGCGTCGTCAATAATGAACCAAATGTCCGTGAAGACACCCAGGAAAAAGTTGCAAAGGCTATTGCCGAGCTCAATTACAGGCCTAATGCCTCGGCCCGCAATCTAGCCAGCAAACGCTCCCACCTGGTGGCATTGCTGTATGACGACCCAGCCGCTTACGAACTTCCCTCTTCCGGTTACATAATCAATATGCAGGAAGGGGTGCTTAGGGCCTGCCGGAAAAATAACTATGATCTTCTCATTCACCCATGCAATCCCAAGAGTCGCAGCATCAGCGGAGAGATCAAATCCCTGATTGATCATGCTCGGCCGGACGGCATTATTGTGGCCGCACCGCTGTCAAATATGCCTAAAATCATTCGCGCTATAGAATCCACGGGAACAACAATTGTCTGTCTTTCCCCCGGCAAGAAAGATCCTGCACACAGCACAATTTCAACTAACGACCGGGAGGTGAGCGCAGAAATGGTGCATCATCTTCATTCACTGGGCCACAAATCTATTGCCTTCATTGCCGGGGACCCCAGCCACAAGGCGGTATCCAATCGCCTGGCAGGTTTTCGCAAGGGTATGCAGGAATGCGCACTGAAGGTTCAGGATTCACTGATCATGGCTGGGGACAACTCGATTGGAGCAGGCGAAATTGCAACTGAAAAACTGATGGCCAGGAAGTCACCGCCAACCGCAATATTTGCCGCCAATGATGATATGGCCGTGGGCGTAATTCGTGCTGCCAAGAAACTGGGTATTGCTATTCCTGATGAACTTTCCGTAGCTGGCTATGACGATATCGCACTGGCAAGACAGGTCTATCCTTCCCTGACAACCATATCCCAGCCCCTGGCAACCATGGCCGAGCATGCCGCGAAAATAATCATCGAGGGTGCAGCCCGGAAAGAGAAAGTGCAGCGTCTCGAAATCGTACCTGGTGTCCTGAAGATCAGGGAGTCAACCGGCACTGTACCCGAATACTAAGCCCAGATATTGCCGGACTACTACCTAACCTGAAAAGGGATATTGGCATGGGCAGCATGGTTGTTTCCATCATAGGCATAGACGAATAAACGGTAATTGCCTTTCATTTCAGGAACAGTGAAAACCATCCTGCCATTTTTTTCACTAATGATTTCCATTGGAATATTTTCCAACTGCGCTTCCTTGTCACCCCCTACTTCCTGGGCCGTGCTTTCAGGTTTGAGTTCCCAGGCCAGTCTGATTTCATCCTTATCGCGGTCCCTTATTCTAATCCGTGCAGTCACCTGCCTACCCGGGGAAAGCGTAACGCTGTCATGGGCAGACCTTGCATCCAGGGTAAAAGAGCGTACTTCTGGAGAACGGTTTTGGGGCCATGATCCATTCCATAGATAGTGCATGATATCGACTGTTTCTGTTTCCTCGCCGGCCTCGGTGAACATGCCAAACCATGTTGGTGTTCTTTCCTGCTTCTGACCCCAGAGAAAGGCAAATGACCCAATGATGACATCACCGTGAGGCACTATATTTTCCTGGTAACCTTCCAGGTAGACATCGGCTTTTTCCGTACTGTTCATCTCTATTGGCGCCTGCCAATTTGTCTTGGGCATTTCCCAATGACCAATGGCACCCCATTCTGTTATCCAGACCGGCCTGTCAAGATCAGCCTCGCGGAGAAAATCAGGGACATTAAAAATTTCCCCATAGACCTGGAAACTCAGGATATCAAGGTCAGGTGCCAGTGTTTTCAGGTCATCGACCACATCAAGACCCAGTCCTGCAACTGTCGAGGTTACGGGGTGATTCGGATCAAGCTCATGGATCATCAAGGCAATATCGTTTACAACCTCGTAAACACGAGAATTTGTGTAATCAAAATTGAGTTCATTGCCAATAATCCATGCCATCAGCGCAGGATGGTTCCGATACTTCAGGATTTCACTTCGTATAATTTCTTTTTGGAGGGAAACCGCCGTTTCATCGTTGTAATCAAAACCCCAGCGCTCCGGTGAAACCGGTAAACCAAGCGCCACCATCACGCCATTGGCATGGGCTGTATCGAGTACTTCCTGGGCATTCTCGGTGGACCAGTTACGTATGGCATTGCCACCATGGGCAGCGAACAATGCAATATCCCCGAATTCAAGGCCGGCTCCCTTTATCTCGAACGGACTGCCATCACGCAGCAACCTGTACCCGCTATCCAGCTTTTCTATCTCAATTTTAACTGGGCCAGGTTCAGCACATATGGCACACATTGAAAAAATTAATGTGATGACTGCTAAAAAAATTCGATTAAGCATGTTGTATACCTACCAGTTCATCTTCTATCTGTTCAAGGGATTTACCCTTGGTTTCCGGGAGAACTTTAACAACAATAACCAGGCCAGCCACTGCAAAAAGGCAGTAGACCAGGAAAGTTGTTGCACTACCCAGATTCTCCAGCTCCCAGGGAAAAACAAGAGTAACCAGAAAAGCTATGGCCGAGTTAACCAGGCCGACAAAGGAAATCGCCTTACCCCTGATACGGTTAGGGAAAAGTTCAGAGAACAATACCCACATGACAGGCCCAAGCGAAATAGCAAAACTGGCAACAAAGCCTAGAATACCCACAAGAATAAGCATCGGCTGAAGATTGGCAGCTGCCTCAAGCAGGGCATTCTTGTACTGGTCATAAAGCTCCGGACCAAGCGAATCAGCAAGGGCAGTCTGAAAGGCAATGTCACTTTCAAATATCACGCCTACCACACCAGCTGACTGTAACACCTGCAATTCTTCTGCCAGAACTGCCAGGCTGGTACTGTCCAGCACATAGGTCGCTGAAGCAAAGCCGTAGGAAAGAAGGCCCATGAAAAACGCCACTCCCGTCAGACCAATGACCAGCAGCTGCTTTCTGCCCAGTCTGTCGATGAGACTCATGGCAGCAACAGTAAAGACAACATTGATGAGTCCGACCAGGATTGCCTGCATGAAAGCTGCATCAGTGCCCACACCAGACTGGGCAAATATCATGGGCGCGTAATAAAACACAGCGTTAATACCGGTTATCTGCTGAAGTACTCCTACACTCAGACCAATGATGAGCACTAGCCGCATTGAATGATCAGTCAAGGCTGACCATGGCACAACTGGAGACTGCTGTTCTGAATGGATCGCCTGTTTTAGTTTGCTAACTTCCTGCTCTGCCGAAACCGGGCCCGATATTTTTTCAAGAATGGAGAAAGCTTCGGTCTCTCTGTTCTGGAGAATGAGCCAGCGGGGGCTTTCCGGTACGCGGGCAAGAAAAACAAAGTAAAGTACCGCCGGTACAAATTCTATACCGAGCATCCAACGCCAGGTCAGGGAGTCAAGTCCGATCATGTGTACCCAGGCCAATTCGGTCTGTGCCAGTTTCAGAATCAGGAAATTGGAAAAAAAGGCAACAGAAATACCAATGACAATATTAAACTGGTTAAAGGACACCAGTTTGCCCCTCTGTGCTGGTGGCGCCATTTCAGCAATGAGCATGGGTGCAACAATTAGCGATGCGCCCACACCAATCCCCCCTAACATGCGAGCCAGAACCAGAAGCAGAAACGAGGAAGCAAGTGCGGAAGCTATGGCAGACACAGCGAACAGGATCGCTGCAATTTTTAATACAACAAGTCGACCAAAGCGATCACTGAGCGGGCCGGCAAAAAACATTGCCAGCGTGGCGCTTAGGGTGAGAGAGGAAACAGACCAGCCCAATTCAAGGCTGCTGAGGGAGAATTCCTGCTCAATGTAACCGACGACACCCGAAATCACGGATGTATCGAATCCCATGAGGAAACCACCGAGTGCAATGATCAATGCTATGGCTATCATGAGATTCTTATTGCCTCTCTGTGGGTTAAGTTATTAAGAGGTCAACCTGAAATCGGTCTCCAGGGTAGCCAGTGAATCACCGCCAATCCATGCACGAAATTCTCCGGGCTCAAGGATCCGTTGCTGTTTGCGCCCATAAAATGAAAGGGCTCCCGCATCGAGTTCAAAACTTATCCGCTCCGTCTGTCCAGGCCTTAAGGTTACCCGCCTGAACCCTTTCAGTTCTCGAACAGGCCTGGTCACACTTCCCACCAGATCTTTGATATATAGCTGGACGATTTCTGTCCCCACCGCACTTCCTGAATTGGTGATATCCGCACTGATGGTAACGCTCTCTCCTGCCCTGATTTCATTATTACTGCATTCGATATTGGAATAGCTAAATGTTGTATAGGAAAGGCCAAATCCAAACGGGAAAAGTGGCTTATACCCTTCATCCAGGTGGAATACACACATGCCTAGGGATGTCTGGGGAGTCTTTGGTTCTATTTCATCAATATGAATGACCTTGTCTTCACTTGGTGGTTTGCCGGAATTTTTATTATTGTAGTAAATGGGTATCTGTCCCACGTGACGCGGGAAGGTCACCGGTAATTTTCCTGATGGAACAGCATCACCGAAAATAAGCTCAGCAATAGCAGAGCCACCCATGGTGCCGGGATGCCAGGCGAACAAGAGTGCATCAACGTCATTCAGAATATTTATAAGGGTTAAAGGTCTTCCTGCCATAATGACAGCAATGATTGGCTTGCCCGCTGCCTTAATACTTTTAACCAGGGCTTCCTGACAACCGGGCAAACTGATGTCTGCGCGGCAATGAGCCTCACCGGAAAGGATAGATTCCTCACCAAGAAAGAGCACTACGGCGTCACTGCTTTCGACAATTTGCATGGCTTCAGAAATATCAGCCTGTTTATCCCTGCTAGTCTCCATAGCCTTGCAGTAGGCAACCTCCGTGCCCGGTGCGACGGCCTGACATATCCCCTGTAGACCTGTGACACTCAACTCGGGATTTCCATCAAAGATCCAGGTGCCCAGCTGTTCATAGGGATCATCTGCCATCGGACCGATGACTGCGATCTTCTTTAAGGACTCCCTTGCAAGGGGAAGTACGCCATCGTTTTTCAGCAGGACCGTGCTTTCAATTGCTGCCCGCTTAGATACCTGCAAGGCATCCTCGAATTCTGTTTCTGCAAAAATGCCTGGATTGCTGAAAGGATCATCAAACAAGCCCAGCTGAAACTTGATGCCCAGGATATTCGTTACGGCTTCATCTAGCACATCTATGGCAAGCTTCCCTTTTTCCAACAGTGAGGGAAGGCTGCTGGTATAGGCATCTCCCGCCATTTCCATCGAGACTCCGGCTATAACTGCCTCGTACGCCGCCTGCTCCTTGTTCTCGGCAAAACCATGTGTCTCCAGTTCGCCGATTGAATCCCAGTCACTGACAACAAAGCCTTCATAACCCCATTCTTCTCGGAGTACATTGCGAAGCAAATATTCATTACCAGTGGCTGGGACACCATCTATATCACTAAATGATGTCATGACAGTGGTAATACCTGCCTCTACAACAGCTCTGAATGGTTCAAGGTAAATATTACGCAGTTCATTTTCAGGAATATTCGTAGTGGCATAATCACGCCCCCCTTCGGCGGCTCCGTAACCCACAAAATGCTTGGCACAAGCGGCTATGTTTCCGGCTTCTGAGAAGTTTTCACCCTGAAACCCCCTGGTCATGGACACTCCAAGCGTAGCAGTGAGATAAGGGTCCTCGCCCAGGCTTTCAGCAATCCTTCCCCATCGTGGATCCCTGGAAATATCGAGCATCGGAGCAAAGGTCCAGTTCACGCCATGAGCTGCTGCCTCGAGAGCCGCAGATTTTGCACAGGCCTCAACAAGGCCCGGATTCCAGCTGGCTGCCTGACCCAGGGGTATCGGCATGACCACGGAAAAACCATGAATTACATCACGACCAATAATAAGGGGAATATGCAGGCGGGTTTCTTCCACAGCTATTCGCTGCATTTCATTGACCAAACCAACATCCACCTGGTTGATCACTGAACCTATTTTTCCTGCCCTGATGTCGTCAGCCAGTGTTGCAGAAACTTCATCCAGGCCCGCATCAACCTGGCACATCTGGCCAATTTTTTCCTCCAGTGTCATTTCCCCTACGAGTTCAGCGATACGCTGCTTAACCGTGGCTGAGTGTTCTATTGTCGCGGCATTGGTGAGTGCCATATTTCCCCTCCGATATGAAAATGCTCAACACAGACAGTTTTAATAACTGATGTTCACCATTGCTGTAATACAGCATTTTCAAGATATAAAGTGTCGCCTTTGATAGTCAGAGAAGGTGGCTTTCTCATTGCCACTCTGTATTGATAGCTCTTACTGTCAGGCAGTGGACGTTTTTTAACAATATTTGACAGCGCTGTCAATTCTATGGATTATTGAATAATGCAACATTATGAAACCAAGCCGGAAGACCGCATCCCTTTTTTGGGAAAAATAATCTATGGGCTTGGGGGGTTTGTGAACAACCTGCTTGCCTACGCCATAGGCAGCATGGTCATCGTGCTCAACCTCGGACTAGGCATGAATCCGGCACTTGTAGGCCTGCTTGGTGCTCTACCCCGCCTGACCGACAGCATTACTGATCCCATTATGGGATATATCTCTGACAATACCCGCTCACGCTGGGGACGTCGCAGACCCTATATTTTCTGCGGGGCAATTCTCTCAGGACTGTGTTTTGCGTTGCTTTGGCAGCTCCCAAGGGGTGAGAGTGAGTCCTATTACTTCTGGTACTTCCTGATCGGGTCACTGATTTTCTACCTGGCCTATACCATGTTTGCCACGCCCTGGGTCGCTTTCGGCTACGAGATGACGCCGGATTATCATGAGCGCACCCGGCTGATGGGCACACAGAATTTTATTGCGCAGCTGGCTTACGTGATTGGCCCCTGGTTTCTGCTTTTCATGCAAAATGAAAATTACTTTGATGACATGGTGGACGGAGCAGCAGGCCTGTCCATACTGATTGCCGCAGCTGTTATTGTGATTGGGGTCACTCCGGCGCTCTTCCTCCGTGAAAGGTTGCAGGATATTGCTTCACAGGAAGCAGAGAGTAGCCATCAGCATGAGCCCTCCTCGATGGGCAAAATCATCATGGCCAACATGAGGGATTTCTTTAGTGGCTTCTGGGAGGCATTGAAGGTAAAACCATTCCTGAAGCTTTGCCTGGCAACCTTCCTGATTTTCAATGGCTTCATCCTCGTGGCTTCCCTGCAGGCCTATGTAGTAATTTATTATGTTTTCAATGGCGACACCCTAGCCGGAGCCGAATATGCTGGGTACGAAGGATCACTCAGAGCCATTTCCACATTTGGCATTATTGTTTTAATTACCTGGCTTGCTACACGAATTGGCAAGCGCCGCACTTTGATGCTGACTACAGCCGTTTCCATGGTGGGTTATGCATCCAAATGGTTTCTCTATAACCCCGAGATGCCCTGGCTGATAATGATTCCAGCCCCTCTGATCGCATTCGGTTTTGGCGGTTTATTTACGCTCGCACCCGCGATGATGGCCGATGTTGTAGATTACGACGAGACTACGAGCCATGAACGCCGGGAAGGTATGTTTGGCTCGATATTCTGGTGGGTAGTCAAGCTGGGCCAGGCTGTTGCCATTGCCGGCGGCGGTCTGATTCTCAATGCGACAGGGTTTGATGTCGATCTGGGAGAACAGTCGTCTCAAACCATTCATACCATGCGCCTCTTTGATGCTTTCGTACCCGTGGTTACTTCTGCAATTGCAATCTGGGCGATATGGAGCTTTTCACTGACTGAAGAAAAGGCGCATGAGATCAGAGCCCAGCTGGAAAAAACCAGGGGCACAGCCTGAATTTTTTAAGCACAAGAGTAAGCACAAAGAGGCTTTTTACATAACCATGGGAAAAATACGAATCGGCTTAATGGGCCTGGGACGGATAGGCCGACAGATTTTCAATCTGGCCTATCAGGATGATAGTTTTGAGGTTGCCGCTATCTCTGATGTGGGCAGGCCAGAAATTCTGCACCATCTGCTGGCCAAGCATATGGGTCAGAAAAATCCCGTCGCACTGGATGGTAAATTCCTGGTTACGGACAAGGGCAAAACACGCCTGCTCGAAGCAGACAAACCCGGAGAAATCCCCTGGGATGTTTTTGGCGTGGATTATGTCATTGATGCCACGGCTAAATTCCGACGTGCCTCAGAGTTAGCGCCTCACCTGGATAACGGGGCGAAAAGAGTGATTTCTACCGTCCTGCCGGAAGACGATCTGGACAGAGTGATTCTCTTTGGCGTCAATGAGGATGAAGCCATGACAAGCGACAGTCTTGTTTCTGCAGGGTCAGCCTCCACCACTGCCACAGCCCATGTTCTTGCAACTATCCTGGCAAAATATGGATTGCACCATGCCAGTATGACCTCCGTTCATGCCTATACCTCCGATCAGAGCCTTCAGGATTATGCAGGCCCGGATTACCGACGCAGCCGCTCAGGGGCTGAAAACATCATTCCCAACCAAAGCCCAGCGGCCAAATGGGTCCAAAAGATCGTGCCTGAAATGCGAGGCAAGTTTTCGGCCTATGCCCTGAATGTCCCGGTCCAGATTGGTTCGCTCCTGGATATGACGCTCATGGTTGAAGATGAATCAGTGTCCGCAGAAGACATTACAGACCTGTTCGACCTGGCAGCAGCAGAAAATCCAGACCTGTTTGCCACGACTGATGACCCTATCGTGTCCTCTGATGTGAAAGGAGCGACTCAGTCCCTTGTCATAGACAAGGCAGCCACGTTAAAAGCCGGTACCAATATCATCAAGCTGCTGGGCTGGCACGAATCTAACGGCCACGCACGCCGTGTACTCGATATTATCCGGCACTACTCACAACTTGATGCCGTAGCAGAAAATAAAAAGGAAGACTCATGATCAGGGTTGCCATAAACGGGTTCGGCAGAATCGGGCGCGCGGTTTTTCGCCTCGCTGAAAACATTGATGAAATAGAGATCGTGGCCATCAACGACCTTTTCGATCCTGAAGCACTGCGCTACCTGCTCAATTACGACACGGTAATGGGCAGGTTTGAAGGAGGGGTCAGCATCAAGGACGGCTACATGGTCACGGATAAAAGCAAGGCCCTGATGCTGGAACATTCAGATCCGGCTTTACTGCCCTGGAAAGATCTTGAAGTGGATGTTGTTGTGGAAGCTACCGGAATATTCCGTGCCAGGGAGCAGGTGGCAAAACACCTGGAAGCAGGCGCCAGGCGCGCCCTGCTGACCGTGCCCGCGAAGGATGACATCGACTACACCGTAGTCCTGGGTGTTAACGATGACGGGCTGAAACCAGAGCACCAGATTATTTCCAATGCCAGTTGCACCACCAACTGTATAGCGCCGCTGGTAAAAATTCTGAGCGACCACTCCGGTATCCGCCAGGGTGTGATTAATACCGTACATGCTTATACCAATGACCAGCGCCTGGCAGATGTTCCGCACAGCGACTGGCGACGCAGCCGCGCTGCCGCAGAAAATATTATTCCCACCTCCACCGGTGCTGCCAAAGCTGTTGGTGAGGTGCTGCCTGAACTGAAAGGCAAGCTGGATGGAATTGCAGCACGTGTTCCTGTGCCAGATGGTTCTGTTGTTGATCTGTTCGTGGAGCTTGAAAATGAAACCACTGTGGAAGCATTGCACAGTGCTATTAGCACAACGGCAGAAAATAAGATGAAAGGGGTGCTGGAATATTCCGAGGCGCCAATCGTATCAAGCGACATTATCGGTAATCCCCACTCTTCCATATTCGATGCTTCCTTCACTCAGCTGATAGAAGGGCGCTACCTGAAGGCACTGGCCTGGTATGACAACGAATGGGGCTATTCAAACCGCGTCTGTGATGTACTGAAACTGTTGCGGGACTGATACAGTAAAGTTTCCTATACCCATTTGCACCCTCGCTGACTAACTCTGGACGACCAGTCCATAGGTGTTTATTCTTCCTTTTTACTTTTAAGGAAGTCAGCCGCGCCCAATCGCTGTTGACCAGCTACCGCGAGTGGATACACAAAATATACGTTTCATCATCAACCAGCCCCAGACAACTGAGGAAAGCATCTCCAAACCAGTGCCCATTGGGAAAACCATTCCCGAGTGGTACAAGCAGGCAGATCGATACGGTAAAGATCCCCGGACCGGCCAGTATTATGAAATGCCGGAAATTGGGGGGAAGATTCCTACCTGGAAAGCCTGCCCGGCTGTGTTCGATATTATGGGCAGCGGTTATACCTACAGAACGCCTTGTGATATCGAATTCGTTGAAGATAACCAGGGCGGAATCCAGGGACGTGTGCTGGATTCGAAACATGAAAAGTTCCTGGTCGAGCGAGAGCCCATAGCCCAGTTTGTCTATCCAGAGGGTTACCATCTGAAGCATTTCGCCTGGTGGCCAGACTGGGGTGTTGAATTACCGGACGGTTATAGCGCGCTTTACACTCACCCACTGAATCGTTTTGAACTGCCCTTCCAGACAACGAACGGCATCATAGATAACGACAAGGATCATATACCTGGGTCCATGCCGTTCTTCTTCCTGAAAGGTATCACAGGCATTCTTCCCGCGGGCACACCCATTGCACAGATACTGCCGTTTAAAAGGGAGCACTGGGAAGCAGAGATAGATGTATCCCTGTCTGAAAAGGACATGCAGGACAAGAATATCGCTAACAGCGAGCGCTTTCGGAAACCCGATGGTGGCGTGTACCTGAAAGAAGTCTGGGAACGCAGGAAGTACCAGTAACCATGGATACACAAAAAATTCGTTTTGTTGCAAACCGCCCCTGGCTCACAGTAGACAGTCCCTCCAGACCCGGACCTGTATTGAAAACCATTCCTGACTGGTACAGAAAGGCTGACCGTTATGCCAAGGACCCGAAAACCGGATTACCCTGGCAGCAACCTGATGGCGGCGGAAAATTTGCCACCTGGAAAGCCTGCCCGGCTATTTTTGATGTCATGGGCAGCGGCTATGCCTACAAAACACCCTGCGATATTGAGTTTGGTGAAGATACGCAGGGCAATCCTGTCGCCCGCCTTGGCGATTCACGCTACCAGAATTTCCTGACCGACCGTATGCCCCTGGACAGGTTTCCACCACCCCAGGGATACCATGCGAAGCATTTTGCCTGGTGGCCGGACTGGACTGTGGAATTGCCGGAGGGTTATAGCGCGCTGTATACCCAGCCATTGAATCGCTACGAGCTCCCCTTTTTGACCATGAGCGGCATCGTGGATAACGACAAAGTAAAACTACCCGGCACCATGCCCTTCTTTGTGCTGAAAGGAACGCGGGGAATTCTCCCGGCAGGGACACCTTATGCCCAGATAATTCCTTTCAAACGCGAACACTGGATAGCCGAGTACCTAGCCACCCTGACACCTGAGGAAATTGATGCCAGGAATCGGGCAAGCAGTGCAAAATACCGCAAACCCAATGGCGGTGTTTATATCAAGGAAGTCTGGGAAAAAAGAAAATATACGTAATCGGAAATTCTTACTGAAAAAAATAGGTGCAACACAATTCGGGGGAAATCGTATTGCACCTCAGGGGCTTGTGGAGAGCAATTGTGTGCTCAGGGGGAGTTAATTTTTTCTCAGGCCGCTATCCTCGTTCGTTTATTCACGTGCCGTCTCAATACCCTTTTCGCTTTCGACGCGCAATGTCTAATGGCCACGTACATGTCTGACTGGGTTGATCGAACTACGATGTTTGGTGCGTCCGATACTTTAATTACCACCTGGCATCGCTTATCAATGCCGCCATGGTTTTTACCGTTTATGTCTTCCAGCCTCACATCCAGCATCCTAATGAAGGGGTAGTTTCCCAGTGCATCAAACAGGCTTTCCTGGACTGCTTCTTTCAGGGAAGTTGTAAGAGAAAAACCTCTGGTTTGTATGTGTCTCACCATTTCTGTTCCTCCATTTCTTGAGTTCGGATAGCATCTTAATGCATAATTTTATTTCGTAATAATCGTATTTTATGTATATTTAATTCGGTTTTTCCGAATTATAATTTTAAGACAGCCTATGAATTACAAGCATCTGCACTACTTCTGGGTAGTGGCCAAAACCGGCAGTATTATCAATGCCAGCGAGGCATTGCATATCACACCACAAACCATAAGCGGACAATTGACCCTGCTTGAAGACTCGGTTGGGGGAAAGCTTTTTGTCCGTAAAAATCGAAAGCTCAGATTAAGTAACCTGGGACGAGTTGCCTTCAAATATGCTGATGAGATATTCAGCCTCGGAGAAGAACTGGAGGACGTACTCGGTAACGCAGAATCGCTGCAACAGGGACAGTTTTATGCGGGCATCATGGATGGTATTCCGAAAACTATTGCCTATAAAATTCTGGCGCCGGTCATTGAAGAGAAGCAAAATAAGTTGGTCTGCCAGGAAGGCAGTTTCGATCAGTTAATTGCAAAACTTGCAGTCAGGGATCTGGATTGCGTGATCAGTGATATGCCGGTCAGCTCAGCCTATAGCATCCGCGCCTACAACCATAAACTCGGCGATAGTCCGATGACCTGCTTTGCCGCAAAGAAAGCTACCAGAAAAAAGCTGCCTGAATTTCCGGACCTGTTATCGGAATCACCAGTGCTGTTACCAACCACTAACAGCACTATTCGCCCGGCCATCGATCAGTGGTTCATGTCTGAAAAAATATCACCGCATATAATCGGGGAGTTTGATGACAGCGCTCTTTTAAAGGCATTTGGCCAGGCCGGTGACGGTGTTTTCTTCATGCCCAGCGTGATTGAAACAGAAGTAGTCGAACACTACGATGTTTCTATTGTTGGCCGTACAGAAAAAATTCGCGAGCAATTTTTTGCAATCACTCTGGATAAACATCTCTCGCGTGGCAATCCTGTTTTACAGAAAATTTATGACTCGGCTATCGAGAATGTTTTCATCCAGTAATATATTCATTCACGGCTAAAGCAGAATTACCTACTCAGCCTCACTACTCTCATCCTGACTTTCCTGGCTATCCTTCCAGGCGAGGTAAATAAGGTAGGCGCCAAAGGCAATCGGTGCAACAGGCCACCAGTATTCAAGCCATTCCAGCGTAAATCCAAACAGGGTATTGGACAGGGCGATGACACCCCCCAGGAACAATACTCCGCCAGTAATATAACTGCCCTTAACAGGCAAGGGCTTATTGGTGAGTTCATCAGGTAAATCTATCTGCTCGATTCCTTCCAGGCTGAGATTGAAAAGCGACGCTCTTCTTGCGGCATCAATAACGTTATAAAACCAGAAGAAAACCATGAAAAATCCCACCAGGGGGGTTAAAGGCATGACACCACCCCAGGTGGCAAGAAAGGACACACAGGCCCCAAAAATCAGTATGTTCTGGAAGCCGCGTCTGTAATAACCAACATAAACCTGCCCCAAACCCGGCAGAAACGAGAGTATTGAGGCAAGAAACGGAGACTTTCTCCTGGGATCGCGGATGGTATTCATAGTGTTGTCCTGCAACATTCTGTTTTGATCAGTTTGACTTGCGGTATTGATTTCACGACTAAACTGGTCTGCTGTCTGTTGTGTTGTATTCATCATTTTCTCCTTACCCGGGCAGGCTATTTACCTGTCCAGCGTCAAAGTCTCTCTCATTTGTTCAGTCCACTGTTTAAATTCTTCAGCAGACATGAAGTCCTCACTGGGCAGCCCAAATACCAAGACCCAGCATACTGTCATCGCAAATGAAAACTCCTGGGCAAAACGCGGCCTGAGTATGAGGGTCCGGCAAACACCTTTCACCCTGCTCCAGTACTGCTTTCTGACTCTCTGGCTGGCTGTGCGTGCCAGCACTTCATCGGCAAATTCGGGGGGCGGTTCTACATATTGCAGTGATGCAAGTTGCTGCAAAATGGCATCCTGTTCTGATGTGCCACCAACGGTTTGCATCAATACAGTCTCTGCAAGCAAATCATTTTCAAACGCACTGAGCACTGTTTCTTCTTCTGCGTGCCTGAAAAATGCCAGGCAGCTTTCACAATCCTGCATGTGAGATTCCCAGCGGCGCAGCTCTTCCGTCTTCACAGCAGCACTGTCTTTCTGGATAACACGCAATAGTTGTCTGAAAGTGTCGCAATTCATATCAGTGTTTCTTAACCTTGCCCCTTCAGGTCCGAGAGGTATTTACCCAGTTCAATGCGTGCCCGGTTTGACCGGGATTTGATGGTGCCTACCGGCAAGCCCAGAATCGTGGCGACATCATTCAGCTTCAAGCCCTGAATTTCCTTAAGCAAAACAATATCCCGGTTCATCGGGTTCAGTTTTTCAAGCGCCTCGTATAAACGCGACGATGATTCATTTTGCCGAACCTGGTTTTCAGGGTTGCCTTTGTCGTCACTGGTCGGTGCAATTTGCCGGTACTGTTCTTCATAACGATGGCGCGTGTTACTTTTCCGAATCCTATCTATGCAGCAGTTGCGGGTGATGGACAGCATCCAGGGTAAGAAAGCCTCGCTTTTACCATCGAAGCTATCCAACTGGGAATAGACCTTTACCAGGCTGTCCTGGGCCGCATCTACAGCCTCCTCCCGGTTTTTCAGGTAATAACAGGCCACCGCAAAAACCCGCCCCTGGTAAGTCCTGATCAGGTTTTCCCAGGCCTGGGCATTGCCTTCACGGCACTGCTGTAGTGTTGTGTCAAAGTCCACCAAAAACTTACCTTTCCTGGGGTCAGAGTAATTTGATCCTGACCATTTTCTTCTTAATTCACCTTGCTTCAAGGGTCAATATACTCTGACCTCTTTTAAGTACCTAAACGGATTCCCCGGCAAAAAGTTCCATGTTTTTTTACCAATTCCACTTGTGGTAAGGTTAGCGCCCCAAATCGCGGGAAGAGCCCATGAATCCTGAAGACAGACCCAAACTGGAATTGCCCGACGGCGCAGATAAACTGCTGCTGCATTCCTGCTGTGCGCCCTGTTCCGGGGAAGTCATGGAGGCCATCCACGCGTCAGGGATCAACTACAGTATCTTTTTCTACAACCCAAATATTCACCCAAAACGCGAATATGAGTTACGCAAGGATGAGAATATCGCCTTTGCCGAAAAGCATGGCATAGAGTTTATCGATGCGGACTATGACACCGACAACTGGTTTGAACGCATCAAGGGACTGGAAATGGAACCGGAACGCGGTGAACGCTGCACCAAGTGTTTTGACATGCGTTTTGAACGTACTGCTCTATATGCCCAGGAAAACGGCTTCCCGGTAATTTCTTCCTCCCTGGGTATTTCCCGCTGGAAAAACATGAACCAGATTAACGATTGCGGTAAGCGCGCCGCGTCACGATATGACGACATGGTGTACTGGGAATATAACTGGCGCAAAGGTGGCGGTTCACAACGCATGATTGAAATCAGCAAGCGCGAGGAGTTTTATCAGCAGGAATATTGCGGTTGCGTCTATTCCCTGCGCGACACCAATGCTCACCGCCTTTCACAGGGCAGGGAACGCATCAAGATCGGCGTCCAGTATTATGGCGCGGATGACAAACAGTAACCCCCTTTCCGACAAACTCTCCCGTTTTTTTTCTGCACCGCAACCGGAAGCCCGGCGAATTTTCCATGGGCGCGGCCATTGCTATCCGGGGCTGGAGCATCTGTGTATCGACTGGTTCTCTCCTGTCGTTCTTATCTCGGCCTGGCAGCCAGTAGAGAATATTGAGCAGTTGACTGCATTGATCCTTGAGGCGGCCCCAAAGGACAGTCTCAAGGCCATCGTTTTACAACACCGGTATATCAACCAGTCACCGGCTGACATCCTTTACGGCGAGGTACCTGATAAGGTAATCGTCAAGGCACAGGGACTTCGCTTCGAAGTGCGTCCCGGCAAACAGCAGAATGTCGGCCTTTTCCTGGATACCGGCCCACTGCGTGAATGGCTCAAGACCAACAGCACGGACTGCAATGTGCTGAATCTTTTTGCCTATACCTGTGCCTTATCAGTGGCCGCCCTGGCTGGTGGTGCCAGGGGTGTGACCAATGTGGATATGAGTAAGCCCAGTATTGAATGGGGTAACCAGAATCACATGCTCAATGGCCAGGGTCCCATGCCCATCAAGCGCATCCCTCACAATGTCTTCAAGTCCTGGGGACGCATCAAGCAGTTTGGTCGATATGATCTGGTGATCATCGATCCACCAAGCCAGCAACGCGGCAGTTTCAATGCGGAAAAAAATTATAAAAGTGTCGTCAAAAAAATGAAGTCACTGTGCAATCCCGGCGCAACAATCATAGCCGTATTAAACAGCCCGTTCCTGGAAAAAGAGTTTCTTCTCAATATATTCGACAACGAATTACCCGAGGCAACTTTCATGGAATGGTTGCCAGTGGCGGAAGAGTTTGAAGAGGTTGATCCTGAAAAAGGACTCAAGATTGCGCGTTACGTACTAAGCGACTGAAAGTTTACTGCACCAGGTGCTCATAGCGCCTGTCGGTGAGCATCTTCATGAAAGCGACCAACGCATTGATACGACGTTCATCCAGGGCATCGCCCATTTCCAGTTCTTCTAAAGCAATATTTTCCGGAACCTCAGGATCACCCCAAGGTTCACCTGTTTCAGGATTGATATCTGCCGCCGGTCCACGAACATTAAATTTGTTATAGAACTGCACTACAGTTTTCAGATCATGGAAGACACCATTGTGCATATAAGGCGCAGTCAGCGCGATATTGCGCAAGGTAGGCGTTTTGAACTTGCCGGCCTGGGCAGGATCATCCACCTGCGAGTTTTCAAGAAGCCCAAAATCGATATGATCTTCACCCAGACCATTGAGCTGTCTTACTCTTCTATTAACAGGCGTGCCAATATTGAAATACTTGTAGCTTGAAAACGTTTCACCTTCGCTTTCTGGAAGAATCTTAAGTTGGTGACATTGATTGCAATTGGAAAATTGCTCCGAGAAAAACAGGGTCATCCCCAGCTCTTCTTCCTCAGTCGGTTCGTATTCACCCGCCAGGTACCGGTCATATTTTGAATCAAAGGGAGAAAAGAATGCTGTGCGCTCAAAAGCCGCAATGGCTTCTGTCATACGCTGATAGGCAAGATCCACATTCTCGAAAATGTCTTCACCAAACAGGGATTTGAACGCGTAAGGAAAGAGTGTGTGATCCTGCAGCCTTTCTACAACGCTGGCTTTATCCGGCATCTGCATTTCAAGAGGATTAAGAAATGGCCCGCCAGCCTGCCCTTCAAGGTCTGCTTCACGCCCATCCCAGAACATCCCGCCAACATATTCCCCTTCATCATTGATATGAAATTCCGGTGTCAGGGCCGCATAGGAAGTCGTTGGTGCATTGCGATCACCCAATGAAGTGAAATCCCCTCCAAGGGAAGCTGATTTGTTGACACCATTGTCACGCCAGTCGATAAAAGCCTGGGCTGGATCATGGCATGTCGCACAACCCTGTGTTCGATCACGGGAAAGGCTGACATCAAAGAAAAGGGCGCGCCCCAGGTCTTCCAGTTTTTCCTGGTCGATTGAATCGAATTCCGCTGCAAACAATTCAGTACAGCTGAACAGGCCTAGAAGAATAAAAAGACGTGTCATATTAAACGGGCGCCAGGCTTAAATGGTTGTCCCAGAATACCTTGTCGATTTCACTATCCATTGTAGTGATTTGTTTCGAGGGAAGATCGTACCAGCTGATTCTTCCTGTACCAGCGGTAAACAGAAAACCATTTGATACAGCGCAAACACCACAGCCATCCCTGGATCGAACGGAGTGGAGTAACTCCCTGGTGGATGACGACCAGAAGCTGATCATGTTGCCACGCGGACAGGAAGCAGCGAAATACTCTCCTGTAAGGTCGTATCGCACAGATCCCACGTACTGGGACATCTGGCCCTGTTGTGGCTCAGGCGCCAACAGGGTTTCCAGTGGCTGTCCCTGCTGGTGCATCGCCAGCAATGGCACTCTGTCAAAAGGCTCGCCCTGGTATTGCATTCCCATTACAACCTGCCCCCTGGCGTTCATATCCAGGTGACGGATACTGGCTTTATGATGGACAGCATCCAGGAAATGCTGTTCCAGTAACTGACCATTCTCGCAGGCGATATACGCCAGGGATGGCTCCATGGATTCAATATTCAGTTTTTCCCGACCTGTATCAGGATGGGTGCGGATACCTCCATTGGCAACCACCAGCACCTGCTGATCATGTTTTAGTAGCAACTCATGGGGGCCAGTGCCATAGCTGGGAAATTCCATGTCTCGGATCATACTGATGACATTGCCTTCCAGGGTGACAGACCATGCCGCCACCCTGCCGCTGTCACCATTGATGAACTGATAGGCATTTTCCGTAGTATAGAAACGGCTACCATCAATGGAAAAAACACCGTGCCCGAATAAATGACGATCCCCGGGGACGTTAAATTCACCCAGCTTGCTGCCGGTGTCAAGATCACCCACCCAGAGATAGCTTCCAGGTCTGCGGGCGATCACCACATAAATGCCCAGCTTTTCATGAAGCGCAATATGGTGTGCGCGTGCAGGTAACTGATGTCTGAATTGCTCCGTGACAATTCCGTCTGCTTCCCTGAAACCGATTACCCAGTGATTATCATCGCCATCAGAGGCAGCGCTAAGAAAAAGGGCTCTGTTTATGTCTTCAGCGTAAACAATCCCGGATAATCCGATCAGGGCTGAAGAGAAGATAGTGAATTGTCGGCGGTTAATTTGCATATCAAACATTGTTAAAGCGAAGCGACGATGTCCGGCTTAATTATTCCACTAGTCTCCATCAAGAGAATTAAACCCCAGATAAAGATCGGTATTCTTCAGGGCGGCTTCCAGGCTTTCATACAGGGCATCCAGTTTAGCGGCCAGATCCAGTAACTGTTCCCGCCCTGATTCCTGCTCAAGCACTTCACCCATTGAATCAGGCAGGATTGTCAGTGCAGCATTGAGTGCTTCAAAGCTGTCATTGATCGCAGAGATATCTGCTTCATACAGGACATTGTTTAACTGCTCACTGGTTTCACCTGAACCATTAAAAAGGTTTTCCAGAGCCGCCACATTGAACCGGATATTGCGCAATGACCGACCGGATCGCCAGGACTCTGCCCGACGGACTCGTTCGCGCCCTGCACTTTCACCAAGCACATCTTCGATTTTCTGCTGCTGGATACGACGAATGGGTTCCACCTGGGCTTTCATGAAATCAATCGTGGCATCCTCTGCGCTTTCAAAAAATCCACGTTCATCAGCATTGGCGATGGTGTTCCGAAACTCATCCACCCAGCGCGTATATATGCCTGTGGCCATTTCATTGATATTGGTGGCGATTGTCTGCGCGACACGGCAGCGGAAGGAATCATCGGTGAGCTGCTGCAGACTGGCCTCGTCAAACAGCAAGCGTTCAAGCGCTGGAAAGCCCTGCACACCAACGCTTTCACGGGCAAAGTTTTCCATGATAAGCGCATCTTCATTGTCGGACGCAATCAGGGCATCAAGCTGGCGTGCACCGGTACCATTTTCATCCGGCCAATACTGCAAACGAAAATTCCAGTTGAAGTAAGTGGCCGGTCCAAACTGGATATGCTGGATTTGCTGCCATGCATCCATACTGGTATGAAAATCAGATCTGAACGTTTCCAGAAATTCAGGTGCAGGTGACAGGCAGAATGCGCGGGCACTCACTACAAGAGCATCTGTAGCCCTGGCAAAATCGTCATAGGCAGGAATCACCTGATCGTCGGTCACTGCAAGGTTGATTTCCGTCCAGTTGTCAGCCGGCTCCTCTGAATTCTGTCCATAGGTCGACAGTGACAGAAGGCCAAGGAGCAGCAGGGATATGAATCTGATCATCGTAAAACTTCTGATTGAGAACAGTTCTCATTATAAGCCACCCAGGAAAGTGAATACATCACTTTGTTCATCACTGTTCAGCTCGAGGAAAGCCTGTCTTGCCGCCCGGCCTTCTCCGTCATGCCAGAGAATGGCCTCCCGCAGGTTTCGGGCCCTGCCGTCATGCAGGAAATTGCCCCTCATCGTTGCCAGACCCCACAATGGCGGCGTTCGCCATTCCTCACCTGCAGCACTCCCTTCAGTGAGCTGATCAGCCAGACCGGGGCCCATGTCATGCAGCAGCAGGTCCGTATAGGGCGCCAGGGTGACCTCATTACTACTGATTTCCGGGAAATGGCATTGGGCACAGCCAATGCCGGAAAACAGCTCTGACCCTCTCATCATTCCGGGTTGTGATAAATCCACCGGAGGCGGAGCCTTAAGCCCCCTGACATAGGCGAGCAACAATTCCAGTGCCTGTTCGCTTACCTCCAACGATCCCGCGTCATTGCCGGTGGGAGCATCCAGGCATGCTGTCTGCCATGACGTGCAGTCACCATGGCCGGAATGCACCACGGGATTGCCTAACCCCAGGTCAAGACTCAGTGCCCGTCCCACCTGGTTACGAATGCTCGGTTGGGAAGCCTTCCAGCCAAACCGACCAGGTTCACCATTGCGCAATCGATTCACCCTTCCCGATATTCCGTCACCATCTTCATCATTCGGGTCGGCCATGGATTCAATCACTGACGCCGGAATGCTTTCCAGTTCAGCCAAGCCATATAACGCCGGAGCAAAACGAAGCGAAACAGCAGGGTCTCTCATTGGACCATAGTGCAGGTCAGTGATCTCTACTGCAGCAACTGGCAAGCTGCGTGTCACTTCCGGGTCGGACCAACGGACACTGATGCGCGCTTCAGCAGGAATGCCTGGGCGTGTATATTTTTGCAGCTGTTCGCCGTAAACCCTGTCTGCGATGTGAACAGTCCTGGCAATATCGCCTTCACCACGCCCTCCCCCCTGATGGCATTCATTGCATGAACGCGCATTGAAATAGGGGCCAAGACCATCACTGGCACCAGTGGATGCAGGCGCAAAAACCCACTGTTTTTCAAACAGGGCTTTTCCGGTGACAAAGTCGAGGGAGGGTTGTGCAAAAGAACACAATGCTGCCACTGACAGGCAGCCAGCCATGCAGGTTTTAAAATAGGGTCGAAGGATTGTCGAGACTGTCTGAACCTTCAATAGAGACATTGGTAAGCGCGAGCTCATTGATAATCTTTTCTATGGTACGGGTTTCTTCCATCAATGCATCAACAACTCGTGAAACTATGGCTTCACCTGCCTCGTTGTCACGACCAATCAACACATCGAAAGTATTGCCTTTT
>Ga0181561_10000412_pt1 | contig 35854 bp, 13 predicted proteins | sample 011ome_19_FD_133760 | JGI IMG/M metagenome (GOLD analysis project Ga0181561, IMG submission 133760) | Coastal salt marsh microbial communities from the Groves Creek Marsh, Skidaway Island, Georgia - 011510BT metaG (megahit assembly) | ecosystem: Environmental > Aquatic > Marine > Intertidal... | reverse complement strand
CGCGAGAGGAGAGCTCGGGTGCAAGCACTACTCGCGCGGCGTGCGGCTGGTGGCGGCGTGCTGCGGCGCCGCGCACGTCTGCCGCTTCTGCCACGACGAGGCGGAGGACCACACGATCGACCGCTTCGCCACCAAGGAGATGGTGTGCATGCGCTGCGGCGAGCGGCAGCCGTCCTCCGCGACGTGCCGCGGGTGCGGCGTGGCGCCAGCCAAGTACTTCTGCTCGGTGTGCGTCTTCTGGGACGACGCCGAGGACGTGTACCACTGCCCGTTCTGCAACGTGTGCCGGCGCGGTAAGGGGCTGGGCAAGGACTTCTTCCACTGCATGCAGTGCAACTCGTGCGTCTCGCTCACCATGGGGCCGCACGACTGCGGGCGCGCGGACGGCGAGCCCCACGGCGGCGTCTTCGCCATGGAGAGCGACTGCCCGGTGTGCAAAGACTTCCTGTGGAACTCGGACACGCCCGTGAAGGCCATGCCCTGCGGCCACATGATGCACACGCGCTGCTTCGAGGCGTACACCAAGCACTACTACACGTGCCCGCTCTGCCGCAAGTCTCTCGGGGACTTCTCCGCGTACTTCCGCATGCTGGACGCGATCCTCGCCGAGGAGCGCGAGGCGAACGCCGCGCGGAGCGCGGGGGAACGCGAGTCCGGCGTGAAAACCACGCAGCGCGTCGCGTGCAACGACTGCGGCGAGGAAACCGTCGCGCCGTTCCACTTCGTGTACCACGCGTGCGTGGCGTGCCGCAGCTACAACACCAGGGTGCTGGGCGGCCCGGAGACGACGTCCGCGGAAGCCGCTCTTTAATCTGTGAAAGACGAGAAGGAAGCGTCGAGACGCGAACGTACGACGATCGTCGCGACGGGCGCGCCGAGAATCGGTGAATAGACGAGCTCGCAATAGAGCCAGCCAGCTACAGGAGCTCTCGTCTACGCACATTAGTTAGTAGCTCATCACTTTTTTCATCGTAGTACGAAAGTATTAACTACGCGTACCACGAACGTCGTCACAGGTTCGGTAACCTTCCCGCTCCCCCCGCGAGCCTCTTCGTTCGCGTCACCGCGCCGCCGCCGTTCTGGCCCCCGCCCGCCCCGAACCCGACCGAATCCGCCGCCATCTCTGTCTGCACGCGGTCCTCGACGTCGCGCGTCTCCGGCCCGAGCTCGCCCGCCTTGGCGCGCCAGGACGCCACCGCCGCGCGCAGGCGCTGCATTTCTTTGTCGGCGACGTCCTTGGAGGCGCTGTTCTTGATGGTGCGCACGCGCGTGGCGTAGGCGAGCGAGTTCTGGGTCTCCTCGAGGTTCCCGTCCGACGGCGAGACGTTGACGAACATGAGCGTCTTGGCGTTCCCGCCGAGCGAGTCCGACATGAGCATGGTGAGCTTGTGGTTGCGATAGGGCACGTGCGCCTTCTCCTGCGCCAGCGCGCTGATCACGTCGCCCAGCGCGGAGAGCGATTTGTTGATCGCCTGCGCCTCCTTCATGGTCGCGCCCGCCGCGCCGCTCTTCTTGACGCGCTCGGACCCGGCGAGGTCCACGAACGAGAGCTTGCCCCGCGCGACGCCCTGCGTCTGCAGGTCCGTCGTCTCGATCACCAGCGAGAAAATCAAGTGCGACCGGCTCGACTCGGCGTTCATCTTCGTCGCCGACGTCGCGCGCGCGCGCAAGCCCGTAGAGATCGCCGCCTCCATGTCTTCCTTCGTGCGCACGGGAACCACGGTGGCGTTTTGCACGGTGACCCACCCTTTGCTGTCCTTCTTGATGTCAAGGCGCGGCGGCGACCGTTCTTCGCCGCCGCGCGCGCCCGCCGACGGCGCGGGCAGCAACAGGTCGTTCAGGGTGTCCTGGTACAGCTCGAGCATGGTCGCCGTCATGCGGACGGAGATTTTGCCCGCGCGCGCGCCCTCGGCGACGACGCGGCACACCTCCTCGACGGCGCGCGGGGCGAGGCCCGGGTTCTTCGCGTCGCCGTGCACGGTGTGGGTCTTGCCCGAGCCCGTCTGCCCGTACGCGAAGATGCACACGTTGTACCCGTCGAACGCGCTCTGCACCAGGTGCTTGGTGTCCTCGAACACCTCCGCCTGGGACGCGTCGGCGCCGAACGCGCGGTCGAACGCGTACGAACGGGGCGCGCGCTCGTCTCGCCACGGGTGTTCCATCGTGAACGCGTCGGGGAACGCGAGCGAGAACGCCTGGTTCTCCTTCTTTTCCTTCTCGGACAGAGGCCGCGTCCGCGCGAACACGCGAATCTTGCCCTTCATGTCCTCGATTTGGTTGAAGTACCTCTTGCGCAGAGCGCTCTCTTCCTTGTACTTCGCCTCCAGCGTCTCCACGGTCTCGCGTTGCCTCTGTATGATCTCAGCGGTCGCGCGTTCCCGGCGCTCGACGTCCGCGCTCGACTCGCGCAAACGCTCGAGCTCGCCCAACGCGTCCCGCGCCTCTTCGTTCTCGAGGCGCGCGCGCTCCAGCTCCGCCTCCGCCGCCGCCAGCGCGGCGCGCGAGGCGTCCGCGCGCCGGTCGGCATCCGCCGACCGAGCCTCGGCGCCTTCGAGCCGCTCCTCGAGCGACGCGCGGTCCGCCTCAGCGACGCGCGCCAAATCCAGACGCGCGTCTTCCGAAGCCGTCTTCAGCGCTCGAAGCTCGCGCTCAAGCGCGCGCGCCTCCGCCTCGGCGTCGCGCGCGCGCTCCGCCTCGGCGTCGCGCGCCACCGTGAGCTCGCCGACGCGCCGGGAGAGAATCTCAACTTTAGCGTCGTCCGTCGAGGCTCCTCGAGGCTCGCCGTCCGCCTCGGCGCGGGTCGCTCGCTCCGTAGCCGCCGACGCGCTTTCGCGCGCGGCTTCGAGCTCAGCCTCCAGCCGCGCGACGCGCTCGCCGTCCCTCTCGGCGCTCCGCGCCGCCTCGAGAGCCATTTTGTCCAGACGCTCGCGCAGCGCCGCGCGCTCCTCGGCCATCGCCTCGATCTTGCGGTTCGCCGCCACCAGGACGCGCTTCGCGTTCTCCGTCTCGGGTGAAGAGGAGTTAGGGTTATCGCCGGAGCCGCCGCGGCTCCCCGACTTGGTCGGGCCCTTGACCCGCGGGTCCGCCGGGCCGTCAGGCGCGCCGCGCGGCGTGGACGGCGCCACCGGCAGATTTCTTTCGCGCTCTCCCCTCGGTTCCTCGCGCAGCGAGAGCTGCGCCTCTTCTCGATCCTTCCTCAGCTTCTTCTCCTTGTGCCGCTTGGTCATGACGTCGTTGATGTGCGTCTGCAGCGCGACGCACACCTCCTCGCCCCCGCGCGTCTCGAACTGGAACACGTGCATCACCCCGGCGACGCGCATCTTGAAGAAGACGGCATTCTCCGAGGACCCGAACTGCATGATGTCCCGCAGCTCGGCGCTGTGCAGGTACGCCATGGGCGTCGGCCGGAAGAAGTGCACGCCGCGCGGGTTCACGCCGAGCACGATGCGCCCGGGGAGCAGCCCGATCGGGTCATCGATGCGCTTCACGAAAAAAAACGTCGACCCGCCGTACGGGAGCTGACGCGCCAGCTTTAAAAAACGCGCGCGCGCCTCCTCCTTGGAGTCGCGCGCCAGCGCCCGGTGCCGCTCGCGCACGTCGCTCGCGATGAGCTCGCGGTCCACCAGCGACGCGCTCCGCGACAGGACGTGCGGGGGCACGAACCGGGGCAGCGCGTCCACCAGCGCCTTGATGGGCTCCTTCTGCCCGAGGCGCGGGCCGTCCTCCGCCTGGATCTGCAGCGCGCAGAGCTGCGCGGCGTCGGCGGCGTTTACCGGGTACCGCCCGTCCAGGAAATCGCGCTTCAGCTGCAGGTACGACAACGAAACGAACACCGGCTCGGTGACGGACTCGTCCGTGTCGCGGAACATGCGCTTCTTAAACACCAAGCGCGGAGCGCCAAAAGGAGCGCCAGAGTGGGCGGTCTTCTCCTCGTCGGTCCTCTCCTCCGTTCCGGGTACGTCTTTTCCCGTTTTGAACGTTTTGAACGGGTTCCGCGCGCGCTCGGACGTTTCTTCGACTTCGTCCCGCGGCGTCCGTCGAGGTCCTCGCAGGTCCTGCAGAACGTCGCAGATGAGCTCGGTGTCCGCGAGCGCGACGTGCGCCGTGTGCGCCGTGTGCGCGTCGGCGTCGGCGGACGCGTCGGCGTCGGCGGACGCGGAGAGACTCTCGGCGAACAAACCGAAGGTGGCGTACTCGCGCAGCCGGATGGTCCCCGCCACCGACGGCGTCGCGTCCGCGACTGTGGTGAGCGCGTCGAACGGCAGCTCCTCGAACGTTTCGTCCAGGAAGTACACCGGCGTGGTGAGCCGAGTCTCCGAGCGCAACGCCTCGAAGTGCTCCGGCAGTAGGGGGTGTCTTCGTTGGCCAACCTTTCGCGCCTTTTTGTGCGCGGCGGAGGCGCTCGCCGCGCGCTTCCGGTCCGCCGGCGCCGAAATCGCGTCGCTCGCCGCGCACTCGGCGAGGAACTCGCCCACGAACGGCGCGAACACATCCGTGGGCGCGACCGCCACGCAGACGCAGTGCGCGATATCCCAGGCGCGACCAGAAACGGAAGGGTCGTTGTCGTTGTCGTTGTCGTTGTCGCGAATCGCGCCGCGCCGCGCGAGCGCGAGCGCCGATAACACGAGCTCGTCGCGTAACTCCGGTCGCTTGTGCGTCTCGCGACACAGCTTCGCGAGCGTGGCGTCCGTCTCCGAGGACGCGAGCGCGGCGTCCGAGACGAGGCGCGCGAGCGCGGAGCGCATCTTCGAGGACTTCGCGGCCGCCTCGGGGGAGAGATTCAGGATGGAGGACGACGTCGACGCGCCGTGCGTCAGGACCTCCCGCGGGGTGGGTTCGGGAGATCCGCGAGTCGCGAAAGCCGCGAGGTTGAACCTGTCCGCGAGCGCGTCCAGGGCGGCGAACGCGCCGTCCCCGGGGAGGTACGCGCCCGAAGGACCGGCGGGCAGGCCAACATCGCCCAGGATACGCTCGTGTCCCTCCGGCAAGGGCGGAAGCGACATGCCGGCCGCCTGCGGGTCACGCCCCCGCGTCTATCGATCTGGCAAAGTAAACGGCTCGTCGCTCGATTTCGTGTCCGCGGCGTCCGGGCGAAGGATCTAACATCTAAGTCAGCGGCGCGCGAAAACGCAACTTTTGCAACATAGAGACGTTGACATCACAACTTGTCTATGTTCCCCACGAGCTCATCCACGAACACGGACCTGCGCGCCGGGGTGTTCACGCCGCCCGCGACCGGGCTCCACGCGCTTTCCCGGCCGGAAGGCACGCGCGCGGACCACGTCGCGACGAACGGCGCCGGCTCGCTAAATGTTTTTTTCGCGAGCGGCGCGAAAAACGTCTCCGTCTCCGCCGCCTCGGCGGGCGGTACTCGCGAAGCTCGCGCGAGAACCGGCGCGAGAACCGTCTCCGCGCGCGGCGCTTCGCGTCGTATCGGAACAATCTCCGGGACCGCCGTCCCGACGGGGACGCGTTCGTTTCGGGGGATCGGGATCGGTCGGGATCCCCCGGTCATCCCGACGGACGACAAGGAAGAGGCTCGCGCCTCCGAGGCGGCGAAGGCTCGCGCCTCGGCGTCGCGGACGCGCGCCTTGGCGTCCTCCAGCATCTCCACCGACTTGCTCATCACGTCGGCGGCGCGCGCCTCGGCGTTTGCGGCGCGCGCGCGGAGCTCCTTGGCCGCCGACTCCGCCAGCGCTAGCGCGCGCCTCAGCCGCGCCTCCTCCTCCGCGGTGGCGGCCGAGCGGCGGCGTCCGGCCGAGCGCTCGGCGTCCAGCTCGGTCGCGGCGGCGGCGCGGTGCGCCTCGAGCGACGCCTTCGCCTTCGCCGCCGCCGCCTCGGCGTCGGCGGCGCGCGACTCGGCTCGGCCCAGCCGCGCCTCCGTCCGTTCGGCGGTCTCCTCCAGCGCGGCAAACGCAGACGTGGCGCGCGCGCTCTCGGAGCGCAAAGCCTCGAGCTCTCGGCGCGAGGCCTCCTCTCTCACGCGCGCGTCGCGAAGCGCCCCCCGCGACTCGGCGGCGTCCTCCTTGGCGACGCGCGACGCCTCCGCCGCCGCCGCCGCCGAGGCGAGCGCCAGCTTCGCCTCGGACGCGGCGCGGCGCGCGGCGTCGCGCTCGCGCTTCGCGAAAGCCTCCGCCTCGCCTAGCGCGGCGTCGCGCTCGCGGAGCGCGGCCCGCGTCTCGGCGAGCGCGCGCTCGAGGGTCGCGAGCGACTCCGCCGCGACGGCGTCGTGAGCCGAGACGATCTTCTCCACCGCCGCGTCCACCGCGGCGGCGTCGGCGCCCCCCCCCCGCGCTGCGTCGTCCCTCGCCACCGACGCCTCCTCCCTAGCGCGCTCCGCCTCGCGCTTCGCCGCGGTCACCTGCTGCCTGAGGTCCTCGATGAGCGTGGTGTACTCCTCGCGCGCCTCCTCCGCCTCGCGGCGCCACGCCTCGGCGCGCGCCTCGGCGGCGACGGCGTCGCGCTCGCGCGTCGCCGCGCGCGACGCCGCGGCGTCCGTCGAGGTCTCCGCCGCCTCGAGGCTCGCCAGGCACGCGGCGAGCCGCTCGCGCTCCTCCTTGAGCGCGGTCTCCGCCTTCTTGGCGCGCACCTTCAGCGCGTTCACCTCGCCCCGCCGCGCCGCGCGCGCGCGCCGCGCCGCCTCGCGCTCCGCCTCGGCGGTGGCCGCCTCCGCCGCGCCCAGCGACGCGGCGACGTCCTCCGCGGACGCCGTGGCGCGCTTCTCCGCGATTTCCAGCGCGCGTCTCAGATCGCACATCTCGGCGTCGCGCGCGCCGGCGCGCGCCTCGGCTTCCTGCTTGGCCAGCGCCAGCCGCCGCGCCGCCGCCTCCACCGTCGACGCCGACTGCGCCTCCGCCTCGAGCTCGGCGCGCGCCGACGCCAACGCGCGCTCGGCGGCTTCCTCGCGCGCGCGCGCCTTCTCGGCGTTCGCTGCGTTCGCCGTGGCGTCCGCCGCGCGCAGCCGCTCCGACTCCGCCAGCCGCGCCTCCGCGCGCCGCGTCGTCTCGAAAGCCTCCGCGGCGCGCTCGGCGACGGCGCCGAACGCGGGCTGAAGCGCCCGCAGCCAGTCGGCGGCGCGGTCGGCAACCGCGCGGAGCGCCTCTTTCTTCGCGACGCGCGCCTCGGGTGTCGCGCGGAGCGCGGTGCGCGCCGACGCGAGTTCCGTGGCGGCGCCCTCCGCGAGCGTCTTCGCGAACGCGACAGCCTCGAGCATCCGGTCGACGTCGTCGCCGCCGACGTCGTCGTCCGGCCGACTTCGGAACAGCGCGCGCAGAATCCCGCCGGGCGCGCAGAGCGCCTCGACGTCCGCCGCGGGCTCGCCGCCGTCCTGCAGGACGTCGTTCGGGTCAGGGCGGCTCCGCTTCGCCGCGCGCGACGCCGTGAACGGCGTCTCGGGTCCGGAGGCGTTTCCGGCATCGGCCGCCGTCGCGTCCGCGGGCGTCGCGATCGCCGCCGACGGCGACGGCGCCTCGATTTTGATCTCGACCGTTTTCGTTTTTTCCCGCGACGGCGTCGTCGGCGACGCGGGCGCGGCGACGCGTTTCGGCGAAGGTTCGCGCGCACGCGCGGTCTCGAGACCCTCCGCCTCGCTTCCGGCACACAGCGCATCGAGGCACTCGTCCACAGCCTGTCCTTCCTCTTCTGCGTCGTTTCGTTCTCGTTCGTCGGGGACCGGCGAAGGCGCCGGTCGGCGTCCGAGGCTCGGCGGCGTCGTCGCGAGCGAAAAGTCCGTCCCCGCTTGGCCGACGCCGCCGGAGCCGACGGGCGTCAGCGGGCACGCCGGCGCGCGTGCGCTCGTCGCGGGCTCGACCGGGTCGACCGCGTCGATCTCAGAGAACGGCGCGGCGAAGGGCGGCGGGGTCCTCGCCGCGGGCGCGACGGGCGCGGCGGGCGTGGCTGGCGCCGACGTTCCATCCGGGTTCTCCTTCTCCCGCGCGCGCGAAGCGCGAGGCTGCGCCTGCGGCTTGGCGGGCGACGGCCTCGGGACGTTCGCTTCGCGGCGGGTCAGAGCAGACCTAGGGCGCGCCGGCGGGGGGGTGGCCTTCGCATCCTTCGGCACCATCGCGCCGGACTTGTTCCACCCGGACGAGCCCCACGGGGGACGCACGTGCACGCCCGTCGCGGGGGTCTTGCGTTGCGCCTGATGCGACAGGGGCATCTTTTCGGGCGCGAAACGAAACGAGACGCGCGAACGCGACGCGAGCGTGGACGTGCGCGGACGAACGCGCGTGCTGCCGCGCGGTGGGTCTACCCTCGCGTCGACGAACGCGCACGCGTGCGTCTCGCGGTCGGAAGCTTCCCGCGTCTGCTGTCTCTGGCGCGGAGGTGGCGAAGCGGGGAACGGCTTCCGCTCGTTTCGGGGGAGAGAGAAAAAGAGCCGTTCGTTCGAGCGTTTCTCTCGGCGGGAAAGAAAATCCTTGGCGCGACCTGCATCGCTTGCGAAGCGCTGTCCCCTGTCGGCCTGTCCGAAAAAAATCGAGCTCCGATCTTGCTTCGCGCCAAAAGCCAAAACAGACCGTCGTCACCGTCGTCAGTGCTTCGCGCGCACGCGCCGCGCGCGATGGCGGTCGACGTGGAGGCTGCCCGGCGCCTCGCGCCGGGCAAGAAGGAGCGGGCGAAGCCGGCGAAACCGAAGAGCGGTCTTTGGAAGACCGAGGGCGATGCGCCTTCGGGGAAGGAGAAGCCCGCGCGATCGTTCGCGAAAGCGAGCCGTTCTTCCTCGGCCGATCCGAAGCGCGCGCCGCAGAAACCCGCGAGGGGAAGCGGTAAGCCTCCCCGAGCCCCCCGGGACGCGAAGAAGGGCGCCGAGGACGCGAGCGCGCGACGCGCCTCGACGCCACCCTTGGGTGTGTCTCCCAACGAGCTCGTCGCCGGCCTCGCGGGTTCCCTCGCGATGTGCGTCGTGAGCGGCGTTTCAAAACTGGTGCGCCGAAAGCTGGGCGGACGCGCCTCTGTCGCGAAGAAGGATCCGGAGACGACGGATCTCTCCGCCGAGGAAAGCGACGCGACGCTGGACGCGGTGAAGGCTGAGCTGAGGGAAGCGCTCGCGCAGCTCCGCGAGCAGAGGAAGAGCATGGACCACCTCCGGAAGCAGAACCAGGCGTTCGTGAGGGAGAACCAGCTCCTGAAGGTGGCGCACGCGAACGCCAACGCGAACGCGGAGACTCGCGCTTCGGCGGCGAAGCGCTTCGACGGCGATCCGCTTTCGTCGCGAAGCGGATCGCCGTCCGGCCCGCTCTCGCGCCGCGCGTCCCCGGCGCGCTCGGCGCCGGCGTCCCCCGAGGCGGACGCCGAATCGCGCGAATCGCGCGAATCGCAGGACGCCATCATCGCGCGGCTGCTCTCTCCGCTCGACGCGGACGCCGACGAGGCGGAGCGCGTCTCCAAAACGCTCGCCGCGCGCGCGCTGCGCGGCGTCCTGGGCTTCGTCCCAGTCGTTTCCGAAGCGAGCCACGATGCGGCACGCGCGGACGAACGCCTCGCCCTTTCAAACGCCGATAAAGATGCGCCTCGCTCGATCGGCGACGCGTTCGCGTGCGAGGAGGATGCGTGGGCGGGCGTGCCCCGCGGAAGCCCCGCGGGCGCCGGCTCGGAGTTTGAAGATGCGCGCAGCGCGCGGAGCGCGGCGTCTGGGTTCTCCGGGATCTCCGACCTGTCCACGCTCTCTGCGGCGGAGGCGATGCTCTCGCGCATGCGCACCAGGCACGTCCTCATGGCGCGGATCAAGAATCACAGGTGAGGGAGGGGAGGGTTTAGAGGGAGGCTTAGGGTCCTTCCGAAAGGCGCGACCGCCGCCGGTTTCTCACGGCGGCGGTTTGACGGTTTGACCGGCTCCACGAAGCCGCGACTGTATTTTTTTTTAGTGAAAAAAAAACGTTCAGACATTCGGAGGCACGACACGCGCTGGCACTCGAACGCACGCGAAGCATGCTGACCCGAGCGGTCGCGCGCGTCACGCCGCTGGGTCCCGCGCGCGTGGGGTTCTGGCGCAGGCCGGTGGGCCCGACCCGCCCGCGATCTCCGCGCGCGTCCGGAGATCGCGATGTCGAAACCTCCGAGACGGCGGACGCGCTGGAGCTCGTGTTCCGCGGCCGCCCGACGACCGTCCGCGCGGGCTCGAAGCTGCGCACCGCGCTGTTACGCGCCGGCGAGACCCCGCACAACGGCGACGCCAGGGTGATCAACTGCCGAGGCCTGGGGACGTGCGGGACGTGCGCCGTGCAGATCCTGGGTCCCGAAGACGCCGTCTCGCCCGGCGAGTGGACGGCGACGGAGTCGGCGCGCCTCAACTTCCCGCCGCACGCGCCGCCCGGCAACCGGAGGCTGAGGCTGGCGTGCCAGGTCCGCGTAGGGCGCGCGTGCGAGGTGCGCAAGTACGACCGGTTTTGGGGGCAGGGGGACGCGGTGAGCACCGAGGCGGCGGAGGACGCCGCGCCGCTCGGCGCGCTCGAGTTTCTGCTCGACGCCGAGGAGAAGGAAAGGTAGACTCTATCTATAGCTAGTCATGATTAATTGCGCAGCGCGACGAGCGCCGCCTTCGACGCATCACACACACAGCACTGTCGTTCGTCGTATTCCTACGAGACACTCAGAAACCGGCGCAGCAGCTCCGCCATCGCCGGCGGCCACCGCCGGGTCTCGGCGACCCACCGATTGTCGCGGTACTTGGCGCACCCGACGTCGATGGAGTCGCAGGCGTACTCCCACTCCCGCTCCGCGTCGTCCGGGCGGCCCGAGGCCCAGTACAGAGCCGCGAGCGCTGCGCGCGCATCCACCAGGCCGGGCGCGCGCCTGGAGACCGCGCGCAGTTCCAGCTCGGCGCCCCGCAGGTCGCCCAGCTCGGCGAGCGCCAGCGCCGCGTTCGCCGACGCGAAGGCGACACCGTCGGCGCGGAATTTGGCGAAACTCGGCGAGGACCCGCGCGCGTTTCCGGCGCCGGCGCCTCGCGCGGACGGCTTTCCGCCGGCGTCCCTGAAGCCCTGCGCGCTCTGCAGGTACGCGAGCCGCGCCGCGGCCCAGTCCCCGGACTGCGCCAGGGCGTTCGCGCGCTGGTTCAGGATGAGGGGGTCCGCGGGCGCGCCGCCGCGCGCCGCCGTCGCGACGGCGGCGTCGTACTCGGCGACGGCGGCGGACCACGCGCCGGCGAGTTCGTACGCCAACGCGCGGCCCGCCAGCAGACGCGCCGCGGTCACGAGGAAGTCCGCCTCGTCCTCGTCGATCCGCCCGGTTGTCACGTCTGAAGGTGTCACGTCTGATATTCGTAGCAGATCGCGATGGCGCGCGTTCGCGTCCCCGCCGTCGTCGCGCGCCGCGAGGAAAGCCCCCTCCAAAAGCGCGATGGCCTCGGTGTACTCCGCCACCGCGCGCCGCGAGCTCGGCTCCGCGCCCCCGAAGGCGAACCCGCCGCCGTCCACGAAGCACTGCGCCAGCGCCTCGCGCCACCGGTACTCCGCGGGCTCGAGCGCGGCGAGGCGCGTCAGGAAAAGCACCGCGCGCGGGAAGTCACGCGCGTTGAACGCGGCGAGCGCGGAGACGCGGAGCTCGGCGGCGGAGGACGAGACGCCGCCCGCGGCGTCAGAAAAGCGATCCGCCGCCTGCGCCTCAAGCGCCACCGCGCTCGGGGGACGCGAGAGGCACGCCGCCGCGAGCGACCCGGCGGAGGACAGGAGTACAGCGGCGCGGCGCGTGAAGGTGGAGTCGCCGCGCGCCGCACTGCATGACGCGTCGCGTGGCTCGGCGGCGCGGGCGCGCGCGTCGAAGGCAGCGCCTCGAGTCACGCGGCGGGTCGCGCCGACCGATGGTTTTTTTTGGCCGCGCGCGGTGCCGACTCCCGCGGACACCCCGAGCGCGAGCGCGTGATGCATCGCGGCGGGGTCGAGCTCGGGGAGCGCCCCTGCGCACGGGCACGTGTCCGAGGCGCCGGAGTGCTTGTCCGAGGCGCCCGGGTCGGATGGACTGTCGGGCGCGGTCGCGGAGTGCGCGGTCACCACGAGCGCCAAGGACGACGATCCACGTGGGTCGTTGTCGAAAACGACGATCCACGTTTCACGTGGGTCGTTCGCCCGCGGGCAGCTGGGCACCCGCGAGCGCCACCAGGCTGTCTGTGCAAAGACACAAAGATGCAGACAGAAAAGAATTCTGACAGAAGAGAATTCTGCACACGGGGGCGCGCGCCGGGTCCGGAGGATCATGACGGAGGGCATGCCTCCCGATGCCGCGCGCACGCGCTCCGACGATTTCGCGAGGCTCGTCCACCAGCGGCGGGAGATGTCGAGGCAGCAGCTCGTGAAACGTTGGCGCGAGTGGGAAGTGGACGTCTCCGTCGTTACCGACGCGCACGCGAGCATGTGCCTTATTTTCAGCTTGCCGGTGGTGATGTACGTCACCCGGGAGGTGGAGCGGGGACGGACGTCCATCGCGGTGTGCGTGGCCGCCAGCATACTCGCATGCGTCGCGCACCTCTTCTGCGTGTACGCGCGGAGGCAGTGGTACGTTCGGAATCGGACCCCCGCGGTCGTGGCGCTGCGGATGGCGCTGGTGTGTTTCCTGCTCTCGGCGTGGGCCTCGTCGTCGTGGCGGCTGAAGCGCTTGCAGGAGATGAGTAGCCGCTTGATGCTGGGGACGTTCCTGTCGCTGGGGTACCACCTCCCCAGCCAGCTGCTTCAGCTTGAGCTGCAGGTTGTGATCCTGGCCATCACCAGAGTGCTGCTCGGTTTCAGCGGCTCGCGACGCGAAGGGATGGAGTGCTCGTACGTCGGCATCTGCCACAGATTGGACGGCGTCGACGTGGGACACATGCACCTGTGGGACGCGGACGTGCCGTACGAGGAGCGGACCGCCAGCACGCCGTTACCCTTCGCGTACTCCTTCGACGGGCTCCTGTTCGACGCGCTGCTATACGTCGTGTTCCCGCTCGCCCTCGCGAACGTGAAGCAGAGGGCGCTCGAGGTCAGCTTCGCGCGCGAGGAGAGCCGCCGCGAGGCGGCGCGGCGGCGGCGGCGGTTTTCAAACGAGACGCCGGTGACGACGACGCGCGTGGAGTCAGAGTTCGGTCCGCCCGCGTCGGAAGGGACACGCGGTTTAGGGTTAGGGTCGGCGGAATTCGGAACGGACTCGCGCGCGCGGAACGGAGTCGGGATGCGGGATTCGGAGGGCGCTCGCGACGAACTCGAGGGCGAATTCGAGGGGTACGGCGAGGGGTTTGAGGACGACGCCGAAACGTACGCGACGTCTTCGTCGTCGACGCGTCGCTCGTTCCTGAAGCGGACTTTTTTGGGCCTGCGGCGCTTCAGTCAACAAATCATACCCCTGATGGAGTTCTCGAACGAGTCGCTCGAGAAGCGGTTCAACCAGTGGCACCGCCGCGCGATGCTGCGCGTCGACCTGACGCGCGCCGCCATCACGTGCTGCACGTCTCTGCTGTGGTACCAGAAGTTCCGCATGTACACCACGATGGAAGCGGCGTCGTTCCTGCCGCTGTACTGCATGACGTGGATATTCGCGGTGAACCTGTCCCAGGTGTACTTCCTGCTGGGGCACACGCAGACGTACCTGCGAATGCGGAACGCCGTGCACACGTTCGGGAAGCTGAACTTGGCGGCGAATATCTTCGTGACGCGCGCCGTGCTCGCCGCCGCCAACGCGACCATCCTCATTCAGCACTACGAGCGCTACCCGCAAACGGCGCCGGATGGGGAGGTGCAGGCGCTGCGCGACTGGCTCGAGGAGACCGCGTGGGCGGTTCCCGCGTACGTTCCCGAGCCCTCCGTCGGGCCGGAGAAGCCGGAGCTGCTCATGATCTCCATGGAAGTGAAGGTGGTCTCGGTTTTGCTCCAGTTTTTCGGGACGCACCAGCTGATGCGCACGAACGTGGGGCTGGCGCTCTTCACCGTCTTCTCCGCGTGCGTCTTGGAGCCCGCGGTGTTTTCGCAGCCCCCGGACGCGGCGCTGCCGATCCGCTCGAAGCTGTTCCCGAACTTTCACAGCTTCACCAGGCTGACCAACATCATCGTGGACATGACGTTGCTGTTCCTCACCGGCTACCTCGCCGAGCGGGACCTGCGCGCCTCGTTCGCCAAGGAGATCAACCTCGAGATGAGGCAGGCGGAGTTCATGCGATCGCCGCTCGCGCGGCTGCGCATGACCGTCGCCTCGTTCCCGCCCGCGTCCAGGACGGCGGCCGGGGAGGACGGCGAGTCACCGGTGTGGACGCGTCCACACCTCGCCGCGGACCGCCGAGGCGCGGAGGGGGAGTCGGACGGACGTAGAGCCGACCCGGGGGGGGGGGCGTCAGCGGGCGGGCGCGGCGCGGAGGCGACGACGGCGCGGCGTCGGCCGACCCGGCGAAGGCCTCCGCCGTCGTGAGAAGGACGCGAACCGGCCCGTAGAGAGGTAGCTACGGAGTCATTCTTTTATGTATTATTACTTCGAAAGTAATATCGAAGGTGGATATCATCGTGCGCGCACGTTTTTCAGGGAACCGCCACGGTCCCACACACCGCACGTGTATTTAGGGTACCAGGTAGTATACCGAAGATGCGTAGACCACGTAACGCGTACCCTGTATGACGTAATTTTCGTCACTTCGCCCGCCCGATCGCGTCCATCTTGTCCCTCACCTCCGAAAGCACGCGCTCCTGCGCCTCGAGCCGCGAGGACAGCGCGCGCACCGCCGCCAGCACGGCGTTATCCTCCGCTCCGCCCTCGCGCACCACGGGCATCACGTCCCCGGCGTCCACCGCCGGCGAGTCCGGCTCGTAGTTCTTCTTCACCGCCTCCTTGGCGACGCTCAGCGTGCGCGCGAACTGGCGCGAACTCTCGGCGCCCTCGCCGCCCGCGGGCGAGCCGAGCAGACTGTCCACGGTCGGCACCGGGGGGACGTCGACGCCGCCTTCTTTCGGCGATCCCTCTTTCGGCGATCCCTCGTTCGAGGGCGTCTTGGGGTCGGGCGAGTCCGAGAGCTGGGGCCCGGGATCGCCAGGCGTGCCGGCCTTCTTGAGGAACGAAGCGAGGCCGCCGCTCCCGCCCGCCTTATTCATCCTCGCCCGGAGCTTGGACGCGTTCGTCTTGGTCTGCGCCGCCGCCACGAAACGCGCCAGGTGGATCCTCTGGAACACCTCCGAGGCTTCCTTCTTCTTCTGGTCCGCGCGTTTCTTCCGCTCCGCCGCGTCCGCGGAGGAGATCTGCGACATCGACTCAATCTCTGTGGAGGTGTCCGTCTTGCCGCCGCCCTTGCGCGAAGCCGCCACGTCCGCCTTGATCTCCGCCAGGCGCACGCGCGCAAACTCCATCAGCCTCTCGCTCATCTCCGGGTGCATCCCGATGAGCCGCTGCATGTCGTCCCGCGACAGCGTGCACAGCTGGCACTGCCGCATCGCCGTCGTGGTGTACGGCCGGATGTCGGACAGCCCAGCGAGGCAGATCAAGCCGAAGAAGTCGCCGCCCTTCATCGGGGACGACTGCAGTTCGTCCCCCGCCACGGTGAGCTTCACCATCCCGGCTTTGATGATGAACATCTTGTCCGCCTCCTCGCCCTCCACGGTGAACGCCTCGCCCTCCGCGGCGTGGTACGCCTTGAGAGACAGGCACACGTCCGCCAGCGCCTTCTGGTTCAGCTTGCTGAACAGCGGGATGCGCGACACCACGCCGCCGTACATGTGCAGCACAACCTCCGAGCGCAGCGACCCGGGCAGCCTGTCGAAGATGGTCTTCTCGTCGAACACCGTCCTGTTGCCGTACAGGCGCTCGTGGTACTTGATGACGCGCATGGTGAGCTCCTTTTCCACGCCCTTGGAGTTGAGGAACTCCTTGAGCTCGCCCATCATGGACGAGTACGCCGCCTCGGCGACGCCGGCGCGCGTGATCAAGTCGCCGATGCCGCCGACGATGAGCGCGAACGTGAACCCGCCGATGCCCATGGCGATGATGGAGAAGCCCTGCTCGAGCGCCGTCGCGCCCGAGATGTCCCCGTACCCCACGGTGGTCATGGTGGTGAAAGACCAGTAGAAGCTCACCAGGTACATGCGCGGTATGCTGGTCGTGTCCACCGAGTCCCCCAGACCAGCCACCCACCCGTCCTCGCCCGCCGCCATGCCGACCAGGTACCACAGGCACGCGATGATGTGCGCGCAGTACAGGATGGAGAAGAACATCTTGATCAGCACGTATGAGTCGAACAGACGCGGGAAGCTGTGCTCGAGCCGCGCCATCAGGTCCGAGATGCGGCGCAGCCGGATGAGCTTCGTGAGACGCACGAGGCGCAGGAAAAATTTGAGTGCGTTCTTGTCGTTGGCGGCGAGCGCGTTTCCCGGGGTGGCCTCCTCGTAGATCTCCAGGATGTACGCCATGGGGAATACGGCGATGAGGTCCAAGAGGAACCACGAGCGGTAGTACCGCATTCTGATCTGCAAGGGGTCCTGTACCAAATACGAGTTCACCCACTCGTCCTCCACGACGAAGCATGTGCGCAGGCAGATGAAGAGGTCGGCGATGAACAGGATGTCCACCACGAGCTCGAACCAATACAAACCGCCGAACACCTCGGACGTGCGGTCCGTCTCGATCGTGAACCCCACGCGGATGGGTTCCATCATGGCGACGTAGATGACCAAGATCGCCAGCAGGGTGTCCCATCGATTCAGGAAATCGCTCGTGGGGAAAAATAACCAACCCGCGCCCGGCCCCCAATTGTTGGGGACGGGCGTGGCTTCCAGGTTTAACACGCTGCCGTACTTCACGCCTTTGATCTCCTTCTCCTCGAAGAACTTCTGCTTCTCCACGTCGCACGAAGGGCTGTACTCGCCGAACACGTTCGAGGTCACGCTGGACACCGTCGAAGCCGCCTTCGTCATCGCCGACGTGGCTGAGCTGGCGGCTTGTCGCAGGAATTTCGTCGTCTCCATGCCCGACACAGCGCTCCCGAGACCGGTTTTCAGCGATCGATTCTTGGACGGCGTCTTGGACGGCGCCCTCAAGCTTGCCCTGGGCGAGCTCGTCCCCGAGCCGGAGGGGCTCATCCCCGAGCCGGAGGGGCTCATCCCCGAGCCGGAGGGGGTCTGCGGTGGCGAATCATCAGTCTGCGGCATGAGCTTGGACGGCATCGCGACGGGTAGGTCAGGCCCCAGATGGGACGCCTCCGCCGGTCGCTAACAACTAACCCGAAACGTCGTGGACGGTCGGACAGCCGAACCAGAACGATCGGGTTTTCGTGCGCAAGAACGGTCACCTGAACGCGCCTGCCCCGCTTCCGGAGCTCACTGAACGGCGCGCGTTCGCGTATTCGGGTATGTCCGTATCCGAACGGGGCGGTCGGGCTCGCGGTCGACGCGAACAATGCCACGCGCGACAGGCGACACGGCTCCCGCGTGTTCTAGGAATTATTGTGTTCTACATTCATCACCAAGAATCCAAGATCTCACCGAATGACCAATTGACGGTCCATGATGACTGTGTCGACACTGTGTGTCGTTTGTGTCGGTCATCATGAATCGTGTTTTCACTCGCGTGCTTTTTTTTCGCGCCGTCGCGCGATCGGTTCCGACTCCGGATGTAGCTACGGTAGCTATGAATATCACGACAAAGACGCGCGTACGTAGTCTAGCGTTTTCGGCGGTTCGTCGGTATGTCCTCCAGCGTCCACCCCCCGGTTCCGTCCGCGTGCAGCGTGAGCTTCTTGTGGTGGAACCGCAGAAGCTCGGGCCTGTGCGCGATGGAAAACGCCGTCACGCCGAGCGACGCCAGCTTTTCGTAAAACAGCGCCTCCTCGTCGGGGTTCACCGCGCTCGTCGCCTCGTCGAGCACCGCGCACGCGGGCTCGCGGAAAAACACGCGCGCCAGCCCGATGCGCTGCTTCTCGCCGCCCGACAGCACGTCCGCCCAGTCGTGCTTGGTGACGTCCAGACCGCCCGCGGAATCGTCGCCCACCAGCTTGAGCAGGTTCACCGTCCGCAGAGCCTCGAGCACGCGCGCGTCCAGCGCCGCGTCCGCCTTCCCGCGAGGGACCACCTCGGGGTACGTCACCTGGTCGCGCAGCGAGCCGTGCGCCAGGTACGGACGCTGCGGGACGTAGAAGACGCGCGCGTTCAAGTCGTGAAGAAAAGGCGCGGAAGGCACCGAAGACGGTGATCGAAGTCGGTCACCGAAGTCGGTCGCGAACGACCGGTCGTTCGCGACGCTTCCCGGCGCGCTCGCGGCGGGCCTCGAGACGGTTCCGCGCGCGGGCGCCCAGAGGCCCGCCAGCACGCGGAACAGGCTCGTTTTGCCCGCGCCGTTGGCGCCCGACACGAACAGGTTCTCGCCCGGTCGCAAAACCAGGTCCAGGTCCTTCACCAGCAGACGCCCGTCCGGGGAGTACACCGTGACGTTCCTGAACGCGAAGTCGGAGCCGTTCGCCGTCTCAGGCGGCGACGGCGACGGGATCCGCGAATCCGGCGCGGCGCCGGACGTCCTTGTCCCCGCGTTTAGGGTTAGGGGTAACGCTTCGTTCGCGACGGCACGCTGGGCGCGGTCGCCGTCCACCGCCTCGATCAGCTCGACGACGCGCGCGGTGAACCCCGCGAGCCTCTGCAGCTTCTTGTACACCATCATCAGGTCGCCGATCGAGCTGGACGCGCTCTGGATGAGCGTGTCGCTCTCGCGGTAGAGCGCGGCGACGCGCGCCGCCGAGCGGTCGGAGGTGTCCGACAGGAACGGAAACGCCAGCACGGGCCACCCGATCATCGACGCGAAGTACTTGATGAAGTACTGGTCCACCACGCCCTGCTTGAACTGCAGGTAGTGGTAGAAGCGCGACCAGCTCGTCACGCCGCGCAGCCGCGCGTCCAGAAGAAAACGCTCCGTCTCGGCGCCCCCCAGAAACGCAACCTCCTCGGCGTGCGCGATGAGCCGCGAGTGCGCGCGGCGGAAGTCCCCTTCCAGCCTTTGCGTGCGCGCGATGTACTCCGAAAACGGAGGCGACAGGGTTTTGATGAGCGCGCCGGACAGCACGAAGTACCCGTAGAGCACGGCGAGGCCGCCGTAGCCCATGTTCTCGGCCATGCGCGCCGTCGATAAAACGACGTCCAGCAGCGGCTTGAACGTGCGCGCGAACAAATCAGACGCGGTGTGGCAAAACTGGTGCAGGTCGTCGGCGATGCGCTGGTCCGCGTTGTCCAGGTTCCCGACGCGCAGCACCGCGGCGCGGTAGAACGCGCCGTCCCGGAGGTACTCGCGGTGCACGCGCTCGGTGAGCCGCTCGCGGAACGAGACGGTGATGGAGTTGGTCAGGTACTTCAGCGCCGAGTTCACGACGCTCGCCGAGACGCCGGAGACGAAAAAGTCGCCCAGCACGAAGAAAAACTTTTTCCAGCTCCGCTCCATCACCGCCTGCAGCCCGTCGCCGCCCTTCTTGGCGATGCGCAGGCTGATGAAGCTGCGCGTGACCAGCATGGTGCTCTGGATCGCGAGCAGCATCGCCTCCTTGCTCGTGATCGAGGGCACCACGATGCGCAGGATGAAAGCCAGGCGCTTCACGAAAACCGCGTCCACCGCGGCGCCGCGTCGGCGCGGTTCCCCCTTTCTTTGTTGTTCAGCCACCGCGACCGCCATCGGAGACGTGCCATCCGCCGAGACCGCCGCGGAGGATGCGCACGACGCGCTCGCGTCCGGGGAGACGTCATCGCCCGCGGGCTTCGACCTCTTCGCGGCCGCGCGCGCGCGCGACGCCGCGCGCCTCTCCGCGCGCTCTGCGGAAGCCGCGCGAAACTGCTCTTTGATGTCCGGCCTCGACGTCTGGTGCGCGGTAAACAGCGCCAGCGACGTCGCCCCCAACGCCAGGGAGAAGCACAAACGCCGGTCCTTCACGTAGTCCCCCGCGACTTTAGACACCACCTCGGCGAAGTCGCTCACCGCGCCGCGGGGTCGCACGCGACGAGGCGCCATCGCGACGCACGAGACGCCTCCAGATTGTGATGAGGGGTATAACCGAAAAGCGCGCGAGCTTGACGAAAAGACGCCTCTGGTACAAATTCCCGAAACCAGCGAAGAAGACGCTCGCTTCGTTTTTGATTGGTGAAAAGAAAGACGCGGTATCATATCTGATAGTCTATGGTATCGCGAGCTTCTCACCCCCCTCCCCCTCACTTGTTGAGGCTCTTGATGAAGCCGTCGAGCGCGAACTCCTCCTTGTACTGTGACTCGTCCCACAGGTCGTCCAGACCCGTCAGCGCCTGCTTCAGGCCGCCCGCCACGGCGTCCGCCGCCGCCGCGCCCGCGCCGCCGGCGGGCGCGTTCCGCTTTTCGTCGCTCGCCCCGCCCGCGGCGCCCTTCTCGGCGGTGAAGAGCTCCAGCATCTGCCCCGTGTCCATCGCCGCGAGGCTCATGTTGTCCGAGTTGACCACCGCGTTCGCCACGTCCAGCTTGAACCTCTGCAGGCTCATCACCTTCTCCTCCAGGGTGCCCTTCGTGAGGAGCCGGAACACGTTCACCGTCCTCTTCTGCCCCAGCCGGTGCGCGCGGTCCATCGCCTGCAGATCCTTCTGCGGGTTCCAGTCGTGCTCCAGGAACACCACGGTGTCCGCGCTCGTCAGGTTCAGCCCCAGGCCGCCCACGTGCGTCGTGAGCAGCAAAACGTCGATGCTCGGGTCGGCGTTGAACTTGCGCACCACGTCGAAGCGCGCGGTGGGCGCGACGCCGCCATCCAGCCGCAGCCACGACACGCCCTCGAGCTCGCCCGCCGGGCCCAACAGCTCGTCCTCCACCAAATCGAGCACGCTCTTGAGCTGCGAGAAAATCAAGACGCGGTGCCCCGCGCCGCCGCCAGCGGCGGTGCGGAACTCGCCCTCCGGATCGGGCTCCGTCACCACCTTGTCCACACCCACGCCACAGTCGAGCAGGATCTGCTTCAGCGCGCGGAACTTGGGCGAGTACGCCTCCGCGACGCGCGCGCCGAGGCCCGCCCCCGCGGATTTGGATTTGGATTTGTTTTTATCGTCGGGCGGCGTGACCAGCCGCGGGTGCGAGCACAGCTTGCGCAGGTACTGCAGCGCCTGGAACACGTGCGCGGTACCCCCGCCGGAGCCGCCTTCGGCGCCTCCGCCAGCCTCCACGCCCCCCGCGCCCTTGACCACCGCCTCGACGTCCGTCTTGGCGGCGCTCCCCTCGAAGGCGTCGTACAGCCGCTTCTGCATCGGCGACAGGTCCACGTACACGTCCTGGATGATCTTCGGGGGCAGGTCCTTGAGCACCTCGTCCTTAGTGCGGCGCATCACGAAGGGCATCACCTGCTTGTGCAGGCGCCCCGTGGCCAGAGCGCCCTGCTCCGTGAGCCCCCCGCCCTTCTTCGCCGCCGCCGAGCGCGCCGCCGCGACGCCGTACGCGCGCCTGAACTCCTTCTCCGTGCCCAAAAAGCCGGGCATCAGAAAGTCAAACAGGCTCCACAGCTCGACCACGTCGTTCTGGATGGGCGTCCCGCTCAGCAGCAGCCGGTTCTCGGCGCGCACGCGCTTCACCGCCTGCGTGACTCTGCTTTTCGGGTTGCGAATCGCGTGGCCCTCGTCCAGGATGCAGTAGCACCACGAGCGGTTCGTTAATAACGCGTCCGCGTCCGCGCGCAGCGAGTCGTACGACATGATCACCACGTCGGCGTCGCCGCGCTCGATGCGCGGCCGCAACGCCGCGCGGTCCGCCGGGGACCCGTGGTACTCCAGCGGTTTCAGAGTCGACTCGGCGACGTACTCGTTGATCTCGTGCGCCCAGTGCCCCACGAGCGTGGGGGGACACACGACCAGCGCGGGGAGAAACGGCAGGCCCGCACGCCGGCGCTCGACCACGGTCGCCGCCAGGATACAGGTCGACTGCAGCGTCTTGCCGAGGCCCATGTCGTCGCACAGCGCGCCGTGCAGCTTGAACCGGCGAAGAAACGCGAGCCAGTTGACGCCCTCCTGTTGGTACGGCCGCAACACGCGGCGGCACTCGAACGGCAACACGAAATCCTCAACCTTTGAGTTGTCCAGGAGCGCCTCCAGAAACGTGCCGTCGCTCTCGCTGCGTTGCCTCTGCGCGGCGGTCAACGTCGCCGGCGGCGCGCGCCCGCGCGCCAGCGGAAGCAGCGGCACGAGCGCGGCGAAGGATTTGGTCGCCATCTCGCGCGTGCGGTCCACCGGGTCGCTCATGCGGCCCATCAGGGGGACCAGCAGCAGCACGCAGAAGGGCGCCAGGGCGGGCCCGAGCTGCTCGACCAGCTCGGAAGCCACGGCGGCGGCGCCGCGGCGCGCGCCGGACGCGTCGTCCGCCTCGCCGGCGTTCTCGAGCGCGGGCACGACCAGAGCCAGCAAACGCGGGACGACCGAGTCGGGAGCCGCCGCCGCCAGCGCCGCCAGCGCCGCGCTCGCCGCGCGCTGCGTCGCCGGGTCGGCGTCCTTCGCGGTCGCCTTCGCGAATGCGGGCTCCAGGAGCGCGAGGGTGCGGCGCTTCACGGTCTCGGAAAACGTGCCGACGGAAGCTGTCGCCACCGTGTCGACGGGAGCTGCCGCCGCGACGCGCGCGCCCACGCGTTTCAGGAGCTGGCACGCGTCGACGACGGCTTGCTTCGGCGGCGGCGGCGCCGCGGCGCCGTCCGCGCCGACGCCCGCGAGCGGGACGGACATCGCCTCCCACAGACTCGGGACCTGCTCGTACAGCGCGTCGCCGAACACATCGCAGAGCGCGAGCAAGCACGCCTCGGCGCCGCGCCGCGCGACCGCCGACTCCGTGGGGCCCTCGTGCGCGGCGGCGGCGGCGGCGGCGACGGCCATCGCGGCGTCGTCCCACTCCGCGCGCGGCGTCTCGGCGGGGTCGGCGCAGGCGAGCGCGATGACGTTGCCCGCGATTTTGCGCACCGGGCTCGGCGTGCGGCCGACGCACAGCTTGATCAGGCTCGCCAGCGAGCGCGCAGACCGCGCCTGCAGAAGCGCGTCCGGCTCGCGGCGGACGGAGCTCATCAGGGGCTGGATGAAGGGGTTCAGTTTGGGGGGAAGCGCGCCGAACGCGACGGCGGCGCCCGCCGCCGCCGCCAGCGCCGAGCCGTGCGCCCGCGCCTCCTCGGCTTTCAGCCGCGCCGCCGAGGCGAGCAGCGTCGCGCGCGCGGACTCGACGCTGGCGGGACCCTGGGGTCACACATGTGCACATATGGCGTGTTTCGTTCGTTCGCGGGGGGGTTCACGGGTGAGTCGAAGCGAAGCGCCGCGAAAAAGCGAACGAAGGAAAAACGTGATTTTCGGAGAAAAAAAGGGACGTCACTAAAAAAAAAAAAATCCACCGGACGACGAAACCTCGCGATGTCGGGGCAAGTCTACTTGACTCCAGCCAATGCTAGGCGTGGGGAAACCTGCTGTGCCCTTTCGCGCGCGGCGAATACTTCGCTTGTGGGAGCTCGGGGGTGGTGCCCTCGTCGAACGGCGACGGCGCGTCCGGAGCGACGCCGAGGCGTCCCGAGCGCGACGAAGCCGAAACTCCGATCGGTTCTCCTCTTCGCGGTTGAAAAAAAGATGAGGCGCGCCGAACCGAAACCGAAACCGAAAAACACGAGCGAACGGAAGATACGGGTAGACGACGACGACGCACCGCTGGAATCGCCGCCGCGAGCGTCGCGGCGTGCGCGGCGCCGAACCCGTCCGCCGCCGGCGACGGCACCTCCGAGGTGGTGGGTCTCACGTTGTTGTCCGCGGCGGCGCGCAGCAAGCCGGCGGATTCGCGCTTGACGCGCGCCACCAACGAAGCCACCTCCGCGTACGGCGCCGGCGAAGGCGCCGACGGGTACGCCGGGTCCGTCGCGGCGAGGAGCTCGCCCAGTCGCGCGCCCGGCTGCGCCAGCGGCGGCTTGGGCGCGCCCGCCGGGATGGCGTCCAGCCAGGACGCGAGCAGGAACGACCCCGTCATGCGCCGGGTCGCCGATCCCTCTGACAACAGGCGCGTGACCTGCGCCTCCAGCTTGGCGGCTGCCGAGGCGCCTTCTCCGCTTCCGATTTTCGGGACGGCGTCGGCGCGCGCGCCGGCGTCGTCGACGCCGTCGTCGTTCCCCGGCGCGCACAGCACCTTGGCGAGCTGCGAGAGCGCAGCCACCGCGCGCAGGCGGCCGGCAGTGGTCACGACCCACTCGCTCGTGGACGTCGGCGCGCGGTCGTCCGCGCCCGTGATGGTGCCGCCGGCGCCGCCGCTCAGGGAGACCACGCACAGGAGCCTGGCGTCCGGCCGCGCGTCCGCGGCGGTGGCCGCCAACGCGCACCAGCCCTCGACGTGCGCGTCCACCGCGGCGGCCACCGCGCCGGCGGATGCGACATGGCACAGGTCGCGCCACGCCGCCGACGCCGCGGCGGCGGTCTCGGCGTCCTCCTCCAGCAGGGTCGCCTGGAACGAGACGCGCATCGCCGTCGCCGCCGCGGCGTCCACCCAGTCGTCGCGGGCGCCGCGCTCGGGAGACGCGGCGCCGGCGTCCGCGCCTCCCGCCGTCGCGCGCCCATCGCGCTCGGGAGACGCTCGCATGAGCTGCCCGAGCGTCCGCCACACCGCCAGGCGCACGGCCGCGATCGGGTGCGCGGCGAACGGGAAGAGCGACGGCACGACGTCCCGCAGAGCCGACCCCGGGCCCCGGGGCGGGGTCGCGCGCGTCGCGGGCAGCGCGTACAGCGCGCTCACCAGGCGCATCACAGGCACGTTCGAGGGGCTGGTCAGGAGGTCCGGGTCATCAAGCCTGCCGAGCAAGGTCCAGAGACCAGCTAATAAAGGCGGGAAGTCGCGGTGCGTCGGTAAGTGCCTCGCCGCCGGAAGCAGCGCCTCGGCGGCGGCGCCGCGCACGTCGTCGTCCTTGTCGTCGAGCGCCGCCGTCGCCGCGGGCAGCGCCGCCGGGAGCAGCCGCGGCGCCAGCGCGTCGCGCGCGGCGAGCACGTACCGCAGCGCCAGCAGCGCGCTGTGGCGCACCTCCCACTCCGGGCGCCGGAGCAGCACCAGGATGCACGTGACGACCGCCTCGACGGCGCGCGGCGGGAGAGGGAGCAGGCCGGCGCCCAGCGCCTGCGCGCCGGTCTCGCGCACGGGCGCGACGACGCCGTCGCCCACGTAGTCCCCGAAGCGATCCAGGGACAGGACGCAGAGCAGGCGCACGGCGGCGTCCTCGAGCCAGGAGGCGTTTTTGCGCGCAGCCCGCGCCGCGGCGTCCGGCTCGACGCCCCGCGCGCGCGGTGGTGGAGAGGGCACGGCCGCCGAGGCGGCGTGCGTGCGGAGCACCTCGCGCAGCGCGGCGGCGGCGCCGTGCCTCTCCTCCCAGCGCGGCGCGAAGAGCGAGTACGCGAGCTTCTCGCAGGTCCGCGCCAGCGGCCAGCCGCCAGCCTCCACCTCGGCGGCTTCGTCCTCCTCCTCCGCCGCCTCGGCGGCGAGTCGAGCGGCGGTCTCGGGGTCGACGGCATTCTTACCGGAAGCGCCGGCGCTTCCCGGTTTGCGGCCTCGCTTCGCCGCCGGCTCGACGCCGTCGGCGGCGTCTCGCGCGCCGCGTTTCATCTTACGCTTCAGACGGTTGCGCTCGCGCGCCGAGAGCTGCGTCAGGTCCGAGGCGTCCATCTTCTTCTCGGCGTCGTCGGTCGCCTCCACCTTCACATCGGCCACGTCCTCCTCCCCGACCAGGTCGTCCACGTCCACGAACTTGTCCACGTCCAGGTTGGCCTTCGCGGACGCCGAAACGTCGCCGGCGGCGGCGCCCGAAGAAAGCGCCGAAACGTCGCCGGCGTCGGCGCGCGTAGCCGCGCCGTCCCTTTCCTCGGCGGCGCCCTCCAGCGTCGAGTCGAGGGCCATGCCCAGCCGCTGCTTCAGGGTCTGCTTGGCGAGCCGCAGCCGCTCGGCTTTGCTGAGCTGCTTCTTGGCGTCGTCCTTATCGTTCTCCGCGCCCCCGAAGAGCGCGTCGTCCCCGGACTTGGCGGCGAGGAGCGGCGCGGCGCGTTCGAGCACGCCCACGATGTCAAACTCGGCAAAGGCGAGGTCGCCGGCGGCGTCGTCCTCCTCCTCGCTCGTCGGCTTCAGGTGCGCCGCGCGCTCGACCGCCTGCTCCGGGGAGACCCCCTCCAGCCGCGCGATGTCAGCCACGGTGGCGTGCTTCACGCCCTCGCAGATGTGCGCGATGGTCCGCGCGGACGCGACGCGGGTTTCCCACTGCTTGTGCTTCAGGAACCCTCGGATCTTTTTTTTCGTGTGAGGAATGGGGCGTGAGGGACGGTGCGGTGAGTCTCTTCTCCGCCGGTACCGGGCGTGCCACGCGGGATGAATCCGGAGGTGAAAACACGGTGTCTCGTCGTCGTGACCGCGCGCGCGCGCTCGAACCCGGGGACGTCGCGCGCGAATCGCGGGGGGTCCGCGAGATCTTCGGCGCAGCGGAAACGAACGCGTCGAGGCGGGCGGGCACCCGTGCGATTCCGGATCTGGGTTCGTACCCTTCGCAGGAGGTTGGGGAGCTGGTTCGGGTGCGCAGAGGCGAGCTCGCCGATCTGCCTCGCCGCCTCGTGCCTCGCAGCGGGAGAAGAGCCGGTCTCGAGCAGGCGGAGAAGCCTGTCGAGCCTGCTGCCCCCGCCATCGTCAGCCATGATTGCGGACGCGCGCCCAGGAGACTGAAACGAAAAGCAGACGCTTTTCCTCTTCGGAGGAAAAAAATGAGCCGTTTCAGAGCGAACCTTCATTCCTGCGCGCGCGGGGCTTGGAGGATAGGCCCGCGCACGGCCATGCCTATGGACGATACCGCCGGGCGTGTCCCTCCCCGGCGTGTGGGAGACCCGACGGGAGGTGCGGGCGGACGAGGACGCGGCGCCGCTCCCGGGCCCAGTCGGCCATCGCGTCCCACGCCGGTCGGGTCTGGCGCGTCTTCGTCGGTCCCGCGGCGACGCGCCCCGTCGGGGACCCTCCACGATCGGTCGACGAGCGGAGGGCAGACGTCGGTCGCGCGCGAGCGCGCGGAGCGCGAGAAGAGCGTCGCGTCGCTCATGACCCGCGACAAGGAGCGCCTCGCGGAGGAGGTCATCGAGCTCAAGCGGGTCAACGACGATGTGGCGACGCGACTGAAGTTGGCGCAGGCGGAGGTGATTCGCGCGACGGGGGAGCTCCGCAAGCGCGAGCGCGCGCTGGAGGCGCTCGAGCGCGGGGACGACGACGGCGGCGCGGCGCGACGCGCGACGCGCGTCCTCGAGCTCGAGGCGGAGAACGAGGTGTACCTCTCCGAGGTTGCCAGGCTCGCGTCGTTGCTTCGGCTCGACCCAGAGACGGGTCAACTCCCCGGAACGTCGGCGGGTCCTTCGCCGGACGTACCGGGCGCCGATGACGAGGCGACCCCCTCGAACGAAACCGGTTTTCCAACCGCGAGTTCCGCGGAGGTCGCGCGGCTCCGCGCCGAGCTGGCGTTCGGGGCGAAACACGCGTTCGAGTCGGAGATGCCCCACGATCTGACCACAGAACACGCGCTGACGCTCGCGGAAGCGCGCGCGACGAACGCGGAGGCGCGCGTCGCCTCGCTCGAGCGCGCCGCGGCGGAGGCGACGGATTCGCGCGACGCCGCCGCCGCGCGCGCCGACGCTTACGAAGCGCGCGCCGCCGCGCTCGCGTCGGCGCTGGCGAAGGCGGAGGAGGACCGGAACCACTTCCGGAACCTCGCCGCCATGGAGGCTGCCGCCGCGGAGGAGGCGGCGGAGGAGGCGGCCATCGCGGACGCGGAGTGCGCGCGCGTGCGCCCAGAGCTCGACTCGCTGCGGCGGCAGATTGCCGACGTCGCCGAGCGCGCCGAGCGCGCGCGCGCGAAAGCCGAGGCGGCGGAGGCGCGCGAACGGCGAACGGCGGAGGCGCTGCGGTCCGCCGCGGACGCCGAGGCGGCCACCCTCCCAGCGGCAACTTCCGAGCGCGCGGAGGCGAGGGAACGCGCGCGGGAGGAGCTGCGGCGGGCCATGGCGCCCCCCGCGGGGTTCGCGCCGCGCGCCGCGCTCGCCGCGCTCCCGTCGTCGAACGAAAAAGCGGCGTCGCCGCCGGCGCCCCGCGTCTCGGCGGCGACGGTGAAGCGGCGCCTGAGCCTGAAGGAGAAGGAGAAGGAGAAGCATGCGAAACGGGAAACGGGAGTGTTTCCCAGTGTCCCGAAACAAAAACGAGTCCCGCGCGATTCCGCGATGGAGCGGGTTCCGAGGGCGGGTTCCGAGGCGCCGCGCGTTTCCTAAACTGGATAACTTACGTAGGTCCTTCAAGTAGCCTACGTAGACAAAGTAGTCTACAGTACTAAATAGTGTGGTTCCGTCGCGTCCGCTTTCGCTCTTTCGCTACCGTTCATCCGTCGCGATCGCGCTGCGCTTGCAGACCCTCGAGATCCTCAAACGCGCTCATGTACTCGCGCGCGCCGCGCCTCCGCCCCCGGCGCCTCGCCGCCGCCGCGCGCCGCGCGACCCGCCCCTCGAAATCCTCCGAGGCCTCGACGAGGTCGCCGCGCGTGATGACCCCCGCCAGCCGGCTCCCCCCGCCGGACTCCACCACCAGCACGCGCCGCGCGCCGAGCAGCGCGAACTCGCGGTACGCGCGCGACGCGGGGACGTGCGCGGGGATCAAACCGAGCTCGTCCGCGGGGACGACGCCTTCCGCCGGCGTCAGCGACACGAAGTCGCCGAGCGCCGACGCCGGGACGCGCAGTTGCGAGGAGGCGCCGCGCTCGGACGGGCGGCGCGCGTGCACCGCTCGCTCAAGGATGCCCAGCAAGGTGGACCGCGAGACCACCCCGAGAAGCTCGGGCGAAGATGACCCTAATGACCCTAATGACCCTAACCCGGATGACCCGGATGTCTCGACGCGCCACACCGGTTCGGTTTCGACGAAGGACGGATTCTCGTCGCGAGAATCGCGCGTTTCCCCCGGAGCGCCGCGGTTCGCGCCGCGGGGAGGCGCGCCGCGCGCCGCGCACACCGGGAACGCGTTGTGCGTGGTGTGTATGAGCGCGCGGCACACCCCCGCGACGGTTTCGTCCGCGCGCAGGCACACCACGTCCCGGGTGCACACCGCGCCCGCGCTCAGCGTGGCGATGACCGCGGGCTCTCGGGGCTCGAGGACCTGGTACCCCTTCATGGAGATGACCTCGTCGGTGAACGAGTGGGGGGTGAGGAACCCGGCCACCAGCCGGCTGGACAGCACGGTCACCATCATGAGGATCACGCTGTCCATGTTGCCCGTCTGCTCCAGCATGATGGCGGAGATGGCGATGGCCATGCGCGTCCAGCCGCCCAGCGCCGCGCCCGCGCCCAGCACGGCGTACGTCGTCGGGTGCGCCACCCGCGACGACCCGACCCACGCGCTGCGGTTGACCAGCCGCCCGAAGAGGTGCCCCGCCGCGCTGCCGAACACCAGGTTGGGCACGAACAGCCCGAACGGGAACGAGCACCCGATGATGAACAGCGGGAAGAAGTAGTAGCACGTCGCGAGAGTCGCCAAACTAGCGTCCCCGTACGTCTCCTCGTCCGAGTCCCGGCTGTACAGGTGGCTCATCGTGCTGGCGAAGGACCCGCTCAGGCTGGGAAGCAGCAGGGAAGCCAGGTCGTTGTACTCGCCCTGCTGGCACGTGAACCGCACGAACATGCGGTGGTCCGCCTGGTGCGCGCCCGCCAGCAGGTGGCTCACCTCGGGCTTGCCCTTGACGTGGTCCTGGCGCACGCGGCAGGAGAAGAGCAGCGGCAGCACGAACGCCAGCACGCTGACGAACGCCACCGGGAACACGGCGGCGACAATCTCGCCGCCGCGCGGCGAAGACCGCCTCCGCCCGCCTTTGCTCTTTCCGGCGCCCGCCATCACCGACCGCTTGACGCGCGCGATGGCGGTCGCCGCGGCCGTGGAGAAGGACATCAAGGCGCCCACTCCGGCGCCGAGCAAAACGCACAGCGGGACGTCCGTCACGAACCAACCGCCGGTGACGCGCGGCTCGCCCGAACCGCCGCCACCGCCGCTCTTCACGAGGTTCGCGGCTTGGAACTCGCCGCGGTCGCCGCTGCGCGCCGTCTGCACCATCAGACTGGTGATGTGCGCGCCGGCAACCACCAGCTGAGAGAAGAAACTCGACACGAAGCACTGCAGCACGAGGTGCGCGTCCACCAGCCAGCGCGCGGCGAGATCCTCGACCACGAACAGAACGCCGCCGATGGGCGAGTTGAACGCGGCACTGATCCCGCTCGCCACGCCGCACGTCACGAGGTGCGTCAGCAGGTGCTTCACGTCCCCGCCGTTGAGCAAGCCGAAGTGCTCCATGGATAGCACCACGTGCGACGCGACCATCGCGCCGATGTGCACCATCGGGCCTTCCAACCCGACGGGCGCGCCCGCGGCGATGACCAGGCACACCCCGAACGCTTTCACCACAAACGTCTGCAGGGAAAACGCCCCCTTCACGTCGCACCCGTTGAGAAACGCCTTGGTCTCGGGGATGCCCGTGCTCGCGGCTTGCGGCGCGTAGTACACGGTGATGAACGCGGCGATCGTGCAGAACACCAGCGAAAACGTCACCCACACCGCGCCCGCGGCGAGCGGTCGGTTCAGCTCCAAGAGCTCGTTCGCCTGCTGCAGCCGCGTGTTTCCGAACCCGACGCTGATGTTCACCAGCACCACGGACACGAGGCCCGTCCCGAGGCCGGTCAGCATGATCGCGAGCCACACCAGCCAGCCGCTGATGGCTTTACGCGGGACGGGCGTGGCGTGCGCACGCGCGCTCGAGGTGGAACCGCCGAAGTCGCCCTTTCCCGCGCCGCCCGCCTCGCCGAACCTGTCGGGGCGGTGCATCGGCGACCCCGCGGTCTGCACGGCGAGCGCGTCGTGCACGGTGGCGGTGTAGTCCAGGTGCTCGACGTCCCCGAAGTGCAGCGTGTGCGGCACGACCACAGCGACGTCGTCCGGTCCCTCGAGCTTGACGAACGTGTTCATGTCCTGCGGCGCCACATCCAGCGCGAGGCCGCGCCTCAACAGCCGCGCCTGCCGCTCGTCTTCCTCGGTCGCCTCGCAGTACCCCACGTCGGGGTCCAACCCGACGTTGAAGGAGCCGCGCGTGGACGGCGCGGCGCCGTATCCCCCCGAGGCCTCGCCCCCGGAAAGCGATTCCCGCTCGTCCGGCGACGAAGGCGCCATCGCAGTCGCACCCCGCAACCCCGGCGCGCCCTCGATTGCGTTGTCGGAAAAGCAAATGGACACCTTTGGGTGTTGGCGCACGCGAAAAACATGGGGGCGTGCAGCGCGCGTTACAAAAATCCCCGACGTATGACTTTTTAGTCTCATATGATGTGCACGGGAGATTTAAATCGTGGTTAAACCGTCGCTCGCGTTTTCCCGATGCATCCCCGGAAAAGGGGAACCAGGTGATTTTTGATGGGAGCTGTCGTGGTTCCGTAACACGACGAGGCATCCGAGCGCCGCGCACATCGCGTCGCACGCCGCATCCGTCGCGCTCGCGCACGTTACCCGTCGAGGTCCCGCGCTGACCGTCGGCGTAGCCCACCGCCGCACACTCGAACCGCACGCCATGGCGCTCGTGGACGTGAGCAACGACCCCGCGCACGCGCGCGGGGCGAAGGCTGCCGGATTCAGCATCCCCGGCCTGACGAAACCCGCTCTCGTGGCGGAGAAGCCCGCGGCGAAGGCGTCGAAGGCGTCGAAGGCCGCAAAGACCGCCGACGGCGCGGCGAAGGCCACGCGCAAGCGTGCGCCCGGCGCGAAGAAGGCTGCGGCGCTCACCACCACCCCCCCTCCCGCGGCGTCGCGGGCGAAGATGACCGCGAAGGAAAACGTCTCCTTCGCGGAGGCGCCCGCGGATCTTAAGACGCCGCGCGAGCCCAAGACGCCGCGCGCGCCCGCCGCGGGCTTCGCGGAGGCCGCGGCGGCGGAGGACGTCGCGCAGCAGTTCAAGACCCCGGGGAACGTCACATTCGCCGCGGAGGAGCTCGAGGAGGACGAGGAGGGCCACGCGGACGACCCGCGCGACGATGCCGGCGGCGCGTGCAAGCGCGTGAGCCGGAGACAGCACGCGCGCCCCGAGCGCTTCGGCGAGTTCAAGAGCTGGAACAGCGTGCAGAAGGGCACGCTCGGCACGCCCGGGCACGGCCTGCTGTCCAAGCAGGCCAAGCTCAGGCTGGGCGCGCGCGACGAGGAAAGCGAGGGAAGCGGGACGTCCACGTCCTCCGGGAAGGGCGGAGCCGAGTCGGCGGAGGCGGCGAAGGCGAAGGCGGCGGCCGCGGCGGCGGCGGCGGCGGCGGCGGCGACGCCCACGACGGCGCGCTTCAACGCGGCGGCGTCCGACGCGGCGGCGCGCGAGGTGCGCGAGCGCGTCGAGGCGCAGATGCGCATGGCGGACGCGGTGCTCCCCGTGGAGGACCCCGCGGCTGCGGCGGCAGCGGCGAACGAGAAGAGCCTGCGCGAGCAGCTCAGCGACTCCTGGAACGGGCAGGGCGACAACGCCAAGCTCATGACGCAGATGGCGACGCCCAAGAAGGAGGGGGAGAAGAAGGACGAGGAAGAAGAGGCCTCCTTAAGTGAGGCGACCGGTAAGGCGAACGGGAACGCCGCGAACGGCGCAGTCTCTAAAAAGGCCCCCGTCGCCTCCGCGGCGCACGCCGCGCCCAAACAGCACCCCTCCTCCGCCGCCGCGCCCCCCGCGGTGGCGGGGAGCGGCGGCGCCGGCGTGGCAAAGAAGCTCGGCGGCGGCGCGCTGGCCAGCCGGGCCACCGCGAACGCGGGCTGGATGCTGGCGGGCGTGGTGGGCGCTTCGAAGCCCGATTCGCCCGCGTTCGGCGCCGCCTCGGAGGCCGGAGAGGCGCTGGAGGCGCTCAAGGCAGAGCTCGCGCGCGCGCGCGCCGAGCTCGCCGCGGCGAAGGAGGAGGCGGAGACGCTGCGGTCGGATGCCGCGCTGGCGGAGAGCGAGGCGGAGTCGCTGGGCAACACGCTCGAGTCGCAGACGCACCAGCTGCGCTCGAAGGATGCCGAGAACAAGGCGCTCAAGGCGGAGCTCGCGCAGATCAAGGCGAAGGCGGCGGGAACGGCGGCGGAAATGGCGGAGGCCATCAAGCAAGCGGTGGACGCCGCGGTGGCGAAATGCGTCGCCGAGATGTGACGCGAATGCGCCGCGAAGCGAGAGGCGGGCGGACGTTTGAAGCGTGGGGACGGGAGAGGCGACGCGTCAGGCGACGCGCGTGCTCTTCGCGTGAACGCGTGAGGTGTATCTGACGGTACGCGCGCGTACAGCGTCGAATATAACTAGTAGCAGTGGACTGCTGTGATATGTTCAGCGTTTCCTTCGTGCTACGTACGCGCGTGCGTCACCTCACCACGCCTCACTCTCACCGCGCCGCGCCTCATCACCGCAGCGGTTCGTGCAGTCGCTCGTGCTCATCCGCGGGCGAGCGGATGCCGTTTTCGCGGATGTGCGCCAGCAGCCGCGCGAGAAACGGGTCGGCGCCGACGGTGCGCGAGTCGCCCACGACGGCGACGTGCCTCCGCGCGCGCGTCACGGCGACGTTGGCGCGCCGTGCGTCCGCCAGGAAACCCACCGCGCGCCGGTCGTTCGAGCGCACCGTGGACACCACCACCGCCTCAGCCTCGCGGCCCTGGAACGAGTCCACGCTCGCCACCTCCACCCCCTCGGCGCCCGGCGCCAGGCCGATGCGCGCCGCCTCGCGCAGCCGGCGCTGCATCAGCCGCACCTGCGCGGCGTACGGGGACTGCACGGCGATCTGCTCCGGCGCGACGCCGGCGCGCAACAGTCCGGCGACGTGCATGGTCACCGCGTACGCCTCGCCCTCGTTGACCAGCGACGAAAACGACGCCGCCGACGTCGCGACGCCGGCGACGTTTCCGCCGGCGCGCGCCGGAACCGGCGCGGGGCCGTAGTCGGAAAGAGACGCGAGGAGGTCGCGCTCCGTCGCCTCCGCGCATCCGCCGAGAAGCGCGCCGGACGCGACGCGGGTGTCCAGCATCAGGAGCGGCGCGCTCGTCGCCGCGGTCGCGACGACGCCCGGCAGGTCGCGCAGCAGGCGCGTTGCGACGGAGGGCGACGCCGCGAGCGCGCCGCCGTAGGTCTCGCGCGACGCCCAGTCCGAGATGGCGGCGTGCGAGCGGTACTGCGTGCGGAGCGCGCACCCGAGCACGCCGCCGGACAGAAGCGCATACGCGGGCGCGTCGTTCTCTTCTGCGCCTTCGGAGCTCCTTCGCGTCTCCGCTCGTCTCTGCTGCGGGACAGAGACGCGGGCCATGACGGGCGTCCCGAGCCCGCGCCGCCGAGCCTCCTCCGACCGGACCAGCGGCGCGAGCTGCCGCGGGTCGCCCACCAGCACGGCGCGCGCGCACCGCACGAGCGGAATCCACGCCGCCGGCTCGGTGGCTTGCGCGGCTTCGTCCAGAACCAGCAAATCGAACGCCGGGAGTTTCTGAATGTTCTCCGCGCCCGCACCCACCGTGGTGGCCAAGACCACGTCCGCGTTCGCCAAAATCTCGCGCTCAGCCTTGGCGCGGGTCTTGCGGCCGGAACTCGCCATCTTTTTCTGCTCGCCGCGCAGACGCGAGAGCTTCGCGTCGAGCGCTCGGCGCGAGAGCTTCGCGTCCGCCGTCCCTTCGCGGTCCGGGAGACGACCGTGTTTCGTGTTTCTGCCGCTCCGCCGGAGCTCGTCCCGCTTCTCCCAGCCGCGCCGCGTCGCGTCCACGAGCTCGCGGCGCCTCGTGCTCCTGGCCTGGTCGAAGTACCCCGCGGTCGCGTCGCGCACGCGCGCCTCGAGCGAGCTCTCCAGCGCGGCGTCGGAGATGCGCTCGGGCGCGCCGACGCGCACAAAGGAGATTTTTGTGGAAAACGCGCCGTCTCGTTCCGCCTCCGCCAGGCGCTCGACCAGGTTGTCCACCGCCGCGTTGGACGGCGCGCACGCCAGGACACGCGAACCCGAAGCGACGGCGCGGCGGATGATCTCGAGCACAACCTTGGTCTTGCCCGTCCCGGGCGGGCCCTGGATCCAGCACACGGGCGCCGCGCCGCAGAGCGCCGCGCGCACCGCCAGCGCCTGCGCGTCGTCGAAACCCGCCGGGAGCGGCCCACCCCCGCCCTCCGCCGAGGGGCGCACGTCCAGGGGGGGGAGCTGATCGAAGCCCAGCGCGCGGAAAGGCGTTTCGACGTTTGCTTTCGCGGCATCGTCGAACGCCTCGGCGACGTCCGGCGCGGCCGCGAAGTGCCCCGCGACGAAGGCTTTCGACGAGAAATCGCCGCGTGACTCGCCGGCGATTTCTTCGTCGTCGTCGTCCGACGGCGTCGCGCCCGCGGGGGGACACCGCGCGGCGGCGAAGAGCGCGCGGACGATGCGCGCGGAGGGGGGATTCGTGCGGCTCGTCGGCACGTTCCGCAATGTGCGGAGCGCGGCGATTTGTCTCTCGTACGTGGTCGCGTCGGGGACGCGCACCAGACGCACCAGGCGCCCGCCCAGCGTCTGCTCGAGGCTCTCGGAAAGGCGAGCGTCTCGCGTCTCGTTCGGGGTCTCGGTCGCCTTCGGGCCAGCCTTCTTCGTCGCCTCCAGGAGGGTCAGCACGCCGTTCGCGGGGTCCATCTCGAAAATCACAGCCTCGGCGTCGCTCAAAGACCACGGCGCCTCGTCCACGTCGCAGCTCACCGAGACGAAGCCCGAGCCGTCGTCGCCGCCGTCGCAGTCGTCCATCAAGACGGCGGCCACGCGGTCGCCGACGGACAGCGCGCTAGCGGGCAGCGCGCCTCCGCCTTCGACTCGCAGGTTCAGCAGTCTCCCGCCTTTGCCAGGACTCGGCCGCGCGGAGGCGAGTCGCAGATCGCCCATCATCGCGCCCGCGCGGCCGACGATCGTGCCCTCGGGGACGTCGCGAT
>Ga0181561_10000408_pt1 | contig 35944 bp, 29 predicted proteins | sample 011ome_19_FD_133760 | JGI IMG/M metagenome (GOLD analysis project Ga0181561, IMG submission 133760) | Coastal salt marsh microbial communities from the Groves Creek Marsh, Skidaway Island, Georgia - 011510BT metaG (megahit assembly) | ecosystem: Environmental > Aquatic > Marine > Intertidal... | reverse complement strand
GACATCACACTTGCTCACCGCATTCGAAATCCTCAGAGAGACTGACTACCTGCTCATCTGCCCGGCTTATTTAGCAAGAAATGAAGGCGCCACCCGCGACATCGTCGCTTTGACGCTGCCCGTTGATATGACGTTCAGCGTTCAGTACTCACTGATTGCTCATAAACGGACAGAGCATTCACCCATGCATCAATGGCTGTGGGAGGAGATTATTGACACGGTGCAGTCAATGCGATTCCGCACCGTACACCGGGGATAGCCGAAGGGTAGATCAGGCCATACTGAATCATTTGTGCCATAATTCTCGTCCGATAATTAGCACGCCCCCATGAGCCAACATCTCCGCCGCGCTATTCCGCAATTCGACACCCCGATTGTCGAAACGCATTGCCACCTTGACTATCTCGAGGAAACCGAACTTCAGGCCGTGCTTGAGCAAGCATTTGAGGTCGGCATTGAGCGTGTTGTGACCATCTCGGTGTCGGCCGATAACTTGGATACCGTCCGCGCACTGGCGGATATACACCCGCAGGTTTGGTGCACTCAAGGCATACACCCTCATGAAGCGGAAAGCTGGGACACGTCGCTCTCGACGAGGGTACGCAATGGCTGTACTCATGATCGGGTAATCGCAGTCGGGGAGATCGGCCTAGACTATTATTACGACCATGCTGATCGCCGAGCACAGATCAGTGCGTTTGATGAGCAATTAGCCCTGGCGGCAGAGCTTGCCCTACCCGTAGTCATCCATACCCGCGAAGCCGACGAGGATACGCGGGCCATTCTCGCGAATCACAGTGGCTCGCTAGTGCGCAAAGGGGTCATTCACAGCTTCACGAGTTCACCGGCACTTGCTGAATTCTGCCTCGAAGAGGGGTTCATGCTCGGCTTCAATGGCATCACCACGTTCCGCAACGCGGATAACGTGAGATCAGTTGTTCAGGCAACGCCCGTTGAGCGAATTGTGCTGGAGACCGACGCGCCTTACCTCACCCCTGTGCCCTATCGGGGCCGCCCTAATGCCCCCTGCTATCTACCCTTCATTGCCGAGACGCTTGCTGACCTTAAGGAACTCCCGATTGAGCAGTTTCTCGAGCACGCCCGCGACAACAGCTACCAGCTCTTTTTTTAGTCCATGAGCGATACTTTTTTTCCTGGCCAACGATGGGTCAGCCACGCTGACAGTACCCTAGGGCTAGGCATTGTCACCCAAGCCGACGAGCGCCGGGTCACGCTGCACTTTCCCGCGGTAGAGGAAGAGCGCGTGTACGCCATAGACAGGGCACCACTGACACGCCTCGAGCTAAAACCGGGCGATCTGCTCACGCGGCTCGATGGATCTGTCCTGACGGTCACCGAGCGACACGATAATGATGGCGTCATAACCTACAGCGCAGAAGACGCGAACGGCTCAGAGCAGCGGGTGAGCGAGGCTGAGCTGGATGCCCACATCGAGCTCAATACCCCTGTTGAACGACTGCTGAATAATCAGCTGGGAAAGCCCAAAGACTTTGGACTGCGACAGACGACACTGGAACATGCGGCAACCGGCGATGGCTTTGGGCTACAGGGGCTGCTTGGCGCCCGCACCGCTCTGCTGTCACATCAACTTTATGTAGCCGCCACGGTCGGCAGTCGCTTTTCTCCCAGGGTCTTACTGGCCGACGAGGTAGGCCTTGGAAAAACGATTGAGGCAGGCCTGATCCTGACGCAACAACTGCATCGGCAGAGAGCCCAGCGCATTCTCATATTGGTGCCCGAGACGCTGGCCCATCAGTGGCTGGTCGAGATGCAGAGGCGGTTTCACCTCGCCTTCTCTCTGCTGAACGCTGGACGCCTCGAAGAGGCCGACCCTGAAGCCGAGTTCGCGGACAACTCACTCGTGATTGCGCCGCTCTCACTCTTCGAGTCTGACATCACTTTGCAGAACCATGTTGGGGCGCTTGACTGGGACATGGTAGTCATTGACGAGGCGCACCACATCACCGGCATTGGCGACCAACCGACGCCGCTGGGTGACTTCATTCGCAACCTGTCCGCGCGCAGTCGCGGCTTGCTGCTTCTCACTGCCACCCCGGAACAGGCTGGGCTGCGCAGCCACTTTGATCGTTTGCAGCTAATTGACCCGGCACGCTTTTCCCACTTCGAACAATTTCAGGCAGAACAGTCGCAATTTGCAGAGTGGAGTCGCGTTGTCGAAAAACTAGAAGCTGGCGAACCTGTTTCACTGCCTGATGGCGTTGACCTGGATGCGAGTTCGGATCAGCAAATCCAACAAATGCTGGACCGCTTCGGGCCCGGCCGCGTGTTGTTTCGCAATACACGACAGAGTATTCAGGGATTCCCCGCGCGTCATCGGCACTACTACGCGCTGGCCGCGCCAGAAATGTATGCAAACATCCCTGAGGCGCTTCATCCAGAGACTGGCCATGAGGAGCAGGATTGGATCGCGGGGGATCCTCGTGTCGCGTGGCTACAGGAACAGCTGAGGGCGCTTCGACCCCAAAAAGTGCTGGTCATTTGCGCGCACAAAGAGACTGCTATCGCCCTAGAACATTTTCTCCATCTCAAAGCGGGCATTCGATGCGCCGCCTTTCATGAAGATCTCAGCCTGATAGAGCGAGACCGGGCTGCTGCGTATTTTGCCGAGGACGCCAGTGGCGCACAGGCACTGATCTGCTCGGAGATCGGCAGTGAGGGACGGAACTTTCAGTTTGCACAGCATCTAATCTGCTTTGATTTGCCGCTGCACCCGGATTTACTGGAGCAACGCATCGGCAGGCTCGACCGAATTGGCCAGGGGAGCGACATTCAAATCCACGTCCCTTACCTGTCGGGCTCTGCTCAAGAAACACTTTTCAGGTGGCTCGATGAGGGATTAAACGCGTTCAGCCAAACCTGCTCCGTCGGGCATCAGCTCCACACAGAATTTCTCGATCAACTCAATAACGCGATAGCGGGCACTGGGGACCTTGACGCGCTGCTGACCAGCACTCGTACCCGCCGGGACGCGCTACTACAAGAAACTGAGTCGGGGCGAGATCGATTACTGGAGCGTCACTCGCACAATACAGAGACGGGCGCCAACATCATCGCCGCCCTCGAGGAGCGTGAAAGCGGCGAAGCGCTTCAAGCGTTTAGCGAGCTGCTATTTGATCGACTTGGGCTCGAGCAGGAGTACCTAGACGAACATCTGTGGCTGGTCAGGCCCACTGAAAATCTAGCGACCGGCCAACTACCGGGGCTCGATGAGGATGGCGTGACCGCGACCTACCACCGCCCCGTCGCATTGAGCCGCGACGAAGTCACTTTCCTGACGTGGGAGCATCCCATCATCATGGAGACCATGGCGGCGCTGCTAGGTAGTGATATTGGCAAGGCCAGTATCGGCACTTTCAAACACCGAGGCGTGCCTGCAGGCACCGTCTTGCTGGAGTCCCTCCACCGCGTCGAGTGCTTGGCACCCCGCCATTTGGAGGCCGGGCAGTTCCTGAACCAGCAGCCATTACGCATGTTGCTGACGCAAACCGGAAACGAAGTGGGCGGCAAGCTGTCTTCCCAGTACCTGGAGGAGGCCCTGAAAAGCGTCCCCAGTGCGACCAGTGCCACCGCTCTCAACAAGCTAAAGCCCGTTCTAGAGGCCCTACTGCCCACCATCGATCAACGCGCCAGCGCCGTAGTCGCAGAGCGTGCCAAAGAAGCACTCACGGCGTCAGGCGCGCACTACGACAATGAACTCAGTCGCCTATCTCACCTGCGGACCCTTAATCCACTCATTCGAGAGGATGAGATCACTGACCTCATCGAACAGAAATCAGCCTGCCACACCGCCCTTTCACAAACGAAGCCAGTGCTCGAGGGGTTACGAGTGTGTATTGCCGTGAACTAACCGCGGCCCTAAGGTCGATACCAAATAGCAGAGGTGTAGGCCCGCTCCTGAATCGTATCTGGCCTCCGGGTATCTAGGTCTGGGTCACCGAGGGCCAACTTGTCTAGCAATGAATGCCGCGCTGTCGGGATCTGCAACACCCGCACGTAGTAGAACGCAGCTTGGCTGGCATCAAACTCCGGATCCTGCCAAGCAACACTCAGGCTCGCCGCGCCAATGCTGTTGGCGGTCAGGCCGGTCTGCAGATCGACGCTCGACCCGATCGCAGCCAGAGAACCGTCCGCTTGCAAGCGGTCAGTGCCCGCCCACGCCACATCAAAAATACGCTCCTCTGTATTTCCTGCCCGATCAAGCCAGCCCTTGACGACCTGAATACGGTCCAGATTAGCGCCCTTGGGGTCTGCCTGCGCCTCAATCAGGAGCGTAAAGCGATCGCCGGCTGACGAGCCGACGATCTCACCACCCATTGGTACCGCCATGTCGCTGACGTTGTCAGGAAAGCTGGGGACTTCCATCACTGAAGCTGGCAAGTTCAGCCCACCATAGGTTCTCACCCCAATCCGCGGACCGCTGGTGGCGTAAACCTCTCGACGTCGCATGGCGGCGACAATCGCTTCCCGGGTGTTTTCGGTAGCCCAGACAGCTGCCAAGCCCGAGGCACTCATCCCCCAACCAAACGTGCCTCGTGCATCTTCTGACCAACCGCCCGATTTTCGTGACGGTATCGAGTCGGTTGCCATCTTTCCGTGAAAGTTATCTTCCTCGGCGGAAGGCAATGCAGTATGCGCATCGGTTGAACCAATCACACCAAACTGAAAAGGATTGACGCCCACGGCCGCCTGCACCGCGAGCCCGGTCTTCAGGGCGCTGCGAACATAGTCTCCGGCCTGCGGTTCATAGTTGGTCCACTCACGTTGAATGTAGTACGGGTAAGTTTCGAAATCGGCGAAGGGATCATTGGGCGACAGCGCGGGATGTGTTTCCGAATCACCTTTGATCTGTGTCACCTCGACCACCGGCTCCCAATACCGTCGAATCTCGGCATAATCCTCACCGATTGCCTCACCACGAATATCGCGAACGTCAAACATCGAGCCTTTCGAGATGTTCGAGTTATGTGGAATCGCAATAAAGTTGCCGCCCGTTGCTGTGCTGGCTGCCTCCAGCCAAGCCCAGAGATCGCTGGGATAGGAGCTGTCGTCGAAACCAAACGGCGCGAATGTCTGCGCTTGAGCAGCGTTGATATCGGCCATCACTATGCGATGCAGGTTGGCGCCGCCGGGGATCAGTGAATACTCCCAGCCAATCAGCGCGGTGAATTCCCCTGGCTGATTGTGCGCGTCAGCCGTGTCGGTAATCAGCTTCCAAGTATCCACCTCTACCGTTGGTTGCCTTGGAATTAGCCCGCTGACGCGGTCTTCGTCCCACCCTGCCATTGCCGTAACCGCATCATCAGCGGGCTCGGGCAAAATCGAGGTAAACAACTCACGACCCGTCTGCTCGTCGATGGCATCCCTCAACAGATATTGGACAAACCGCGTCCAGAGTCGCTCTTTCCAATTGAGCCCCTCATCGATAACGGGGTTCAGATAGAGGCTTCGAATGACGCCAAGGTACTCCGCATGATCAGAAACCACCAGAAAATCGAGAGGCGTCCCAATCTGCACCCGCGCTTTGTGCCCCGGATGAACAACGGGCATGCCCTTTGCGTACCGATAAGCCGTATCGGGCGTGGCCGTCAAATTGCCATTAGTGAAGGCATCGGAGGAATAAGTGGAGTGAAGGTGCGTATCCCCCCACAACAGTTGTTTTTCTTCGCCAACTGCCGACGCATTGAAGCTCACCATAAGAAATGTGAGGAGTGCCAGACGCCTCAGCGGCTTTAAATGTAAGGGCAGAAAAAAACGCTGGTAAAACCGCGACGGCATCGTATTCCCCCTACCCCGCTGTGTGGGCTGCTCTCGTAACTAACGATACCGTACCGATTGCTCGCAAAAGCGCAACCGATGATCGTCAAGTGCCAACGCCGCGCATACAGCCTCGGCGGCTCGCGCTTATTTACCTTGCCACTCAGGCTGTCGCTTCTGAAAGAATGCCTTGATGGCCTCTGTCGAGTCGTCGCTGCCAATACAAAAAGCTTGCAGTGCCGCCTCTTTGGAGATGGTATCCGCCAAATTGTGGGAAGCACCAAATGCCAGCGCTTCCTTGGTGTACCGCAAGCCGAGCGGCGAGCGATTAGCGAGCTCCTGAGCAAAAGACATCGCGTGAACCGAGAAATCGTCGTCAGGTAGAACACGGTTGGCCAAGCCCCACTCGACCGCTTTCTCTGCCCCCAGTTTTTCACCAAATGCCATTAGCTCGAACGCGCGTTTGGCGCCCACAAAGTTCGGCAACAGCCAGGTTGCGCCACCATCTGGGACCAAGCCGATACCGACAAAAGGCTGGAATAAATAACTGCTCTCGGCCATGACCATGAGATCACAGGCCATGGCGTAAGAATAAGAAATGCCGGCGCAGGGGCCGTTTACCGCCGCAATCCATGGCTTTCGCGCGTGATGGATCGCCAGAACGCCCGGCTTGTATTCAGCGTTCAATTGATCTTCCACGCCCTCACCACCATTAGGCATTGGCTCTGACGTGTCCGACAGGTCCGCACCCGCACCGAAGGCCCGACCTGCGCCCGTCAGTACCACCACCCAAATGTCGTTATCGGCGTTGACCTCCTGCGCAGCGCGCAGAAACTCCCTGCGTAACGTGCCGTTAAAGCTATTGAGTTTGTCGGGCCGGTTGAATGAAACCCGGGCAACCCGGCCCTCTCTCTCTATCAAGACTGTTTCGTAATCACTCATCGCTATCTCCTTATTCCTGTGCCGCCTGTGCAGCGCCCGTATCCAGCAGGGCCTGTATGGAAGCCTCGTTCATGCCCATCGCTCGCAATACAGGAAGGGTGTCGGCTCCCAAAGATCGCGTGCCATGCTCAATGGTAGAAGGTGTTTTGCTGAAACGCGGCGCCGGGGACGGATGGGTTAGCCCTTCAACCTGCGCATAGACCGACCGTTCGCTGTTCGCCGCGTATGCCGGCGCCTCAACCATCGTCAGTACCGGCGCAAAGCAGGCATCACTGCCAGCCATCAACTCATCCCACTGGTCACGGGTTCTCGTTTTGAGCACTGCCGCCAATTTTTCTTTGAGCTGGGGCCACTGTGATGCGTCATGCTGATGCTCAAACTGCGGGTCGGTAATCTCTGCTCGGGCTAACAACTCAGCATAGAACTGCGGCTCAATGGCGCCAATGGCGACATATTTTCCGTCAGCGCACTCGTAAGTGTCGTAAAAGTGAGCGGCCCCATCGAGCAAATTCGCCTCACGCTCATCAGCATTCCAGGCGCCAATTTGTTGAAAGCCCTGCATCATCCACATCAGCTGAGCCGTGCCGTCGACCATGGCAACATCCACCACTTGACCCACACCCGATCTTGCGGCCTCGAGGAGTGCACCCAAAACGCCAGTCACCAGCAGCATGCCACCGCCGCCAAAGTCGCCCACCAGATTCAGCGGAACGACCGGTCGCTCGCCGCGACGGCCAATCGCGTGCAGGGCTCCGGTGATGGCAATGTAATTGAGATCGTGCCCGGCGGCTTGCGACAGAGGCCCGGTCTGCCCCCAACCCGTCATGCGCGCAAAAACCAACTTGGGATTTTTTGCCAGACACACGTCGGGGCCAAAGCCCAGCTTTTCGCAGACACCCGGTCGATAGGGGTCAATCAACGCATCGGCTCGCTCGATAAGCGCCATTAATGTGTCTTTGCCCGCATCCTGCTTCAAATCGAGGACGACGGATTTCTTGTTGCGACCGCTAATCGGCTCGGCCACCTTGGGATCTGCCGCGCCCGGCCGCTCAATGCGGATCACCTCTGCCCCCATATCAGCAAGCATCATGCCGCCCATCGGCGCAGGCCCAATGCCTGCCAATTCAATAACGGTGTAACCGCTTAACGCTCCCATACCCGCTATTCCTCAAAAATTACGCTGGTTAAAGGGATCATAATGATCACCCAAACAATGGCGGCCGATGATCAGCTTCATAATTTCGGAGCTACCGGCGTAGATGGTGGCAATTTTGGCGTCGGCGGACTGCCGGCTGATCGGATACTCATCCATAAAGCCCGCGCCACCGTGTAGCTGCAGCCCCTCATCGGCTACTCGTTGCTGTAGCTCTGAGGTCTTGAGCTTGGCTGCCGCGGCGTCTTCGGCCGATAGCGTGCCCGCGTTGAATGCCAGCGCCGCCTGATCGACGAAGCACTGAGTGATGTCGAGCTCTGCACGCAGTTCCGCCAGCTTAAACTGCGTGTTCTGCATCGCAGCGAGGGGCTTACCAAAGACCTCGCGTTCACGCACAAAGTCGGCAGTCAGATCCCAGGAAAGTTGCGCAGCGGCCAAATACCCCATTGCACCGAGCAAGCGCTCCTCGGCCAGGCCTTCCATTAGGTAGTAGAAACCTTTGTGCGCCTCTCCCAGCACGTTGCTCTTGGGTACCTTGATATCGTTGAAAAACAGCTCCGCGGTATCTTGCGCCTTCAGACCCAGCTTGTTCAGATTGCGGCCTCGCTCAAAGCCCTCCCAACCCGCCTCTACCAAAAATAAGGTCATGGCATGGGGATTGTTCTGCGGATCGGTCTTGGCAGCGACCACCACTAAATCGCAGTTAATGCCGTTTGAAATGTAGGTCTTCTGACCGTTCAACACCCAGTGATCTTCGTGCTCAACTGCTTGCGTGCGCATCCCCGCCAAGTTGCTGCCGGCGTCGGGCTCGGTCATCGCTACAGCAAGAATAATGTCCCCACTTACCGCACCCGGAATGTAGCGGTGGATTTGTTCTTCGCTGCCGAAACGGGTGATGTAGGGCGCCACGATGCGACTGTGGAGCGAGCCAAACCAGTCACTGCAACGCGCATACGCCAGCTCCTCGATAATGACTTGCTCCCAGCGAATATCGTAGTCATCCATGCCCCCAAAGCGCTCCTCAGGCCAAACCATAAGGAACCCCTGCTCACCGGCTTTCTTGAAAATCTCTCGATCGACGACACCCTGCTCGCGGAACCGCTCCATGTGAGGCACGACTTCTTCGGCAAGAAAACGCCGGTAGGCCTCCCTGAACATGGCTTGCTCTTCTGTAAATTGTCTAGTGAGCATGACGCCCTCCTGCGCTACCTATTTTGTTCAAGGCCTCGACGCCCTTCAGGCCCCATGTAGAGTCATATCGGTTTCCACAAAAGCAGCGACTGCGCACTCCCGCCCAGTGAGCAAACCCTTGTCGTGAATGCATCATCGACAGCCACGATCTGACGAGGCATCGTGACGCCATCACGCACCAACGCCACGACAAAGACAGGCCATCGGATCACTTCAATCCGCAGACGTCGGATCCAACACCTCTTTGAGCTCTCGCTTGAGGAACTTGCCGTTAGCATTGCGCGGCAACGGTTCTGAGAGAAACCAAACATAACGCGGCACCTTAAAGGCCGCCAACCGTGAGCCCATGTGTTCTCTAAGCCCAGCAGCATCCAGCATGGCATCGGGCTTTAGATGCACCGCGACACCCACTTCTTCGCCCAAACGATCATCAGGCACCGCAAATGCCACCGTCTCCAGCACCGCAGGATGGGTGTAAAGCGCGCCTTCAACTTCAGCACAGTAGATGTTTTCACCGCCGCGCAAAATCATGTCCTTGGCGCGATCAACGAGATACAGAAAGCCGTCTTCATCAAAGTAGCCAATATCACCGGTATGCAACCAACCATCGACAATGGTCTCCGCTGTCGCCTCCGGGCGGTTGAGGTACCCCTTGATCACCGGCGCGCCCTTTACCAGCAGCTCTCCTGCCTCTCCGACAGGCAGTACGTCACCCGCCTTATTGATGATTTTGCCCTCAAGGGTGGGTACAAGCGGGCCACAACTTTGGGGCCGTGCGAGAAAAAGATCCCCCGCGGTGTAGGTGCTGATCCCGCACACCTCAGTCATACCGTAACCCTGAGCGGGCTTGGCGCGCTGCGTGCTCTCGATCACTTTAGCGGGCAGATCGGGGTGCATCGCCGCACCACCCCCGCCCAATGAGTTCAAGCTCGAGGTGTCGTAGTCAGAGAAATTGGGGTGTGCCAGCAATTCACGCGTCATCATGGGCACCGCACTCAGCGTGTTCACCTGTTCGCGCTCGATCAGCTTCAGCGCCTCCTCGGTATCCCACTTGTACATCAGCACCAGCTTACCCCCGCTCAGCGTGGCGCCGTGCATCACGCAGTTGTTAGCCGTCACATGAAACAGAGGTGTCGCCACCAGTGACGTCGCAGGCGGCGCGGAGACCGGCGCTTCAACTGTTTCACCGCGGCCCAGCGCCTGAGTGGTCGCAAAGATCTGCCCCATCGCCGCCACGTTCATGATGTTGTGCACGCACCCTCGATGGGTCAACTGCGCTCCCTTCGGCCTGCCCGTCGTGCCCGAGGTATAAAATATACAGGCATCGTCGTTGGGTTCGATCGGCGGCATGGGCAACTCGGCAGCGCCGGTGACCGTATCCGCCCACTGGATCGCCTCGACAGGTGGCGCCGGCTCACGCACCGCCACCACAGTCATATCGGCAAAGTCAGCGGCAATGTCGGAGAACACCGCCAACCGCTGATCGTCCGCGACCAATATCTTGGGTTCGGAGTCCTTTAACGCGTAGGCCATCTCGTCAGCGACCCACCACGCGTTCATACCCACAACGACGCCACCCACCGCAATGACACCCCAGTAGGCGAAAATCCACTCCGGGTAGTTGCGAAGCGCGATAGCCACACGGTCTCCCGAGCCTACGCCTTGAGTCTGCAGCCATGAGGCAAAATTCGCGACGATCTGTCCGGCCTCGGCGAAGGTCCAGCGCTCGTTGCCGTAAACGATATATTCTTGGTCGGCATAACCTTGGCCGAGCATCCACAGATCTCGCATTGAGCCCGGCGCATGCTTATACGCCTTGAGACTGTGACCTCCCTGCTCGATCGTCGTCAGCTCAAGAAAAGCCTCTGGTGCCGTCACCATCGCTACGGCATGACGGTAGTGCTCCATAACCTGATCGCTCATCCTGCATCGCCCCTTATTCTTGTTGATCGCGTGACTCGGTATTGAGTCAGGAAGCGACAGCAAGATACCCTAACAGCATCGTCACAACCAGCTTCCGCGGCACGCTTATTGGCAGGTATCATGCCAATAGTTGCAGGGCCATTCCAGCCTGCGCCCCGCTACGAAATCGAGGTTTTTCATGAGCACACAGGACTTAGAATTGACGCGACTGGAGCCCTGGCTTCGGCAGCATGTCCCAGATTTCGAGGGGCCACTTGTCGCGGAAAAATTCGCAGGCGGTCAGTCGAATCCTACCTTTAAGCTGACGACTGGCAGTCGTCATTACGTCCTGCGCCGCAAACCACCGGGCGAGCTGCTCGCCTCAGCGCACGCGGTAGATCGTGAATATCGGGTGTTAGACGCTCTGAGGTCTACCGATGTCCCGGTCCCAGAAGCGGTCGCGCTCTGTGACGATGACAGCATTATCGGATCCATGTTTTATGTCATGGAACATCTAGAGGGACGTATCTTTTGGGATCCCGCCGTACCGGAGGTCGACGCTCCCGAGCGAACCGCCATTTATGACGAAATGAACCGCGTCATGGCCGCGCTGCACTCGGTTAACGTCAATGAGGTAGGACTGGCCGATTATGGCAAACCCGGCAACTACTACGCGCGGCAGATAGGTCGTTGGACCAAGCAGTACCGAGCCTCGGAAACGGAAAACGTGCCCGATATGGAGGCACTGATCGAATGGCTACCAGCGCACATCCCAGCGGGTGAGGAGACCGTCGCGCTGGTGCATGGCGATTACCGCTTGGACAACATGATTTTCCACCCGACTGAGCCGCGCATTATTGGCATTTTGGATTGGGAGCTCTCAACGCTTGGCGACCCGCTAGCAGATTTGGCCTACCAACTCATGGCCTGGCAGTTCCCTAGAGAAGGCGGCATCGCTGGTCTCGAAGGGCTTGATCGCGCTGAACTCGGCCTGCCTTCAGACAAGGCCTACATCGCCGCCTATTGTGAGCGGACCGGTCGACAAGGCATTGATAATTGGCCGTTCTACATGGCCTTTTGCTTTTTCCGCATCGCGGCCATTTTGCAAGGCATCAAAAAGCGCGCTCAAATTGGCACGGCGTCCAGCGCAGAGGCCGATAGTCGCGCGATCATGGTCGGGCCGCTAGCGGCGCTTGGCGCGGCCTGCATACCCTAGCACTCAGGAGAAAAACACCTCGTTGGCAGAAGCGCATGACAACCGCAGCCAGACACTCAATAGCGCCTATGCGGCGCTACTCTTTACCGCGCTACGCTTCACCGCGCTACTCTTAGCCGCCCTGCTGACGGGCCCAGTTGGTCGCGCTTTGGATCGGTTGGCTCGCTTTGCGGGTTTAGGGGAGCGGGCAGCTGCCATGTCAGCCTTCAACGCTTTCTTTTGAGCCGCCGTGGGTGGCGGACGCCTGCGCGAGCTCTTCGGTCGTCGGTAGGTTCCCGGTGCCGGGCGCAAGTCGCCGTATTCGAACCGATGCAGAATCTCCTCCAGCGTTCTTGATATTTGGGTGCAGCGACGCACTGACTCAATACGGCTGTAGGTAGCACGCTCCCCTTCCTTCACCAGTAAACGCAGCTCTTCCTCGTCGGGCTGACTGATCAGATTGAGCGGATTTTGCAGCCGGAACTTCGGCACGATATTGATATCGCCCGTATACTGCTGATCAAGTAATGCATGAACGCTATGCATCATCATATTGAATTTAGGCCAGTTATCTCCGTACTTCTTCGCCACGCCTCGATAAAAATTCAGCACTTCCCGACCGATACCCATACCCAGCGAAGTAGCGGCCTGCCTGAGCGGGCGCACTTTGTCATCTCCGGGAAGAAACGCTCTGGCAATGGGGTTAACCATGCTGACAATGTAGTGATTAGTCGAAAATAGCCGTGACAGGCGCTTCGCCGGCAGGTCATCGGCAACCGAACCATCGACCCAGCGTCGCGCCGGCAGGTAGGGCTGCGGCTCGCCCCACTCGTTCTTGGCTTGCAACATCACGGCAGGAAACACGCCCGGAATAGCACAAGACGCCATGGCGGCTGAGCGGAGATAAACGTTCGGCGATGACACTGCGTTTAATAACCTTGATCGCTGATGAGGCTCGGCGGGCGCAACCGTGATGCTCACCTGACGTCCCGTTTTTGCGTAAGCCTCACCGAAGGTCAGGTCGGGAATCGTCGCCTCAATCAAGCGCTCTGTATCCTCGGCGGTGAAACGGCTCCCAACGCCCGTCAGTAACTGTCTGACGATACCCTTGGTGTCAGCGCCGCCCGACTCCATCATGCCGATGAGATCTAGCTTCGCCATTTCCTCGTCGGTATAGGCGGCGAGCGCTGCAGCGACGATGGAACCTGCACTGGACCCTGATATCACTCGAGGCAGCAATCCATGGCGCAGTAACTCCGAAACCACACCCACGTGCAGGAAGCCCAGCACGCCTCCCCCGCTCAACATCAATGCCGAGCGCCCGTAGCACACGTTGCTGCGGTAGAAAAAGTCGAGTTTTTGCTGGGTAGGGATAATGTCGTCGGGTAGCTCGGCCAGCAACCTGAGGGCTTCATCGATTTCTTGAATGTACTGCTCTATGAGCTTCTTGGTGCCCGACCTGGCCTGCCGGTAAAGCACACTTTTACCCATGCCTCCCATATTGCCGTGGATACCCTCATTGAGCGCATACAGCAGGCTGGACCAATCTTTTTGCTTACGGAATTTGCGCAGCCGGTCAAGGCGATAACGAATTTGCGCGTGATCGTAAAGGTCTGAGGGCTCCTCATGCCGCCACTCGGCCTGTCCAGTCAGCTCATCGTGGGCCGTCGCGGCAGCAAGCCAGTCCTCGTAGGACTGGGCCATATCCATGCCCTGCTCAAGCTGCCGTAGTTCAGACTTGATCGACAATAGCCACTCCTTGTTTACCGCTCTTCGATGAGTGATTACGCGCTGACAAGCATAGAGGCTCAGCCCACCGCACGCCAGCTTGACAATGGAAAAAACTACACCGCGTCGCGATACGCATCCTGCAGATGGCGCTTATAGAGCTTCCCATTGTCCATACGCGGCAGTTGCTCCAGAAAATCGACCTTCCTCGGCACCTTTACTGAGGACAATCGCTCACGCATCCAATCAATCAGCTCCATTTCCGTCTCGGGAGACGCGTCGGCCCATTTCATTGGCTGCACGACGGCCATTACCTCTTCACCAAACTCGGGATGCGGAATACCAAACACCGCCACATCGGCGACCTTGTCATGGGTAATCAACAATCCCTCAATCTCCGCCGGATACACGTTGACGCCGCCGGTGATAATGGTGAAGTTCTTGCGATCGGTCAGGTAAAGAAAACCCTCCTCGTCGAGGTAACCCACATCCCCCATTGTGCTCCAGCCATGCTCGTTGAAGGCGTTCTTGGTTTTCTCTGGCTCATCAAAATATTCGAAAGGCCGGCTGTTGGCGAAGTACACATCGCCGATCTCTCCAGGGCCCAAAACCTCGCCGTTTTCGTCGAGAATTCGTGGCTCACCAATGATCGCCTGGCCCACTGAACCTTTGTGAGTCAACCAGTTGGCAGAATCGATAATGGTGAAGCCGTTCCCTTCGCTGCCCGAGTAGTACTCCACGATCACCGGGCCCCACCAGTCGATCATCGCTTCTTTGACGTCAATAGGGCACGGCGCCGCGGCGTGGATGGCACACTTCATTGAGCTCAGGTCATATCGACTCCGCGCCTCCTCGGGCAGCTTCAGCATTCGAACAAACATGATCGGCACCCACTGGCTATGCGTCGCCTTGTACTTTTCAATCAGAGCCAGAGACTGCTCGGGGTCAAAGTGCTCCATAATCAAAGAGGTGCCGCCTAGGCCCAATACCATTAAGTTGTAGTGCAACGGTGCAGCGTGATAGAGCGGTGCTGGCGACAGGTAAATCGTCTCGACCCCGAACCCAAAAAACGCGCCCACGCTACCTGACATTGGATGATCGGCATGAATACTGTCTGCATGCGGCGCCCAATAAACGCCCTTGGGCTTTCCAGTGGTTCCCGATGAATACAACATCGGCGCACCCAGAAACTCGTCATCGATGGGCGTTTCGGGCATCGCTGCCAGCTGCTCGTCGAGCGCCTCAAACCCTGCGATGGCTCCGCCCACGCAAAAACATCGATTCAGCCCCGCAGATGCCGCAGCCGCCTGAGTCGCGACCTCTGCAAGACTGGCAGAAGCTATGAACAGTTTCGCCTTGCAATTGGTAATGATGTAAGCGGTTTCTTCCTGCTTGAGGTGGGTACTGATGGGCGTAAAGATGACGCCGGCCCGGTTTGCCGCCTGCGCCACCTGCAAAAACTCAGCGCAGTTCTTCATCATCATGGCAATGTGATCGCCGCGGTTGACTCCGGATGCGCGCAGCAGGTGCGCTATTTGGTTCGACCTACGGTCCAACTCAGCATAAGTCACTACCTCGCCCGAATTGGCCATAATGTAGGCCGGTCGGTCCGGCGTCTCAGCGGCAAACGAAGAAAAATGCGGCATGGCGTCCCTCTTATATGAGCGTATTATTCCTATTCACTATACAAGTTCGGACACGAGATGGTAGCGGCAGCAACCATGAGCACCGGCGCAGAAATCAGGGCGCACTGTCGAACCAACGATTTCACCCGTCAGACCTCGGGTCTGGCACCCGGCTACGTGCAATGCAACGTCGTCATCTTGCCCGCCCAAGATGCGGAGCAGTTTGCCGCATTCTGCAAGCGCAACCCGCAGCCCTGTCCGCTGTTGGCGACCAGCCGCCACCCCGGCGCGGCCGATCTGCCTGAACTTGGAGATGACATCGATATTCGAACTGACTTGCCCCGCTACCGAATTTGGGAACACGGCCAATGCACGGGACAGCGCGATGACATCCTCGACCTATGGCAGGATGATTGGGTGGCCTTTGCCTTGGGTTGTTCGTTCTCCTTTGAGGAGGCCCTCAGCAATGCCGGCATAGAAATCAGAAACGTAAGTGAGGGCGTCAATGTGCCGATGTATCGCACTAACATCGACTGCCAATCTGCCGGCCCGTTCGAGGCAAAAATGGTCGTGAGCATGCGGCCCATGCCAGCCAGCGATGCCATCACTGCCATTCAGATCTGCTCACGGTATCCCTCTGTTCACGGCGCCCCCATTCATCTGGGTGATCCCGAGTTGATTGGCATTGCCGATTTGAACCAACCTGATTTTGGCGATCCAGTCAGCGTCCGCGCAAACGAGATCCCGCTCTTTTGGGCCTGTGGCGTGACGCCGCAAGTCGCACTAGAGTCAGCGGAGCTGCCGCTGGCAATCACTCACGAACCGGGGCATATGCTGGTGACCGATCTAAAAAACGCCTCGCTGGAGGGTGAAGCATCATGGAACGCCTGACGCTAAATTGCGACATGGGAGAAGGTTTTGGCCCGTGGAGTATGAGTGACGACGCCAGCATCATGCCGCTGATTGATGCGGCCAACATCGCCTGCGGTGGCCATGCGGGCGACCCCAGCACGATGCGCCAATGTGTCGAACTGGCGCGACGCCATAAAACGGAAATTGGCGCGCACGTTTCCTACCCGGATATGCAAGGCTTTGGCCGCCGCGCCATGGATATCAGCGGCCAAGCGCTGATTGACCTGATTCACTACCAGCTCGGCGCGCTGGACGGCATCGCCAGAGCCCACAGTACGCGGGTGAGCTATGTAAAGCCCCATGGCGCGCTCTATCACGCCATGCTGGACGACCCGGCTATCATGAATGACATTATGCGAGCTGTCGCCAGCTGGCACGCTGACCTCGAACTGGTGGTACTTGCCACTCCGAGAGACCGCAAAACCGTGCAACTGTCAGTCGAACATGGCCTAACCCTTCGCTACGAAGCATTTGCCGATCGGGGGTATACGAGTCGCGGGTTACTGTTAGGCCGAGACAAACCCGGCGCAGTACTTGATGCAGACGACGCCGCCAAACAGGCAGTGGCCATCTCACAAAATGAGCTTAGGACCCCGCGCGGCAAACGCATACCGGTGACAGCCGACACGCTATGCGTTCACAGTGACACGCCGGGCGCCGTCAAAATGATCCGGTCGATCAGACAGGCATTGGACCGTTTGTAAAGTGACCTGCTCTGTCGGTCCGGCGGGTGAAGCTGCTATGCGTCTCGTGTTCGAAGCAGACCCCGCACCAGAGTTGACCCGCACATTGCTCGCCATTCAAAAGAGCGCCCAGCGCCACTTCCAGGGCACCCTAACAGACAGCGTCATCGGCTACGCCACGCTGACCCTTTTTTTTAAGCCGCTCCAGTTTCAACGTGATCGAGTTGAGGCGTGGCTACTTGATCAAGTCGACCTCACAAAAACAGACACGCACTGTGATCCCCCGCCCGCCATCATACTGCCCGTCTTCTATCATCCCAGCGTTGGCCCGGATCTCGAGTGGCTGGCAGACGAAAAAGGCCTGAGTGTCGACGACATCATCGCACTGCACAGTGGGGCCACCTATTTCGCCTATGCGACAGGCTTTGCACCGGGATTCTGCTACCTCGGCACACTGCCATCTCAGCTCATGGCACCCCGTTTGGCCACCCCCAGAAGCAAAGTGCCCCCGGGTTCGGTTGCCATCGCGGATTTACAGACGGCGGTCTATCCCTGCGAATCACCCGGCGGTTGGCGACTGATTGGCCAGTGTCCTCAGCCACTGTTCAATCTCAGACACACCCCGGCAAACCTCCTGTCAGTCGGAGATACCGTTCGTTTTGAGCCCGTGAGCGAGGCTGATTTTTACGCCATGGGCGGCGCAAGATGAGCACGTTGATAATCGGGCAGGCAGGGATCGCAACAAGCGTTCAAGACAGCGGCCGAGCGGGGACTTTGCAACTGGGCATTCCCCCATCAGGCGCCATGGACCCGTATGCCTTGGTGAGCGGACAACACCAGCTGGGCCACGTTCACGACGAGGCCGCCCTCGAAATGGCCTATGCCGACCTAATCGCCAGATCCACGCATGACTGTCATATCGTCATCACTGGCGCTCCAGTGACGCTGGCTATTGATGATCAGTGCCTAGACCCTAGAAAGATTCACGCTATCAAAGCTGGCCAAACACTGAGTATCAGGGCGACCAAAATCGGTATCTACAGCTACCTACACATTTCCGGAGGTATCGCCACCGAGCCAGTATTTCAGTCCCGCAGCACTTCACCACGCGAGGTTATCGGCGGCTTCGAGGGACGATACCTTCGTGACGGCGACACCCTGCCCATTGGGCCAACTCACAGTAGGCCAAGCAGAGATGACCCCCTACTCGATCTGTCCCCATCGCCGTCGACGCTCACACTGCGATTTGTGCCAGGGTTTCAACACGACGAATTCTCTCCTGCTGCGATGAGCGCGCTGCTGGGAACGGAATTCTCGGTCACGCCCAGCGCCAACCGCATGGGCGTCAAACTCTCCAGGGGCGGCCTGCATTCCGGCATCGAGAGCCTGCTTTCTGAAGCAACTTGCTATGGCGCCATTCAGATACCGCCCGATGGAGCCCCGATTGTCCTACTCAACGACCGACAGACGGTGGGGGGCTATCCCAAGCCAGGTGCTGTCATCAGTAGCGACTGCGCACGTCTTGCTCAGGCGCGGCCGGGACAAAAGGTTCGCTTTGTCAGCTGTAGCGCGGAAGAAGCAGATCGGATTCAATGGTTGGAGCGTCACTTTGTGGAGACTCGACTCCAGTGAACACCCCTGATCTACTGACCACCTCTCAGAAAATTGAGTCGCTGCTGGTCACCCATAACCATCGCGGCATGGCCACAGCAGGCGCATCACTGGAGCCCGGCTACTTACTTCGTGCAGCGCGCTTGATTCAGGCCAGCGCCGGCAGAGTCTACATCCTGACCGGGTTTCCGGTCGGAGATACCTTCGAGACTGACGGCCCGGCGGGCGCCATGTCGCTGTATCGACTATGCGAGCGTCTCGGTAGCGATCCGATCATCTTATCGGACCCCGCGGTAACTACCGCTCTGGCCGCTGAGTTTCGTTGTCACACGCTGACTGATACCTCGGCCGCTGGCGCACGGCAGTCTGCCACAGCACTGTTTAAGCAAGCCCCCCCTGCCCTCGTCATCAGCATTGAACGGCCGGGCGCAGCCCAGGACGGTCGCTGCTACAACATGGCCGGAGACACCATATCCGCTCACAGCGCTTATTCTGAAGCCTACCTCGAGCTCGCCAACTGCCCTACCATTGCCATCGGCGATGGAGGCAACGAAATAGGCATGGGCAACTTGATGGGCGCGCTCTCTCACTTCGATATCCACCCCGCCGTCAGCACCTGCGAAGAGCTAGTGGTGGCAGATGTCTCAAACTGGGCGGCCTATGCGCTGTGCTTAATAACAGACTGGCTGAATGGCGCCCGCTACTGCCTGGCAGACGACGTGCAGGCGGACCTGGAGCACCTTGTGAGCCAGGGCGCCGTAGATGGCGTTACAGGCCATGCCACCGCCACTGAGGACGGCTTTGCCGAGCAATCAGCGCAACGACTGATTCACGACATACACACAATCCTTGCGCAGGACACCGTGACATGACAATGGCTTATCTCAACGGCGCACTCACCCCCTTGTCCGAGGCTCGCATCTCACCAATGGACCGCGGCTTCCTGTTTGGTGACGGGGTCTATGAAGTCATACCCTGCTATGGGGGCCGGATGGTGGCACTGGCCTATCACCTCGAGCGCCTGCAGCAATCCTTGGACGGCATTGCGCTCTCCGTTCCCTATACCGAAGAAGACCTGATCGGGTTGCTGGAGGAGCTCGTGCAGCAAAACGGGGGCGGCGACATGGGCATCTATCTGCAAATCACCCGGGGCGTCGTAGCGCAGCGGCAGCATGCCTTCTCACAAAACTGCGAGCCGACCATCTTCGCCTACACCTTTCCGATTACACCGCCCTCTGATGGCTCTGCTGACACCGCTGTTTGCTATCGCGCAGTGACACGGCAGGATCAGCGCTGGGGTCGATGTCACATTAAGTCAACAGCATTACTGGGTAACGTTTTGCACATGATGGAAGCCGTAGACGAAGGCGCTGAGGAGGTCTTGCTCTTCAACGCCAGCGACGAGCTGACAGAGGCGGCGGCGTGCAACGTCTTTGTTGTGCTTGACGATGTCATCCTGACCCCCGAGCTCGATCACCAGAAACTCCCCGGAGTCACTCGACGACAATGCCTTGAGCTATTGGCGGCGCACACCGACTGGTCTGTGCAGGTGCGCTCGGTGAGCAAACAGGAGGTACTTGCCGCGAATGAAATCTGGCTCAGCTCTTCGACCAAAGAATTAGCGCCGGTCATCAGCGTGGACGGCCAGCCCGTAGGTGACGGAAAGCCCGGTCCTCTCTGGTCTGCCGCGCAGCAGCTCTTCCAACAACATCGCTTCGATACTGCTTGATGTCTCGCTCAACGCGGCTTGATATCGATCTCGGTGCGATTAGTGCGAACATCGCCGTGCTACGAGAGATCACCGTCGAACAGAAACTGATGGCTGTCGTCAAAGCCAATGCGTATGGGCATGGGGCCGTTGCCGTATCGCGTCACATCGAATCACAGGTAGATGCATTGGCGGTCGCCTTTACCGAAGAAGCGGTCACCCTGCGTGAAGCCGGCATTGCTGCGCCTATCTTGGTACTGGAAGGGCCCCACGCCGCCAGCGACATCGCTTTAGCAGCCAAGCTCGATCTGTGGCCCGCGATTCATCAATCTCAACAATTTGAATGGTGTCAGGCGCACATTGCCGACCTCTCGCAAATCTGGATCAAAGTCGACACCGGCATGCACCGGCTTGGCTTTGAGCTCGAAGAGCTCGATAGCATCAGAAACAAGCTCAGCCACGCTGGCGGAACAGACCTCACCCTCATGTCGCATCTTGCGGCCGCCGAGCACCCCGACAACGCGCTGACCACTTCGCAAGCTCGCAGATGGAGCGAACTGACTCAAAGATGGGATGGTCAAACCAGCCTGAATAACTCGGCGGCGACACGGTCAGCCATGGGTTATCGCAGCGATTGGGCCCGCGTGGGTTACGCGCTCTACGGCGGTCAAATAGAAGGCATGGCCGCCGATGACCGACTTCAACCCGCAATGCGCTTGACCAGCGCTGTCATAGCGATTCGGCAGGTCCCAGTAGGCGACTCCGTGGGCTATGGCGGTCGCTGGGTGGCGCAGCGCGACAGCCTGATCGCCACAGTGCCGGTCGGCTACGGAGATGGTTATCCCTGGAGTGCTGCCGATGGCACTCCGGTAAGCGTTGCCGGGCAGCTCGCTCCATTGGCTGGGCGCGTCTCCATGGACATGATCACCGTAGATGTCACCGACTGTGCCGATGTCGAGGTCGGATCAATGGCTGTGCTGTGGGGCGACGAACCACACATAGATGAGGTCGCTCGCCACTGTGGGACCATTGGTTATGAACTGATGACGAGGTTCACACGCCGTACGCCCGTGAGGTACCTGAACGCATGACTAGCACTCGCCACATCAGGTCAGGACTGGACACCTAAAGCATGCCCAACACACATACCTCGCCTGAAGATCTGCTGGCTGCCATTGACCTCGGCAGCAATTCTTTTCATCTCATTATTGCCAAGCCTGAGTTTGGCGAGCTCCGACCTGTTCAGGCGTTGGCCGAAAAAGTCCAACTGGGAGAAACCTCCGGCGCCGCCACGCTCACAGCGGGCGCCATTTCACGAGGACTGGCCTGCCTCGAACGGTTCAAGCAGCTCATTGACAGCACCACGCCAGTCAAAATTCGCGTCGTCGGTACCAATGCGCTTCGGCGAGCCAAGAACCGACAAGATTTTATCGAGCCCGCTGAACAAATTCTGGGCGCGCCGATTGATGTGATCTATGGTCGGGAAGAGGCCCGGCTTATCTACCTTGGGGTGGCACACACCCTCTCTGACGACGAGGACACACGACTGGTCGTAGATATTGGCGGGGGTAGCACAGAATTCATCTTAGGGCAGCGATTCGAGCCAATCCGCCTAGAGAGCCTGCAAATGGGATGTGTCTCCTTTGGAGAGGCCTTCTTCCCCGATGGCAAGATCACCAAGGAGCGGTTTGAGGCGGCTTATCATCGAGCGCGCATCGAGGTCTCCCATATCAAGCGGAATTACCATCAGGCACTGTGGACAGAAGCTGTCGGCTCATCGGGCACGCTGCGCGCGATTGAGACCCTCATCACCACCGCTGGTTGGCGAGAAGACGGCATTGACAGGGAGTCTCTCACACGTCTTCGGAAGCAACTGTTGGCTTTCAAGCATATCGAAGACATCGATCTGGCCGGCCTCAGTGAAACGCGAAAAGGGGTCGTCACCGCCGGTCTTGCGATCACCATGGGCATTTTTGATGGCTTGCAAATCTCTCTTATGCGAACCTCAGCGGGTGCGCTGCGCGAAGGCGTGATTTACGACCTACTGGGCAGGTTCAGCCATGAAGATGTCCGCAATCGTAGTATCTCCGCGATGCAGCAGCGCTACTCTGTAGATCAGCGCATTGCAGAACTGGTGACCCAGCGCGTTGCGGTACTTGCCGAGGCAACCAGAGAGCAATGGTGCCTGCAGGTCGACGACATCGAACTATTGAAATGGGCGGGAGCACTGCACGAAATTGGTGTAGCGGTCTCACAGAAAAATTACTCGGAGCACTCCGCCTACCTCGTACTCAATACCGATTTAGCGGGGTTTGCCCAGCAAGATCAGGAGGTCATGGCGACGCTAATCACTGGCCTCAAGGGCAAACCGAGATCCGAGCTGCTGGATGGTATCGCAAAGAGAAAGCGTCTCAGCGTGGCAAGAATGATGGTGCTGCTGCGGCTTGCTGTCATGCTCAAGCACGTCGAGGCGCTGGAAGAAATACCCGACCTCAGTGTATCAGCTGACGATACCTCGCTCACGCTGGCTTTCCCTCAGAGCTGGGGCGACGACCACCCTCTCACAGTATGGGAAATCGAACAGGGCGCTGCCGCAATGGAAAAACTGGGCGTCACGGTGCTATTAAAAGCGACCTGAGCGCATTACCCGAACAACTCGCCCTCAGCCTGACGACGGCCAGCGATGTGTCGCCAAAATAGTCAGCAGTGCTGTCAGAGATCGTAGCCACGCTCATCGTGCAGGACGATATCGAGTCCAGCGGTTTCATCTTCTTGATCCACCCGCAATGAGACCATTGCATCAACGACACGAAGCAACACCCAGCTGACAATCGCGGTGTAGACGAAGGTCGAGACAATGCCCGTCAACTGAATCCCGAGCTGACCGGCAATACCCTCGACACCGTCAGAAAATCCATTGCCGCTGAACAATCCGAGCGAGGGCGAGCAAAAAATGCCTGCCATCAGCAGACCCAGCATGCCGCCAACACCGTGCACCGGGAAGACATCGAGACTGTCATCAATGCCGAGACGATTTTTCAGCGTAATGGTGGCGAAGTAACACACAACGCCAGCCGACAGGCCAATCACCACTGCGCCCGCGGGCCCGACTGACCCCGATGCGGGGGTGATGGTACCCAGCCCAGCTACCATGCCAGTCACAATTCCGAGTACAGATGGCTTACCGTGACGCAACCACTCCATCGTCATCCAGGCAAGGGAACCACACGCCGCAGAGAGATGCGTCACCAGCATGGCCATCGCGGCACTGCTATCAGCTGCCACAGCGGAGCCTGCGTTAAAACCAAACCAACCCACCCACAGCATGCCGGCACCGGTGACGGTCATAGTGAGATTATGAGGCGGCATTGCAGTTTGACCAAAACCCCTGCGCCCACCAAGAGACGTAGCCGCGATCAGCGCCGCGACACCCGCCGTGATATGCACAACGGAACCTCCGGCAAAGTCTTGAAGGCCCATTTCTCCAAGCCAGCCTCCCCCCCAGACCCAGTGACAGATCGGCGCGTACACCAGAATCAACCAAAGTGAGCTGAAGATCAGCATGGCAGAAAAGCGCATGCGTTCGGCGAATCCACCCACGATGAGTGCTGGCGTTATTACCGCGAAAGTCAGCTGGAACATCACGAAGAGCGTTTCGGGGATTGATCCACTGACGCTGTCCATACTGACCTTTGCAAGGAAAATATTGCCCAAGTCGCCGATCCAAGGACCTTGCTCTACTCCCGCAGACCCAAATGCCAAGGTATACCCCACCACAAACCACAGTACTGACATTAAAGCGGTCAGCGCAAAACACTGCATCAGTACAGAGAGGACATTCTTTACCCTCACTAGCCCGGCGTAGAACAGAGATAACCCGGGGATGGTCATGAACAATACCAACGCCGTCGACGTGAGCATCCAAGCGGTGTCCGCACCCGAGAGCGTATCGGCCATCGCGGGCGTACTGATCACCGCTGAAGAAATGAGAGCACATAGGGATCGGCTGGCTAATCCAGACATGAGTTTGCGTCCTTGGGAATTATTTTGAAGGCGGCAGTGTGCCATAGGGTGGTCAGCAACCCAAAATTCGAGATCATGTCAGTGATTGAGAATGTCACCAGCGCCGATTATTCTCGGCGCTCCTTCCTCTCTTTGCGAGTCGATCATGCGCTTTGTGTTCTGCGGTTTTTTAGCTCTGTCCTGCTGTATTTACGCTTCGCTGTCGAACGCCAGTCCTCGCAATCTGATTCTGATCATTGGCGATGGCTTTGACGACCAACATGTCACCATGGGACGCAACTATCTATCGGGCATGCAGGGTGCGTTGGTACTAGACACCCTTCCGTATCGCGCATCGGTGCAAGTAGAAACCATTTCAGATAAAGGCCAGCCTCTTTACGTGGCCGACTCGGCCAACACCGCAACGTCACTGGCAACAGGTGGCATCACCAACATTGGCAGAATCGCCACCGATATTAGCGATAATGATCTGCCAACAATCGGCGAGCGCGCCATCGCAAGTGGTTACCGTGTTGGATTGGTTACCACTTCATCGCTTACCGATGCAACGCCGGCCGCCTTTCTCACGCACGTATCGGCGCGAAGCTGTGAGGGCCCTGAGGAGGTTCTGGGCAGCACCTACTATGGCATACCCCAGCCGGCTTGCCCTGACGACGCGCGCGATAACGGAGGCCCGGGCTCAATTATTGAGCAATTGGTGGCAAGCAGCGCGCACGTGCTGCTCGGCGGCGGTAGCGACTATGTGCAACAGCTCACGATTGATGGCGAATCGGTCGAGGACGCGGCGCGCCGAGCGGGCTTCGTTATTGTCAATCGCGATACCAACCTCGATAGTTTGGTCAGTGATAAACCCATTCTCGGCACGTTTGATGGCGGCACGTTGGAGGTCAGATGGCGTGGCGCCGGCGGCCGCATTGCCGAGCCGACAGAGACCTCCTGGCTAAACGCGCTATCTGATTATCTCGGCGAAACGACCGAGCCCGAGCCAATGGTATGCGAGCCCAATCCCGACTACGGCAATACACCCTCTCTCGCGAGTATGAGCGGCGCGGCTCTGCGGCATTTGTCGCGCGAGAATGACATCGGATTTTTCTTGATGATTGAGTCTGCCTCGATCGACAAGCAATCCCATAAACGGAATCCCTGTGGGTCGATAGGAGAGATTCAGCAGCTTGAGGAGACGCTGTCCCTCGCGATGGCCTTTGCGCAGACGCATCCCGACACCGCCATCATCGTGACCGCAGATCATGCTCAAGCGGCCCAAATCCTGCCGGAGCCCACGCTGTACTCGAAATACCCGGTCCCGATCTACTCTCCGGGCTTGACCGCAAGAGTGCACACCCCGGAGGGCGGTACGATGAGGATTAATTACGCCACGAATAACGGTTTCAGCGAGGAGCATACAGGCGCGAACGTGCCGCTTTTTGCCAATGACGTGGCGGCGCCGCTCCTCAAGCCTTTCATGCGGCAGCGGGAGGTGCACGACGCCATGAGTCACTTCCTGTTCAGAAATGTGGATCCTTAACTCACGTGCTTTGCTGTCTAGATTGTCTCGGAACGATTCGCCCGCGGCGCTTTAGAGATTGACCCAGGTGTTGAGGGCCCGCAGCCGGAACTCGATGCCGTCTACCTCTAGCACCACGCTGTCAACCAGAATATCGACCACTCGAATCGTCGTCAGCCGCTGACCCACCCGAAGCTGCTGACCGTTGAGCGTCACTCGGGATTCTCCAGTCGATGAATAGTCATGGTCGCTATACACAATCGTCGGTACCCGATCTTTCTGTTGCTGAGAGAGGTGCTCCAATAGCACCGCCGGGTGCGGCACCAATACCGACTCGCCCAGCTCGCGTGCCGCAGCTTCCATCGCTCGGGCGAGGTCAATCGGGGGCGCCAGCGATGCTGGCTCGACCATTTGATCGACAGCCGCCGGTTCAGTCAACTCAGCAGCCGGAGCGCTCGGGGCTAACGCCACCACCGCATCGCCATTCCCCTGCGATTGGGCATCCAACCACATCTGCTCATGCAGTTGAGCAATCCGCTCCTCGCTTGTTCCCGTGGGCGAATCAGCCTCGGTGATAGCTCCCTTAAACCCAGGCTCGCTCTCGTCCCTAGGAACAGATTCAGGTTGTTCGCGAGGCTCCGCTTGATCAGATCCCGACGGAGGCGTCATATTCTGCACAGTTGAAAGGTCAGTCGACGCATAGGACGAGGGCTCTTTTTCCGGTGAACTGCTATTAGACCTCGAGAGACTTGTCGCGCCTGCGGCTTCTGCGCGTTCAACCTCCGAGACCGGAGTTTCCACCGTTGCATTGTCACTTCCATTGAACACAGCGACTGCAGCACCGCCCAACAGGCACCCCGCCACCAAGATCAACACCCCACGCCCTGCCGGAGCAGGTTTGTCCTCACTCGAAGACACTGTCGGAGTACCGCCCTGATGCGGCTGCAGCTCATCGCCCTCTTCAGCGCGTTTTAACGCATCGAGAATCAGGGACACAGACGCCCCTCCGACAGATCTATGGCCCGCTGGGTTCCGGCGGCCATAAACAAGCTGTCGCCTAACCGGTCATTCAGTGCAAGTAGCGTTCTCACGCCAATGACACCGTCAACCTCCAACCCTACCTCTGCTTGAAATGCCCTCACCCGCTCCACCATTGCCTCGGTATAAGCCGCCAGAGGCGGAGCTGGCACGCCGTCCAGTCGGGCAAAAGCAGATACCACTTGGGTAACGATCGGCCCGGTAGCGCCCTCAGTCAGCGGCCCCGTCCACTCGTCGGGGGGACGCCAGAGGTATCGCGAACCGCCACGCCAAGCCGCGGTGAGGTCAGCCAGCGGCACGGTGCAGACCGCCGCCCCAGTCCACAGCAGCGCACCGTTATCACTAATGTCCAACAGCACCGTTGCGCCTGCAAAGCCATCGGCACGTCGCAAGGGAAGAATGGCGGGCCGATTGATCGCGAGCACAGCATCCCAGACCTCAGCATCGGTTTCCTCGCATCGAAGTCCTTGTGCTAATGCGGCCACGCACAAGTCCCCCGCCAACCCAGCCTCATCCCACAGCGCCCACATAGCCGCGTCGGCATCTGGTGCCCGCAGATTCCAGGTGCTTCCGACGGATGAGTCCTCATGATGCAGCACCTTAGAATCCTCTGACGGCATCGGGTCGACCGCTGTCTCACCTGCAGCACTTAGCGGTTCGGGCGTCGTCGAGGAAGATCTCGCCAGCATGCCGATGTGCGGAACCCCGTCAGTTAGGGTCAGCAACAACCCTGCAGCCAGCCCCATCAAAACAATGGCTACCAATACCCGTTGCCATGTCAGAGCCCAGCCAGCATTGCCTGCCGCATCAGCGGATTTCACAGCGCCAGCCAATACCTCGCCCGCTGCTTCGCGCACCAAGCGAACAGACACCGTCTCATCTTGCCGACCATAAGCGCCCAACATGGCGCGATCACACAGCAAATTCACCAGTCGCGGCACACCGCCACTCAATTGATAAACCTCGCGCACCGCAGAGGGCAAAAAAATCTCGCGGCCGCCACCAAGCCCTGCAATCTCCAGCCGGTGCTGAATATACGTCCGCGTTTCGTCTGCACTCAGGGGCGTCAGATCAAAGCGCGCAGTGATTCTCTGATTTAGCTGACGCAGCTCTGGGCGCGCCAGCATCGCCGCCAGCTCCGGCTGACCGGTCAAAATAATCTGCAGAAGTTTTTTTTCATCTGTTTCCAGATTGGTAAGCAGTCGAATTTGCTCAAGGACCGTGAAGTCGAGATGCTGCGCCTCGTCAATCATCAACACGGTTCGTCGATTGGCCTGATGATTGCTCAACAAAAATCTATGCAGCGCGTCAGTCAATATCTTCAGGCTATCTGTACCCTGCGGGTAATCGATGTCGAACTCGTCGCAGACCGTCGCCAATAGCTCAATAGCACTCAACGCCGGGTTGAGGACGATGGCGATATCGGTTTGCTCGGGTAACTGCTCAAGCAAGCACCGATTTAGGGTCGTTTTGCCAGTACCGACCTCGCCGGTCAGCAGGATAAATCCGCCGCCACTCCCCACCCCGTACAACAGGTGTGCGAGCGCATCCCGATGCCGGGAACTCATAAACAGATAGCGAGGATTGACCGCAATGGAAAATGGCTGCTCGGCCAGTCCGAAGTACTGCTGATACATGGATCTTGATCCAGATGACCTTCACGACGTTGCGTCGGCAGATTTCGGCATATACCATGCCAAAACCGCGCCGGCGTCCCCGACATTATGCGCGCTGGTCACCGCTCTGCACAGTGTATTGATATTTTGAATGCCGAACTTTAAGGCGCCGCACTTGCGCGATCTGCACAAGCAGCAGTAGCGTCGTTTCGACATTGACCTTAGCTTTTCAGGAGACTTTTTCATGGCCCTGCCACCCGCGTTACAAAACAAGCTCAGACTGCCCGTTGTTGGCTCACCGCTCTTCATCATTTCCAATCCAGATCTGGTGATCGCGCAGTGCAAGGCCGGCATCGTGGGATCCTTTCCCTCGCTGAACGCGAGGCCCGAGCCCGTGTTAGAGGAGTGGCTTCAGCGAATTACCTCGGAATTGGCTGAATACGACGCTGCCAACCCCGATGCGCCGTCCGCCCCATTCGCGGTTAATCAAATCGTTCACGGGTCTAATGCTCGTCTTAAACATGACATGGACATGTGCGTAAAGTACGAAGTCCCCATTGTGATCACTTCTCTGGGCGCTAAAGAGTGGGTCAACGAGATGGTGCACAGTTACGGCGGCATCGTGTTGCACGACATCATCAATAATCGATTTGCTAAAAAAGCCATCGAAAAAGGTGCCGACGGGCTCATCGCGGTCGCGGCAGGTGCAGGCGGCCACGCCGGCACAACCTCCCCAATGGCCCTTATTCAGGAAATTCGAGAGTGGTTTGACGGACCTCTGCTACTGTCGGGCGCTATCGCAACCGGCGATGCCGTCCTCGCCTCTCAGGCGATGGGCGCCGACCTCGCTTATATAGGCTCTGCCTTCATCGCCACTGAGGAAGCCGACGCGGAACAAGCCTACAAGCAAGCGATTGTGGATTACGGGGCCGACGACATCGTATACAGCAGCCTGTTCACGGGCGTGCACGGCAACTACCTTAGACCCTCGATCGAGGCAGCCGGCCTTGACCCAAACAATCTGCCCGAGAGTGACCCCAGCAAAATGGACTTTGGTTCGGGGGGCAATACAGACGCCAAGGCATGGAAAAATATTTGGGGTTGCGGACAAGGGATCGGTGCGGTTAAAGAGTTGGGCACAACAGCAGACTACGTCGCCAAACTGACTGGCGAATACCAGCGAGCTAAAGACAGGATCAACGCCCTATGACTGACCACACGAAAATTCCACGCAGCGCCGACGACGACTACAGCGCAGAGATCGTCGCCGAGCGCCAGCGCTTCATTGAACAGCAAACCGGGGCGGCGCTGGACCATACCAAACGGTTCTCGTTCGACCCTCATGAAATGGAAAGCAACATTGAGAATTTCTGGGGCGTCGCACAAATCCCCATTGGTGTAGCGGGCCCACTGCTGGTTAACGGCGAGCACGCCCAGGGCGAATTCTATGTGCCCATGGCCACGGTCGAAGGCACAATGCTGGCTTCTTACAACCGCGGCATGAAAGTGATCCGCGAGTGCGGCGGCGTGCTCACAACCGTGTCCGAGGAATCCATGCAGCGGTCGCCGGTGTTTATTTTCCGCAATGCACGGCAGGCCCGAGACTTCCAGCTGTGGCTCAAAGATAATTTTGACGCCATCAAAGCCAAGGCCGAGACATCTACGTCAGTGGGCAAGCTCCACGATATCGAGAGCTATCACGCCCACAGCATGGTTTTCACGCGATTCGATTACTCGACAGGCGATGCCGCTGGCCAGAATATGGTCAGCCGGGCGACCTTCATTGCCTGCGAATGGATCAACGAGCAGCGCCCGGAAATGCTGCACTACATGCTCTCGGGCAACTTCGACACGGAGAAGAAAACCTCGTCGGTGAATTTATTGAAAACCCGAGGCAAGCGCGTAACGGCAGAAATCACGGTACCGCGCGAGATTCTGATGAAACACCTTCGCGTGGCGCCTGAGCAGATTGCGTACGGTCAGCAGATCTCGACGCTCTCAGCATTACTCACCAACTCCTCAAACAATGCTAACCACCCTGCGAATGCGCTTGCCGCGTTGTATCTGGCTACCGGACAAGACGTGGCGAACATTGGCGAATCGAATCAATGCACGACCTACCAGCGGGCGACCAGCAAAGGCGATTTCTATTTCTCCATCACTCTACCAGCGGTGATCATGGCGACCTATGGCGGCGGCACCTCCCTGCCGACGCAGCGAGAATGTCTGCGGATGATGGGTTGTGAGGGTAAAGGCAAGGCGCTCAAGCTCTGTGAAATCGCCGCGGCGCTGGTCGTTGCGGGCGAGCTGTCTCTCTCGGGCGCCGCGCGAGTGGATAAAAAGACCCGCACCAACGAGTGGGTCGACGCCCACGAGCGGCTGGGGCGCAACCGTTGAGCGACTGGAACGCCATAAAACTCATGCGAAAGGCACTGCGAAGGGATTGCGGACCTGTTCGCAGGTTTGTTTATGTTCTGTTCACTGTCGTTGCGATCTTCAGCTCACCGGCAGGAGCAGAGCGTGGCTCCCACATCATTCTCGATGAGCCACTGCCGCAACCCGACTGGACGCTGCCGCTTATTGCGAATGGCGAGGGATCAGTCTCAGATAACTCCTTTTTAGGGCGCGTCACCTATGTGGATTTCTGGGCGAGCTGGTGTGGCCCCTGCCGCTTGTCGCTACCCGCTCTGAACCAACTCGATAAAGAATTTGCCGCCGAGGATTTTCAGGTGGTCGCAATCAGCGTCGACTATGTAGACCAGGACGCACTCGACTTTTTAGACCGATATCCCGTGGATTATCCCGTCGCCATCGATACTTCTGGCGACTCCGGGCGGGCGTTCGCCGTGGCGGGCATGCCCTCAGGCTATCTGATTGGGCGCGATGGCTTGATTCGTGCCGTTCACGTGGGCTTTCGCAAAGGTGACGAAGACATACTCCGCAAGCAGATCGCAGCGCTGATCGCTGAACCCTGAGAGGCTCAAACGGACTATCACTGGCTGCGGCTGATATGGCATCCGCTCAGGCCCTCCGCTCGTACTCACCGTATGAGCGATCCAGACACCCTTTATTACGACGGTAGTTGCCCTCTGTGCCAGCGGGAGATGTCGCATCTCGCGCGACTCAAGTCTGACCAACTTGTCCTGCAAGATATTCACGAACTGAGCACCACCGAGGATCTACCGGCCAAAAGCGCCCTACTGCAGTCTCTGCATCTTCGCAGGGGCGACCAGTGGGTGACAGGGCTTGATGCCAACATTGCGGCATGGCAATACACGCGGATTGGCATGCTCTGGCGATGGCTTTCCTGGCCCTTTATCAAGCCCGTTGCCGACTGGTGCTATCGCTTCTGGGCGGTCAAGCGCTATGCCAAGCGATACCCCGCACGCCAAGCAGACGATAGCCATTCGTGAAGACCATCAGCCTGACTGGGGAGGATCTGGCGGAGCTGAGTAGCGAACGGCGCGCGCTACTTATCAACAGCTTGCCCGGCTATAAGCCCGCCATGCTAGTGGGCACAGCAAGCGGTGACGGTGACAGTAATCTCGCCATCATCAGCTCGCACTTTCACTTGGGGTCTCGTCCGCCACTATTAGCGATGATTCTTCGCCCGGATACCGGTAACAGCGAGCGACACACGTTGCGCAACATTCTGGACACCGGCCACTGGACGCTAAACGGTTTTACCTTGTCTCAGGCGAGTAAAGCGCACCACACCTCCGCTTCATTTCCCAAATCTGTCTCAGAATTCGGCGCCTGCGGTTTCTGTGAAAGCTGGCGTCCGCCGTTCAAGGCGCCCTTTGTTGAGTCAGCACCGCTTGCGGCAGGTTGCCTGCTGCGGGAGCACCAGCCGCTGCGCATCAACGGTACACATCTGATTATTGGCGAAGTGGTGCACTTGGATTTTCTCGAGGTCGCACAACGCCCAGACGGCGCACTCGTTCTGGACCAGATGGCGCTAGCCGCTGTGTCTGGACTGGATACCTACACAGCACCCGGTGCAGGCGTGTCATACCCGCCTGCCAGCATCGACTCAACACCACAGCCGCGCTGAAGCTCGTGTTGAACAGACAGATCCGCTAGGCTACGTCACGACTTCGAGCTCTTTCCGCGCCAAAAACCGGACTGCAGTCTTCCACTCGCCAAGACCAAGGTAACCGTCACTGATGACTTCACCCAAGCTATTCGCCTCCCTGCTCATGATTGCAACGCTGGGGATTTGCGCGCCCGGTATGACCAAAGAGGTGCCCGAGCGTGACGACATCGCATCGCGGTACAAATGGGATCTCACCGACATGTATATCGATGCGGCAGCATGGGACGCGGATCGCAAGCGCTTCCTGGAAAGCTTGTCGACATTGTCTGCACACCGCGGACAACTGGGAGACAGCGGCGCGCGCTTGCTGCAAGCGATTGAAAGCATTCAGGCTGTTGAGACCATCATCGCCAACCTATATGTCTACGCCGGCCTAAAAAGCTATGAGGACACCCGCATCTCCGAGAATGCAGCACGCTTTTCAGAGGCGCAGGGGCTTTACTCCCAGTATCAACAAGCACTCTCCTACTTCACACCGGAACTTCTGGCGATACCTGAGCCGACACTGACACAGTTTATTGAGAGCACACCGGGGCTCGAAATCTATGCTCATTATCTCGACGAGACAGCCCGAATGCGTCCATACACGCTGTCCGAGGCGGAAGAAAAGTTGCTCGCCATGGCATCAGACCCCCTTGATAAATTTGACAGCGTTTTCACTGCCATCGATAGCTCAGACCTGTCCTTTGGCACCATGATCGATGAATCAGGAAATGAGGTCGAGCTGACCAACAGCCGCTACGGCGCCTTCTTGCACTCCACCGATCGGCGCGTTAGAGAGGATGCCTGGAAAGGCCTGTTTCAAGCCTACAAGACGCTCAACCACACACTCGCAGCCAACTATGAAGGCCATGTAAAAAGTCGGGTGTTTTTCGCGCGCGCGCGGGGCTTCGACTCCCGGCTGGCGCATGCAACCTATAGCAACGCAATCCCTATCGAGGTGTTCAATAATCTGGTGAAGACCGCCCGCGATGGGAGCGCGCCACTACAGCGCTACTTAAAACTCAGAGAAAAGGTCCTCGGAGTAGAGCGACTGGAAATTTGGGACATGTACGCTCCGATCGTGCCGCCCACAATCAAAGACGTCAGCTTCGAGGAGGCGCAGCAAATTGTTGCGGACGCGCTGACTCCTTTGGGCGAGGAGTACCTCAGCGTTTACTGGAAGGGCTTTGAGGAGGGATGGGTCGACGCCATGGCCAACCGAGGCAAACGTGGCGGCGCCTACAGCTGGGGCACTTACACCTCAAAGCCCTATCTCTCAATGAACTTCGAGGGCACGCTCAGCAATGTCTCGACATTGGCTCACGAGTATGGGCATTCGATACATAGCTACCTCACCCGAAACACACAGCCTCAGGTGTACGGCGACTATCGGACCTTCATTGCCGAAATCGCGTCGATGACCAATGAAGCTATCCTGATGCAGAAGATGCTGTCCGAAGCAGCATCACCCGACGAGCGAGCGTACCTGCTGAGCTCTTATCTCGATGAATTCCGGGGCGGATTTTACCGACAGGCCTCCTTTGCTGACTTTGAGGCTAGAGCTCATGCCAAAGTTGAGGCTGGCGAGGCGCTCACTGCAGAAGTGCTGAATACGATCTACGCAGAAGTGTTTGCTGACTATTACGGCGATGCGGTGCACGCAAATGAGCTCAACCAGATCGAATGGAGCCGCATTCCGCATTTCCTGCGTAGCGATAATTTTTACGTATACCAGTACTCAACATCATTCGTCGCGGCAACTGCTCTTGCAAAGACGATTTTGGAAGATGGCGAGCCCGCCAGAGAGCGTTATCTCACCATGCTGAAATCCGGCTCGAACGACTACCCCATTGAACTGCTCAAAAAAGCGGGTATTGATATGACTTCTGCGGCGCCCATTGAAGCGACTATCGAAGTCTTCGATGACCTAGTCGATCAGTTGGAGCAGGCGCTCGCCGAAATGGAAGCGGTTGCGGCGGCCTCGCGCTAACGGCGCATGGCACAGCAAAGATTGTTGGCCCCCGATTGCGGCATGAAGTACCTTCCCCGCGACGCTTCTTTTCAGAAGGTCAGCAACATGGTCGAGGCTGCCAAGTTATTACGTAATGAGTTCGCCGAGTAGGTGGTAGGCGCCGAATAAATACAGGACACTTTCCATTCGGACACATCGAAACGCTAAGAGGTAGCGCACCTGATGATGGGCAATCAACCCAGCGGCACACGACAAGGCGGCAAAGTCTCGGCACTTCAGGCTTCTGCCATCGCACTGTTACTCGCCGCCGTCGCAGCGGCGGCAGTATTTTTTACGGGGGTGTGGCCGCCCAAAGAAGAGCCGGTGGCCATTGAGCAGGCAGCTGTCATCGAGGCACCGGAACCAGAGATCACAGTACCTGAGCCCGCACCCACGCCGGCGCCTGCCGAGCCAGATCCGGAGCCCCCCTTAGCACCGACTGAACCTCCGCTTCCGCCACTCGACCAAAGCGACGATGCGGTGCGATCGGCAATGGCCGAGGTTGCAATGGGCACGATGGGTGAGCAATACCTGATACCCGCCAATATTGTTGAGCGAAGCGCGAGCTTGGTATATCTGATGGCACAGGGAGACGTACCCTACAAGTTAATCCCGCTCGCACGGCCCAAGCAGGCCTTCCCGATCACTGACGACGGCACCCAAGTCGTCGCCGATCCCGCCGGATTCTCTCGTTACGACGCGCTCGCCAGCTGGCTAGAAAGCCTCGATCTAGAAGCCTTGGTGGCGTCGCTTGAGCTATTCCTGCCACTGTTGCGCGAGGCATGGTCCTACTATGGCGAGGACGGAGACGCCTTCGATTTTGCGCTACTGATGACGCTTGACTTGATTATCAGCACGCCAGAGCTCGATCTCACCGAAGCCCGATTAATCCGAAAAGAGGCAGTGTGGATCTATGAAGATCCTACTATCGAGGGTCTGGCAGCGGTTCAAAAACAGGTGCTGAGAATGGGTCCTGACAATGCGGCGACTGTCAAAGCCAGAGCCGCCGAAGCTCGGGCACTCTGGATTGAAGCGCTCTCGCGAGCATCCTAAATTGCCGCTCTACTCCCACTCTGTCGGGTCGCCCTGATCATCAGCATTAACCAATGCCTGACTCGTTGCAGTATCGAAGCCACGATACTGCAGAAACCTCAGCCTGCGCGCCCTCTCCCGCTGCCTGGCATCCCAGTCACCTGAAATCGGCCTACCCTGATATTTCTTACGATAG
>Ga0181561_10000395_pt1 | contig 36404 bp, 40 predicted proteins | sample 011ome_19_FD_133760 | JGI IMG/M metagenome (GOLD analysis project Ga0181561, IMG submission 133760) | Coastal salt marsh microbial communities from the Groves Creek Marsh, Skidaway Island, Georgia - 011510BT metaG (megahit assembly) | ecosystem: Environmental > Aquatic > Marine > Intertidal... | reverse complement strand
TGGGCCGCACATCAGCGCGATGCCGTTTCTTTGGCGCATCAGTCGGCATCTTTAAATAATATGTGCCACTCAGATACGCGTGTGGATGATTGTGCGGGTCATGATAGTCCCCCATCCGATTGACGTTGGCCCATGCGTGGATTTGCCAATTCACCGGATAATCGATGCCCGCATTTTTCAGGTATTGAATCACGGTGTCATTAATCTGGGCGCGCAACCAGTTGGGCCCCTCGCGGTCATATTCCAGCGGGTTGTTTTCACGGTAATCCGTAGTCAGGCTCTTGTTCGCTTTTTCCATTTCACGGACGTGTTTAATTAGGTCGCGGTTTGGCCCCTCGAAATCGGGCAACGCGCGCTTCACGAATTTGGTCGGAAACAGATCAATAAATTCAGTCATGAAAAAGATATAGCGCGGATGGGCGGCTACGTCAGGATACTGATTTTATCGAATGGGCTATCGGTTCGGTTTAACGATTGCGGGGCCGTGGCGTGACGGCCACGTACACACGGCAGTTGGAAAAGCCCTGATTAAAGAAATGATAGGTTCGTTCATCCTCAGCAACACCCTGTGGATCATACAAGTTGTAGCCCTTCTGGGCGATGCCGGTGATGCCTTGTCCGTTGGGGCCGATATAGCCAATAGACAAGTTAAGGATCTTTCGCTGCTTGAATTGTCCACGTCGGCACATCCGCGATAACTTTCCGTTGTAATCGCCTACTTGATAGACAGGAGATCGAGACGTGGCGTACTGACCCTTTACGCGTGACTGCGCAAAAGCTTCCTGCGCCAGACTGGCGATATAGAGGAAGACGAGCATGACAGCCATTTTCTTGGCCAAATGAAAAGCGTTCTGCTTCATCATGAAAGGAATATAGCGCGATTCGGTAGGTTTTGAAAGTTCAAGCATTTGTATGGTAAAAGTATGTCATTGGGGATCACGGGCGGTTCTTGGTCCACACGAGGGTGAACTTTCAGTTCATGCGGCTTTTATATTCTAACACTTGCGACATGTGGAAGTTTTGCATGAACGGTTTTTGCCATCGTTTCTTCGGCGTATTGGTTTCAGCACTTTTCCTTTTGGGCTCTGGTGCAGCCTTAGCGGGCGACTCGGGTAAGAATTCGATTTTTTATGAGATCAATCTTGGCGTATTGGATCACGATACGGACCACCTTTGGAGTGGCTTTAGCCGAGAGTCCGGTGTCGATATCAACGTTGAAGCCATGTTTACCCCGTCATTCGAGATTTTTGGCGGCGCGATACGACCCGTTGCCGGGGCCTCTATCAACACATCGGGTGACACTTCGAAACTCTATATTGCGGCCCGCTGGCGCTATCAATTCGATCGCGGCGTTTTCTTTGGCCTGGGAGTGGGTGGTGCGGTCCACGATGGGGAAACAGATGTGAAATCTGATGATGCCAAGGCTCTTGGCTCGCGCTTCTTGTTCCACAATGCGCTCGAATTGGGCTATCGCTTCAAGGACAACTCCACATTGGCCTTTTACTTTGATCACGTTTCCAATGCGTCACTGGCCGATCCGAACCAAGGTTTAGATACCTTGGGTATCAGGTTAGGATATCGTTTTTGATTAATATCGGCTGGTAATCAATTTCTTGCCGAACAGATTTTTTCTTCACCGATGTCTCTTGAGTTCGAGTATTTTGGCCACGTCAAAGTGCGATGAAAACATGATCAATCAGGATGTTTTGGTGCCTTGGTTGTCGTTTTCAACATGTTCCGCGGACCAGTTTCCGGCGGCTTCAACAGCCATCGGTGACACCGAAGGTATGACGCCCAGATAGCTCTCGGTTTCCTCGACGGAGACGGTTTCTCGCCGCGTCATACGATAAAGTGCATAAAGCGAGATCGCCCCGAACGTTGCACCCAGAACCGGCCAAAATGCGAACGGGCCAAATTTCTGCATCGCCCACCCTGCTACCAAAGGCCCCAGAATAGCACCGACACCAAACGTCAGGATGAGGCCACCCGATGCGGCGGGCATTTCTTCAATCGAGAGGAAATCATTCGTATAGGCCAAGAACAGCGCATACAACGGCGTGGTCACGCCACCTGCACAGAACGCTGCTGCCATTAGAAGCCAGATATCGTCGCCCGCGAGCCAGCCGAGTGAACATGATACGGCACCCATAAGGGCCGCGGAAAAGATCAACTTTCGTCGGTCTACCCGATCCGAGAGCCAGCCGATTGGGAATTGAAGGACCAGCGCACCGGCGAAGAGCATCGCGACGAACAAAGCGATTTGAGATGCGTCGAGATCAATTTTACTGCCAAAGACAGCGCCCATGCCCGCTTGTGTGGCGTACACACTTCCTAACAGAAAAATGCCGACGGTGCCGATCCTAACAGAAAAATGCCGACGGTGCCGAGCGGAGAACTCTCGAAAAGTTCGCGTAGCCGCATCGGACGCGTCGCTCTGGTGACGGGTGCCGAGGTGACAGAGAGCAGAATGGGTGCGAAAGAAATCGACACAAGAATAGAGGCACCGATGAAGAGAACAGACGTGGCTGCATCCCCCAGTGTCAAAAGCCCCTGCGCGCCGATAATGCCCAGTGTTTGGGCGATCATGTACGCAGACAGGACCTTGCCGCGGGTTTCGTTTGTCGCGGTATCATTCAGCCAGCTTTCAGCGGTGACATAAATCCCCGACATACAGAACCCGATCAATACCCGTAAAATCGTCCACGCCCAAGGTTCAGCGAGCAACGGAAAAGCGATCAAGCTCGCCGACATAAAGCTGCCGAGGGCGGCAAACACTCTTACATGGCCAACGCGCCCGATGAGCAACGGGGTCAGATATGCGCCAGAGAGAAACCCAACGAAATAACCCGATGTTACGACGGCCAACTCCGGTGATGAAAAACCCTCTATGCCGCCACGCAAGCCGATAAGGGTGAAATGCATTCCGTTGCCGAGCATGATCAAAACGATACCGAGAAGAAGAGCCCAGATACTCGAGAGAACTTTGAGCATAATTTGATCCTCAATATCGCTTGTTGTGATAAGGGCTTGGATTTGGCGGCCCCTACAGGACTCGAACCTGTAACCGTCCGCTTAGAAGGCGGGTGCTCTATCCAGTTGAGCTAAGGGGCCTTACGGATATCTATATATCCTTCTGAGCGGGAAACTACCCCTGGCCGCGCGCCCGTTCAACTGCGGAATTACTTTCCGAAAACTTGTTTTAAAATATCCGTTGTTCGGGCCGCAGGATTGGCGTGAATGGCTGCTTCTTCTTGGGCCAGGTAATGGAAAATACCGTCCAGCGTCAGCGCCGTGGCGTGGGCTTTGATATCGCCTTTGACATCCGGCACGAACGGGATCGCCTTATATTGTGAAATCAGACTGTCATAGGCATTTAGCGCGCCCACCTGTTGAAGGGTATTGTCGATGACGGGTTCAACCGTCGCCGTCAGGTCCGGCGTGGCGACGCGGCGGAAATACTGGGTTGCGGCATCTTCAGGGCCATCATAGATCGCCTTGGCATCATCCAGCGTCATGTCGTTGACCGCTTTCCAAAACAATTCCTTGGTTTTTGGGGCAGCAGCCTCGGCCGCGCGGTTGATTTTCAACTCGACATCATCGGCCAGTGCGGACAATCCGAACTTACGCAAAGTGTCCTGTGCTTGTGCGAGTTTTGGCGGCAGCGGAATATGAATGGCCGGATCGCCATTAAAGCCATCCGTGGTGCCGACTTTGCCAACCACTTTTTCTGCGCCTACGCGCAGTGCTTCCTTCAAGCCCGCGATAATTTGATCGGTGCCGAGGGCTTGAGACGTTGCGCCACCCGTGCTGCCCCCAGATCCACTGGTCACGGAATCTACGGTCGATTTCAATTTGTCGAGAAAGCTCGCGTCAGCAGGCCCAATACCGAGTGTGACGGTGACGGCCAACGCGCCCACCATGATGTATCGCATCAGTGTGTCCAGAGGGTCTGGCGGCCGAACGCAAAGTTGTCCGCGTAATTCTTTGGCTTGATGCGACGTTTTTTCGGCTCTGACACGGTATAGCTAAGCTTGTTTTTCTGACAGAATGCGATGGCGTCCTCTTTGGACGAAAACTTCATCCGCACCTGACCCTTGGTATCGCGCGATCCTGTCCACCCCATCAGGGTGTCGGTTTCTTTGCGTGATCCAGGCTCAAATTCCAGGACCCATTTTTTGACGTTGGCGCGTCCCGATTGCATGGCCGTTTTGGCTGGTAGGAAAACTCTGACGTCAGGCATAGCGACCCTCTTTGAATTGCGATCTGATAAGCGAAAGATACGCGAGTTTTAGCGCTTGGCAAGGGATCAACGCGCCAAGATTGGTGATGGACGAATGACGATTCCTAATACCTTGTTGAATTGGCCCCGATACCTCAATGTTAGATGAGATTCCAAATCAAGTTTGGAATGACGGTTTTTTTTGGGACGTCATGCTGAATTTGATTCAGCATCTCATAACTCATTCTGGGGGAAGACCATGCGAGCCATACAATTCGATCAAGCGGGGGCCGCCGCGGACGTTCTCGGCGAAGTTTCTATTGAGCCGACACCACCGGGACCGGGCGAGGTTCTGGTCAAGGTCGCCTACTCCGCCGTCAACCCAACTGATGTGAAACGCCGCGGTTCTGGGCGCGAACTGCCAAATTTCTCGCCGATAACAACCTGCAACGACGGTGCCGGTATTATTGAGGCGATCGGTGACGAAGTTGATCCGGCATTCGTCGGCAGCTCCGTGTGGATATTTGGCGCGCAGGCCGGTCGGCCAGAGGGGACGGCGGCGGAGTATTGCACCCTGCCCCATTGGATGGCCCCACCGTTGCCCAAGGGAACAAATCTGGAAGAAGGTGCCTGTCTCGGTGTTCCGGCGGTTACGGCCTATCACGGTATTTTCTCCGATGGGCTGGTGGATGGCATGACCATTCTTGTTTCCGGTGGTGCGGGCCGGGTTGGCAGCTACGCTGTGCAGATGGCCAAGCTGGGTGGTGCGACAGTGATCACGACAGTCGGCAACGAAGATAACGCGGCCTATGCGTCCACACTGGGGGCGGATCATGTCATCAACTACAGAACCGATGATGTGGCGGCACGCGTTCTGGAAATAACCGAGGGTCGTGGCGTGGACCGTGTGTGCGAGGTTGCGTTCGGTGCGAATATAAATATGTTCCCGGAAATCTGCGCCAATAACGCCGTCGTCACGACCTACAGTTCCGACGCGGATGAGACCCCCGTCATGCCGTTCGCGCCCCTGATGTTCAAAAACATCACGATCAGGCCGTTTTCGATCTATGCGCTGACTGAACAGGTTAAGTGGCATGCCTTTACCGCGATCAACGATATGCTGGTGTCGGGGTCCCTGCGGCACAGAATTGCCAAAAGAGTCCCGTTTACTCTGGAGGGCGTGGTTGAGGCACACGAATCGATAGAGACCAATTCTGTCCCAGGTGTGTGCTTGATTGAAGTTTCGCCTGGTTGATTAAATCGGCAGATCGCCCGGTAAACGCAGTTTCACACTTGGAATGCGTGGAATTCAAAGTCGCTTTTGCAAAACAAACATAATCCGGACTTTATTTATTAAAAACAATGAGATAGACGAAATTCAGTATTGGTTAGAGAAGACTTGAACTTTCTTCAACGCTCTGAACATTTCGGGCAAGAAAAAAGCCCTGTGGCCTTGGGCACGGGGCTTTCAATAGATGGTCGGGGAGACAGGATTCGAACCTGCGACCCTCTGTTCCCAAAACAGATGCGCTACCAGGCTGCGCCACTCCCCGACTGGCAGGGAACCTAAGGTTTTCCGTGCCTTCGTGCAAGCCTCATCTGTGAAAAAAATATTGAAAAGTGCTATGCGTTTCTTGCATATCAGATCGGCAAAACGGGCGATGGTGCATGCGTTTGGCTAGGCGTAAACGAAGATCATTAGAAACCTTCTAAACGTGGAGAATACACGATGGACACACAATACATCTTCAACGCAGTTATGGGTTCTTTTGTTGGTGCAGTTGCAATCCTAGCTGTTGCGGTAAAACTGTTCTAAGGAAAGTCTCATGACGAGCGATTTATAAGACCCCGGTCAGGTGACCGGGGTTTTTTCGTTTGGGCCTGGGCGCGCCATCATCGTGACATGTGTGCTTTTGCTTTCCCTTGCCCCCCATATTTGGCATGCATAGCATCATCTGCGGATGGGCCCCCATCCGATACGCACTGAATTGAGAGATAATGACGAATATGAGTGATGCCGAACATGCTGAAGATGCCGTCAAAGAGGCCAGCGATTTTATCCGGGACCGTGTCCGTGATGATTTGGCCGCAGGCGTCACAAAAAGCGTCGTCACCCGCTTCCCGCCCGAACCCAACGGTTACCTGCATATCGGTCATGCCAAGTCGATCTGTTTGAATTTCGGCGTCGCCCAAGAATTTGGCGGTGTCTGTAACCTGCGGTTTGATGACACCAACCCGGCCAAAGAAGAACAGGAATTCATCGACGCCATCGAAGAGGACGTGCGTTGGATGGGCTTTGAATGGGATGGTGCACCGCGCCACGCATCGGACTATTTTGACACGCTGTATGAGTGGGCCGAGCATCTGATCAACGAAGGCCATGCCTATGTCGATGATCTGAACGCCGAGGAAATCCGCGAATATCGGGGCACGCTGACCGAGCCCGGTAAAAACAGCCCCTATCGTGATCGTACACCAGAAGAAAATCTGGATTTGTTCCGGCGCATGAAAGCTGGCGAATTCGAAGATGGTGCGCGGGTGCTGCGGGCCAAAGTCGATATGGCATCTGGTAACATCAACATGCGCGATCCAGTGATCTATCGCATCGTCAAAAAGCCGCATCCGCGCACGGGTGATACCTGGTGCATTTATCCCAACTATGATTTCGCCCATGGCCAATCAGATGCGCTAGAGGGGGTAACCCATTCCCTTTGTACGTTGGAATTCGAAGATCATCGTCCATTGTATGACTGGTTTATCGCACACCTACCGACGCCGAGCGTGCCGCGTCAGTATGAGTTCGCTCGGTTGAATATGACCTACACGGTGTTATCAAAACGTCGCCTGACCCAGTTGGTCGAAGACGGGCATGTGAACGGTTGGGACGATCCTCGCATGCCAACGTTATCTGGTCTTCGCCGTCGCGGCATTCCACCCGAAGCGATCCGGGATTTTGTCTCTCGTTTGGGTGTTACGAAATCCGACAGCGTGGAACCTGCCCTCCTCGACCATTGTGTGCGCGAGCATCTCAACAAACATGCTGAACGCCGCATGGCGGTTTTGAAGCCGTTGAAGGTCGTAATTGAAAATTACCCCGAAGGGCAGTCGGAAGAACTGGAAGCGGTCAATAATCCCGAGGACGAAGGTGCGGGCACCCGAATGGTGCCTTTTGGCCGAGAACTGTATATCGAGCAAGACGACTTTATGGAGGATCCGCCCAAGAAGTTCTTTCGGTTGGGCCCTGGCCGCGAAGTCCGCTTGCGTTGGGCGTACTTCATTACCTGCAACGACGTGGTCAAGGATGATGCCGGGAATATTATCGAGCTTCGCTGCACCTACGACCCCGCGACCAAGGGCGGAGATGCGCCTGATGGCCGCAAGGTTAAGGGCACATTGCATTGGGTCTCTGCTGAACACGCTGTTGACGCCGTGTTACATCAGTATGACCACTTGTTCACCGAACCTAATCCCGGGAAGAACGGTGACTTTGTCGATAGTCTGAATCCCGACAGCCTGACCACTTTGACCGGGTGCAAGTTGGAGCCCTCTCTGGGGGCCTGGGATGCTGACCGTACAGTACAGTTCGAACGTTTAGGCTATTTCTGCCCTGATCTTAGTTCGTCGCCAGAATCACCTGTGTTTAACAGGACGATGACCCTGCGTGACACATGGGCGAAAATCCAGGCCAAAGGCCGAGGAAACGCCTAATATCTTAGGCATTTCAACTCTGCGTGCGTGACGTGTATGCTATTTGCGTTCTCGTGCAGAAATAAGAGGTCGCAGATTGCCTGATCATACCGAAGCAGCGCTGGCAGAAGATGGTGACTCAGAACTCGAAGAGCTTCGGCGAGAGAACGCGCGCCTGCGAGATGCCTTGGATAACTCGCAACTGCTACTCAAAAGTTTTTCCGAAACCACGAATGAGATGTATTGGCGCACCGACGCGGATCATCGCTTCACATACATGTCGGATCTTGTGGTTGATGCAGTTGACATCCCAATGTCTGGGCAAATTGGCCGGACCCGTGCGGAGCTATCCGATGATGATTTAACAGCACCGCACTGGATCGAACATCTTGATGATTTGACGGCGCATAAACCGTTTAAAAATTTCCAATACACACGTCGCCACACTAACGGTGAAACGCGTCATATATCGACCTCGGGACAGCCGGTTTTTGATGAATCAGGCGCGTTTGATGGATACATTGGCGTTGCCGCCGATATCACGGAACGGCTTGAGATCGAAAACAAAGCCCGTTCTGCCGAGGCCAATCTGTTCGCCGCCGTGAATGCCCTGGATGCAATGATGTCGTTGTGGGGGCCTGATGATCGATTGGTGATGTGCAACGATCGGTTCCGAGAATTGAACGCGCGCGTGCTGGATATGTGCAAACCAGGCACATTGTTTGAAGATCATATCCGCGCTGTTGTTTACGAAGGGATGTTGTCCCCCGATGAAGATCCGGAGCGATGGATTCAAGATCGCCTTGCACGGAGACAAAACCCAAAGGGCTCATTTGAAATGCCCCGGGGTGAGGAAACATCCATTTTGATTAACGAAGCACGCCTGCCGGATGGCAGCATGATCACCATGGCGGTCGATATCACCGCTCAAAAAGAAGCGGAGCGAGCGCTCCGCGCGAGCGAACATCGTTTGCGCGATTTCGGTGATACGGCGGCAGACTGGTTCTGGGAAATGGATTACGACTTGCGGTTCAGTTACGTTTCGGTGGTTAGCGACGATATTTTGAATGCCATGGACGATCAGGTAAGTCTGCCATCCGGCCACGAAATCATTTTGGAAGGATTGTCAGAGATACAGTCCGGACAATATGGCAAGATACTCACGCAAAGACTGCCATTCAGTGATATCCGTTTCTCGCGCACTCAATCAGATGGTGTAGAAGTCCATATGTCGGTTAGCGGCAAACCCATTTTTGATTCTAAACAGGTTTTCCTGGGATACCGTGGTGTGGGCCGAGACATCACGGATTTGGTCAATACACAACAAGCCTTGCAACGGGAGAGAGATCGAGCCGAAGAGGCCAATCGTGCAAAATCACAATTCCTAGCGCATATGAGCCACGAACTCAGAACCCCGCTGAACGCCATCCTGGGCTTTTCGGATATACTGCGTGAACAGCTTTTTGGGCCATTGGGCGCCCACAGCTATTTAGAGTATGCGAATGACATTCATAGCAGTGGAGAGCATTTGCTCAGTCTGATTAACGACTTGTTGGATATTGCGAAGATCGAGGCTGGTAAGCAAGAGTTGGCGGACGAGCGGGTCAATATTGAGTCTGCCATCAAAAAATCGATGAGATTGTTTTCGCATCGCCTCATCCGCAGAAAAATTGAAGCTCGTATCAAGACCACGCCTGCGGCGACACATCTGATTTGCGATCGGCGTGCTCTCTCGCAGATGCTTTTTAATTTGATATCGAATGCGGAAAAATTTGGACGCGAGAATGGCGAACTGATTGTTGAGGCAACACGCCGAGATGACGGTGGCGTGTGTATCGCCGTCTGTGATGACGGCCGCGGCTTCAATGCAGATGAAATAAAGACTGTGTTGTCACCCTTTGGGCGGATCGATAACGCAATGACTAAGTCCATTCCTGGATCAGGCCTGGGACTACCGATTGTGAGTGGACTGATTGAGATGCACGGTGGTGAGCTGGACGTGAAAAGCACGCCAGGAAAAGGTACATGCGTGAAGTTGCAATTCCCGGCCTCGCGTACACCGACTTCAAACCGATCTCCCTCAAACTAAGGCAAAGTCACGCGGTTCCCTGGCTTGAAGCCATATTTCGCTGATAAGCCCCCATTGATTTCGAGAACGTATTTTACGTGGCTTTGCGAGGAGATGATCTCGGTCGAATGAGGTGTCGTGTTTTCTGCGATTTTATGCACCACACCGTCCTGTGAAATAAACAGCATATCCAGCGGGATATAGGTGTTCTTCATCCACATAGATACAGGCCTGGGATCGCCATAATCGAAAAGCATACCTGCGTCTGGGGCTAGGTATTTTCTGAACATCAAACCTTTGGAGCGTTCCTCGGATGTCTGCATAACCTCGACGGAAAATGAATGCGATCCGCTATCAGTCTGGACTGTGACTTCTGCTGCGTGGCTGATTGATGGAGACACCAGCATAGCTGTGATCAGGAGAACGCCCATAGCCATGAGCATAGAGGGTAGTTGATGAAGTTTCATATCACTCATTTTTGAACATTTTGTTCTGGTCAGCGGGACATTACGTTCGTACATTAAAAAAAGTAAGAGAACCGGTAAACGTTGGTAAGAACAAGGTAATTTCCTGTTCTGGGGAGAAACGCGGTGATCTGGGGGGCGAAATTTGCGTGCTATTGGGCTAGCAGCGTCGTTAACGGCTTTTTGGGTTTTACTTTCCGGGTATTGGCTACCGCTGATCCTGACATTCGGTATCGTGTCGATTCTGCTGTGCGTATATATCGCGCGTCAACTGGGCACAGATGACGAAGAAGGTTATCCTTCGCATTTGCTGCCGAAAGCCTTGTTGTCTTATTGGCCATGGCTGGTCAAAGAAATCGTCGTGTCAAACTTTGTGGTCGCAAAGGCGATTTTGCAGGGCGACAAGGCCATTCATCCACAAGTTCTGACCGTGAAGGCCAGCCAACCGGACGAGTTGGGGCAGACGGTCTATGCCAATTCAATCACCCTAACCCCCGGGACTGTTGCCATCGCGGTGCAGGATGATGAAATCACCGTGCACGCGTTAATGAATGAAACGGCCGAAGGATTACGCACGGACGACATGAATCAGCGCGTGTGCGCTTTCATGGGGTATGCGCCCGGTCATGCACCAACTGCGGAAAAGGAGACATCGTCGACATGATGTTTACCGTTGCAGCTGTGGGGGTCGTGGTGACGATGGCATTGGCCCTCGCCCGGGCATTGATCGGACCTGATATCTTTAATCGGATAATGTCGGTCAATGTGTTCGGCACGTTGTCTGTGATGTTGATCGCGATTTACGGGTTTATTGACGGGCGGCCAGAGTTCCTCGATCTGGCGATGGTTTATGCACTGATCAATTTCATCGGCACCATCGCAGTCACCAAATATGTGACTTTCGCTGACATGGGGCATGGTGACGATGGCGATCCGGCGGGGGATATCTGATGGACGTGTTCGTCGATGGATTTAGCTGGGTGATGATTGTCGGTGGCCTCTGTTTTTGCCTGATCGGTGGCTATGGCTTGATTACGCTTAAGGATATGTACGCCCGCCTTCATGCCGCATCGTTGATCGATACGTTAGGTGTGGGATTGGTATTCGTCGGTTTGATGATGCAGGCTGGATTTACGCTGGCGACGGCGAAGCTGCTTCTGATTTTGTTGTTCATCTTTTTCACCAGTCCAACATCGACTCACGCACTGACACGTGCAGCGATCAACGGCAATACCTTCCCGACCGTAGATGATCCCGACGCTCGGGCTGTTGTCGAAGCGACGAAAACCACCGTGGAGCAGAAATCATGAGCCTTGAGATTCTCTCCTCTGATTTTTTGGATGCGGTCATGTTGTTGTTTATGGCGGTGACTGCCCTGGCGATTGCGCGCATCCGCAACCTTTTTGCTGTCGTGATGTTGAGTGGGATCTACAGTCTATTGGGTGCGACCCTTTATGTGATTCTGGATGCCGTCGACGTGGCATTCACAGAAGCCGCGGTGGGCGCTGGGGCGTCCACGGTGCTCATGATTGGGACATTGGGCCTGACCTCTCCACGAGAGAACGCGACGCCGAACATCAAAGCCATCAAAGGGTTTATTGTCTGCGCGTGTGTGGGCGCAGCGTTGGTTTATGCCAGTTTCGATATGCCGCATTATGGCGATCCAGAAGCCCCGATTCATCATCACGTTGTGCCACGGTACTTGGGCCAATCGGCCGAGGAAATTGGTTTGCCGAACGTGGTGACGTCTGTTCTGGCGAGCTATCGCGGCTACGACACCATGGGCGAAGCTTTTGTGATTTTCACTGCGGCTGCGGGGGTGATTACGATCATCGGTCGAAGTCGACGGCGCCGGACTCTCGCGGATAAGGTCGATAAGAAATCCAGGGGGACTGAGGCGTGATGGTAATGCGCAGCAAACTAATCCTTCGTGTGGTTTCAAAGTTGCTGATTCCCTTCATTTTGTTGTTTGGGCTCTATGTCCAATGGCATGGTGACTTTGGTCCTGGCGGCGGTTTTCAAGCGGGTGTGATCTTTGCCGCCGCGTTTATGCTTTATGGAATTATCTTTGGGCTGGGGACATTACGAGAAGTATTGCCTGCGTGGCTGACACGCTCGTTGATGTCGGTTGGCGTTCTTTTATATGCGGGTGTCGGTGTTGTCACGATGCTCAGGGGCGCGCATTTCCTAGGCTACGATGTATTGGGTTCGACCCCAACAGGTGGTCAGCATATAGGCATTTTGCTGGTCGAGGCCGGCGTCGGGATCACCGTCTTTTCTGCCATCATCACCATATTCTGCGCATTTGCTGGCCGTGCTGCGGCCGACGTGAACCCTGCCGATGATTACTCCGAGGAGGCCGATTGATTATGGAAGATCTCGGTATCTTCGGTCTGTTAAATTACTGGTTTGTATTTCTGTTGATGATGATCGGTTTGTATATCGTCATCGCCCACGAAAATCTTATTAAGAAGATCGTCGGTTTGAACGTCTTCCAGGTCTCCGTGTTTGTGTTCTACATCTCGATTGCAAAGATCCGCGGGGGCACAGCTCCCATCTTGGGTGGTGACCTGCAAATCTACTCAAACCCCCTGCCCCATGTGTTGATCCTGACGGCCATTGTGGTGGGTGTAGCGACGACGGCGCTTGGCTTGGCATTGGTTGTTCGGGTGCAGGAGAGCTTTGGCACGATTGAGGATGACGAAGTCCGCGAGCTAGAGGAGCGCGACGGGTGAGTTTTCTTCTCGAGAATATTTCGGTCCTCGTTGTGGTGGTACCGTTGATGGCAGCGCCCGTTTGTATGTTCTTGCGTAATGGGACAGCGTCGTGGGCCTGGGCGACCGGGATTTGTGCGATTACCTTCGCACTGTCGATCATCCTGATCCGGCATGTGCTCGAAAATGGAGAGATAATCTACGCGCTCGGTGACTGGGCAGCCCCTTGGGGCATTATCTATCAGATCGACGAGATTGGCGCGTTTGTCATGCTAATTGTCGCGGCGATAGCAGCGATTGCCTTGCCGTATGCGAAACAAAGCATCGAACGCGAAATCCCCAAGGACCGGCATTACCTAGTGTATTGCATGTTCTTGCTGTGCATGGCGGGGCTACTTGGCATGGCGGCCACGGGCGATGCCTTTAACCTGTTTGTCTTCTTGGAAGTCTCATCACTTTCAACATACGTGTTGATCAGCCTTGGCAAAGACCGCCGTGCGCTCTCGGCTGCCTTGCGCTATCTGATTTTGGGAACGTTGGGCGCGACATTCTATGTCATTGGTTTGGGCATGCTATATCAAATGACTGGGTCGCTGAACATGGCAGACTTGGCGGAATTGTTGCCGAATGTTCAGGATACGCAAACGGTGCATGTGGCACTGGCATTTATCTTTGTCGGCTTTGGTCTGAAGCTGGCGTTATTCCCGCTGCATGTTTGGTTGCCCAATGCATATACTTATGCGCCATCGGCGGTGACTGTGTTCCTGGCGGCGACAGCGACAAAGGTCGCGGTCTATGCGTTGATCAGACTGACATACACGGTGTTTGGTGATATCGAGCCGCTTGAAACCTATGGCGTTCGGATCGTGGTTCTGGGATTGGCAATCGCGGGGATGTTCGCGGGGTCCATGCTGGCGATCTATCAGGACAACGTAAAACGCCTGTTGGCGTATTCTAGTATCGCGCAAGTCGGCTACATGATCTTGGGCATTTCCATGGGCAATGCAGCTGGTTTGGCGGGCGGCATTATCCACATGTTCAACCATGCCCTGATGAAGGGTGCGTTATTTATGGCAATGGGCTGCGTGTTCTATGTGATCGGCTCGGTAAAGATCGAAGACATGGCGGGCCTTGGAAAACGTATGCCTTTGACAGCGGCGGCTATTGTTGCCGGTGGATTTTCTTTGATTGGCGTCCCGCTGACTGTCGGATTTATTTCCAAGTGGTATTTGGTCCAAGGCGCGTTTGAGGCCGGGTGGTGGCCGGTCGCTATTCTGATCATGTTTTCATCATTGTTGGCGGTAATTTACATTTGGCGCATCGTTGAGATGATGTATTTCCGAAGCGCGCCTGTCGGTCTTGGCCAACCCCAAGAAGCCCCGATGGGTTTGTTGATCCCAACGTATGTTCTGCTAGGTGCTGCCTTCTGGTTTGGCATTGATGCGACCTTCACGTCCGATGTGGCGTTAGGGGCTGCGAATAGCCTGCTTGGGGGATCACAATGACCCCTGAAATATTGATCCTATTGGCGTTGGCGGTCCCATTCATCGGTGCGTTGTTTGTTCTTTTTGCGGGTATTGCTTCGGCAAACATTCGTGATGGCCTGACGGTGATCACTGCGGTCATCCTATTCGGGATCGTTTGGCAATTGATCCAGATTGTCGATGCGGGTGGACGCCCAAGTCTGACGTTGGTCGAAATGCTGCCGGGCTTGTCGATCACCTTTGCGTTGGAACCATTGGGAATGATCTTCGCTGGGATTGCCAGCTTCTTGTGGATCATCACATCGTTTTATGCATTCGGCTACATGCGTGGACACCACGAACACAACCAAACCCGGTTCTTCTTCTGCTTTGCCATTGCCATCATGTCGGCCATGGGGATCGCGTTCGCGGGGAACATGCTGACCTTGTTTGTGTTCTACGAAGTGCTGACGATCTCGACGTTTCCACTTGTCGCGCATTCTGGCACCGACGAAGCTCGACGTGCCGGACGGGTGTATCTTGGCATTTTGATTGGAACATCAATCACATTCCTGCTGACCGCGACGATTTGGACGTATGTCGAAGTTGGCACCCTTGATTTCACCAAGGGCGGAATTCTAGCAGGTAATGCGTCACCGGGCGTCATCGCCATCTTGTTTGGCCTGTATATTTACGGGATCGGGAAAGCGGCGTTGATGCCGTTCCATAGGTGGCTACCGGCGGCGATGGTCGCCCCCACGCCTGTCAGTGCCCTCCTCCATGCCGTTGCTGTTGTGAAGGCGGGTGTGTTCTCGGTCCTGAAAGTCAGTGTTTACATTTTTGGTATCGATACGCTGGCCAACACAGGGGCGTCCACATGGTTGGCCTATGTTGCGGGTGCCACAATTTTGCTGTCGTCGTTGGTGGCGATGCAAAAAGACAACCTCAAGGCACGGTTGGCATATTCAACGATCAGTCAACTCAGTTATGTTGTCCTCGGCGCCATGTTGGCGACCGACATCAGCACAATGGGATCGACGCTGCACATCGTCATGCATGCGTTTGGTAAAATCACCCTGTTCTTCTGCGCCGGTGCCATCATCGTGTTTGCGCACAAAACTGATATTTCTGATATGAAGGGGCTGGGCCGCAAAATGCCGGTCACGTTCTTCTGTTTCTTCTTGGCGTCATTGTCGATCATCGGTCTGCCGCCATTGGGAGGTGTTTGGTCGAAATGGTTTATTGGTCTGGGCGCTGCGGAATCAGATCAAATCATCTTCATCGCCGTGCTGATGATTTCATCGATGTTGAACGTCGCATACCTGATGCCGATTGTGTATCACGGCTTCTTTGGTAAAGAACCGACTCCGAGTGCACACGACATAGAGCATCACGATCATCATCATGCACCACCAGATCACCCGGCGTTGCGACATCTGACGTTTGGGCGCGTCGGAGTCGCCGAGGCCCCTGTCATGTGCTTGGCGCCGATTGTACTGACAACGATTGGCTGCATCGTACTGTTTTTCTATGCGGATCGGATCCGTATTTTCCTAGATCCGGTTTTTGGAGGGTAAGTGATGAGTGAACACAAAAACAAAATTCACGATCCCAAAAAATATTGGCTGGATGAGCCGAAGAATATCAAAAAGGTCATTGGTGCCGTTTTTGTGATCTGCGCATTATTGTTTGCGGCTGATGCGTTTTACCACAAGCACTCGCACTTCGCTGTCGAAGACTGGTTCGGCTTTTACGCGATCTATGGCTTTGTGATGTGTGTGATCTTGGTCTTGGCGGCCAAGTTGATGCGCGTGTTTTTAATGCGGGACGAGGAGTACTACGACAAAGATGAGTAGTCTGAATCCCGGCCTTATCCTGATCCTTGGTGCGATCCCCGTCCTGCTGATTCCGCAGGCCATTCGCCGTTTCTATTTGCTGGCATTGCCCGTGATGGGATTTGTCTTCGTGTACTCGCTGGAACCCGGCACCGTGGTGACGTACGAAGCGTTTGGCATGACACTGGAACCCCTGCGCGTCGATAAGTTATCGATGGTGTGGGGATACATCTTCAACATTGCGGCGTTCCTGGCGTTACTGTTCGCATGGCACGATAAGGACGGGATGCAGCAGGTCTCTGCCCTGGTTTATTCAGGGGCCGCAATTGCGGCTGTATTTGCAGGCGATCTGGTGACGTTGTTCATCTATTGGGAACTGACGGCCATTTCGTCGGTGTTCTTGATTTGGGCGACGCGGACAGAGCGCGCGTATAAAACGGGCCTCAGGTATCTTCTGATTCAGGTTGGATCTGGCGTAATCTTATTGTCCGGTGTGCTGATTTGGTATGCGGATACGGGCTCCATCCAGTTTGATCATATTGGGATCGAAAGCCTCGCCGGCAAACTGATCCTGCTGGCATTTGGTATCAAATGCGCCTTCCCACTGCTGCACAATTGGCTGCAAGACTCATATCCAGAGGCTACCGTGACGGGGACGGTTGTCCTCAGTGCGTTTACGACCAAATTGGCAGTTTATGCGTTGGCGCGCGGCTTTGCCGGCACAGAAGTGTTGATTTACATTGGCGCGACAATGACCGCGTTCCCGATTTTCTATGCGGTGATTGAAAACGATCTGCGTCGAGTGTTGGCATATTCGTTGAACAACCAATTGGGCTTCATGGTGGTGGGCGTCGGCGTTGGTACGGAAATGGCGCTGAATGGCACGGCGGCTCATGCCTTCAGCCATATCCTGTATAAGGCGTTGCTGTTCATGTCTATGGGCGCTGTGCTGTATCGGACGGGAACGTGTAAGGGTTCTGAACTGGGTGGGCTCTATAAATCGATGCCGTTCACCACAGTGTTCTGCATGGTGGGCGCGGCATCGATCTCGGCGTTTCCGCTGTTCTCTGGGTTCATCTCCAAATCGATGATCTTAACCGCTGTCGCCGGTGAACATCGTTGGTTCGTCTGGGGCACGTTGCTGTTCGCATCAGCCGGTGTGTTCCATCATTCGGGCATCAAGATCCCCTATTTCGCATTCTTTGCCCATGATAGTGGCAGGCGCGTCAAAGAAGCCCCGTGGAACATGCTATTGGCGATGTTCCTCACATCATTCCTGTGCATCTATATCGGTGTGAATCCCCAGCCGCTATACGACATTCTGCCCTACCCCGTGGACTTTGTGCCCTACACTACGGCGCACGTGATCACGCAGTTGCAATTGCTGATGTTCTCGGCCCTCGCTTTCACCGTTTTGATGCTCTACAAAATTTATCCGCCAGAGCTCAAATCAACGAACTTGGATAGCGAATGGATATATAGGCGTCTGATACCGCGTATTCTTAATCGATTGAGTGGGTGGATACACCGGGCGGATCAGGCGATCCGAAAAGAAGCTTTGGTGATTATCAGCGATGTTATCGCCATGATCGAACGCAACCACGGGCCCGAGTCAGTGCTTTCACGGCCCATTCTGGCAGGCAGCATGGCGTTGGTCGTGATTTCGGTGCTGTTGCTGTTCTTGATTGTGGTGATTATTTAACGGCTCGCCCAACAGATCATTTGGGCGCCCGGTCAGCAGCTATCGCCGAACCACGGCGGGGCTGGCAAGTCATTAAACAAGTTACCCAGGCCCTCGCCCCATTCCTTGGATACACGCAGGTAATACGGGTCATCCGGCTCGATGCGTTGCTGCATGGCGACACGACATTCATCCACGTTCATGATCATCATATCGATGGGAAGCGCGACCGCCACGTTTGACCGCACGGTACTATCGATGGAAACAATTGCGCATTTTGCAGCCTGAAGTAACTCCATATCGGGCGTAACCACACGTTCCAAGATCGGTTTGCCATACTTGGATTCACCGATTTGCATGTAGGGTGTGTCTTCAGTCGCCTCAATGTAATTCCCTGCCGAATAGATCTGATAAAGGCGCATCCGCCGCCCTTTGATCTGCCCACCAATGATAAAGGTCGAAGATGCACTTCCATCTTCTGCTTCGATGTACTTCTCGTCGCGATCCTTCACTTTTCTGATGGCGCGACCGACCAACTGGGCAGCATCAGATAATGATGTGACGGTGTAAAGCGTTTCGCTGTTCTCTTCACCGTCAAGCCCTTCTTCAAGCTGCGAGACCACGGACTGCGTGACTGCCAGATTACCCGCAGTCATAACGCAAATGACGCGCTCGCCAGGTATTTCGTAAACAAACAGTTTTCTGAACGTAGAGATATTGTCGACGCCCGCGTTCGTGCGGGAATCACTGGCGAACACAATTCCAGAGTTCAATCGAATTCCAAGGCAATACGTCATATGCTACGGCATAAGATCGGATTAACGGATTGTAAATAGGTATCTAGCTTTGGGTTTGTTCGACCTGGACTTTAACTGACATTTCTTCAACACCACCGCCATATCTAGAGCCACGCACGGGGGCTGTGCTAGGGTAATCAAAACCAATGGCCAAGCGAACGTATTCCTCGGTCGCGGATTGGCGATTCGTCGGATCGAAGCTGACCCAGCCAAGTCCGTCGACATAGGCCTCAGCCCACGCATGGGACGCGACATGGCTGTCATTGCCCTGCCCCGCCAAAATGTATCCGCTGACGTATCTGGCGGGAATACCGAGTGCACGGGCACCGGAAATCATGATATGCGCATGATCTTGGCAAACACCTGACCCTGATGCGATGGCTTGTTCCGCTGTGGTTTCAGTCGTCGTCGCACCCGGCTGATATCCGACGTTGTCTGATATCGCAGCAGACAGTGCATGCAGGGCGGGCAGCGGCCCTTCGTCCAGCGTTGACTTGGCAACAGATACCAATTTCGTAATATTGTCGCCGGTTTCAGTCATGGGCGTATCACGAAGGAAGAGCTGCGGCGGCAGACCGTCTCTTGCGTGCAAGACCCCGACTGTGTCGACGGTTTCGACAATGCCTTCGACAACGACTTTGATCTCGTCATGGGACTCGTCAATTGTTGAGACGTGGACATTATTGCCGAAGCCATCGATCCAGGGCGTCACCGAGCCAGCGGTCGTTACAGACCAAGACAATGTGCGTTGGCATGAATCCTGACGCGGCATCAGCCGCAGATACTGAATAGAATGATTGGCGGGTTCTGCAAACTTGTAATGGGTTTCATGGACGATTGTTAAGCGCATTGAATTACTTCCTATCGGACCATGATGAAATCTTGGCGAATTTGATCGCTGATTTCATGAATTTGTTTCCGGAAATCATGCAAGAAGCCGGCAAGGCCTGTGCGCAGGACACGGTCCAATCGCATGGTCCGAAGCTCAGACGCTAATTGTTCCGACATATCTGCACATGCAGCCTCACGTTTCAGCGTGCGTAGTATTTCTGTTGTGTCTTCGACACAGGCCAGCAACGAGCGCGGAATTTCCGTGTTCAAGATCATAAGGTCGGCAACGGAGACAGGGTCTATCTCGCGGTATAGCTGTCGATAAGCGCTGTAGGTGTTGGCGGAGCGCAGGAACGTTCCCCAGCGATAGAAATCAAAGCCGTCGTCGCGTCGGGTCGCCCGGTGAAAGGAACTGGACCGGGCGAGAAGCAACCGCGTTGTGTTTTCTGCGCGCTCTAACGTGGTACCTAAATCCCAAAACATAAAAGGCTCTCCTCGGCGCATGGTGCCGTAGATAACGCCGCGCAGCAGATGTGTGTGCTCTTTTATACTATCCAAATACTCCTGAGTGCCCTGTTCCGTGATTTGCTCGATAGAGCAATCCTTGATCTCCATCCATGTTTCATTGATGCACTGAGAAATCTCAGTGGTCAGCACGTGCCGTGCGCCACGAACGTTCTCACGCGCACCGAACATACAGGAACGGATGCTCGAAGGGTTGTTGCGATCCAGTGCCATAAACTCGATGACGGCGTTTTCTTCGTACTTTTCGTGTTTCTCTTCAAACGCCGTGCGTTCAAAGTCGCTTTGAAAAAGGTTCCGCCACAAATCCCCCTGCTCGTCTTTGGGGATCGGCATTAAGCTCAGGCGTTGGGTCCCGGCCAGCAACCGGGCGGTGTTTTCAACACGCTCGACATAACGGCCAAGCCAATACAGGTTGTCAGCAGTTCTACTCAGCATATCAGCGCTCCAACACCCAGGTATCTTTGGTGCCGCCACCCTGCGAAGAATTGACGACCAAAGAACCTTCGTTGAGCGCGACTCGGGTTAACCCTCCCGGCATGACGGTCGTGCGCTGACCGGACAAAACAAAGGGTCTTAGGTCCACATGACGAGGTGCAACGCCTTGCTCAACATAGGTCGGGCATGTTGAAAGCGATAATGTCGGTTGTGCGATGAAGGCTTCGGGATCAGCCTTTAACCTAAGCGCGTAGTCTTCACGTTCCTTTTTCGTGCTGCTTGGCCCGACCAACATTCCGTATCCGCCAGAACCGTGAACTTCTTTAACGACAAGGCTTTCCAAGTTCTCCAATACGTATTTGTAGTCACTGGGATTGCGCAGTTGGTACGTCGGCACATTCTGCAAAATGGGTTCTTCACCCAGATAAAAGCGGATCATCTCTGGGACATAAACGTACATCGCCTTATCATCGGCAACACCGGTGCCGATTGCATTCACAACCGAGACACGCCCGCGGCGCACCACTGACAAAAGTCCGGGCACACCCAACATTGACTCGGGCCGAAATGTCAAAGGATCTAAGAAGTCATCATCGATACGTCGGTAAATCACATCAACCCGCTTAGGGCCCTCCGTGGTGCGCATAAAGACCAAACCATCATCAACAAACAGGTCCTGACCTTCGACCAATTCGATACCCATTTCGGTTGCCAAGAAGGCGTGTTCAAAATATGCGCTGTTGAGTTGTCCAGGGGTCATCAGAACGACATTTGGGTCATCGACACCCAACGGCGCAATCGCACGCAAGTTGGAGCGAAGTTCTGACGGATAGCGTTCCACCGGGGCCACATTGTGCATAGAGAACAAGTCCGGGAATAAGCGCATCATCGTTTGCCGATTTTCCAGCATGTACGAGACGCCTGAAGGTGTTCGAACGTTGTCTTCGAGTACATAAAAATCGCGTGGCCCTGTGCGGACAACATCCACGCCAGCAATGTGCGCGTAAACGCGACGAGGCAAGTCGAGATCCAACATTTCCGGGCGAAACGCATCGTTATTCAACACCAGCGCTGGTGGGATGCGGCCTGCCTTCAGGATCGCTTGGTCATGATAGATATCATCCAAAAATGCATTCAGGGCATCGACGCGTTGAATGGCACCACGGGACAAAAAGTCCCATTCTTGTGGGTCAATAATCCGCGGAATGATGTCGAACGGGATCAATCGTTCGGTCGCTGCATCATCACCGTAAACGGTAAATGTGATGCCCAAGCGACGAAACATCAGATCAGCCAAGCTGTTCTTTTTATTTAGGAAATCCTTGGATGTACTATCCAGCCATTCACCGTACTGACCATAAGCCATACGGACAGTGCCGTCCGGTTCGAGCATTTCATCAAATGGCTTGGGAGTGTCTTCGTTCGGTGCCTCTGGCAACGTAATTCGTCCTCTCGAGTGGTTTGGACGGTTTAATACCGCCTCGCGTTGACCTTCTACATATCAACTCATCTCGAGATTTTAAAGGCATTGATTAAAATTTAGGCAAAAATGACGAAGTGGTCATATCTGATCCAAGATGGCACGTGTTATGTCTGCGGTGCCGTGTGGACCACCAAATTCGCTTGGGCGCAGATTTGCAGAGGCAAAGGCATTAGCAACGGCATCATCGATCAACGATCCCGTTGCCATCGCGGTATTATCGTCTCGGGTGGTTCCCAACCACTTCAACATCATAGATGCCGAAAGGATCATCGCCACCGGATTGGCAAGTCCCTGCCCAACGATGTCTGGCGCACTGCCGTGGGATGGCTGGAACAAGCCGTGTTTATCACCGATGTCACCCGACGGGGCCATGCCCAGCCCGCCCACGATCCCTGCGGTAAGGTCCGATAAAATATCACCAAATAGATTTTCCATGACCATCACATCAAAGTCCCACGGACGTTTGACGAGGTTCAACGCCATGGCATCAATGTATCCGTAATCGGCTTCTATGCCGGGATGTTTGGCACTTACTTCATCGAAAATCTTTCGAAAAAATGCCATGGAGTGCAGAACATTGGATTTATCGACACATGTTACGTGCCGTGCATCTGTGCGTGATCGATCACGTGAAGCGGCCAGCTTAAATGCATATTCAACCACACGCTCTGTACCTTTGCGTGTGATCAAACACCGGTCCTCGGCTTCGTTTTCTTTGGATGTGCGTGGTTTGCGAATATCCGCAAACAGCCCTTCTGTATTCTCGCGTATAAGGACCAAGTCAATATTTTGTGCACGCGGATCACTAAGTGGCGTCGGCGCCCTAGGCAACACACGGACCGGGCGTACACCGGCATATAGTTCAAGTTCGAACCGCAAATCCAATTGTGGATTGATTTCAGTACCATCATCCTTGCGCACATCGGGTAACCCCATTGCGCCAAACAAAATCGCATCAGCTTTTTGGGCGATGTCCATACTGGTGTCTGGTAGATCAGTCCCATGATTACGGTAATGCGCGGCCCCACCGGGTGCATCAATGTAATTTAGGCCGGGTCCACCTGATTTGGCGACGGCGGCTTCGACCACTTGTAAGCACGCATCCATCACTTCGGGGCCAATGCCGTCCCCTGCCATGATCGCGATCTGGTATGAATTCGCCGACATATATTCGTCCCGTCAATTTTCTAAACACTCATGGTATGAGGACAAGTGACATCGCCACCCTGATCGGTAACATAGAAAAAAAATGGGGATGATGCATGTCGAAAGATGATGATGACCGCAAGGGCATGGAACGTGGCCTGACGCGCTATGGGGATGAGGAGTTCGCGCTCTTTCTCAGAAAAGCTTTTATCAAGGCCATGGGCTATACGGATGATGCGTTGTCGCGCCCTATCGTCGGGATTGTCGATACGTATTCCGGGTACAACGCATGCCATGCCACGGTGCCGTCGTTGATTGAGGCCGTAAAGCGTGGCGTCATGCTTGCTGGTGGCTTACCTGTTACGTTCCCCGTTATTTCGTTGCACGAAAGTTTTGCTTATCCGACGTCAATGTTCTTTCGAAACTTGATGTCGATGGATGTCGAAGAAATGATCCGCGCCCAACCGATGGACTCGGTCGTTTTGATCGGCGGATGTGACAAGACGGTCCCTGCCCTGTTGATGGGGGCATTCTCGGCCGATCGTCCTGCGATTCTTGAGGTTACAGGGCCCATGATGGCGGGCGATATGAGGGGCGAGCGCATAGGTGCATGCACAGATTGCCGGCGTCTTTGGGGAATGTATCGTGCCCAGGAACTGAATGATCAAGAAATTGCTCTGGCTAATGAAAAGTTGGTGCCATCGGGTGGTACCTGCGGTGTCATGGGAACGGCGTCCACGATGGCACTGATGTCAGAAGCAATAGGTATGATGTTGCCAGGTGGGGCGGCTATTCCTGCAGTGCTGAGTGACCGGATGCGGCATGCCGAAGCCACCGGTACGCGCGCTGTCGCCATCGCCAAGTTTGGCATCAAGCCCAGCGACATCATCACACAAGATAACATCGACAATGCCCTTCGTACGCTACAAGCGATCGGTGGCTCAACGAACGGGATCGTCCATATGGCAGCCATAGCTGGCCGACTTGGATTGGATGCATCCTTGGCGCGCCTGGATAAGATCGGCAAAGAGACCCCTGTGTTGGTTGATCTCAAACCTGCCGGGTCAAATTACATGGAAGATCTCAACAAAGCGGGAGGTTTGGCCCCTGTGCTTCGTGAAATATCCAAACTGTTGGCGTTAGATGCAAAAAGCATTTCCGGTGGCACACTGGGTGATGATTTGGATGGAGCCCCTGCCCCTTGGCCGCAAGATATCGTTCGACCGGCATCCAACCCATTGGCTGCAAACGAAGGGATGATCGCGCTTTATGGGTCTTTGGCTCCAAATGGTGCTGTTCTTAAGAAGGCGGCAGCTTCGGATAAATTGTCCACGCACGAAGGCCGTGCCGTTGTTTTTAAGAATTTGGAAGATTTGTCCGCACGGATCGATAGCGATGACCTTGATGTCGAAGCCGATGACATTCTTGTCCTGCAGAATGCGGGACCGATCGGCGCCCCAGGTATGCCAGAAGCTGGATATATTCCCATCCCCAAGAAACTGGCGCGACAAGGGGTGAAGGATATGGTTCGGATGTCTGATGCCCGTATGAGCGGCACTGCATTCGGCACGATTATCTTACACATTTCACCCGAAAGTGCGGTGGGCGGACCATTGGCCATCGTGCAAGACGGCGACCGTATTCGTTTGGACGCTTCTGCACGCACGCTTGATCTTATGATCTCAGAGGATGAGATGACGTCCCGCTTGGCGAACTTACCCCCTCGCAAGGTAGTTGCCGCAGATAAGCGTGGTTATCGAAAGCTCTATATCGATACCGTGATGCAGGCCGAAGACGGCTGCGATTTTGATTTCCTGATAAAGCCCTAAGAAAAAACCGGTACCGCAATTAAACAGTACCGGTTCTTCATTGTCTCTGACCTGACGTGATAGCCAGATTCATTTTTTCTTAGCTGCGGCCCTTTTGGCTGGAGCTTTCTTGGCTGGCTTGCGGGCCGGTGCCTTTTTAGCTGCGGCCCTTTTGGCTGGAGCTTTCTTGGCTGCTGGCTTGCGGGCCGTTGCCTTTTTAGCTGCGGCTTTTTTAGCTGGAGCTTTCTTGGCTGCTGGTTTGCGGGCCGGTGCCTTTTTAGCTGCAGCTTTTTTAGCTGGAGCTCTCTTGGCTGCTGGCTTGCGGGCCGGTGCCTTTTTAGCTGCGGCTTTTTTAGCTGGAGCTTTCTTGGCTGCTGGCTTGCGGGCCGGTGCCTTTTTAGCCGGGGCTTTTTTGGATGTTGCCTTCTTAGCTGCAGGTTTGCGTGCTGGTGCCTTCTTGGCCGGAGCCTTTTTAGCAGGTGCCTTCTTCGCCGAAGGTTTACGTGCAGGTGCTTTCTTCGCTGCGGGCTTGCGAGCAGCTGTCTTTTTAGCTGCAGGCTTCTTCGCTGCGGGTTTACGAGTTGTTGCTGGTTTCTTCGCCGCAGGTTTATTTGCGGCTACTTTAGTTTTCTTGGCTGCCGGCTTCTTTGCCGTCGCCTTCTTCGCTGCTTTCGCCATGAACTGACCTCCCGTCGATGTTCAATGCGATGTCTATAACAGTTTGTGGATAACTTCGGAAGTGTAAGACATCACAGTTCGCCGGATTTCTTGGAAAAAAGTTGAGAAACCGACCGAAATACCACAATCATGGCGTGAAAACGCCTTTTGAGCACTGGAATGTGATTTCAAACATGTGTGAACCGAAACGAAAGTCATCGCCTCTCACCCCCACACGTGAATATTAGTTTCGATTCGTCGGCACCAGTGAAGATGGAAAATCATAGTGGGCTAGTTTATTTGGAGCCCGGTATCCAAGACTTAACCTCGACTGGCCGACCAGTTTGCGTTCGCATCACCTTCTGGGGTTTGACCTGCTCGACCGCTGGGGCATCTCTGTTCTGAACAAAAGACGCCGCCATTTCTTTAATTGTGATCTCTGCTCTTGGCCCTCGTTGAAATGCATTCTTGTAGGCTAATGTTTCGTTGGTGATTTTGTTCAATCGTTCGATCGACATATGTCCGAAGCGCCGCCAGATACCGGATAAAAATTCTTCTACCTCGTGTGGTAAGAAAAGCTCTGCGTCGATATCGGGCCGACCGCGCGAGAAAGCCATGTAGATGTTTGGCTCCATTGGTCCAATTTCATCTGCGACAAAAACAGCAGGCATTAGCTTTCGGCCCTTTTGAATGATCGAGTAATAAGACTGAGAGAGAAAAAGAAGGCGCTGCAGTTTTTGCGGCTGCAGATATTCATTTTCGTTAAGCGCAGTATCTGCAAACCAGAATGCAACGTCGAAAGCGTTATCTACATCAGCTGGTGTCATGCAACCTTCACTTAAGTCTTAAATTGACGTCATTCTAATTACAAAATGACTCTATGGTGCAATGGTAAATGCTTGGTTAGCAAGCGCCTGCGGTCAGGTCTTGATGTCGACCAACTCGTTAGCCAGATCCTCGGCCGTTCTCAGCGTGGCGGCGCTCGCTTTGTAAGCTACTTCGGCTTCGATCAAGTTGACGATCTCAGATGCCAGATCCGTTTGCTGATTGCTTTCTATGATTTGCGCTTGCACACCGGAACCGCCAGCCGGGTTTGAATCAGTAACGATGGAGGATTGCTGAACACGGTCGGCATTAAAACCATCGGTGCTTACATTCACGATATTATTGGCCGCGACTTCGGCCCGCTTGCTTGCAGTTTTGAGGCCCGAGATGGCCGTGTTCAAAAGTGAATCGATCATTGTTTCTTATCCTCTAACGTAATCATAAAAAAACACATCCGAATTGGATGTGACGAAGGTCACGGTTCGCTGAGGACAGGATTTAAAGACTTAGGCTGAACGACGTGCCACGAACGGGCTGCTGACCCGAGATTACAAGCGCATTGGTTTCATAGGTGCTGATGACCCTATTGACCGGCGTTTCAGGGGCACGTACTACGGATTGCTCTGCACGGAAACGATTTGCTGACGGGGCGGCAATAGCATCGGTCTCTTCGAGGATCGCGGCATATACTTGGCTATCTGCGGAGAAAAGTCTTGTGAGACCCAATTCGGCTTGCCGATCGCGACGGCCATTGCCCCCGTCCCGACCAAGGTTGGAACGGTCCTGCTGCTCCTGGTATTCCGACGCAGCGGTATCAAAGGAGATATTCGTCCCGTCATTTAACGCATCAATTTGGGATGTGGTTACAGACGCAACACGGCTGACAGGCACGCTTGAACGCGTGGCTGTGGCTGGCGCTGTGGGCGCTACCGGTGCTGCTTTAGGTAACAAGGCCATGAATGCCGCTACCCTTTCCTAAACCCAAATTTCCCATGATGCGGATAAACCTCTGCGAGATTTACCAAAATCACCCAGTAGCATATACCTCAAAGCCCGATTTCGTCAATCCATTCGTGGTTAACTAACGGTTAGGGCGCAAATGGATCGGCTGTGATTTCAATGGTTTAGGCGGGCTCGACGTTTGTAGCATCTAGAGCGAAACGGTTTATCTCATGTTCCGGTTGGCCGAAAACGAGAACTCTCGTCATCTTTTACAGTCTTGGCCTGAACCCCTGCGGGTTTCATGATCATCTCCATCGGGTCGCGATGGGCGGCGCGTAGCGCCTCATCTGCGGCGCGAAGTGCCCGCAATTCGCGGATTTCGTTCTCCGCTTTTTCCAGTGAATGCGATAAGTCTCGAATTTGCTCCTCCGCACGAGCCAGGGCAGCATTGAAGCTGGCTAGGTGCGGTTTTACCAATATTTTGCCACGGATATCTGCACGCTTGGCCACCTCGCTGGTAAACCAGAGAGCGCCTAGAGACATCGCAAATGCGATTGCAGCGACCAACATAGACATTTTTCGATCCTTAAATCGATGAGACCTACTGATCACTTAGTAATGCGGAAATAGATGAAGATTGGGTAAAGCAGGCGGCGTATTCGTTATTCGGCATAGACAACTTTATTACGACCAGACTCTTTCGCTTGATACAGCGCACCATCTGCCCTGTTCAACAAGTCATGAACGGATTTATCGTCTTTGTTGCGCTCCGTTGCGCCTATACTCACGGTGAATTTTAGAGGAGCGCCGTCTGATATGGGAACTTCAATCGCAGCGACAGATTCGCGGAGCCGTTCGGCCACTTCCAACGCCGTTTTCATGCTGGTCTCGGGAAGTGCCGCCACGAATTCTTCGCCGCCAAAGCGTCCAAAGACATCAACATCACGAAGTTCGCGCACGCACACGTCAGAAAGCAGTTTCAAGACCTTGTCACCGACATCGTGACCATGATTGTCGTTCACAGATTTGAAGTGATCGGCATCAAGCATCAAGAGGCATAAGGGGTGACTATACCGCACACAGCGTGCCAACTCCCGCTCAGATGTTTCCAGGAATTTTCGTCTATTGTTGGCACCGGTCAAAGGATCAGTGGTCGCCAACATCCTTAGTTCTTCTTCCATCCGTTTGCTGTCGGTGATGTCTGTGTAGGATGCGATGGAACCCCCACCCGGCATCGGACCGCCTCTGATCTCGATCACCAGACCATTGGGGCGATGATGATCATAGGTAAAGGGTGCATTGCTCTGAAACAGGGCAAAAAGCTCTTGGACGCCTGCGTCCGCGTTTTCGTCACCGAACTCCCCCTGCCCGGCCAAATAAGCGAGAATATCCATTAGCTCAACAGATCCTGATATCAGAGTCGTCGGCAGTTCGAACAACGCCATGAAACGATCATTGTGCGACGCCAGTTTGAGATCGTTATCAAACAGCGTGACGCCTGGATCCATATTGTCCAAGACACCTTGGATAGTCGCGGCTTGTTCCGCGATACGTTCGTCGGCGCGCTTTTTGGCTTCCACCAATTTCATGTGAGACAAGACACGATTGACGGTCTGCGGCAACAAATCGAGGTAACTGCCATCAGTCTCTTTTATGACATAATCAGATGCACCTATGCGCATCGCCTCGACCGCAACCGCCAGATCAGATGAGCCAGAAACCATTATCACAGGGGTTGGGAATGAAGGGCCCAGGTCTTTTAGGATATCCAGACCCGCACGATTGGGGAGCATGTGATCAAGCAAGACGATATCGAACTCGCCAGTGCGTGCATGTTCCAGCCCTTCGTCGCCATCCTCGCTTACCGTAACGGAAAAGCCGTCATTTCAAACCCGTCCATTTCAGGCATATGACAATCGGTGATGATCAGACCGTAACGCCCCGGTTGCCACATCTCGAGGGCGTCAGCGCCGTTCTCGGCGAGCTCGACCGCGTAACCTAACGTATGTAATTGCCGTTTAAGGACTTGCCGATTTACTGGATGATCTTCAACGGCCAGGATCAATTGTCCGGCATCGCGGGCGGAATCAATCGACGGGACGCTGATGGTTTGGCTTTCTTCATTGTCATTCGGGTCTGTGCCCATGTCCAATGTTTCAGTCAACCCAACCGCAGACCCGATGGCACGCAACAAAATGGAGCGCGAATATGGCCGCACCAAAGGGGTTCGATCGCCAACGCGCTCGCGGTCTTTTTTCTTTCTCGAATTCAAGACCTGGACGATCTCGCACCTTTGCCCGGCTGAAAGTTCAGTTTTTATGGCATCCGCCATTTCTTGTACCCGTCCGCCGCTGCCGGGCCAGTCATCGGCTATTACGACATCGTACATGCCGCATTTTTGAATCAGTTCATGGGCCGTTTCGGCGACAAAGTGTTTGATGTCTGCGTGTTCCAGATATTGATGGACGAAATCTCGCTCAACCAAGTCTGACAAAAACACAAGGACGTTGAAGGAAGAAAACTCGACCCCGTATAATGGATCATTTTTGCCCTTGGAAACTTCCAAAAGTTCTGAAGAGATTGGCATTGGCAACTCAAACCAAAATGTTGATCCCTGCCCCAGCACGCTATCGATCCCAATTTCGCCATCCATCAAATCTACCAATCGACGGGAGATCGATAGACCCAACCCTGTACCGCCAAACCGACGAGTGATTGATCCTTCCGCTTGCGTGAATGCTTCAAATAGCTTGCGTTGATTTTCGGGCGAAATGCCAATGCCAGTGTCCGTAACTTCAAAACGAATCAAGGTAGTTGAGTCCGCCTGTTCTTTTAATGTGTCTGAAATTACAACCTTTCCTGCTTCGGTAAACTTCACTGCGTTGCCAGCAAGGTTGGTGAGTACTTGGCGCAATCTGACGGGATCACCGATGACAGCGGGTGGGATGTTCGGATCGATAAACGTGAAGAAATTTACATCACGTCCACGTTTCTGGATGTTCGGGGCGAGCGTACTCGCGACGCTATCGACGGTATCGCGGACCGATAACGGGACGCTCTCTAGATCAAGGCGACCAGCCTCAATCTTTGAGAAGTCGAGAATATCATCGATAATCCTTAACAGAGCTTCTGCAGATTCGCGCACCGTCCGCAGCATTTGCCGTTGTTCGGAATTGAGCTGAGTTCGGTCCAGCAATTCGGCCATGGCTGTCACCCCATTCATCGGGGTGCGGATTTCATGACTCATCGCAGCAAGGAAGCTTGATTTCGCTTGGTTCGCCGCCTCGGCCATTTCCTTTGCTACATTTAATTCCCGTTCTGCTTCCTTCAGACGGGTGATGTCGACCATAACGCAGGCGATTCCGGCAGTCGTACCATTCGCATCTAGGAATTGCGCCTTCTCAACCATTACATGGTGGGGCTTGCCATCCGCAAAAATTTTCTGTGTTTCATAGGAATGGCGCCGTTTTCCAGCGGACGCGGTCCGGTCTTCTGGGTCGTAGCGCTCTGCCAAATCTGGCCGATCAATATCAAAAGGTGATTTACCCACGACGTTTTTGGGAGGCAAGCCGGTGACAGCCTCGAATGCCGCATTGGCACCCAGAAATACGCCGTCTTTGTCCTTATAAAAGATTGGGTTTGGGATCGTATCCAAAAGTGTGCGTTGGAAGTTCAACTGATCTTCTAAGCGTTCCTCACGGCGTTGCAGTGTTGTGACTAAGTAGTCTAATGCTCGTCCCATCGTTGCAATTTCATCGGTGCCGTCTGTCGGTATGGGGACACGCCGCCCCTCGACGAACGCCGCCATGCTGTCCTGCAAGCCCATCAAGCGTTTGATTACTGTTCGGTTGACGTAGACCAATAGCAAAATCGCGATGATCGCGCCGATGGCACCCAAAGTGATAAATTGGTTGATTAGGCTCTCGGCGTGTTCTCTGGTTTGGGCGATCTGATTCTTGAGTTCAATGGTCGCAAATGTCTCTTATTTGGCGACTTCAGCCGCTTGTTCGTTCAGGCTATCCAACTGCGACGAAATGAGCGTCGATTGCACGTATCCCAATACGCTTATTCCGACGATGATTGCCGCGATCAGGATGATCGAAAACCGTATTCGTGATGCTGCGCGAAGATTCATCATGGAGCGATCATCACGCGTTTACGGCTTGATCAAGTGCGACCTCCATCCGGTCGGGACGGATGCGCGCGCGATGGGTAATGATGGTGCTATCAGCAGAGTCGTTACTCATTGCGACACATGTGATTGAAACTGAGAACTTCGGGCGCGGCACAAGAATCTGGAACCCGAGTTGATCCCCGACGGTGGTTTCATACGTCCAAACACCGTCGCCGTGGTTAGCACCGTGGGTCAACAACACGCCAGCCGGTACATCGCCGATGGTCAGTGATAGTGTGGCATGTCCATCAGGTGAGAATGTTTGAGCGTCCAGCGGCACGGTGATGATGCTGGATTGCTCGTTTGATGGTGTGACGCGTCGTGATGCACCGCCGACCAGAAAATCTCCTAGCATATGTTTTAGCGTATCTTCCACATTCTGTTCCCTGGAGGTGCCAAGCATCTGCGAGATAGAGGCTGACCTAAATGACGCCAGTCCGACGATGCTTGTATGCGCGATATCACTTGATGCGACGCGCCATCTGCCTTGACCAAGATTGTAACCCTGACTGAGAAGGCAACCTGCTGGAAGGCCGCGAAACTCGATCATGTCGTATCGCCCAAATGCATGTCCACGTTCTGCTACATTGATGGTTTGCACGGTGTTGTCGCGTCCCCCGTGCGGCGACAGATTTGGCCATTCAGGGGACAATTCAACCTCGGCACCCGTGGGACCGACAACACGCACATCACGCCAATTTCTGACTTTCAAGCCAAGGCGATCATACACCTCTTCGGTGTCAGGATCTGCTCGGCCCCGCATAAACGCCTGCAAGGCACTTAGTTCCTCGATAAATCCTGATCTCTCAATATCCGAAGTCGACGCTTGGATCACCAACACGTCGACATCCGAAGATGGCTCTGGGCTATCTAAGGGGCGCGCGTCTTGATCGTTCGTTGCGGGGGCATCAACCCCATCCGGAATCGTTTTATCGATTGCTGTTTTATCCAGATCACGGGTTTTCAGGGACTCACGCACGGAGAAAATCAGGTCACCATGCCATGCCCATCCAATAGCGGTTTTCGTCATATTCCCGCGCATAAGATTGTCATCTAAGCGCAATGGGTGATCATTCAATTCAGCGGCCAGCAAATTAGCCATTTGTGGTTTGTCTTTGGCCAATGATTCTTCTCGAATCAATAATTCGAACGGCAGGTCATCCAACGCAGGCATGTCGATTATGATGTCCAAAGGAATGTCCGGGTCGTCCCCCCATAGCATCACGCGGTCATAGACTTCGCGTCCATCCGAGAATATTCGAATGCGATGGGGTGCCAATTCAGAAGACGGTGACAACCTGAGCAAGAGCGCGTTTTCGCTGTCTGAAACAATTGCTTCTGGCGCTTCCACTTGAATAGAGGCAGCCGCCTCGCCATCGTCGAGGGCAATATCGATATTGAATGCTGGCATGCCCTCCGGGACGATAATAGCGAGGTCTTTGAGGTCTGCTTGCTGAACAGTCCATGTGCCCTTTTCGTCTTTTTGGCCAGCCGTCAGTATGGCACCTGGCGCAAGGCCACTGATACAGACAGAACGTTGCGCCTGATTGTCTTGCTCGTCGGCGTCTACACTGACGTCGATCTCAATCATCGTCGCAATACACGAGTCTAGCCGCGAGGTTTCCTTTGGGCTGGAATTGTCCGCCGCATCGTGTTTGGACTGTTCGCTGTTTTCGACGTCGGTTTGCTCAATTGCATTCTCGACCAAAATCAACTGTCTTGCGTCTACCTCGGACCACGTCCGTTGATCCTCGTCCCGCGTCAGTAAAAATTTAGCGACGACAGCTGTTGATTGCCGTAATCCTTCGATGTCATCGGCGTAAAAAGAAACCGAATCGAGATGCTCACACACGAACTTCCATGTGCCGTCCTGGGTCATCTCGCCGCTAACGGCATAGACCTGTTTTGGAACCTCCCGGACTTCAACACCCGTTAATTTTGAATCTGCGGGCGTACGAAAATCTGACTTAAACGATAGTTGATGTTTGAACTCGCGGGGGAGAGATGCCGACGGCGCGCCCTGATTGGCCTGCGGCGGAGCTTTGCGCGCTTGACCCACGGGGCCAAGAATATTGTTCAGCCAAGAATCACGGGCACTTCGGTCTGGCGTTGCCATCTTATTGTCGTCGTCGTCGCCCATGAAACCCTCAAAGCCAGCGTAATATCATATATCCCGCGTTGTTAGAGTTGCGGGAGGTATGATTCCTCGCGTATTCTAACGACATTGCGCCCGTCGCGCGATAGTTCCCTTTGTCAGGATATGACCAAGTTGATCAGCGTGCACGTTTAGAATGAATGAAAAAGTCCATCATATTCTTGTCGTTGAGGATGACCCTTTCGTCCAAAAGGCCGTGCGCGTCTACTTAGAAGGCGAAGGCTATCGTGTATCAACCGTTGATAACGGTGCAGATATGCATGCAGTCATGGAAAAAGATCCCGCCGATCTGACGATCATGGATCTCAAGTTGCCCAAGGATGATGGGTTCGAACTGACACGCCAACTGCGTGATAAGTATTCTGTCGGCATTATCATCCTGACATCCAAAGACGATACCGTGGATCGCGTTGTCGGTCTTGAAGTGGGCGCCGACGACTATGTGACCAAGCCGTGGGAAGAGCGAGAGCTGCTGGCCCGCATCCGCAGTGTCATGCGTCGCGTGAAAGAACGGGCAGAGGTCAGCACCACAGCGATGATGAGCGAACAGCGGGTGGTTGTGTTCAGCGAATGGCGCTTGAATTTGGATAGCCGCGAACTTCGCAATCCGGCCGGCGAAAAAGTAGAACTGACGTCCGGCGAGTTTAACCTGTTGAACGAGTTTATCGAAAAAGCGGGACGTGTGTTGTCTCGCGATCATTTGTTGAGCGCGATTTATAATCGCGAGTGGGAGCCGTTTGACCGCTCTATCGATGTGTTGGTCACGCGTTTGCGTCGCAAGGTCGAAGCAGATTCTCGCCACCCAGAAATTATTAAGACCGTGCGTGGCACGGGGTATATGTTCGCTTCCGCCATTTCATTTGAAAACTGATCAGTGCGAAAACATGCTCTGAGCGCTACCATGACTCACGCTAGGATTCGCATTTCTTATTGCGCTGGGCTTTGAAGCTCCCCAAGTCAGGGCAAAGTGCAGCCATTATTTCCCAATCTAAAGTAGTCGAGGTCCATCCATGTCCGATATGTCCGAAGAAGATCGCCACACGCTCAGCATTCAGATCGCCAATCAAGTGATCAATATGGCCAATAGCCGGTTAGAAGAAGGATTGGACCCAAGTGATATTTCCGCAGGTATCCGTCACGCGGCGGCCAATTTCTCTGCCTTTGCGGTGGCTAATTCAGAACGGCCACAGGATGTAGACCCGACCTTCTTTGCTGAGGAATTTTTGCAGATGTTTGCGTATTATTTGGAGAAACACTCTGAAGCGATGAAGCCGAAAACAGGGCTCGAAGCGCTGATCAGTCAGGTCAAAGAGGAGAATTGATGGCCCAACAGGTGACGGCATATGCAGGGTCTGGGGCATTCTGGCCGCCCATCGGACACTGGGTGCTACTCGATCAACGGCTTATTCTAATATTTGTTAGTAAAATTTTTATTGGTTTTTTTGCTTTTACGCCTTGATTCCCCCTCAGCTTATAGATATCACCATCGCCGCCGCGTCCCCTTCGTCTAGCGGCCTAGGACGCCGCCCTTTCACGGCGGAAACACGGGTTCGAGTCCCGTAGGGGACGCCAACCTTTTCAAAGAGTTAGGAAAAATATATTTTTCCTTCTCCACTATTTCTCCACTAACCCTTCTCTGTCGACTGTAATTGAGCCGGTATAGAGGTTATATTGGTGCTAACTTAGCGTTAGGCATCTTTTACAGTAAATCATATAGCTTTTTACTAGCCCTCCGAAGGCAGAAGTCACAGGTTCGAATCCTATCGGGTGCGCCAATATCTCATTATATTTCCGTAGTTTAAGTGGCGGTGGAATTCGGCGTGACGTCTCGTTGCCACTTTGTTGCCACTTCGTGTTTACTCCTCTGCTCATCGGCTTCTATGTTTGGTAGGTCCCCCTCTGAGGAGGCAGCTATCATGTCGTATCTTACGCCATCTACGGAGTAGTCCGCTTGCAAACGTTTGCAGTGAATTGGTATCAAGTAAGAAATTTGTCCGGGTAACTCAGCCATCGCCAGAGCTTATCCAGTTCGCAAATGTCGCGTACAGTCAGAATTCCGCGTAGGCTTTGAGTTTATGCCGAAATTAAGACTGAATACTCACTAGGTTACAAAAAGTGAATTTGGATCAAGAGCTTATTATTCAGATAGCGAAATTATATTTCGGCACCCTGCCAGGCAAGTTGGCGACGTTGTTCGCCGCAGGGGGAATCTCTATTCTCTCAACTCCATTTTGGGTGCCAATAATTTACAAAGCATTCGAAATAGCAACTGAGGAGCAAATCTCAGTAGATATGTCTGACGTCAGCGCCTATGGAACAGATTAGCGGGATTGCATAAGAGAGTATTTCTAGCTCATCGTAGTGACCGAAGGGTGATCCTCCCCCACTGAATTGGTCCACCGGCTATGATAGGAAACGGAGGATCAAAGATGGCAACGAAACGACACAAACCGGAAGAGATTGTCTCGAAGCTGCGCCAGGTCGATGTGCTGGTT
>Ga0181561_10000394_pt1 | contig 36475 bp, 36 predicted proteins | sample 011ome_19_FD_133760 | JGI IMG/M metagenome (GOLD analysis project Ga0181561, IMG submission 133760) | Coastal salt marsh microbial communities from the Groves Creek Marsh, Skidaway Island, Georgia - 011510BT metaG (megahit assembly) | ecosystem: Environmental > Aquatic > Marine > Intertidal... | reverse complement strand
TGTAAGTTGGATTGCGATAATTGTATAATGAAAGAAAATTATATTTTTTTTGGTAATTCTACAAATGAACAAAATATTTCGTTATATTTAAAAAGTATAAAAGACGTAATGAAAAATTATTATCATATTGAAGACACCTATATAGACGATACACTATATGTACCATTTAAAGAACCTATGAAAAAACCAATAGAAGAAATGAGTGAAGACGAACAATTTGAAACATTCAAGATAAATGATGTAAAGGAAAAAAAGGAAATGCCAGAAGAAATAAGCAATATATTTTATAAAATATATAAAATAAACAAAAACTATTTTATTCAATATATTATTTCTAAAATATTAATAGACAAATTAAATAAATAGATTTAATACATTATTATTAATAAGTAAATAAATAATAAACCTACAAAAAACAAATATATTTTTTCATAATTATCATAACCACCTGAAAATCCCTCTTTGTACATATTCATTTGGTCTTGTAAAATATATTCATTCTTATAATAAGAATAGGATATATCGTCTATATTATCGCAATAACTTATATCCGTAAACATTGATATAAGTTCTGAATTTGTTTTTTTATCTATATTAGGAAATAAAGAAGAGCTTTTGATTGGATTGTTTTTAGAATCCATTATTTTATTGTTACTGGAATCGTATAAGTAAATTCCGTAGCCTTCTTTATAATGTATAAGTTCAATTATAAAAAGTAAGCACAATATAGTAATTAAAAAATTTACATTCAACATTATATATTACAATATTTTTTCAAATTACTAAAATAAGTTTTTAAATATTCATTATATGATTTATAGTCATTTTGAAAAACATCGTTTTTGGATGTATTACCATTGTTTTTTACATCATAAATACTTGCGATAGGAGCATCTTCAATGGTTACATCTTTACAGGTCATTGATTCATGTTTATGTATGAACATACATAAAACAACTATACATAAAAGTATTTCAAGAATCATATATATATATTTTCTATTTTTTATATATGTCGTTGATATATACTTTTCGTGTGACACCGCAAAATCATTATCCACCTAGTGAATATAATTATGTATATGGCAAACCTCAACCTATAAAACATTGGAGAAAACAATACAAAACAAGTGATTGTAATGTAAAAACAGAAACATTCAAGGAGAATGTATGTGATGGTATAAAAGTAGATAATAATTGTATTACTCGTCAAGTAAAACATTTAGGAACCACTAATTTAAATAAAAAATATTATACATCTACAAAACAATATTTACAATCGAGACAAAAAACATATGAACAGCGACAAACTTTAGGCGAAAAAATAAAAGATTATACTTACAAATCTACTTATGATAATTCAGGATGTGTCATATATAAACCAAGTAATTTGGCGTTCAAAACTCAAGGGGGTGTCTCTGCTTCGTTGACCACTATGAAAAATAGAAACAACGAAATTACTAAAAACACCAATAGTTTTCGTTCGCCATATGGATTGAGTGGTGCCAATTTTGGTAAATATCACGGATATTCACCTTATTTTATTAAAAATAAAACCAATGTTTGTTATACAAATTGTTCCTCTACAGGTAAATGATGTTTTTTACACCATTTGATACATTTCAATAAATATGACCTTTTTATATTATCTAAGTTTGTATTTCTATTTTCATCTAATAAATAAGACAATACATGTTGAATATGTTCAATTTGCGTTTGACCTGTAATAGAATTAATTTCTTTTATTTTGTCTAAAAAAATAAGTGGTATCTCTATATTCAATATGCCTGTTATAGATTTATGTTGTACATCATAAGATTTAATTATTTTTTCTATGATTTGGTCTATATTTTGAACCATACGAAAATTAATACATATGATATATTTTTCAGAATTAGCTGGACGACTAGTAAGCGGTTTTATAATATAAATTTCTTCATATAAATAATTCAATAAATAAATCATTTCTACGGATAATGATGTAAATGTGTCAAATAATTTTAATACAAATGAACCGCCTTTTTTTTGTAGACACATCGCAAAACAAATTTGTGAGAAAATCAAATTTAAAGAATGTTCTTCTTGTTTGTTGAAATCCATACTATAGTCAAATCCTCCATCACCTGTCACAAAATCAATACTATGTTTATATTTGTTGTATACATATTCTAGATTCGTTTTATGATATAGATTTCCAGTATTATCATGACCATACTCTAATGAAATATGCTTGTGAATATCCAAATATATTTCATTTTTCTTCCATTTAGGAATGTCATTTCTTTCTTCCATTAAAGTCATTCCATAATATACATCTTTTGGGTTGTTTCTGTAATTTGATAATGCTTCTATAAAGCCACCAGGTCCTTCTGCTAAATGAAATGATATCATTGTGTCAGGAAATGAAAAAGAATAATGGTTCAAAATTTCAATCATTTTAAAATAAGAACGAGACAATGGTTTATAACTGCATATAGGTATTGTATTGTTATCATAAGATGTATTAATAAACTCATATGGATTTGAATATTTTTTGTATTTTTCCCATGATTTAGATTTCTTGTCTATTTCTTTCTTTATATTATGACTATATTGACGCAAAGATTCGTTAATATATACCATAGATTGGTCGTAAATTAATTCTACATCACGTGTTTGTATTATTCCAATAATATCTGAAATAGAATAACTTGTCATAATAGTATTATTATAATGATTTTATATTAAAATGTTATATCTTTTCAAGCGTTATCTTTGATTTCAAACGAACTGGTTTTGATGAGGTAATATATTGTTTAGGTAGTTCTTCCACTTTTTTAGTATTCAAATTATATACCAATTCAGGATCTACATCGTTTATTTTTTCAAACACAAATGCTTTATTCAAAAAAGATATTTTTTTTTCTTCTTTGGATAATTTGGTTTTCTGTTCCTTTTTTTTATAATAAGATTCAAATGAATTCAATTGTATCATTTTGAATCCATAATCATTCATACTTTTTTCAAAATACTTGAAATGAACCAAATATTCATCATTTTCTTTATTGATAGAATCTTGCCATACACCAATTTTGTATCCAAATACTTGCGAATGGTCCAAAAACTGAGAATTATTCTTATATTTTTTGTTGATAGTCCATAGGCGTGAGCCATCTTTATGAAATAATTCACTTTTTTCTTTATCTTTCAAAAGGTCGTATACTTCTTCTCCATCATAACACGTACCAATTAAATGCCCTTTTAACTTGATGGTTTTACAACAATTCCACATAAAATTATGTAACATTTCCTTTGTTTCAAACATATAATGTAGAGAAAACTGTATAGACCCTAAGTCAAATCCTTTTTTTACAATACCAAAATCAGGCATGTTATGAAAACTACTTTTTTGGGTACCAAACACATGGTCGATGACTTCTTTACTGATTTTATTTCCTTGTGAAAAATCATCTTTCAACTTGATTCCAGTGTTTCCTTCTATAAATACATATTTCGTTTTTCCCTTTATTTTTTTAAGTTGTCGAAGATACCGAATACATGCGCCATCATTTACATTGTTGATATTATCCTTGGACAAATCAATCCCTAATACAAAATAAGCATCATTTTCTAACCATTTATGTAAATCACCACCCTTTCCTACTGCAAAATCAATAATATTACATTGACTATTACAAAATTCATTATATAATTTTTTTTTTATATATTTGTTATGAAAATCTCTTAAATTTGTAGTTTTAGATTTTACGCCATCTTTGTTGTAATATACGTCATCATTTTCAACTTCAAATTCTACGACTACTTCTGGGTCGGTTAACATTTCACGCGTTACTGGATTATGAATACTATTCCAATTGCTATTTGCTGTATTTTTATTATTTCCGTAAGATTTATCAAAACGAATTCGTAATGGAATCCAAGCCAAACGTTTATCGTTAGACATATTATATTTAAATTCAACTACATTATTATCATAAATAACATCGTGTTCGGTGGTTCCTTCTTTTTCTTCTTCTACGTATATATGTCCGTTTTCTTCTAGTGGAATATAAGCCATATAAGCATCTTTATCAAATGGATTGGTTGGTATAAATTTGATAGCTTTGTTACTCGAAGGTGAATGTTGTGGTCCTTGTAATAATTCTTGTTGTGGATTTATTACTTCTTCGGAGTTAGAATTACCAACATACAAGTGAATTATCTGATATTTTTGAATGGATTGCCCAATCCATATGCTTTCTGTGATTGGTTCTCCTTGGTCGTTTTTAGGAAATTTTACCAAGAAATCAATTGTATTGAATTCAGGAGGTTTCCATTTAAAACTATGTTTCCAAGCATATTTTTTATTTTTAACAATATCGTCTTTTGACTCCATACCAACGCCTAATGTAGACGACGAAAATATGATACCATCTGTATTATATAAATAGTCTGGTGAATCAATTTGATTCAATACAAACTGACATTGCTTATATAAGCTATTTTTTTCATCTATAAAATAGAATTGTTTATTCTGAAATTTTATGGAATTCTTGTATAATTCAGAATTAGAGTCCTCGTTTATTTTTTGAATCATTTCTTTTAGTTTTGGATATCGTTTGTGTTTAAATTCTTCTTTACGAATATCAATTACTTTATCACCTTTCTTATAAAAGTATATATCAAATCCAGTAAATAAATCAATCCTATTATGATTTTTATCGTATTTGATATATTCGCCATCGATTAACACCTCGCTAAGAGTATCATCTTTTATGGTTCGTCCTGTAAATTGCACCTGAATAGGATTTGTATTTGTTATAAAATATATTTGTTTTTTTTTGGAAATATACAATAATTTACGTAAACCATCTGCCTTGTCTGTCACACAAAAATCCTTTTTAATGCAAGGGTCATACTCCAATGACAAATTTGCTTTTTGTAATGTATATGAGGAAGGTCCTATGAAATTTGCATATTTAGACTGGGAAAATAAGTTTTTATATTCGGTTAAAACATTTTGTTTCAATAGTTCACTTATAGGAAAATTGGTGTCGTATTTACCACATAATATATATTTTATCGTTTTTTTTAGATGATTGCTTAATAAATCGATATCTTCAATTGGTTTATCATGTTCCTCTAATTCTATTTCGATTTCATATTGTTCACTTGCTTCAAAAATTCCTGAATTAGTCATATTAGATACGTTCATTTTCATCTTTACAATACTCATATCTACGACAAGTCCTGGCATATTTTCATGTCTCAAAGACAACCTATTCATAAGTCTAAATGTTTTAGAGGTCTTTTTGAATTTACTTTCCAAATTATTTATTTCATATTCGCTACATGGTATTTCTTTACATAATACCGTTTTAAATCCGTATTCATTATTGGTTTTGCTAGATATTCGTGTTTTTTTTATATGGGTCGTATCCTCTGACATAATATTTGTATTACAAAATCCTTGAATATTAGATAATCCGAATATTTCAGACCGAATATTGTCAACCGAATCCGTTTCACAATTCATATAATCTTTATTATTGGAAAAACAAATTTTTAATAAATGCTTTTCATAGTCTCGTTTGAACCCATTTTCCAACAAAATGTTATATATATTTTCAAATACACTTTTTTGATGGATTGTATTAAACCTGAATTCTAATTCCAAATTGGATTGCGAATGAACCACCGATTTATTGAATAAATTCAAACTTTCCAGTATACTCATATATATATCTTATATACATTAATTAAATCAATTTTGAATGTTTAAAATAATTTACTATTTGGTCATATAATTCTTTTTTTGTTTTTCCAATAATATTCATTGTATTTGCCATTTGTTTTAATTCATCTAATTTGTAATAAGTGATACTTCGTAAAGGTTTAAAAATATCATTTATTTTGTAAAGTAAATTATCTGGTTTATTTGTCCATTCATAAGATTCAGATAAATAATAAATAGGATAAAGATCATTTACTATAAATTCGTGATAACAATAGTCTGAATACCATACTATATTCATATTCCATACTAAACACAATGAATTTAAAGTAAACAATTTAATATTAGGATTTTGTAAATCGTCTAATAATTTATTTTTATGTTTTATATTAAGTAGTTCTAATTGTTCGGTTACCTTTATTTTCTCTATGGTTTCATTGTACTTTTCTAAAAACATAGTTTGTTCATAGCGTTTATGATAAATTGTATAAAATAATTTATCATAGACTTTAACCACAGGGGGAGGTTTTTTTTTGTGATTTACTATTTTGAATTTTGGATTAAAAAAATGTTCGTGATTCAACATAGTTATTATATATTCATATTTTTAAATCTTTTTTGATTTCATTCATTTTATGTTCGATGGAAACTATATCTTCTTCCTTTTTTTCAACATATTTGATATAGTCTTCTATTTGTTCTAAAATAGGTTCACTTAACTTATCCATTTGAATAAATGTACCATTATTATTTTCACTATATGGAATACTAGGGTCTTTTAAAATAATCTTTAAAATATGAATTTGCTCCTCTTTTGTATACCCATCTATTTTTTTTGAAATAGATATTAACGATTTATTCATATATTATAAGTGTATAGGTTATATTTATATAATTTCAGCTATAATACTAATAAATGTATCATTCAATTCAAATCTATGTCCCAATACTTTTACCCGAATAGTTTCATTTTCATTGTAGCGTTCCATATCTACATTCACATTATGTTCATTACTAATAAAGATATTCATTGGATTATTCTCTTCTTTAATAATACATCGTAACCCGATTTTATTTATGTTTTTAATGATGCAATATAGTTCCATATCCTCATAAGGCATACAAGCCTCTACTTCAAAGACAACTATAAATTCAACTTTAGACCCATACAATAATCCAGCAGAATAATTTATTACTTTGGATGCGTTGTTTTTTATATATCCTTCATTTCGACATTTTCCTTCGATGTATGTTTGAACATAAGACTTAAAATAAGAACTCATATCGGAACCAATCCTATTATAAGGAACCAAAAGTTTTTCGTGAATAAGTTGTTTATGAAATAAGTTGTCCATATTATACTATTTATATTATATATTAATCAATTTTTTATATCCAATTGTTTTATTTCATATTTACAATAAAAATATTTTGTCTCTTTATCGAGATTATCTAAATATCTTAAATACAATTCCAATATAATTTCTAAAATAGTTTTTCGAGATAATTTAGAGGTTTTTTTAGGAAGTAAAGATTCTTTTCGTGTTTTCAAAATGGATTGTATAAAATCCATAATTTTTTCTTTAGGTCTATAATCAAATTCTGGACGTTTCACTAATCGTGATTGTGAAATTAACTTGATATAACCCAAATGAGAACTTTCCTTTTTTTTAAACTCGAATATAGGTTCTTGGTCTATTTTTTCCCATCGTATATCCTCTTCTAGAGAATAGACTTCTATTTTCCCGCGTTTGTCTTTGTCATTGGTCATCGTATTATTCAATATAATTGTATTGTTTTGAACATATTTACGATAAAGTATATCTTTTATAGGTTGTTTGTTTTGGGTATGGATATAATTCAACAAATAAATCTGGTCTTTTATGTTCAAGTAGTCGAAGTTTCGCTCGAACACCAATGATTCCAATAAAGAGTCATCTTTCAATATATCTGTAAATGAATTGGTTATATCAGTAAAATCTTTATATAGAATTGTATTTTTTATTTGTTCTATTATATCATGAATGCTTTGCTCAAAAGATAAATAAGTTTCATTGTCTTCTTTTTTTATATAAATAGGACTCATTTCAACTGAATCTTCTTGTATAGTTGGCATCATTCTTTCATAGGCACTTAAATACTCATATTCATCTATATCAGGCTGAAACAATAATAAATCGTGTATTTTTATAATTTTTCCCTTTTCATCGTATTTATCATATATATCTTCATACATTAATTTATCTAATGCATATGTATATTCTTCATCTTTCATAAAAGGATACAATTTATACATATGGTCTTTTAATTCATCATCTTGATATATATGCTTTTCTTTAAATTTTGATTTTAAACTATATATAATTTGATGGTTATTAAGATGTTTGTAATTATAGGTAGACTCGTCGGTATTTGTTTTGGGCACATCATGGTTGATACAAGTATATTCACAACTTTCTTGATAATCACAAATATTAGTATATGGTTTGTCTTTTATTGGGAAATCGTGAATTACTTTACCATTGCTTAAAGACAACATAACACTTTTTTTTATGGTTGCAAAAACTTTTTGTGATTCATTCAACAAACAATCTACCGAAACTTGTTTCAATACCTTGGAGACATTGCCAATGATTTTATTTTTTTTTTCATTCAATCTATACATATACATATCTATCGGTTCCATAGATCCGGTACTTGTTGATATAGGTTCAACACTATGTAAAAATATTTGAACGTTTCTTTTTTCATTAGGTAATTCTTTATGACTACAATTTCTACGTGCTCGACCAATCACTTGTTCAATACGATTCATATTGTACCATGGTTCTAAGATATGAACTTGTCTTATGTTTTTTAAATCGATGCCTTCTGTTCCAGTTTGAGATATGATAACCACCTTGATTCTTTCGCCATTGGTATTATCATTGGTCAACGCAGTAATGTCTCTATTTATGTTTGGAGATAACTCCTTATTACCGCATATAATAGAATATTTGAACTTATGTTTACGATTTTGTATTAAGTTTTCTGACCCAAATCTACCATATCCCATTTCTTCTAACGCTAGGGCCATAGGCAACACTCCATAATATATCCATTGAGAATATATTAATATAATGCCGTCTGATTCTCTTATGCCGTCTGATTCTCTTATGTTGTCCAATATGGCTTTTATTTTTGTACTATATTCACCTATTTTATCGTATTGAAATATAGGTTCATTTTTATAGGTAAACGAATGCATTACTTTGGGTTTTCCAGTTAATTCCCAGTCCATAATGTCTCTTATACCTTGTTCGTTGTCTTCTTCATATTCTAAATCAGTCGGGTATGATATATTTAAACATTGTAAGGGTTTTAAAAGTTCGGTATAACTAAGACCTCCCCCACTTTTTTTCTTATATTTTTCTATAGAGAGCATATAGAAATCTTGTTGTGTTTGTTCTAAGGGAGACAAATATAAATCCAAGTGCTCAATATGTTGTTCAAGTGGTTTATAGTTGAATAAAAGTCTAGGATAATTTTGTTGAGTAACAAAAGAACGAGACTCATCAAACAATTTTGGTGAAATAAGATGAGGAAATGTATAAGGATTTTCGCCTCTAACATAAGATATATATCCATTAGCCATATGAATTAATTTCTCTTCACCACCTTTTTTGAAAGTTCCGTCATTATTAAATATCTGAGTCTTATGAATAGGTTTTTGCTTATCATTCTTATTCAATATATTCAACATATACACAATTTCCTCAGCACCATTAAACATAGGAGTCCCTGTTAAAAAAATAAGTTTCATATAATTTACTTTATCCACTAAAAACTCTAAATATTTAGCTACTTTTTGCATTTTATTATTTTCTTCTACTGTTTTTATATTATGTATTTCATCGATTACTATCATTCGATCTTCAAAGTCTTTTTTTAATACATCTATTTTTTTTTCACGTTCTTCAATCATATTTGCAAACTCGATATAACCTTTGAACTCATAATATTTATTAATAAGTTTTCTAATTTTTCGAATGATAGTTATTTTATCCAAATCATTTACGTTTGAAAGTCCTACTTCATCTAGTAACGATGACCCTAAACAACCATAAATTACCCATTGTCCGTTTATTTTTTTTAGTTTATTTTCATCAAACAATTGTAATTTGAAATTTTCTTTAACGTTTTCAGAGGCGACAATTAAAATAGGTTTGAAGTTGGGATGATATTTTATATATTTACGCGTTTCTTCGGTAATTCCAATGGCCGAACACGTTTTACCACTACCTAATCCGTGGTATAACAACAATCCATTGTAATAACTATTATAAGAAATAAATCTTTTTACAAATTCTTGATGTGGTGCCAATGTAAAAAAGGTATCTTTGCAAGATTTTTCACTTGAATCATATTTGTAATCAAACTCCTTTTTATTATTTATTTTAAATTGAAACTTTTTGTCTTTTATCAAAGGATACATAAAATCCCTATTGAGTGGATTTGATACTTTTACTTTAATCATTACAATACAATAAGAAAATACTTTAGGTATATTTTTCTATTTTTTTCAAAGCATCAAGACATGCCAATTGTTCAGCCTTCTTCTTTATTTTATGAACACCTGTACCAAAATGGATATTGTTACTAGGTTTAATATTATCTAGTGACTTTATCAAATCAAAACTAACACAATTATCATTTCCAAGACATAAATATACACCCATAGTATATCGTAATTCTTCGTCTTGGTTAATAATTTTATATTCAGGTGTACATTTGAATTCTTTTTGAATTTTAACTTGAAAAATGTTTTTGTAGTTGTCATCGTTTTCTAAAATTTCATTCCAATCGACTAATGCGTTGTATACATTTTCAATGAATAACTGACAATAATGAATACCATTTCCCATTAAAAAAGTTTCATCTTTTGTTTCATTCGTATCTAAAAATAATGCTCCTAGAAACGATTCAAATAAACATCCTAGTTTTTTGTAATTACATCTATTTTTTTTTTCTTCGCTTTGTTTTGATAATAATAACCATTTATGTAATCCCAATTTATAGGCTAATTTACCAATATGGTCATTTTTTACCAAATTAATTTTTTTTTCTGTCATAAATCCTTCATCCGCATCTGGAAACCTCTTATATAAATAATATTTAGTAATCATTTCTAATATACCATCTCCAATAAATTCGAGTCGTTCGTTTGAACTTTTCTTCAGTTCAATACAATTATATGGACATGATAAATAATTCATATTGGGTTGTTTTATATAAGAACTATTCACAAAAGCTCTGTTCCATAGATTCATATCTACGACTTTATGATAAATATCAAATGTTCGTAAAATTGTCTCAATGTCTTTTTCTTTGATCAAGACATTTTTTTCATTATAAGGATTTAATATATCGTCCATTGATAAATAATAGAAATATTATTTATATTGTAAAATAAAATATTATAGATATATATATGCCTTATATTGCCAAGATACAGTCTAGGGTAAACCACACCGATGCTTGTTCTACTGGAAACAAAGAAGCTGGATTAGTAAATGGTTGGGAATTTGCTAGTATTCCACAAAATATTTTAAAAAGTAAAACACCTACTGGATTGGAATTTTCTTTGACCGGTAGAGCGAACTTGCAATGTTGCTCAGCAAATCAAGCTGGAGGATGCCGTCCTTATGTAAATCCAAGAGGACGACTTATGTAAATCCAAGAGGACGAAATAACACCGGCGTATAATTTAAAGATATAATGATATATGATTATATGATTATATTAGATTGTCGCGAAAAAGAAATGATTCGTTTCATAAATGAAACAATGGAACCTAATTCATTCAAAATAGAACCCCTACATTTAGGTGATGTTCTTATTTCTGACAAAATTATTATTGAACGTAAACAATGGAACGACTTAGCCTCTAGCATTATAGACGGTAGATATAGCGAACAAAGTGCTCGTTTATTACAAGCCAAAGAAGAAGGCTATGTCGTTTATTATTTTTTAGAAGGAAATTTAGAATTATACAAACCTAGGGGTATTTCTAAGGAAACATTAATGAGTTGTGTATTTAGTTTAACGTTTGAAAAAGGTTTTTTTGTAGTAATGACGAAAACACCTAAGGAAAGTGTAGATTATATTATAAAATTTTATCACAAATATAATAAAACCACCATACCTAATAGACAGAAATATGGTATACTAACAAAAAAGAAAAACTCACAAATTACAAAGGAAAATATTAGTACGTTAATGTTGTGTCAAATTCCTGGTATTCATTCTACAACGTGTTCTATATTATTAGAACATTTTGGAACCATTCAAAATATAATATATGAATTAAATCAAAATGAGACCTTGTTTGAAGACTTTACCTATATGAAAGATAACAAAAAAAAATCATTAAATAAAAATGTCATTGTTTCGTTGAATCAGTTTCTGCGTAAATAATGCGATGGTTCTTTGTTTTCACTATTTGGATATAATACTATTTTATCATCACCTATTCCAGGTGTTTGATTATAAGGGTCTATGCCTGGTAATATATTTTGATTATAAGGAGGATTGTCTCTAGACGCATCTAACACTTTAGGATATCTTGGCATACTATGGTTCATAGATCCTATAGGTATATCGGTATCAAAACTTGGTTTTATTTCATAGTTTTCTTGACCTTGGGTATCAAATACTTTTTCTAAATACAAAATTGGACAATTTAATTTATTATGTTTTTGCCACTGTATATATTCTTTGTATTCTTCTAAATTATTCAAAATAATAGGGTTTACCCCAGGTATTTTAGCCATTTTTGGATTATATACCATAATATTTTCTCCATTTTTTATCATAGTTGTTGGACATTGACCGCTTACAAAGGTTTCTTTATTTACTTCATCATTAATTATAAATAAAATTCCCATAATAAATAATATTATGGATGAAATAATAATAACGTATTTTTTCATAATATAATATATATATATATTAATGAATGTGTTAAAATTAAATCATGAAAATAGAGACCAATTTAATTCTTTATTGAATACAAGATGTATTGTTTTATTTTTTCATCCACAATGTGGTCATTGTGTTGAGTTGAAACCTACTTGGGAAAAATTAAAACAACAAAATAGAAATAGTCCACTAAATATTTTGGAAGTTAATGCTGAAATGTTAGACGATGTAAATCATCCAGTAAAGAATTCTGTAAGAGGTTTTCCGCAAATTGTCCGTTTAGAAAATGGAAAAGTTATGGAAGAATTCAGTCAAACACGAAGTTTAGAAAACTTGAATTCATTTATAAATAACTCGTCAAAAATATTGTCAAACCAAATGGAAGAATTATCAAAAAATATGTTATTAAAAAATTCAGGATTTAATAATTCTAAATCCAAATCTAAATCTAAATCCATTAAATCCATTAAATCCAAATCTAAATCCAAATCTAAATCTAAATCCAAATCTAAATCTAAATCCATTAAATCCAAATCTAAATCCAAATCTAAATCTAAATCCAAATAAAATTGATTTAAAATGAAAAATATAGTTCATTAAATGACTCTACAGATTAAAATGATTGATTTTCAAGTGAGTGAAATGAAAGACGAGTTTAAAATCCAAATGTATGGTTTAGACGAACATCGTAAAACATATTCTATTACTGTAAATCATTTTAATCCATTTGTATATATTTTAGTTCCCAATATTTGGTCTAAATCTAAAACGGACGATTTTATACAACATTTCAAAGATCACGATGACAAATATATCGCCAGATCATCATCAGAAAATATTGTTTCATATGAATGGGTAAAGAAAAAAACTCTTTATGGATTTGATGCAAATAAATATTATAATTTTGTATATATTTCGTGTAAAAATATGTCGTTTATTTACAAATTAAAATCATTGTATTACGACAAAGAAACGCAACAAATAAACGAGGGATATTTATATCAGAATTTTCGTACAAAAATATACGAATGTATGATTCCTCCTTTGTTACGATTCTTTCATATTCAAAAAATAAGTCCATCTGGATGGATAGAAATCAATACCTATAAAAAATATACAACAAAACGAACACATATGGATATGGATATTGGGTGTCATTACAAAGATATTATATCTCTAGATAAAGATGATATAGTTCCCTATAAAATTTGTAGTTTTGATATTGAGGCAAGTAGTAGTCATGGTGACTTTCCCGAAGCCTCTAAAGATTACAAAAAGGTAGCTTATGATATTGTTTATTTCTTAGAAAATGTACCTAAAGACGATTATGCCTATTTATTAGAAGTATTACTTGAAAATGTATTTGGTTTCAAAGATACTTTACATATAGATAAATGTTATCCTAAAGAGAAATATACTTGTTCTCAATTTAAAATTCATATGGAAAAATTATATAAAAAAAAAATATCCACTACCAAAGAAACAGAATATAAAATAAAAAAATATTTTTCTAACGATTATGATGAAGAAAAAATTAAAGTAAGAAAAGTAAAACAAGCCGATATATTAACTATGTTGATGGACGATAAATTAGATAATCCAAACAAAATAGCACATATGATTACATTATTAGATAGTATATTTCCTGAATTATCTGGCGATCAAGTTACTTTCATTGGGTCTACTTTTGTAAATTATGGTGAAGAAAAACCCTATTTGAATCATTGTATTTGTTTGAATGATACTAGCACTATTGTAGACAATCAAATCATTGAGTGTTATGATAATGAAAAAGATGTTTTATGTGCTTGGAGTAAATTAATAAAAAAGGAAGATCCTGATATCATTATTGGATATAATATTTTTGGGTTTGATTATCCGTTTATGTTTGAAAGGGCAAATCAAACAAATTGTAAGGATGAATTTATGATTTTTGGTAGACATAAAGAGCAAAGTCAAGAATTAATAGAAACCAGTATTGTATTAGCATCTGGCCCATTTGAATTAAAATTATTACCTATGACTGGACGACTGCAAATTGATTTGTATACTCATATGCGCAAAGAATATAATTTACCTTCATATAAATTGGATTATGTATCATCTTATTTGATGAGTGATAAAGTAACCCATTATGAAAATAATTCGAATGATACGTGTATGATTTATACTAAAAATATGAAAGGATTAGAACTATATAGCTATGTTCATTTTGAGATCCAAAATCATTCTAGTGAATTGTATTTGGATGGAAAAAAGTTTAAAATTATAGAAATGAACACTGAAGGGTTTGTTATTAATGATGTATTAGATATAAAGTATTCATTTACATGGGGATTATCGAAAGACGATGTGTCTCCTAAAGATATTTTTGAAATGACTCGAAAAGGTAAAGAAGAACGCGGATTAATTGCCAAATATTGTATTCAAGATTGTAATTTAGTACATCAAATCTTTCAAAAAATAGATGTGATGACTACATTCACTGAAATGAGTAAATTATGTAGTGTTCCAATTACATTTCTAGTTTTACGCGGACAAGGTATTAAACTAACCAGTTATATTGCTAAAAAATGTAGAGAAAAGGATACATTAATGCCTCTTATTTCAAAAGGAAACTCACGAGATGCTTATGAAGGAGCCATTGTATTAGAACCTAAATGTGGTCTATATTTAGATGTTCCTGTTGCGTGTGTGGATTATAGTTCTCTTTATCCGTCGTCTATTATTAGTGAAAATATTTCACATGATAGCAAGGTATGGACAAAAGAATTTAATTTAGACCATACTATAAAGTTAAATTCAAGTGGTAAAGAATGTATTTATGGCACGAAAGACTATGAAGGAAACTTTATTTATGATAATTTACCAGATTATGAATATGTAGATATAACCTACGATACATTTGCATATGTTCGAAAAACACCAAGTGCTGCGGCAACAAAAGTATTGACTGGATATAAAATTTGCCGTTATGCTCAGTTTCCAAATAATGAAAAAGCAATTATGCCATCTATTTTAGATGAACTTTTAGCAGCACGCAAATCAACTAAGAAACAAATGAAAAATGAACATGATCCTTTTAAACAAAATATTTTAGACAAGCGTCAATTAAGTATCAAAATTACTTCAAATAGTTTGTATGGACAAACTGGTGCAAAAACAAGCACCTTTTACGAAATGGATGTTGCAGCATCTACCACCGCCATTGGTCGTAAGTTACTTATTTATGCTAAAGAAGTTATTGAAGGTGTATATGGAAATAGTGAAGTAGATACTAAATATGGTAAAATGAAAACACGTGCAGAATATATTTATGGAGATACAGATTCAGTATTCTTTACGTTTAATTTTGAAGATTTGAATGGTGTAAAAATAAAGGATAAACAAGCATTAGAAATGACGATTCATTTAGCAAAAGAAGCTGGTTATTTATGTACATCTTTTCTAAAAAACCCACATGATTTAGAATATGAAAAAACATTTATGCCATTTTGTCTATTGTCTAAAAAAAGATATGTGGGTATGTTGTACGAAGAAGACCCTGAAAAAGGAAAGCGTAAATCTATGGGTATTGTGTTAAAACGTCGTGACAACGCACCTATTGTGAAAGATATTTATGGTGGAATTATTGATATTTTGATGAAAGATAAAAATATCGATAAATCGATTGATTTTTTGGATAAAATGTTACAAAGCATTATAGAAAAAAAGGTAATTATGGATAAATTGGTCATTACAAAATCATTGAGATCCTTTTATAAAAATCCAAATCAAATTGCTCATTGTGTATTAGCAAATAGAATTGGTATTCGAGACCCTGGTAATAAACCAGCACCTGGCGATAGAATTCCATTTGTCTACATACAAACTACTGGAAAAAAACTACAAGGAGAACGTATTGAAACACCACAATTTATTCAAGACGAACAATTAAAAATAGATTATGGATTTTATATATCCAATCAAATTATGAAACCCATTATTCAAATATATAGTTTGGTGCTATATGATATGAGTAAATTCAATCGTCGTAAACGTTCTTTTATAGAAGAAATAAAAACCATAGAAGAAAATATCGAAGACAATGATAAAAAACAAAAAAAAATACAATCGTTAAAAGACAAAGAAGTAGAAAAAATATTATTCAGTAAATATTTGACTATTTGTAACAATAAGAAAAATAACAATCAAATGATTACATCATTTTTCAAATAGTTTTATACTCCATTATGTATGTGATTAAAAATTGTTTGCAACACATCATTGAATAATGTTAGATTTTTTTCAGATAATTTGTTTAAAAACATTAAACGCTTTTCACGTTTTTCATGTTTATCGTCGGTATTTTGTGTTAAAATATGGCGTAATTCTTCTGATAAATTCTCAATAGTATAATATGTTTTGTTTTTATAGTGTTTTCGTTTAGCTTCATATAATGTATTTTTTTGGGTTCCGGAAAATTTTTCATCATGATTAATTATACCAATCGATAAATCAATGCATTCCCCATATTTACTCTTATATTCTTTTTGTTCTTTTTCCGATATACATGAACCAGAAGAATTGATATTATCAAAGAGTAAATATCCTTGTTTTATTCTATTCAAATATATTCCAATATCGTTTATGTAAGAGGATGTTTGTCTATATCCGGTATATTGTGACATTTTTCCATTATTATTTATTTTTTTTATATCTACAGGTGTTATATTAGATAAATTATACATTCGACCAGATCCCCAACTATCATTATATTTCCCTATAAATGGAAATAATTTTGAGGGACTATATGAAGGTTTTTTAAGTTTTTTTAATTCTTTTGGTAAAGTTTTCTTTCTAGTTTTTCTACTTTTATTTGCTTTTATTGTAGTGGTTAATTTTGATAAAGTTTTTCTTACACTTTTACTTTTACTTTCACCACCAATGATAGAATTATTGTTTAATAAAGATCTTAAAATAGAGGCGGATAAAACATTTACACGACTTTCATCTATTTCATCATTATCCGAAAAAAATAAAAGATCTAAATCACTTTGATTGGATAAAATTTCTTTCATACTTTCTTCAAATTCCGGGTCACTAAACAATTCATTTAAGATAAACAAATCTACATTTAAATGTTTTTTTATATTGTTCAACATTTTATTATTTGTATTTAAATTTTGATATAAGTAACATAAGACTCCAGCAAATACAAAAAAAATATTACCACCACTTAAAACATATTTTGAATTACTTATAGGTACAATTCCCAAGTAAGACGACCATTGTTTTTTTAGTTGATAATTTATGTTAGTTACACCACAAGACAATAACTGAAGAGTATTTTCTAAATATTGATATGTTGAATTAATTGGAGGACTAATTTGAAATATAGCTTGAAAAATATTTGCTTTTGTAAAATAAGCACATATTATTTTGTATTTATACATATCTATCACTTTATTTGCTATAAGAATTTCTTGAGCAGATGGTTTTTTTGATAAATACATAGCTTCGTTCAATAAACGATACGCATAAACTATATCAGATTCATTGTATAATTGCCATATAAATATTTCTTTGAATTTTACCAACCAATTTTTCATAGTATCTGTTCTAGTCAATTGTGATTTTGTTGATTCTTCCTTTGATTTTGCTTCTTTTATTTTTTCTTGTAATAATTCTTCATAAGATTTTTCTATATTGCAAATATTATATTGTATAAACTCTACATTTCTTACTATATTATGCAATGACGATGAATTATAACTATATGTAGGGCCTTTTATAGAGTTATCTACAAATTCATTCATTTGTGAATCTATATCCAAACTTTGACTATACATTTCATCATTTATTTCATTCTTAATTTCCACATCTCCTGTATCCTGACTTAAAAAATCGGTATCATAATAACTAATTTCTATAGGTAGTCCCTGAGAATTAGCAATTGATTTACTAAGATTTAAATTAGAAACATTTGTTAATGTATTCATTGAAGAACCACCTTTGATAGTTTTTCTAGGTTTATTTTTTTGAATCATCCTTTTATATGTCTTACTAGCTTTTCTTAGATAACCGCATTTAGAAGGATTCAATATATATACCATACATTTATATTTTCCTATATTGATAAAGTGTTTGTTATATATTTTTGGAGTTTCATAAAATCCTTCTTTTTTGTCTAATAATGTAGTATCTTTTATATCATAAATTTTTCCATAAACAAATTTTCCTTTACAAGGTTCAATCGTAGCTACACCCGACGTTCTCGGATGGTCTAATATTTTTCTAAACACCATCACATAATCTTTTAGTATTCCATTAGTTATAAATGTATAAGGAGTATATTTTCCCAATTCTTTTTCTGATAAATTTGCTCCATAACTGAAATAATACATATATATATGTATTATAATAATTAGTTATAGTACCAATTCATAGATAGCCATGGCGGAGTATCATATACCTTTTTATTCGTAATCTTAGTTAAATTTGGTCCAGATGCCATAATATTTTGTATCGTTTCTTCTGATATGGCATAATCGTAATATCTTAAATTAGAAATGTATCCACCAAATCCCTTTTTGTCTCCAATGGTCGTATCATAATAATTTTGTTTTGGAACATTCAATAAAATATGCTCTTTGGTCATAATTCCATTTATATATACATTAACTTTTTTATCTTTTAAAGTAATTATAGTTTGTACCCATTTTTCAATAGGTACATCATCTATTTCAATTGTCTCGTATATAGTTTCATTTTCAGAATACGTATTTATTACAAGCAATAAATGATTTTTTTCTTCGTCATAATATAAACCTGGTGAATTATTTAAAAAAGTTACATTATAATTTTCTAACGAATCGTATAAACTATACGTCCCTTTTGAAAATAGACGTTTGTATGGATTACCACTACTCAAAAAAGGGTCTTCAATATAAAACCACAAAGACCAAGTATATTCTATACCTGTCATTTCGTTTACTGAACGCATAATAGGAACAGAATTGGTTATATTTGGATTACTTGATACGATCGTCTCTTGGTTACTTTCGATCATTCCATTTACCAAATATGGACTACGAGTAGAACCATATATATATTGTAATGTATATAATCCTAAATGAAATAATACTATAAAAATGATCAATATCAATAATATTAATACAAACTTACTTATAGTGGTATTTACTTGAAAAAATGAATGTTCGACAGAAACATTTTCTGGTTTGACTTCTTTGGGTTGAACTTCTTTTTCTTGTCGCGGAGAATTCGAATTTTTCGATTCCTTATTATTGTTGTTCATAGATTTATTCTTATTTGAATTTGACATTTATATTCATACAATATAATATTTTGCTCGTTCATTATTATCTTCATAAAATGTAACCGAAGCGTTGTATTTACTAAACAAAGAGCCTACTACTACTGGATTAAATCCTTCTTTGTAAATTTTATAGGCCTTGTCAGGGGACACCAAATAATTATAATAAGATGTTTTCGATATAGACCCAGAATATCCCCCATCAGAACAAATAAAAAAATCATTATGGTCAAATTCACTCATAAATTGAACTCCATTAAATGTTTTAGTTTTTACTAATTTACCGTTCATATAAGTATCCACGTGATTGTCTCCAAATCCATAAATTACATTAAACCATTTTTGCAAAGGTATATTTTTCAAAGTAGAACTATGTTCGTTGTTGATTGAATCGCAACTATTGTTTTCGATATCCACTAAGGTTCCATCTAAACATTCATACACTTCATCTACACAGCGAACCCCCGAAGTAGACGCCATATATTCACCAGTTTCAGGATTAAAATTACATTCTAATAATTCACCCGAAATATCTTGTGTATTTTCACTACACCATAATTTTGCTTGTTCATAATTATTTGATACATCGTTGTCTGAACTATCATTTATATAAAAATCAACAATCATATCATTTTTGTAAGGGTCTAAATATATATGGGGATTTTGTTTTTTTTCAGCATTTTCGCGTTTTAAAATAGTTTTCTTTTTTCCAAACTTATAATTCCAATCGTTTACATAAATCCACATAGAAATTGAATAATGTCCGTTGCTATTATTTATAGTGTCTCGTGGTACACGTATTGTTTGAGTTGCGTCCGTGACATTTTTCACAATTCCATTATAATCTTGAAATAAATTCATATTCATAAAAATGAATATTCCTAATACAAATAATAAGATAATCATAATGATTTTACTTGTATTTTTCATTTGGTTAGTAAATATTACATAAGCAATGATTACAAATAATATAGAAGAAAGAATATTCCAAAAACTAAACAATAACATTATATTAATTATTTATTTTATTATAAATTTTTTTTATTTTATACAAAGACAATGGTTGGTCATAATATCGCAAATGAGATATGGCTCCTATGTCAGTATTTTCAATGGAACCTATTTGTAAAACATCAGTATCATTTATATACGGAGACACATTAGATTGGGTAGAAACAATTTCATTATTTACAAATAAATCAAACTGACCATTGACATAATTCATAACAATGTGGTTCCATCTTTGAAATAATATTTTACTGGTATTATAAATACGCGTTTGTTGAAATGTTTTATTATTTACTTTATCCTTTATTTCTATAACTAATTCACGAGTATTGTAATCGTAATATAAAGATGGTCTTGACCCTAAGGTCAATATTAACGCTTTGTCTCTATGCTTGTCCAATAATATATTGGAATTTAAGTATAGTCCAAAAGAAATACCATAATGATATGTATACAATATTGGGTTAGTATATTGAGACAACATTTGCTTTTGTTTTTCGTTATAGAAAAAATGTTTTTTAAAATAATAATAGATCTTATTCTTTAGAGATTTATTGATTTCATGGGTGATATATTGTTTCAATTTTTCAGGATTATCTTTATATTGAGTGATTAAATCCTGAATCTCGTCGCTCTTATGTTCTTCTGGTAAAGAAGACCCATTCCACTTGGGTAGATTGACTTCACTTAATGAACGAAATTCTTCTTTATACAATGGTCCGTTATTTATGTTTTCTTTTAATTCTTTGAGTGTAAGAGTTAAAATGCTTTTATTCAAAGATTCTTTGTTACGTATCAATAATAACCCATCGTGAATATATAAATATTGATTTATCATTGGTATTATAAAAAAAAGTATAATTAATAGTATCAATATGAATCCCAAAACATACGTGGTTTTATTAGTTTGTTTGACATCATCTATAAAATAATTGATCATTAAAATCAAAATACATGGTATATAAAAAATGAAATATTTAATGACTTGAAATAAATCATCACCCTTACCAAAATCAATAGTCGTATTTCCGAAAAATATATTATATACTATAGCCATAACAACAACATAAAATAAAAATACTGCCCCAAACGATATATTTATTGTATATAACAATATATGCTTTAAGATAAAATATAATATAGCAAAACCTAAAAATATAGATACATATTGTAGTACTTTATAAAAAAACTCCATTGGATTTATTATATGATCAATAGAGACAAATAAAAACACAGCTGTCATAGTAAATAATAGGATAAAGGGTAAATATATATAATCTAAAATTTGGTAAGGATTTAAAATAAAAAAGGCGTAACCCAATAATACAAATATAGATGTAAGTATAATCTTTATATTTTGATTCAACTCTATCATTATATATATATTATAACATATTTTCCATAGCAGTTTTTTTACCGTGACAATCTCTGCATAAGGCAACTAAATTACTTATTTCGTTTGTTCCGCCATGTTCAAGTCTTATTGTATGGTCTACTTCAAACCAAGCGGGTAATTGTTTCTTGCATTCACCGCATTTCCAGTTTTGCATAGAGGCCACGTATTTTTTTTTTGTTTCACTTACACTTCTTTTTGATTTGGTTGCACCAGACGTTTCTATTTTTTCTATTGCGGTTTTTTTTGGTAAGAATGGAGTAATAAGTTCTTTAGACTCTTTGTCAATAGGTAATACTTTGATAAAGTTATTTAACACAGAAACAGTACCCATATGTCTTCCATTTGAAGACATGATATATAATCCTAAACCAAATAAGGCTATTCCAAACATTTTATAGTATTTTTTGTAAGTTTTGAATAAATGAAAATAGTAATGTTCGTGATAAGTATCATAAATCAAAAGTCCAGTAACTATAATTATCCATAATTTAAGTTGCATATATAAAGTAAATACAAATTAATACAATGATTATAAACAAAACCATAGTCCATTTTTTTTTCATGTCTAGAGTTTTTTCTTCTTGAGAGACAAATAAAATATCATCGTAATGTTTGACGTAATCTTGTTCATCTAAATAACTCATTTGTTGTTTTATATGATATAATTTATAAATAATATATCCATAGTTTACCATTTGTGAATTAGTATCATAATAATTTACAATAGAATTTTCTTTTATTATTTGAAAGAATAAGGACTGGTCTTTGGGTAAAAAAAAAGGCAATGATTCAAACAATTGTTTAATTTTTTTCTTATGAGCAATACTAGGAACATAGGAACGAGTAATAAAATATATGTATTGAAATACTATATCTATATTTATGTGAATCATATAAATATATAATATAAATAGATTTATGATAGGTAAACCCCTATGTAACAATTGTGAAAATTACGGACATTTATTTTATAATTGTAAACGTCCTATTACAAGTTTAGGTATCATATGTTATCGGTTTAATAATGATGTAGTAGAATATTTGATGATACAGAGAAAAGATACCTTAGGATATGTGGATTTTTTAAGAGGAAAATACAACGAATACAATGATTTTCATTTAAAAAATATAATCCAAGAAATGACCGACTATGAAATATCCCAAATATTGAATTTATCTTATGAAGAATTATGGGATAAATTATGGAATAAAAAAAATGAACCTTACGATATAAAACACAAAGAAAAAATGTTATTTGTATTAAAACACAAACGTCATTTGTTAGAAAATCCATATTGGTCTTTGCCAGAATGGGGATTTCCAAAGGGTCGTAGAAACTACAAAGAAAAGGATATGGATTGTGCTTTAAGAGAATTTCGTGAAGAAACCGGATATCCTATTTTCAATTTATCTTTTATCCATAACATAGTCCCTTTTGAAGAAGTATTTACTGGTTCTAATTTAAAATCCTATAAACATAAATATTATATTGGATATATGAATTATCAAGATACATTATATAATGCTAAATACCAAAAAAGTGAAATTGGTAATATGAAATGGTGTAATTACGAAGAATGTTTATCCAAAATTAGAGATTATAATACGGAAAAAAAACACGTGATTAATTGTGTAAATGAACTAATTAAAAATAGTAATATATATTAAATATGAAATACATAAATCCAAAAATAAATGTAGATAACTTAAACGATTATTTTAAACATATCAAAATAGTTGGAGATGGTAATTGTGGAGTATATGCTATTATATATAATTTAAAATATGATAGTTCTTTGAATACTTATGATGGCTTTGAAGACCTTTATAATGGAAATGGTGAACTATATTATGATGAAACCGCTAAAACACAATTTAGAACACATATGTCTCAAATATACGCCGAACAAAAAAAATTATTAACTGATCAAACAACAATAAAACGTTATGAACAAAGAGTAACGACAATCCAACGAGACAAAGAATGGTTAGTAGATACTGACATTGCTTTATTTGGTGAAGCAAATGATTTATGTATTGGTGTTTTTGAACACTTACCAAAGTTTCGGTTTACTGTTGTCTCTAATATAGATAATGGTGTCAGTTTAGACCAATGTACCAATAATATATTTTTATACAATACAGGTTATACAGAAGGGAATCATTTTGATGTATTAAGTCCATTATCAGATGCAGAAATATATAGAGATTTGACTATGGATGAAATCATTCAATACCAAGGAGCATCAGATTCTTCACTGAAACAAATTACAACTCATTTGTTTTATAAACAAAAAGATATAGTTAATTTGAACACATTTATTCGTCGTTTGAATAATCAGTTAAATATTCGATTAGATGAAAAAATTTCATTTTATACTGAACATCCAGAGAAAATAGACCAACAAATCGTATTGGAACCTGAACAAATCAAAGAAAAGAAGGTACCTGAAAAGTCTAAACCAAAACCTGAAGCCAAAATACATTTGGTTCCATTTACGGACGTAGATAATGAATTATTAAAACATTTTCCGTTATATACTCCAAACACCATACAAATAAATATGAAAAAGTTTTACTTGAACGACCAATATGGCTTTTATGATACAATACACGAATTATTAGATGATTTATATAAAGAAACTGAACAAGATAATGGAAGTTGTGACAAATCAACTTCTGAATTTGTTATGTTAAGACATCAAAAAATAGTTCAAACATATTTAAATAGTTATACCCCTTATAGAGGATTATTATTGTATCACGGTTTAGGTTCAGGTAAAACGTGTAGTTCTATTTCTATTTTAGAAGGTATGAAACACGATAAAAAAATATATATTATGACACCAGCCTCATTACAGCAGAATTATCGTACCCAGTTACAATTTTGTGGAGACAAAATTTTCAAAACAAAAAATAAGTGGACTAAATTGGATGTGAACGAAAATTATGATAGCGTAATTCAGTTGTTCAAAGATTATTTACATTTAGACAAAGATAAAGACGAATTGGTTAAATACATTGAACAACATAAATGTGTTTGGTTAATACATGAAGGTGGTAAATATTATAATGATTTGACACAAGAAGATAAATCACAAGTAAATCAACTCATTCGTTTATTGATAAGTGTAAAATATCGTTTCATCAATTATAATGGAGTCAATAAGAAAAAATGGGAAACCATCAAACAAAATAAAAATCCATTTCATAATAGTGTAGTTATTATAGATGAAGCTCATAACTTTATTGGAAAAATATACAATAAATTATCTGTGGATAAACCATCAGTGTCTAGAGATATGTATGAATATTTAATGGACGCTCAAAATTGTAAAATTATATTGTTGTCAGGTACGCCTTATATCAATTCTCCTGCCGAATTAGGCGTTATGATTAATTTAATATCAGGATATACTACTCAATACGAATTCAAACTCAATGGAAAATATGACAAGAAGCAATTAAGAAAACAATTGGAACCTATAGAAAAATATAATGTAATAGACTATAAATTAAATGAAATTCATATAAGCAGAAATCCATATGGATTTATAACTACACCAAGTGGTGAGATTGAATACGAGAAATCGTCTTCTTACACAGAGGCTAATAGTCATAAAGCATTTGAAACAAAAATAAAAACATTACTAAATAACGTGTCAGGTGAACTATCTATAAATAAATATAAAAAAATGCCTGAAACTGAAAAAGATTTTAATAATTTATTTGTAAAACAAGAAGGATCTATCAAACTTATCCATAACAAAGATTTTTTTCAGACACGTATTGCTGGATTAATTTCTTATTTGGGAGACAAAACATCTCTTATGCCTAGATTATTGGATATTGTAGTAGAAAATATACCTATGAGTTCTCATCAGAAAAAACAATATGATATTTACAAACAAAAAGAGTCCACTAAAAAAGGCGACTCAAAAAGCGAAGGCAGTTATAAAGTATTTACTCGAGCAGCATGTAATTTTGTATTCGATGAAAAAATACCACGACCTTTCCCTACTATGAGTATAAAAACTGAAAAAGATTTCGATTATGCCAATAAAGAAGAACGAATTCAAGATGCACATGGTATCGAAGAAGACGGAGACCTTATTGTAGAAGATACCACTTACGATAACAATATAAAACGGTTTATTTCACAGATTGTTACTAATCGTCAAAATTATTTTTATAATGAACTAAAAAAAGTAGCTATTTTTGAACAAACCGATGTAGAAGATGGATTACAAAAATATAGTCCAAAATTTCATAAAATACTGGAAAATATTTTGAATAATTTGAATAAATGTCAACTACTTTATAGTGGTTTTCGACGAATTGAAGGTATAGAAATGATGTCATTGATGTTGAAATATCAAGGTTTTAAACAATTAGAAATAAAAAAGTTAGGTAATCGGTTTAAAATCGAACTTCATGGACTTCCAGGTTATACCTACAATAAACTACATGTATTTACTTTATATACAGGGACAGAAGAAAAAGAAGTTAAAGAATATATTCGTAATATTTACAATAGTGATTTTAATAAATTACCTTCTTATATGATTGATGAATTGAAAACATTGTATAATTTAGATGAGTTAGATAATATACGTGGAGACATAATTAATTTATTGATGATTACAGCTTCTGGCGCAGAAGGGATTGATTTACAAAATACTCGAATGGTTCATATTACCGAACCTTATTGGCATTATGTTCGAATAGAACAAGTTATTGGTAGGGCAAGGAGAATTTGTAGTCATAGTCGATTACCAAAAGAAGAACAAGACGTCCAAGTATATATATACATAAGCGAGTTAAAAGATGATAATAAAATGATATCTACCGACGAATTTTTGTATAAAATTATGAATGAAAAACATATGTTATCAGAATCCTTTTTGAATACTTTAAAAGAAAGTGCGATTGATTGTGTATCCCCCAATAAATGTTTTAAATTTCCAAACAAAGAAAAACGAAATAGAGTCTATGAATTGGATTACAAAAAGGAACCACAACAAAAGAAAAAACGAAACAAAGAGTTTATGAATTATTATATAGAGGTATACGGTAAAAAAATTCCAATTTTGTACAATGAGAAAAAACCTCATGAAGCTTATATACAAAAAGATAAAAAACTGAATAGTTTTAATGTAATAAATAAAAAAATTATTTATAATGGTAAACCATACAAAATGAATAAGAATAAACTATTATAAACTAAATTACTTTCTTTACATACACTATCTTTACAATAAGGTAAATTATATGGACACATATCTGGTTTGGGGATAGTTCAATAATTATGTTTACAACTCAATTGGTTTACATTATATGAACATAATGTATCATTGGTAGAGTCTAAACTATCTTCGCATACTCCTAATTGAGTATCTTATACCGAACCCTCACAAATAGGCAATTCTTTTGGACACATATTTTCTTGTGGAACTTTACTATAATCGTCTTTACATTATATCCATATATTAGATTGTAGAACGATATTGTATGGTTTGATATATTTTGATATAGGTGGTTCTTTGTATGGAAGTGGTATAGGATACTCAGGTATTTTGTCTTTATGTATAGTATAGTCATTGGTCATAGGCATTACATATTCACCTTGTTCATTTTTTTAATATGGAAATTAATTCATACATTTTGTAAGTATTCCTGAACAATTGTTCATTTATAATCTACATAACTTAGTTGACCAATAAAATATTGGTAATAGGATTATACAACATATTTCTATCTAAATCACTCACACTATATAAATATTCACACAATATACCTATTGTATCCTCAAGGTCATATGTATTACCTTGAGGATAAGATTCATAATTTTCATATTCTATGTAATTTCCAAATATATCTTTTTGTCTCATCCTTCCATTGTAGCAATACTGATGCGAATCTGATTCTTTACATTTTACATGATCTATATTTTTAGGTAAAATTACTGGTAAAGAAGAATTATTCAGAGTTTCATTTTCTAAAGGAAACAATTAAAATTGTTCTTTTATAGACCATACGAATAATACTAATAAAAAAATACATAATAAAAAAATAGTTTTTTTCATTATATTAATCATTTATAATAATACTGGACTACATTTACCAAATTTAACTCCACACTCATACCCAACACATTGCTCGTTTTCATTGCAAACATAATTTTTGTATTTTGAATTTATAGTTTCTCCATAATTCGCTATACATTTATTTCCTCCATCACCATTGGCATCTTCGTCAATTATTCCACTATATCTAGTGTCTCCATCACCATTGACATCTTCGTCAATTATTCCACTATATCTAGTTTCTTCACAATCTTTACTAATATTGGTTCCATTGATTAAATTTGAATTGTCTAAATAATTACATATATTAGTTTTTACAAACGATGAAGTATTAGCATCATATGTGATGACATTATTTCCGCTTATTTCTGGATCAATATAATCACTCTTATAAGGAGTTGTGAGTCCTCTAAAAAGATTAAAATACTCTTCGTCTGACTCTTCGCCTGATTCGTTGCTTGAATATTTACCCATCATATCATAAGATAATTTTCCAATGGATACAGAATTTAAAGACTTATTATTGGTGTTATATAATGCGGACCCTTCGCAATATACCGGATTCAAACTAGAATCAGAATCGCAATAGGGTTTAAAGACACCATTTGAGTTTTCAATGGGTGTATAGTCATTATCATGACATTTTAATTTACCAAAACAATAAGAATACCGATTTGTGTTTTCGTCGCTCATTCCACTAATATCTTCTCTTTTGTTCCAAAAACCTTTGTGTCTCGTATCGTTCATATCTACTTTTGAAATCACTATATCTTTATAATTACCATTGAATGTATTTTTATTATTGGGTCGTGGATTCCATAAAAATAATTCTACTTTTTCAACCCCTTTATGAGATACACCTACACCTACATCAGCCTCTGCCGTTGGTGCCTCTGCCGTTGGTGCCTCTGCAGCTGGTGCCTCTACCGCTGGTGCCTCAGAGGGACCAGCGGTAGATCCACCTACATCTGTAGGTGGAGGTGGAAACCCTGGAATATAAGTTATATCGGCTATACTGTCTAAATAAGATTGGGAAGCTCCTAGAATATATTTTGCTTTATTTCCTACACTATGAAAAATACGATCTACATCCGTATGATCTTCATCCATAGAAAGAACTATTCCAGGAAAATCATCATCTAAAGAATTGGAGGCAACCACATTAGTTGATTCATTATCTTTGTCTTGAGACCATGTAATCGTACCTAATGGAGTAGTAGATTCATAAGTATCATAATAATTTATCTTCAATATACGATTTGAACTGAAGTCATAGTTAGAGTACAAACTACTATTATAATAATTGGGTTCGTTTATTTTTCCATATGAATCATATAAGGCATTTATATTTACACTAGTATTTCCCTTAAATGGACTTTTTGAATATTGGTCATTATAACTTTGTCTTAAAACTAATTCCCATTGACCAAATGGTGACTTTTCAGTAAACCCTTCTTTTGTAAAATATTCAATAAAGGGTAATACTAAGAAACATATAAATACTATAATTAATAATGTTTTTAATTTATTTTTCATATTATAAATATACATTATTTTTTTTGTTTTAATATTTTAATTTGAGATTCCAATATTTTTTCTAATATTAAATTTTGTTGATAAACCATTTGTTTAAGTTCCAATAATTCAGAAGACATAATAGGTTGATTTATTGGAGCATGTTGATTAGTCACAGGTGCGGATTGATTCATTGGAGGATGAGACATGACAGGTTCGTCATTTGAATATATAACGGGTTCTTTTTTTGGAGTCATCATAGGTTCTTCATTTTGTCGTTCCTTTTGTTTTTCAGCAATAAGTTTATCTAGGTCTTTCAAAGGTTCTTCTTCTACATTATCACTAAAATCTATAATAGGTCTTTTTTCACTTGGTATTAAGTCTTTATAAGTTACTTCCTTTATTTTTACTCGTAAAATAGAAATAATCTCATTAATATCTTTAGTTTCTTCTATAGTTTTTTCAAAAAGTTCTTGTATTCTGGGAAGTTCGTCTTCTCTGCATTGATCAAAAACATTTTGCTTTAAACATTCATTCCATACTTGTGCCTTATATTCCATTATAATAGGTCATAGTTTATACCATTATATCATTTTATTATAAAATATATTTCGATAAGCATTCATTTTATGGTCACTGATTCGATGAGTCAAAAAATATTGTACTTTATGTTTTTGTTCTAATAACTGTACAATAGTATATAAACAATACATACCACATTCTCCATCTTCATATTGATGCCTCATTTTATTTGTATATACTTTCATATCTATATTTAATTCATGACATTCATTAACAATACGTTTGGTTAATTTATAAATTGGTTTTGGCATTTGTAAACCATTAGAGTCTAAATATAATATATATTTATGCTCTAAATTAATAAACATACATACCCAATGAGAACCACTTTTATCATGGGTATCCAAATTAAAAATTATTCCTATATATTTTTTTTGTTGTCTCAATTGTCCTTTTATACTTAAATTACAAATCTCAGGCCATATACATCTTGAACCATATTTCTCATCAAAGTCAATTGGTGTTGGACCTAAAAATATGAACTGAGGATAGGTCTCCTCATATTGTTTCATTACTTTAACAATATCTACGCTACTTAACCATTCAGATTTATTACTATTCCACGATGAAGGACTAATTGGTGCAAATAAATTCATTTTCATATCAAGTGTATTGTCTACCAAACATTTTTGATGACTGCAAACGGATAAATAACGACGAAGTGTATTTATAATGTTTTTTTTTTTTCGGGTTTTGATTAATTTATGAGGATTTTTTTTATTCCAATTGTCTCTCATATTCATTACTATATCTTCATTTAAACATAAATCATATTTTTTATATTTTGGATGACATTTCAAAAGTTTAAACGTCCTTTTTCTCATATATTATATTTTTATTTTTTAATAAGTCCAAAATAGTTCTTTCTTTAGTTACCATTATCTTTTTGTATTCTTGAATAAACTCATATGATACATCCATTGTTACTGGTTCTTTTTCGTGAAGTTGACCTTCTATAGAGACAAGTTGACCTGTAAACTCTGAAAATATTTCTTTATAAAAAGAATAATGTGGGTATAGATGTTCAGCATCTTCTTTCATCATATTTTGAACTATATCTAGAATAATGTCTCGGTGTTCTATAAAATTGTATTCTTTTTTCATAGGTTTATGTTTACGTGAAAAATAATCATGATACATACAATACAAAAGTTTATTCCTTTTTCAAATAATAACGAGTAGAATTATGAAATATATTGGGGTCTAATGTTTTACAAAGACGACTATGAGATGAAGTAAATGATGTATATTGCTTTTCATAATTCATAGGATGGTTATATAAATCACTATTTATGTTCGGGACATATTGAGCTTGAGAATTGCGTTGGAGTGCCATATATTGATTTCTTAAATAACTTTCTAGATCTACTTTTTCTAAACCTTCCTCTGTTGGTCCGCGATATCCTGGATTGAATCCAGATTTAGGATATTTTAACAAAGGAACATTGGACGATACTTTTGGTTCAAATACTTGAAAATCAGTATATTTTGTTGGTTGTGGTCGAAGATCAAAATTAGGTTTCAATGGTTTGTCAGGTATATTTCGGTCATTAATCATTATTATATAAAGATATAAATAAATAAAATTTATTATGTGTGGTATTTTTGCTTATTTTAATGATACTATTGAAGAAGGACAAATTGATTTTATTTGTTTTTTTACTAATAAATGTTCAAACAATTGAAAATATGAGATCTAAAATATTCTTCAAATAATTCAAAATATTCATATTCATTTTACTCTATACTATGATATTTTCTACAATATTAACTATATAAATTGTTGGAAATAACAAATGGGTTCATCCAAGTCAAACATAATATGTTTATTCATATTTTTATTATCTAATAGTTATTTGTCTTGTATATAATCTAAAATTCGTATCATCAATAATTCTTGATCGTAGAACTTTTGAAATAAAATAATTTTGTCCATTTTTATAGTAAATATCTTATTTTTATAACTTTTACATAATAAATATACTTGGTTGTTTATATATTCTATATTTGTAAGTATAGAACCATTATATAATTTCATATTATTTAGTTTAGTTAAATTAAACCATCTAATATGGTGACCCAATGACAATTCGTCCAATTCATCAACGAATCTATAGTTTTTCAATACTTTATGATAATGTTTCAACTCATTTCGTTCAAATCCCATTTTTTGTAGTATATTGTTTTTAGCGTCTTTTATAATCGACGAATTTAAATAGGTTAATTTTTTTTCATCCATTTCATTGAGCATATGTTGTATTTCATCATTCATATAATTTAACTAGTCATTATTTTAAGTTAAAACGTAGATAACCCAAGTGCTTCATTTGCAGCCATAGGTCCTTGGTCTATCATAGGTTCATTTCTTCTGTACATTTTTCCAGTAGTTTCTTCCTTGGTATTTTGCGGATAAGGTTGATTCACAGGTTCGGGATTAGGAAGTGGTATACTGGGTGGTGTATATATTTCTTCTTCTTCTGTGTTCACATCTTGCATATATTCCTTTTCTAACCCTAAATAAATCATAACTCTCTTAAGAAGTAAATTCACTTTTTTGCTGACATTTGTCTCTAGTGTAAATAAAACAAATAAGAAAGGGATTATAAAATGAAATACATTCATAGTACTATAATTTTCTTTACTGTATGTAGGTATGAACATAATAAAACGATGAATAAACCAAAAAAAGACAATTAATACTACTAATTGTATTAGAACTTCTACCAATATTTCTATATTACCTTTATAAGGGTCAAAGGACGGTAAATAAAGTTTCATCCAATAGACTAAAATAATAATAGGAACGAACGCCAATCCTATGTATTGGACGATATTCATAATTTCCATTTTATCTTTTTGAGACAACGAAAACATATAACTAAAAAATGATTCGTTATTTCCACCTATCATATTTTTTTCTTGTAGAAATTCTTCATGTTCACAACTTTCCATCTTACTTTATAAAAAGAAATTAAAAATAAAGATAGTATAATTACAATGCTTTCTACCATAATGAATGAAACTTATGATCACCAAGAAAAGCAATATTTAGCCATAGTGAAGGAAATATGTTTGACTGGACATAAAATAGAAGGGCGTAATGGATTCACTTATTCTAAACATGGTGCTTGTATGTCTTTTAGTTTAGAAAATAATACTTTACCTATATTAACTACTAAAAAAGTAGCACTAAAAACTTGTCTGAAAGAACTCCTTTGGTTTTTGTCAGGCTCTACTAATAATGATATATTAAACAAACAAAACGTTCATATTTGGGATCCACATGCCGAAACCTCCAACGATTTAGGACCCATCTATGGACATCAATGGAGACACTTTAATGCTCCTTATGTGGATTGTGAAAGTGATTATACAAATCAAGGCATAGACCAAATACAATATATTATTGATAGTTTGAATGACCCTGAAAAAAGATATTCACGTAGATTAGTGGTGTCTTCGTGGAATCCTTGTCAATTACATCAAATGTCATTACCACCATGTCACATTTTAATGCAATTTCATGTAGTAGAAAATAAACTTTCTTGTTCACTATATCAACGAAGTGGTGATTTAGGTTTAGGAGTTCCTTTCAATATATTATCTTATAGTGCATTGACTCATTTGATCGCACACCATTGTCATTTAGAAGCAAGTGAATTTATTTATCATATTGGAAATGCCCATGTATATGATGATCATTTAGACGCTTTATTAGTACAAGTTGAAAAAGAACCTTATGAATTTGCTAAAGTAGTCATTAATAATCGTTATGATAACATTTCAGATTATAGTCTAAATGATTTTGAGATTACAAATTATAAGTCACACAACTCGGTATCCTTAAAAATGCGTAAATAAATTAATTCTATTATAAATTATTCTTGTATATGAGTGGTACAGCAGCTTTAGCCGCCGCCCGAAGACGACGTGCAGGTGGAGTAAATACACCTGCAAATGTACCTATTACAAGGGCAGATATACCACAACCACCAAAAGTATCTATTAACCCATTACAAATATTACAAACACATGATAAACAATTAACCGTTTTGACAAAAAATGTTGAAACTCTTCAAGAAAAACATACCACAAGTGAAGACGTACTATTTTACAAAGAAAAATACAACAATTTATTGTCCGAAATGACTGAAATGAAAACCAATTTTGTAAAAATGCAAACCTTTTGTATGGAAACCAATATGAAAGTAGAATCCATGAATTCAAGACTAACAGAATTATTAAACTCAAAAGTAAATGAATAAATATATTATTTTATAAATCACTATAAAATGATATAAATACTTATATGAATAAAGTATATGTTAATCAAACTCTGTTTGGTAGTATGGTTAGTATTTACTTATTTGCATATTATCATCCATTTTACAATCACAAAACAAAATACCATATATAGATTGAATGACCCAGTGACGAAGGACATTGTACATCACGAAGTTATGAATAAAATACCATTTTATTTTAGGTGGTCTTTAGACCATTATGAAGTATTTGAACCTAGTGTAAAATATTTTCAGAAACAAAAAAGCATTCATTTCAAAAAATACATTAAATTACATCGTAATTTAGAATGTAGAAATTTCTATAAGGTTGTCAAAGGAAATCCATGGTTTATTTGTATTCATCCAAAATACAAATCAATGTTCAAACATAAAGACCATAACTTTGAACACAACAAAAAAGTAGTCAAACAAATCAAGAGTAATTCATCTTTTATTTCAGTTGTATTAAGTAAAGATGATGTATTATTTTTACCCAATTATTGGTTGTTATTTGTTGTAGCCAAAGAAGAATCGAATATTGAAAAAATACAATATTCAACTATTTTAAATCAACCATGTTTTAAGTTAAAACACTATATATAATTTATAGTCTTTCACTATGAACGAACGGACTCCGTTTTATATAATTACTACTATTTTTTTATTTATTACCATTGTTCTTAGTTTAGTTAGTACCTTTCATTTGAATCAAAATGGCTCAGATTTTTTTCCAAACCCAGGAATCTATAAAGGAAAACCTATACATGATAATAGTTTTATGGATAAGTTATGTTGGTATTTTTCACAAATCACACACCATACTCTATTTTTTTTATTTAGTTATTTTTCTATGGCTTTGTTCAATTACAAGTCGGTTAAATTTTTCAAAATGATAGGTCCACTTTCCCTAACTATAAGTGTTTTGTATTTTTATTTTTTATATCCGAGACAAAAGTTAAAAATTCATCAGTTGTCTTTTTATAGTTTTTTTTCACATTTCATGATTATATTTTTAGTCTTTTGTGAGTTTATGTATATAGATAAATATGAATTTCATGAAACCACCAATTGTTTTATTTTTATCATAACCTCTATTTTATGTATTCTTATCAACTATTATTTAAGAGGTGTCTGGAGTTATGATTTGGTTCATTTAGATCGTTTAGGTGGATGGAAACTCATTTGTGAAACCACCCTTATTATGTATATGTTCAGTGTAATGTTTTATTTGTTCAAATATAAAAATACACCCTATTATGGAATGAATACAATAAATATGATGAAATCGGCATATCCGTTGTATGGACTTATAAACATAGTATATGTATTACTCATTATTAATTATGATAAGTAATTATGATAAGTAATTATATATGTCGGATTGGATACAAATTAGAAAGGCACGTACTTTATTGAAAGGATGTCCTGGGCCACAAGGAATACAAGGACCTCCCATATACCAAGGTAATATAGCTATGGTCGATGCCATTTATGGAAACGATGAAACTGCTTCTGTAAGCGGAACACCATATAAAACAATTGAACGTGCACTGCAAAATGTTTCTTATGGACAAACCATCTATATATTACCTGGTACCTATACATTAACCAATAGTAT